>ERZ890510.1262-NODE-1262-length-16881-cov-7.511233_pt1 | contig 16881 bp, 17 predicted proteins | sample MGYA00521265_ERZ890510 | MGnify/ENA primary metagenome ERZ890510 (study PRJEB32303, sample SAMEA104408624) | aquatic metagenome | biome: Brackish water; feature: Chemocline; material: water | place: Baltic Sea | collected 2014-10-26T21:54:00 | depth 110 m ...
ACAAATTTAATGTTCTTGCCGTCCTCGCTAAAATCAAAAGTTGAAAAAGGTAGGTTTAAAGCGCTGTACGTGGTGTCAAGCTGAGATGATATGCTCTTAGCCAATCGTTCGTGATTAAAGGCACGCTCTCGTTTACCGGCGGCGGCATCCACCTTAACAAATTCAGCTCCATTTTGGAGGGTATTCCGATACCACATTTCGGAAGTCGAAATCCAGGTAGGGTTTACCTCACTTTTAAAAACGAGCTGAGCTGTATACCCACGTAAAAAGCCTTCGGCTCTTGCATAATCCTCCGAGGTAACCTGCTGAGCGTAGACTGATCCCACAAACAGAAAAACAGACAATATTACTGTAAAACGGGCAAATATATACCGCATAACAATCGAGGTTTGATAACAAATGACTGAGCACTTCAATGGCGGAAGAACTCGAAGTTCAGCACGATACGTAGCATTGTCAAGCGCTGCTCGATGTTAATGCTCAAATCGCGGCATATTCGACAATTCATTCGTGTCATCTGGACGAATTTCGACACCAAGCTGCTGCAATAATTTGGCACAAGACTCGATGCCTTTAACTAATCCAGATGTAGCATTGCCGTTTTTGATCCCAGAAATGATATCAGAAATCACTTCAGACCAATCCTCGGAGCTCACTTTGGCGTTTATCCCCTTATCTCCGAATACTTCGACCCTACGCTCGAAAAGAGATACAAGAATCACAATTCCCGTGCGGTCGCGAGTAGAAAAGACTTCGTGATCGACAAATGCTTTGATCGCTCGATCATGAACTGCCGCATCCATATCAGAGCGTGAAATTACTAAACGCTTCAGGGTTGGAAACACGTGAACCATCATCCGGGCCACAATGGCGCCGCCAATGACAAAGAAGGGTAGTCCGACAACGGACGCCCAAAAACCCGTAACCCATCCTGCAAAAACTAATAGATAGCCTTCATACAATAGTAGACCAGTGCCCATCCCAAAAAAGATAGACTTCCAGTCTGCGGCCGCATAAGATGAAGATGATTCAACAATTACGGGTACTATTTCGCCGGCAGTTGCTGTCTCGGCTTCTTTTACAGCGGCCGCAATCGCTTTGCGATCTGAATCAGAAAAATGGGTGCTAGATGCCATAGGAATGTTAGGTGAGTCGCTTGCTATACGACCAGACCCATCGGACGTTTCGTTCTACCGTTCAGGCAAACAACCCGGTACCAATTATTATGTTTGAAATCACTACCGGGTCGCTCAGTCCTGAACACAGAAACGATCTGTCGAATCCCCTATTTCGCTGAAAACGAGAGGTAACCTTCGCTTTTGGTTGAAATAGTTAACGCCGATTCATTGACATCGTAGGTTTCAGCAGCTTTAAGGCCACTGGAAACCAAGTCAAATTCAGCATTAGCCTGACACGAGGTGGATGATTCCACAGAAAAAACAGAGATTCCTCCGTTTTCATTTATTTCATATTCCCCTGAAAAAACACCACAAATGGCCTTCCCAGATACCGTACCATCTTCCTGGAACTGAACCTCAACGGCTCGGTCGACAGAATTCAAGGTTTGGGTTCTATAAAAGACAACTTCTAACGTCCATTCTGAGCCATGTAGATACCTTCGGCGGTCATTTTCATCATCCTCTTTTACGACGACAATGCAACCAGATGCTAGTATGGACAAGGCCAAGACATTCAGGGCAGTAGCTATTGAATAGCGGTTTGTCGGATTCATATCCTTCTTCTATTTGTTCGTGATTGTTATCGCGAACCCCTAAACACAAAGCCGCGTTTTAAGACTAACTGGTAACGCCCTGCAAAAATGTGCCTCTAAATTTCAAGCATTTTTGTAGCTTAAACCTCCCTCGAAATCGAAGGAGGAGCCACTTTCAAACTACTGCCATACACATGAATCATGTTGACCTAGCCGATTCCGCCGACATGGCTGAGGCTATTGCCAAGATATTACCGGCCATTCAAGAATTTTATCGATTTGAGGGCCCTGACTTGGCTGTTCGCCGATCTGCAGATTGGAAAAAACATTTAACTACCCCACTTCCCCAACAAGGAAAGGGACTTGATTCCGTGCTTAATGATCTAATCCAGACCGTAATTCCAAACGGGCTACGAAACGGCCATCCAGGGTTTGCGGGATGGGTCACAACCTCCCCAACCTCGAGTGGGACGGTGGCGCACCTTGCGGCATCTGTTGCAGGGTCACAGCGTTATTGGATTCAAGCTTTTAATTATCTAGAAGCCCTAGGTCTGGATTGGTTGAAAGAATTGTTGGACCTCCCTCCTGCCTGGCAAGCTACTTTTACGAGCGGTGGCTCCTCCGCCAATCTTATTGGTTTAGGCGCTGCCAGACAGTGGGCGTTCGAACAAATTGGAGTGGATCCTTCCATGACCGGGATACCCGACGGAGTTCGCTTCCATATCTATGCCAGTGTTGAAGTTCACCATGTTGTGAATCGTGCCGCTGCTGTTTTGGGCATTGGCAGAAGAAATGTGGTGGGAATACCGACTGATCGGGACCATAGGATTGATTTATCTGCGTTGGAAGACCGATTGCAGCAAGATGCTGCTGAAGGCATTAGGCCCATGGCGATAGTGGCCACTGCCGGAACAGTTAACGTTGGGGCAATAGACCCAATAAACGAAATGGCTGATTTGGCGGTCAAATACGGTTCATGGTTACATGTAGATGGAGCTTATGGGCTTTTCGGCAAGCTAGACCAGCGAGTTGCCCATCTTTATGAAGGCCTGAATCGTGCCGACTCGGCAGCAGTCGATCCACACAAGTGGCTAGCCGCACCCTTAGGAAATGGAGTGGCTTTTGTACGTGATAAGAACATTTTAGGACGCGCATTCACCCTGGAGCCAGCGGCGTATCTAGAAGGATCGGAGTCCCAGAATGGGATCCTGCAGTCTCCTTTCGATGAGTTTGGCGAAAAGTACTTCGACTTTAACCTCGACCAATCCGCGCCTTCGAGAGGGGTTGCGGTATGGGCCATATTGAAAGAAATCGGTGCACAAGGAATGGCGGATCGTGTCGTCCGTCATAATTCGTTCGCGCGTCTTCTTGCAGATATCGTACGAAACCATCCCAAGCTTGACCTCGTCACGGAACCCGTTCTTTCCATTTGTTGCTTCAGATTTAATGACGGAATACACTCCGGCAAAGAGTTGAATGGGATAAATGCTGAAATTGCTGCCCGCCTGAGGGCGGAAGGGCAATTTGTACCATCTACCACGGTTGTCAAGGGAATTTATGCCATTCGGCCTTGTTACATCAATCCTCGCACACGGGAGGAAGACGTAACTGGACTCGCAAAACGAGTCGCCGAACTAGGCACAGAACTAGGCACAGAACTAGGCAAGGAGCAAACTTGAAGCACGTTCGTGGATCAACACCGGCAGGATAACACACAAATAGGTATCCGTAGTGCATAAATTATTGAAGTTGGCCCGGTTAGTAAGACGGCCCCTTTACCTAAAGGCACTCATTAAGGGTGCTGCTGCTGCCATCGAGCATGAGCATGTATTGGAAGGTCTAGAATGCAACCTGATCGTGGATGTAGGGGCAAACAAAGGTCAGTTTGCGATCGCAGCCAGAAAATGTCTGCCAGAAGCCAATATTATTTCATTCGAACCGCTTCAGGCCCCTGCCGACACATTTGAAAAAGTGTTAGGGCATGACGAACTCGTGACGTTGCACCGAACAGCTATCGGCTTGTTGGAAGAGGAGGCAACCATGCATGTGTCAAAACGGGAAGACTCGTCTTCCCTTCTGCCCATTTCGGATGCCCAGATCAGCCACTTTCCTGGAACGGAAGAAAAAGAAACGTTGACCGTCCGGGTGTCGCCCCTCCATAACGTGTTGTCCCTCAAAGACTTTCGGTATCCAGCTCTACTCAAGGTCGATGTCCAGGGCTTTGAAATGTCCGTTCTAAAGGGTGCAGAAAAGCTGCTGAATGCTTTCCAATACGTGTATGTTGAATGTTCATTTGTTGAATTGTACATCGGGCAGGCCCTCGCGCATGAAATTATCGATTACCTTGGCAGCCATCGATTTATCATTCAGGGCGTTTACAATACCCAATTCGATGAACATGGAAAGGCCATTCAGGCCGATTTTCTTTTTGGACGAACCTAGGCGCTTGTCATTGAAATGTTTGAATCTTTTCCAACGTCCAACGAGTGTATATTTTCGCAGACGAGATTTTTAAATTGAAAGAGTATATTATGAAAAGGGTGACCTCCACGCGCCATTCATGGCCAATAATTGTGATTCTGACGGTCTTTTTGGCCGCAATCGTAGCCAAAGACGCGACTGCTCAGACCTATCCGAGCAATGACCCCATAATCAAGCAGATGTGGGAACTGGGTATTGATCAATCTCAAACGGCAGACCTTGCCCATCAGCTACTCGACGTGATTGGACCTCGTTTGAGCGGATCACAAAACCTGGCCGATGCTCAGGATTGGATACTTGGGAAGTATGCTGAATGGGGCGTTTCGGCTCAAAGAGAGGAATACGGTACGTGGGATTCGTGGGAGCAGGGTATCCTTCATGTTGATATGCTCGAGCCCAGGGTAACGACGATGGAGGCCGAACTGCTTGCCTGGAGTCCAGGAACGAACGGACCGGTAACCGGACAAGTGGTCTTCCCTCCATCGGATCTGACCGCTGAAAATGCTGACGCCTGGCTGGCAAGCATCAAGGGCAAATATGTGATGATGAGCCCTCCTGAAGCCATGTGCCGCGCCGCTCAGGAATTGAAACAATACGCACGCCCTGAAACAGTTGACAAACTGAACAAGGAGCGTGGTGAAATGGCCCAAGATTGGAATACTCGCCTAAGCGCAGTCGGAGACTTTCGAAGCCGAGAAAGCAAGTTAGAAGAAGCCGGAGTTGCCGGATTTCTATCCTCACGCTGGTCCGGTGGATGGGGCGTCAATAAAGTCTTTTCTACTTCATCCAAAACGGCAGTTGCTGTAGATATCTCCTGCGAAGACTACGGACTCCTTTACCGCCTTGCAGAAAGTGGTCATACTCCTACAATTCGTGTGAATGCGGAGGCCCAGGCCCTCGGTACGGAACCTCAATTCAACGTCGTCGCTAGGATAACTGGCAGCGAAAAACCGAACGAATACGTTCTTCTCGGGGCGCACTTGGACTCATGGCACGCAGCCACGGGTGCCACCGACAACGGAACGGGCACGATCACGATGTTGGAGGCCATGCGCATTCTAAAAACGGCCTACCCCAACCCCAAAAGAACCATTCTCATCGGTCATTGGGGATCAGAAGAGCAAGGAACGATCGGCTCAACTGCTTTCAGGGAAGATCACCCCGAGGTCATTGACGGACTTCAGGTTGCCTTCAACCAGGACAATGGAACCTGGCGATTTGAACGCATCGAAGGACAGGGATTTCTTGGAGCGGCGGCTCATATTCCCCAATGGATGAACGTGGTGCCAACCGAAATTTCCTCGCACATTACGTTGAAATTTCCCGGAGCACAGAATAATTCAGGAAGTGACCATACGTCCTTTTTGTGTGCCCAGGCTCCTAGTTTTCGTCTTCAGTCTCCGTACGATGAGTATCGTCAGTACACCTGGCACACCAATCGTGACACCTACGACAAAATCGTGTTCGATGACTTGAGCGAAAACGCTACACTCGCCGCCATGCTTGCCTACATGGCATCTGAGGATCCAGTAAAAATGGACCGCTCATTGTCCAATCTGCCGGGCACGGGCCGCGATGGACAGCCTAGAACGTGGCCATCTTGCCGCCCGGCCAGAAGATCTGCCCGATAGGTCCCGTCTCATTCGGGATTGATTATACCAGAGTGGGGCGCCGCGAATGCGGCGCCCCACTCACTGTTTAGGACACTCGCACTATCCGCATCTAGCATAGAGTACGTCTCCTCTCATTCATCAGTATGCCCTCGACTCTTGGGCCTCGTTCCGGAATCAACTCATACACTCTGAAATTCTAGGATAAAACCGTACGAAAGGGCAGCGATCCGAGAAGGATCAAAAACATAGTTTTAGGACGATTTTCATTTCTGATGACGTCTGAAGCTTCAACTATTACGGAGCAAATCCATAATGCAAAGAACCAATTGGATCGTTATCCATTTGACGATGAATCCCCTAGCTATTTACAGTCTTTCCCAACTCGAAGAGGTAGTGGATATGGTTACATCCGAATATCCTCGATGGCTGTCTTCTGGTATCGGATCTCATTGAATCAATTTTGATATATATGTCGCTTCATACAGTAGGCCTGAGTCCTTGGTCTGAACAGCAGCTAGAAGACCACATTAGGGAAGGCTGGACCCCTGCCCGGGTAGTCGCAGTTCACCGGAATATGTTGGTCATTCACGATGGAGAAAGAGAAATCCAGGCTGAACTCACCGGCCGTCTACAATTTCTAGCCGAATCTCCAAAAGATCTTCCCACCGTTGGCGATTGGGTATCAGCTCAGATTCTAGACCAAGGAGCATTCGCGGTCATTGACAAAGTGATACCACGGCGTTCCGTGGTTGCGCGAAAAGCTGCGGGGAATCTGGTTGAAGAACAACTTATTGCGGCAAATGTCGACGTCGCCTTTATCGTTCAATCGTGTGATCTCGATTTTAACCTTCGTCGCCTTGAGCGATACTTGGCTGCCATTCGAAACGGTAACGTTAAGCCCATTTTGCTGCTCTCCAAAGGCGATTTGATTTCCTCTTCAGAAAAGGAAGCGTTAATTGCTCAAGTTCGTTCCATCGAACAGTTTCTAACAATTGTGGTGTTTTCCAACAATCTACCTGAGCAGTGGGCTGAAATTGACGCTCTACTGGAATCCGGAAAAACATATTGTTTGTTAGGATCGTCGGGCGTCGGCAAGTCCACTCTGGCCAATAGACTAATAGGCTCTGATCTTTTAAAAACAAGCTCTATTCGCGAAAGTGATAGTAAAGGTCGACACACCACCACTTCTCGTCAACTCATTGTACTTGACTCAGGTGCCATTTTAATCGACACCCCCGGAATGAGAGAATTTGGTGCTATAGGTATCGAATCAGGGGTCATAGCAACGTTCATTGATATTGAGGACATTGCTTCCGCTTGTCGATTCACTGATTGTAGCCACACCGTTGAATTAGGATGCGCTCTCACAGAAGCTGTTGAGGCCGGTACGTTGGAGGAAGCTCGCTTGACTAGCTACCTTAAGCTTCTGCGAGAGTCGGCCAGGAACGAAATGTCCCTGGCCGACCGCAGAAAGAAGGATAAAAATCAAGGAAAATTTTACAAGCAAGTTATTAGGGCTAAAAAAGATCGCCGCTAAGTTGATTCTAACTACATCTCGATTTTAAGCTTCCACTTGCACGCGCTCCAACTAATAAGCGAAACCAAAAGAATTAATAGTCCAAATCCCGGAGCAATTAGCGACGTATAAAGTCCGCCAGCTAAAATTTGAGGTGACACCGCTCCCACCTCCTGAATAAGTTTGAATGCCTGCATTAACCCAAGAACCTGACTGAATAGGCCCAGGAAGAAGCTGAAAATTCCAATTTGCAGCACGATAAAATTGGTCTTTAGAATAACACCTATTTCTAGTTTGTGTAAGATTAATCCGAGCCATGATCGAACTGCAAAAGCAGCCATAAGTAGGCTAAGAAGCAACAGCGGCAACATAAAAATCCCGCCGTTTGAAAAAAGTTGAATCATTGTATTGGTTTTATTTGGTGAAGTGACAAATCAACTTATCTCAGTCTCGATCAAGCTCAAAGCTAATTTCGACCAACACCCCCTCCTTGGCGTCAAACAGCCTACTGCCTTTGTCTTGGGTCTAATTTTAATGCCGGTAGTTGGTCGACAAATGCGCTCCGTTTAACGACAATCACTCACTGCATTATCTAAATTTCTTACTTTAACGGACTTAGAACCCAAAAAACGGCAACTCATTGAGCGCTCGCTATTTTTTTCGTCACTTAGCTTTTTGGATCACTGCCATCGTGTTTTACACCATCTATTTCGGCTTTCGAGATGATGCTTATGGTGAAAGTGCCCTTTTTATCGGTCTGCTTCTACCATTGTCGCTTGCCACGACATATCTCGTAATTTATTGGTTGATCCCCAATTTTTTACTTCCTGGCCACTACATACGGCTCACGCTCTATTCAGTTTATCTGTTCCTTGCAAGCCTGTACGCAGAATTGTCTCTGGTCATTTTGTTGTATTTATTGAGTGGCGATTTTCAAACCTTTCTGATCCGCGCAACGATTATAGATCTGATGGATATGGTTATCGGCATGTATTTCGTGGTATTTGTCGCCGTTACGCTGCACCTTAGCCGAAATTGGCATACGGTCCATGAAAAAGCCGCGGTTCTGGCAAACGATCATCGCCAGATTGCAACGGCTTTTGAACAGTTGAAAGGAAGCTCTGAGCAAACCTTGAAAGTTCGATCGGACCGCGCGGATCATCAGGTTTCGGTTGGTACAATCAACTACGTCGAAAGCCTTGGGGATTATTTGGCAATCCATACACAGGACGGCCAATTGATTACAAAAAGAACACTCTCGTCACTGGAAAAAGAGCTTAACGAAGCCGGTTTTTTACGCGTCCACCGTTCGTTTCTCATTCGCATAGGGGCAGTTCAGTCCAAAAGCACCTCGTCCATTCAACTTGAAAACAAATCCATCCCAATTGGACGCTCGTATCGAAAGGCTGTAAACAATTGGTTTTCATGAAACGGTGTAAGGACACCCTACCCAATACATTCAGCATTTGATGTCTGTTTTTATTTACTTGTCATCTTGATTGGGCATCTTTTCACGATGAAATGACCCAGCAAGCCTTGGCGGACGAAATTGGAGCAACTCGACAGACGATTCATGTCATTGAAACCGCTAAATATGCCCCATCATTAGAACTCGCGTTTCGCATAGCGCGCGTATTTAATCTCAAAGTCGAAGAGGTTTTCTCGTATCACCTCCCACTGGATTAATTCTCGGGCGCCATCTCAAATAATGAGCACCAGTCTAGCCTCGATTTCCAAGTGTGCAATCTTCTGGAGGCTTGTTCTGGACAAGGGCATGGTCTGTAATCGACTTCTCCACCATTATTCTGCATCAAATGGCCACTTTCGTCCCGAGGCGGGGTCCAATTGCTTCAAATTCTGAGTCTTTCTGACCAGTACAGATTGAACTTCTTCTCACACTCTTAGCGAGATTCCTGCCACCGAATGCAAATTGTGGTGTTCAACGCGCTTCGCAAACCACTTTCATTGCTTGTCCTTTTTACTCGCATGGACCATAAGATCAGAAATATTGCCATCGTGGCTCACGTCGACCACGGCAAAACCACTCTAGTTGACTCCATGCTCTGGCAGAGCGGAATTTTCAGGGAAAACCAAGATGTTGCCGAGCGAGTCATGGACTCGATGGATCTAGAGCGTGAAAAAGGAATCACCATTATGGCCAAAAATACGGCTGTTCAATATGGTGATATCAAAATCAACATTGTCGACACACCGGGTCACGCCGATTTTGGTGGAGAAGTTGAACGTACGTTACGTATGGTTGACGGCATTATGTTGTTAGTGGATGCTGCCGAAGGCCCTCTGCCCCAGACCCGATTCGTGCTTTCAAAAGCACTTGAATTGAATCTGCCTGCTATTGTTGTTATCAACAAAATTGATCGGGACGACGCACGTGTAGAAGAAGTGCTCAGCGAAGTTTATGATCTGTTTATCGACCTTGATGCATCAGATACTCAGATTGAGTTTCCCGTCATTTTTGCGGTAGCCAAGGATGGAAAATGCAAGGATACCATTGAAGGCGAACTTGTGGACCTGAAACCACTTTTTGACACCATTATTAGCGCTGTTCCAGCCCCCGTTGGCGACCCAGATGCTTCTGTTCAAGTTCTCGTCACCAACGTAATTCCAGATAATTATCGCGGACCGTTGGCTATTGGCCGTATTATTAATGGATCATTAAGGAACCGTCAACGAGTTGTGCTTTGTCACAGAGACGGCACCTTTACTCCTGTTCAGGTTTCGGCTCTTTTCCAGTATTCGGGACTCGGTCGGATCGAAGCAGATAGTGCGGGACCAGGAAATATTGTTGCTATCGGTGGAATGGTTGGCATTGGGTTGGGAGAAAGCATCGCTGATGCCGAAAACCCAGTTGCATTAGAGCCACTGCACATTGACGAGCCTACAATGTCGATGGAATTCCGCATAAATGACTCCCCATTTGCCGGACGTGAAGGAAAATATGTTACGTCGCGAAACCTGCGCGACCGGTTGGCGAAAGAAGGAGAAACCAATCTTTCCATGCGAATTGAAGAAACGGACTCAGCGGACAGTCATCTTGTTTATGGCCGAGGAGAGCTCCAAATGGCCATTTTGATTGAACAAATGCGTCGTGAAGGTTTTGAATTCTCAGTCGGAATGCCGAACGTCATCACCAAAGAAGTTGATGGTAAGCGGCACGAACCATATGAACACACGCTTATAGATGTTGCCGAAGACTATATGGGCGCGGTCATTCAGAAGCTTGGATCTAGACGAGGCGTCATGACGAAGATGGTGAACCATGGTTCTGGCCGTATTCGCCTTGATTTTGAAATTCCAAGCCGTGGCCTAATCGGATACCGAAGCGAATTCATGACCGATACAAAAGGAACAGGAATTTTAACTCACCTTTTCGACAAATACGGTCCTTGGGCCGGCGAGATTGCCCATCGCGCCTCAGGTGCACTTATTTCTGACCGCTCAGGCAAAGTAACTGGCTACTCAATTGTTAACCTTCAAGAACGCGGAGAGCTCTTTTTAGGCCCAACGGAAGAAGTGTATAGTGGTATGCTGGTAGGTGAAAACAGTCGCGACGTAGACTTGGAAGTTAACATCACCAAGGAAAAGCAGCTAACAAACATGCGTGCTTCCTCTTCGGATGCTTTTCAAAAACTCATTCCACCACGCCGTTTCTCACTGGAAGAGAGCATTGAGTTTATCCGTGAGGACGAGCTAATTGAGGTTACGCCGTCGTCACTAAGGCTTAGAAAACGTCATCTAGACCCTCACTTGAGGAAAAAATCCGAGTCCCTCAGGCGTAACGCTTCGTAGTGACCGAGAGCTTCGTATCTTGAAGCATGATATCGCTTCTAGGCATCCCATACGATGGTTCTTCCTCCTATTTAAAGGGCCCGGCACTTGCGCCGGCACGGATCCGTCGTGCACTTCATTGTTCATCGAGCAATCTTTCTATTGAAAATGGGATGAGCCTCGATGAGGTTGGCCTCATCGAAGACCTGGGTGATCTTGAATTGCCCCCAGGGCCAGAGCACAGACGCGAAATTTCGAATGCAATAACATCCATCTTGGACGAAGGGAAAAAGTCCTTGGTCTTGGGTGGCGATCATTCTATCTCCTACTCTATTCTTAGAGCATATGCCAAACGCTTCGACGTCTTAAACGTAATTCAGTTTGATGCCCACCCCGACCTTTATGACGAGTTGGATGGGGACAAATACTCTCATGCATGCCCATTTGCTCGACTTATGGAAGAATTTCCTCATGTTAGTCTTACGCAAATCGGCATTCGAACAATGAATGCGCACTGCCAGGCTCAAGCAGATCGATTCGGAGTGCGCGTGTTTGAAATGAAAGATCTTCCGGCCCCGTCTATTTTGGATTTGGCGGGACCAGTCTACATCAGTCTCGACTTAGACGTACTCGACCCAGCATTTGCGCCAGGAATATCTCATCATGAACCGGGCGGTCTATCTGTAAGAGAGGTATTGAGTTATATCCATCAGGTCAAAAACACTATCGTTGGAGCAGATGTGGTGGAACTCAACCCGACCAGAGACAGAAACGATCAAACGGCAATGGTTGCTGCTAAGTTTGTAAAAGAATTGGCAGGCCAAATGGCTCAGAATGGTTTCTGACTTTTTTCGTTCAACCGTTTGTGCGTAAAATCAAGTTTGATTCAACTATCTGGGTATCTGACTTCAAAATCGTCTGTTTTAGTGAAAAACACACGATACAGAGCCCCTATCTAAGGGACCACCAAAAACCGATTACGGCTTGCTTGGTATGATGGCCCTTGTATGCTGTACCTCCTGCGAGAAGAAATGGCTTGTTCGAATGATCTTATCAGACATTTGTTACAGCCCCCTCAAAGCCGGAATTCATACAGCTATTCAACATCAGCCCAAATGGTGAATCCCACCACAAACATACCCCCATGAAAAAGACTTCACTTTTCGTATGTGCTCTCGTTCTTATGTCAACCGTCTTCGCAGCTTGCGGCGGTTCCGACAAAACGGAAGCTTCAATGACCGAAAACACCGAATCAGCCGCTACGGACACCTTGGATTTTGGACCGCTCAAGAAATTGAGCCTGAATGATGCTACTGGAGAACAATTTGCGATGATTCCAGGTGTTGGCCGCCGGATGGTTCGCGAATTTTTGGAGTACCGTCCCTACATCAGTATTGATCAATTTCGCCGTGAAATGGGCAAATACGTTGATGCGGACACCGTAGCTGCGTATGAAAAATACTTGTATGTTCCGGTTTCATTCAATGAATCAGATCTCGCCACGCTTATGCAAATTCCAGGTATGACCACAGAATTTGCGCAGGCACTCATCGATGGACGTCCGTACGAAACTAAGGATGCATTCTTAGACAACATTATTACGGTTGCAAACGATGGAGTAATGCAGCAATTTGCCCGTTATTACCTCGCTCAGGAAACCGCAAGTCAAGAATAATTCGAGTAAAGAACAAATGGAATCCTGGTATCGACGATTTTTATTGGTCGTTGCTTCCGGCACGTTCTGCTTCGTCCCTATTGAACTGGCGTTGTCAGAACATACGGGGAGTACAATGCAGTGGGTTCCTTTTGCTGTTTCGGGATTGGCCTTATCTGCATTGACCTTTTGGCGTTTCAATCGAACAAAATGGGCTTTTATTACAGTAAAAACGGTAATGATCGTTTCGTGCGCTTCAAGTCTACTAGGGGTAGTTGAACACTTTAAGCACAATTTGGAGTTTGAGCTAGAAATCAGGCCTGGAATAGGCTGGTCAGATGTATTGGTTGAAACAATTTCAGGAGCCAGCCCACTGCTGGCTCCTGGAATTCTTTTTCTGGCCGGAATATTAGTGTTGGCTGCACTGTACCGCTGGCCGACAGAAAATGCGACAGAAAATGCCACATAGTAGGTTGCTCGGCATCCCTCTCCGGCCATCGTTTAATCGTCGTAACTCAGCCCAAGATGATCCATAGCCTCATGTGAACATCCTTCCCAAGAGGCCTGCGGCGTATTTCCCGTATAATTGAGATCCATCATACCGATCTTACTGGACCAGAAGCCAGTGGCTGTCAGATCTCGTAAAGTTGAAAAGAAAGCGACTCCGTCTTCCATTTCAGGAACGGCCTTCTCAGGGTACGCGATCATATCCAAGAAGGCTACCTGCTGTTCGGGCAAAAGGTCAACAAATGAATCTCCGAATAGTCGAGTGCACGATTCATCAATCCAGCCGAGTCCGTCGTGAATCGGCTTTTGAAGCTCTGCCGCCTCCTCCATCATGAAATCGATAAAAGCCGGCACTGACGCGTCCGACGCACTTCCGGATCGATTGTCTGCTGGTATAATCAGATTAGCCAGCACAGTTATAGAAGCGTATTCGCTCGCCGTCAATTGAGAAGGAGTTCGAATACTCAGGCCGCCATCTTCAGAGGACATTTCTGCTCTGTGAGCAGCATCGTCTATCTTTTCTTGGGTACAACCTGGAAAAGCGGCAGCTAGTGACGCAACCGCGATAAGTTTGAGAGATTCGCGTCTATTCATCAGGCTGTCGGGAGGTTTCGTTTTAATACTTCTGTGACTATGTATTCTGAGGTCCGCATTGATAGCGCCAAGATGGTCCAAGTTGGATTTTTGTGGGCTTGAGATACAAAGGGGCCAGCATCAGCTACAAATACATTTGATGCTTCGTGAGCTTGACAGTTTGAATTCAAGACCGAATTTTTAGGGTCACTTCCCATTCGGGTTGTACCTACTTCGTGAATTATCTGACCCGGTCGTGTAATACCGTAATTGTCTTCCTTAGAAGGAATATCCCAGAGAGGCACCCCTCCCATTTTGTGGATGATTTCGTTTCCCGTTTCCTGAAAATGTTTCATTTGAAGTAGTTCATCATCACTCCACTTCACGTTGAAACGCAGAACCGGAATGCCATACTGATCCTTTACGGTTGGGTCGATTTCGCAGTAATTTTCTCGCCTAGCAATCATCTCGCCTCGGCCGGACATACCTATAAACGCGCCCCAAAGCCTGCGATAGTCATCTTTCAACTGAAGTCCATATCCCCCACCACCCTTCGAGCGATCGCCACCAGTCAATTTCCCATTCGTGCGCTGGATGCCGCCTCCAAACCCATAACCGGGCATACCCTTTCCGCCCCACGTTTCAATGTGATATCCCCTTGAAAAACCAAGCGTTTTATCCTTCTCTAGCCACCAAGGGATATAAATATGCATTCCTCCAACTCCATCTTCGTTGTGAGCCGGTGAATCGACCAGTTGAGGGAAAAAGCCCATGACATCCCCGCCTGTGGAATCCGTCAAATACTTTCCAAGCACATCACTTGAGTTGCTGAGCCCGTTGGGGTGCCGAGAAGACTTGGAATTCATCATCAACCGAGAAGACTCGCAAGCACTAGCGGCTAGAACGACCACTTTAGCTTTAACTTGAACTTCCTCTTTGGTCCGAGTATCTATGTACGACACTCCAGTTGCCTTTCCTTCCGAGTCAGTCATGACTTCCCGAGCCATGGCATTCGTAATGATAGTTAATCGCCCAGTAGCCAACGCAGGTGGCAACAAGACCGTTTGAGTGGAGAAGTTGGACCGGGTATTGCAACCACGATTACACTGACCACAATAATGGCAAGCCGGACGATCCCCCAATGGTTGCGTTAAAATCGAAAGTCTAGATGGGATGACGGGAATTCCCAATTTTGAGGCGCCATTTTTGACCATTACCTCATAACATCTTGGCTTCGGCGCTGGCATAAATAAGCCGTCGGGCTCATTGTACATTCCTTCTTTGCTGCCAAAGATGCCAATCATCCGGTCGATTCTATCGTAGTACGGCTTTAAATCTTCGTACCCTATGGGCCAATCATCGCCTTTCCCATCGATAGATTTACGCTTAAAGTCATCGGGGCCAAAACGAAGCGAAATACGTCCCCAGTGATTTGTTCGTCCACCGAGCATTCGCGCTCTCCACCAGTCCCAATCCGTTCCCTCAACCTTAGTGTACGGCTCGCCTTCGATGTCCCATCCACCATCGCACGCATCAAACTCCCCAAATGGTCTTGCCTTGGTGCCTCTGCCGCGGCGGGGCGACTCGTAGTTGTATTTCAACATTGCGCCATCTCTAACGGTGTCCCAATCGCCGCCTGCCTCAAGCATTACCACATTGGCACCAGCTTGAGTTAAAACGTAGGCGGCCATACCACCACCGGCTCCAGAACCCACGATGCATACATCGAAGGTCGGACTTGACTGTATAAAAGGCATTCTTTTTCTAGATGATTTTCATTTGTGATCTATGTATATAGGAGAAAGAAAGATCGGAAACCAGATGAACACTGCATTTTTTAAACAACACGACGATCCAAGACTTGCGGAAGTGTTGCACTTGCTTAATCCTCCGCCAAACTATGCCTTGTGGCATGGCGGCCCAACGATCTTGCAGTGCGTCAAGGACATCGAGCATGAACAGGCCATTTGGGCTCCTCCGGGGCGGCATTCAATTTGGCATTTTGCACTTCACATCACATACTGGAAATATGTTGTGAGACAGCGCATTACGGGGACCACCTTGTCAAGTTTTTCAAGACAACCTGAGAATTTTCCAAACCCTCCCGATATCCCCTCTCAACTACTTTGGAAAGCCGATATCGACCTAATGGCTACTGAAAACCGTTTATTAATTGAAACTATCCAACAGTTGGATCCAAAGTCATTGGATGATGAAGTATCCGGAGGCCACCGACTACTAGACCTGATTATGGGCATCGTTACACACGACGCTTACCATGTCGCACAAATACAACTGATGAAACGTTTGTACCAAGATCGTTAGAGCGCTGGGCAGAAGGACTGCTATGCAGATTACCTACCTCAATAGACAAGTAAGTCTAATTTCCAGATCGTAGCCTTTCTACTAACTCATTCGCTCGAACATAGACGGGGTCATTAGTATTCCCAATTAGTCGCATCACTTTTTCAAATTGTTCGACAGCTTGATCGGTTCTATCAATCTGCATCAACATGATACCGCGATTGAAATTGGCTTGCATATGCAGCGAGTCCTGTTCTAAAACCGCGTTTGTTTCCTGAATGGCCATCATGGCATTAGGGGGATCATACATATACGCAATCGCCATATCGGTACGAACATCCAGGTTTAACGGATTGATCTCTAATGCTTCTCGATACGCAGCAATCGCCTTCTGTGCCCAAGGTGTCCTCTGCGAAGGGTCTTTTCGCTCCATCCAATCATAATACAAATTTCCAGCGACGGTCCATTCGTTTTCCGATTGTAACATGCCCGCGATGGCCTCCGTTTCGGCTGCAGCTAAATCAAACCTCGCGGCTGCGAAATACAAATCGACTAATTCCCGTTTGACCGCAATCAAAGAGTCCCCACTAAGACCATTCATTTTTTCCAGCAAAATGGACTGTGTACCCACAAATTGGGCAGCTAGTGGTTCCTCTTGTCCGGGACTCAATTGAAGTGTTGCTTCGGAAGCTAGCGAGCCCGATTTACTCATTGTAGTGACCATGTATAAGGC
>ERZ890510.1264-NODE-1264-length-16854-cov-5.041907_pt1 | contig 16854 bp, 17 predicted proteins | sample MGYA00521265_ERZ890510 | MGnify/ENA primary metagenome ERZ890510 (study PRJEB32303, sample SAMEA104408624) | aquatic metagenome | biome: Brackish water; feature: Chemocline; material: water | place: Baltic Sea | collected 2014-10-26T21:54:00 | depth 110 m ...
GACCAAAAAACGTTCCTGAATTTACAGCACTTTATGGACTTCATCCATGACAACTGCAGTATGGCGCAAAGCGACGCCGGTTGGAGCAGGAGCCATCCACTCCATCTGCTTCTCCAATTGGGTGTCTCGGTCACGATTCTCTTCGCAGTCTGGTTTGGCGTTCGGACAGCGCCGCTGCATGCATGTGTCGGATTGGAAGTGGAGAGCCCCGCTTTCCCGCGCGCTTCAAAGAAAGGTTCTCCACTGCCGATCCGCCATAAGCACGCAGCAATGCCAACACGGAATCAAACAGACTATGAAGAGAAGCGTGACCCGGATGAGAGATAATGATCAAAAAACAAAAGGAAAAAGAGCTTGACCTAAACACCCAATTGGAGAAGCCGACATTGGTGCCAAGTGCGGCGAGCGGCGGCTTATAAACCTTACTATCGTAACTGAAGTGCAGCGGTTCAGTTTGACCCGCACGAAACCAGGCTCCAATTGAGCACTAAATTTTCTACGGAAACGCAACAGAGGACATTAATGTCCAACCCAAAGTATAAGCCTATATAAAGCGGGAATTGTATTCAGATTGTCGAGTAAAACTACCCGCTGCAAAACAAAAGAAAGTGGATAAAACACTAACTAATCAAAACTTCGCCTAAATGCTCCAATATTACCGCCTTTTGATCGTCAAAGTCGCACGGGTGCCTTTGTTCGTTTTATCAAAATTCACTGAACCACCATGTTGGTGCGCGATTGTCGCAACGATTGTGAGGCCAAGTCCGACGCCTGACACGTACCCCGAATTCTCGCCTCGTTGAAACGGTCCGGTTAATTCGTTTAGCGCCTCAGCAGAAATCCCCGCGCCTTCGTCTTCGATGATTATCCGGGCCATTTCAGAGTTTGTCTGAAGCGAAACCGCCGCTTTTCGCCCGTATTTTAGCGCGTTGTCGATCAGATTTGAAATCGCTCGCTGCAAAGAGATAGGTCGGATATTCACCAATACGCGCCGGGTATCTTCGTGCGACAAGGTTAGATTTTTGCGGCCTCCGCCGAACACAGAACGGCCTTGATCAAATTCCGTTTTAGGCCCCTCAACAAAAGTCACAGGTTGACCGACGTCTTCGTAATCCGCGACAACGGATTGCACGAGCGAAGTGAGCGAGACCTCGCGTGGCTCTTCTGAATTGATTTCTGAACGCGTATAAGTCAGAACGCTCTCAATTATGCCCGTCATCTGATCGATATCGACTTCAAGCTTGGATCGAAGTTCTTCGTCTTCAATTAACGCTGTCCGCAATCGCAAACGGGTTGCGGGCGTCCCCAAATCATGACTGACCCCTGACAGGATCAGCGCCCGCTTTTCCAACCTTTCACGTTCTAACGCCAGATATTCGTTCAAAGTTCCAATGATTTCCCGAAGTTCCTGTGGTCCCTCTTCCTGAAAGGCCTCGCGGCCACCCAGTTGACCTGAGCGTTTCAGTGTTTTGGAAAAGCGGGTGAATAGGTTTGCTGTGTCGGCGACGCGAGACAACAAAAGCGCAATCGACAAGATTAACAGCGCTGCCGCAAAAAGGCGCGTGTCGCGCGGCGCAGCGCCACAGCCCCAAACATCAGAGCCAGAAATACGGTGCCAAGGACCCTGATCGAGGCGCCCAAAAACAACAGGCTCGCTGCAATAGGTCGCCAGCAATCGGGCGAGGTTACCTAGGCGTGCTGCAGGAAGTTCATCAACACCGGGCTCTAATTTGGCAAGCGGGTACTGCAAGTCAGGTGACACAATATGAAATTGCAGCCGCCCACCAGTCGTCGTTCCAGTAGGATCGGTTATGATCGACAGAGCTGTTACGCGCGCAGGCGTAGGCAAATCCGTAAATTTTGGCAGGATATCAACGCCACCGTTCGCTTGAATTTGAGGAACGAGAACATCAACATCAATTCCGGACGGAGGGCGCGCCCCCCGATGCAGTGTGTCGTACAAAAGAATGCCACTAACATAGGCGCGATCCAAGTGGGCTTGCCAGGCTGTTTGCGACCCTATCCAAATCCAAGTGGCAGCAATGCCTGTTGTCAGGGCGCCAAGCACCCAGATAACGCCCTTAGCTCCGAGCGTTTTGAATAGGTTCAATTCAGCCATCGCTGACGGCGACATCTACCGAGAAAACGTATCCAACACCTCGTTCGGTACGCAGTAGATCCGGTTCTTTTGGATTTTTTTCTATTTTGGACCGTAAGCGCCCGACCAAAACGTCGATTGCACGACCCTCTGATACCTCAAGCGCGCGGCCATCTTCGCGCGTGACATCCAACGTGTCTGCGATCTCTTCACGCGTCAAAGGAATGTGCGGATTGGCCAACAGAACTTTCAAAAGCCCTGTTTCTCGTTTTGATAGAGCAACCTGAAATCCGTCGGGTGCCCGCACGATGTCTTTCTTACCGTCGTAGCTCCAACCACCAAATGCATAAACCGACGTATTCCGCCGATATGCAAGAGATGCAGACCTACGGCGGCGACGTATAACAGCACGAACCCGCGCAAGTAATAAGTCTGGGTTAAAAGGTTTGGCAATATAGTCATCGGCGCCGACCTCATACCCAGCCATACGCTGGTGGTCGGCTGATAGGGCTGAGACCAGAATGATGGGCACATCTCGTTTGTGTCGCAGTTCCCCGCAAATCTCGACCCCACTTTCATCCCCCAGCATCACGTCCAGCAAGATCAAGTCAATACGCCCGTCGTCGAGGTGCCGTTCGATGTCCGCGCGATTGGCAGCTGTCATCACCATATACCCAGCCTTGCGCAGAAACTCGGTCATCATCCGGCGCATTTCTGCGTCATCATCAACGACCAGAAGGCGGGGAATCGACATTATGGGCATCCTTTTGGGTTTGGCGTCTGGCGGAACCTTTGTAACAGTGTGCAACAAAATCAAGGGAATGGTAACAGGGTGTAACAGATGGCTCGGGTTTTACAGTTTTGCCTGCGAAATCCAGTGGTCTGGCGGTTGCTTTGATGCGTGAGCCAAGTCGAAGATGCCGCAGCGCCGCGTTTTGTGCGGCAGCATTTGGGAGGATACAATGTCTATAAAAACCGCAATTGCGGCCACAGCGGTCGCATGTCTTATGACAACTACGGCAGCTTTTGCCGGGCCAGAGGCCGAAGTCCTGCATTATTGGACATCCGGTGGCGAAGCTAAGTCAGTTGCCGTTCTACAAAAAGAATTCGCCGACAACGGCGGCACTTGGACCGATATGCCAGTAGCTGGAGGTGGTGGCGACGCCGCTATGACGGCGCTGCGTGCACGGGTTCTGTCAGGCAACGCACCGACCGCCGTTCAATTGAAAGGCCCGGCCATTCAGGAATGGTACGAAGAAGGCGTTCTGGCTGATATCTCGGCAGTTGCTGAAGCCGAAGGTTGGGCAGAAGTTCTACCTGCTTCGATCGCTGGTCACATGAAATGCGAAGGCACATGGTGTGCGGCCCCTGTAAACGTTCACCGCGTTGACTGGATCTGGGCAAATGCCGAAGTTCTGGCTGTTAATGATATCGCATTGCCAACCAGCTGGGAAGAGTTCAATGCCGCTGCTGACAAGCTGATGGCTGCTGGCATCACACCGCTGGCCCATGGCGGTCAGTCCTGGCAGGACGCCACCGTGTTCGAGGCCGTCGCCCTTGGTGTTTTGGGTGCTGACGGTTATCACAAAGCGTTTGTCGAACTGGATGAAGCCACGCTGACATCTGACGCGATGATGGCAACTTTTGATCAGATGCGCAAAATGCGTGGCTATGTTGACGCGAACTTCTCGGGTCGCGACTGGAACCTAGCAACAGCTATGGTGATGAACGGCGAGGCCGCTTTTCAAATCATGGGCGACTGGGCTAAAGGCGAATTCATGGCAGCGGGCAAGGTTCCGGGCAAGGATTTCCTGTGTATCTCGGCCCCAGGTGATGGCTTCCTTTATAACGTGGACAGCTTTGCGATGTTCAAAGTAAAGGGTGAAGACAAAGCCGCTGGTCAACAACTGCTTGCCAAACTGGTTGTCGGTAAGAACTTCCAGAAAGTGTTCAACCTCAACAAAGGCTCGATCCCGGCGCGGACCGACGTTTCTTTGGACGAGTTTGACAGTTGTGCCCACCTGTCAGCGGCCGACATGGCAGAAAGCAACGCCAACGGCTCGCTGATGCCAAGCTATGCCCACGGTATGGCCATGCGTGGTGCTCAATCCGGTGCGATCACCGATGTTGTGACGGCGCATTTCAACTCTGATATGTCGTCTGCTGACGCTGTGAAAATGCTTGCCAAGGCAGTTGCCAACAGCATGTAATTAAACCTTCCCTCTCCGGCGGATCACGTCGGAGAGGGAAACCTATCTCAGGGGAGGGTCAAAATGTCAGAATGGTTAGAACGCCACGTACCCAAAATGGTACTTGCGCCATCATTCATCGCCATCCTGTTGTTTGTATACGGCTTTATCGTCTGGACAGGTTGGGTTTCCCTGACACGATCCCGCCTTTTGCCCAAATACGATATCGTTGGTTTTATCCAATACGACCGCCTGTTTGACAGCCCGCGCTGGGACACGGCGATGAACAACCTATTCATCTTTGGGGCGCTGTTTATTGTGATCTCGATGGCTTTGGGTTTGCTGCTGGCGATCCTGCTGGATCAGAAAGTCCGCACCGAAGGCGTGTTACGCACCATTTATCTTTATCCGATGGCCCTGTCGCTGATTGTCACCGGGACCGCATGGAAATGGATCCTCAATCCAGGACTTGGCATTGAATCCGTCATTCGAGGTTGGGGGTTTGAAAGCTTTAGGTTTGATTGGTTGGTGAACCCTGATTTTGCAATCTACACGGTTGTTATTGCCGGTGTCTGGCAAGCTTCGGGCTTTGTTATGGCATTATTTTTAGCCGGGTTACGATCTGTTGATGAAGAGATTATCAAGGCCGCCCAAGTTGACGGCATCCCAACAGTCCGCATTTATTCCGCCATCATCATCCCGTCGATGGCGCCGATATTTCTGTCAGCTTTCATCGTGCTGGCGCACCTCGCCATCAAAAGCTTTGACCTTGTGATTGCGCTGACCGGTGGCGGGCCCGGCTATGCCACTGATTTGCCCGCGACCTATATGTATGCCTTGGCGTTTTCGCGCGGCGACATTGGACAGGCGGCAAGCTCGGCCATGGTCATGATGATGGTGGTTTTCGCCATCGTGGTTCCGTATCTATATTCAGAGTTGAGGGCTAAAAATGTCTGATTTTGCCGCATCAACTGATCCGACTTCACTAACCAAACAAAGTAACTTTAGCCGCATCGCACTGCGTTGGTTGCTTTATGTTCTGCTGGGTGTATTCGCACTTTATTATCTGATGCCACTGTTTGTGATGGTGACTACTTCGCTGAAAAGCCTGGAAGAAATTCGCACGGGCAGCCTAGTGTCGCTGCCGCGTGAGATTACTTTTGATGCGTGGGCAACAGCTTGGTCGGGCGCTTGCACGGGCATTCAGTGTGAAGGACTAAAACCCTTTTTCTGGAACTCGATCCAGTTGGCTGTCCCCGCTGTGATATTGTCGACTTTGTTCGGTGCGCTCAACGGATATGTCATCGCTCAATGGCAGTTCAGGGGTGCCAACCTGATCTTTTCGCTGATGCTGTTTGGCTGTTTTATTCCGTTTCAGGTCGTCTTATTGCCGATGGCTCGTGTGCTTGGCATTATGGGTTTAGCGGGCACCATCCCGGGCCTGATCTTCGTGCACGTCATCTATGGGATCGGATTTACGACGCTGTTTTTCCGAAACTATTATGTTACTGTACCGCATGAGTTGGTGAAGGCTGCTAAAGTCGATGGGGCAGGGTTTTTCCGGACTTTCTGGTCAATTTTCATGCCGCTCAGCTTGCCGATCATCGTCGTCACGGTCATCTGGCAATTCACCCAAATCTGGAATGACTTTCTGTTTGGCGTCTCCTTCAGTCAGGCCGGTACACAACCTGTGACCGTGGCGCTGAATAACATCGTAAACTCAACAACTGGTGTCAAAGAATACAATGTCGATATGGCCGCTGCGATCATCGCAGCACTGCCGACATTGTTTGTCTATGTGGTTGCTGGCAAGTATTTCATCCGCGGCCTGACCGCCGGTTCTGTTAAAGGATAAACCAATGTCTCCTATCCTCGAAGTCAAAAACCTCGTTAAGAACTATGGGGCGGTTGAAATTCTGAAAAACATCAATGTCTCGATCGAATCTGGCGATTTTCTGGTCCTTGTCGGTCCGTCAGGGTGTGGCAAGTCCACGCTGCTGAATTGCATAGCCGGGCTTGAACCAATTACTGGCGGAGAGATCCATATCGGTGGTCGAAACATGACGGATGTGTCGCCCAAGGATCGCGACATCGCGATGGTGTTTCAATCCTACGCACTTTACCCCACAATGACTGTCGCCAAAAATATCACTTTCGGCATGAAAGTTCGGGGCGTCGATAAAATGACGCAAGCCGCGAAATTGGCGGAAGTTGCCAAGCAATTACAGATTGAACCTTTGCTTAATCGTCGCCCGGGGCAGCTATCCGGCGGCCAACGCCAGCGGGTCGCAATGGGGCGTGCCCTTGTGCGCGATCCGAAACTATTTCTGTTTGACGAACCACTGTCGAACATTGACGCCAAACTACGCGTCGAGATGCGCACCGAGATTAAACGCCTGCATCATGACCTAGGCGCTTCAATGGTCTATGTGACGCACGACCAGATCGAGGCGATGACATTAGCCACGAAAATCGTGGTTCTGAAAGGCGGCGTGATCCAGCAAATCGGCACCCCTGCCGAGATTTACAATCGCCCGGAAAACCTGTTTGTCGCCGACTTCATGGGGTCACCCGCAATGAATTTGATCCCCGCTAAGGCGCGTAAGAACGGCGCGGGAACCAAATTGGAAATCGCCCGCGAGAATGAGGTACCATTGATCTTTACCGATACTGCCGGTCCTGATCTGCCTGACGACGTGATCCTAGGCCTTCGCCCTGAAGATATTGCGGAAGCGGGTTTTCGTGCAGGTCAGCATGTTCAAACTGCGGAATGTCTGGTGGATATCGTTGAACCCGCAGGCGCAGACACTTTTGTTGTTGTACGACTTGGCGGAAAAGAGGTCACCGCGCGGCTTCACGCGGAAACACAGGCAAAGCCCGGCAAACCGTTACAGTTTGCATTTGATCTTGGGAAAGTGTCCTACTTCGCACCAGAAACGGGCCAACGCCTGAACTGAATTCTAAGAAACAGGCTTGGGGTTGATTATGACCATTTTGGTGGCAGATGTCGGTGGCACTAATTCCCGTCTGGGGCTTGCTTCCGACGGCAGGCTTGATCCAACAAGTCTGAGGCGTTTCAAGAATTCCGACTACGGGTCTTTTTATGATGTCGTCGATGCATTTAGGCAGGGTCAGAAATACGTCGAAATCAACGCCTGTGCGGTTGCCATGGCCGGACCAGTCTCTGCACAACGGGCCAGGTTGACCAATTTGGATTGGGAAATCTCATCTGCAGACCTTAAGCATGCAATTTCCTGCCCGCGTGCCTTGCTGATGAATGATTTGACGGCACTTGGATATTCCCTCGGTCATTTACCTTCAGAAGGTGTCACGACTATTTCCGAACATGCTGCGGGCGCGCCCAAGAACGACCAGTTTTTGGTTGTGGGTCTTGGCACGGGTTTCAATGTTTGCCCCGTCAAGAAAGTCGGAAATGGCCCGGCTGTGTGCCTAGAGGCCGAACTTGGACATGTTGCGCGACCCGCGAGTGTGTCAATTTTCCTTGAAACCCGGTTCGCACTGGATGCGGATCAATTTGCGACCGTCGAGGATTGTTTTTCCGGCCGGGGTTTGTCAAATTTGCACGCATTATTGACCAAATCTGCACCAATTGACCCCGCAGACATTGTTGCAAATCATGCGTTGGGCACTGACCGGCACGCGACGCAGGCACTTGAATTAATGGCTGATATGCTCGGTGCGTTGGCGCGGGAGATGGTTCTGCAATACTTACCATTGAACGGTCTCTATTTCGCAGGCAGCGTTGCGCGCGGTTTGTTTGATGCCGGCTTTGGCCCGAATTTCCTGCAGGGTTTGGCTAAACACGATCAGTTTGAAGCCCAACTTCAAAATGTTCCAGTTTCGGTGATCAAAGATGACGCCGCAGCGCTAATCGGATGCGTGGTAGCCTCTGGTTAATGGCAAAACTGCGGACCGTAAGTGAGCTAAAATCGCAATTGCACGCCTTTTAATCCGCCTGTCCCTTTTAGATAAGAAATCGCTTGAACAACCGGAAAATACATAATTTTACAGCGATTGCCCGCCCGCAACGAGGGGTTTTAGGCGCGTCATCTTGTTTGTTGCTGAAGCCGGGGAAAGCACGATCTCAGCGGCCTTCTGACCGATTTCAAATCTGAAAGAATTGGTCGTCGCAAGCTGAACCGGTAAACCCTGTAACATTTCCAGATTGTTAAATCCAGCGAGCGCAAGATCGCGTGGAACGGACAGCCCGTGCGCAAGACAATGCATCAAACCACCGACGGCCATCACATCGCTGGAATAATATATGCAGTCAGTTTGTGGCGACCGCGTCAACAGCTTGGTTGTCAATTCGCGACCCTTCAAAACTGATGACGCTTCTGAATAGAGTTCCTGGTCGCACAATATGACACCGCTTTGATCCAGACCTTCGGTGAACCCACGAAACCTTTTTTGCGCCCGAAAATCGCGCGGCATTTTCGTGCCGATGAACCCGATATTTTGATAGCCCTTTGCGAGAATTGCGTCGGCCATCATTTTACCGGCTTCCAAATGAGAAATACCAACGCAGTAGTCAACTGGATCACCATCAACGTCCATGATTTCAACAACGGGGATGCCAGAAGCACGCATCATCGCCCGTGAGGTGTCGGAATGTTCAAGGCCTGCAACGATTAGACCTGCCGGCCGCCAGGACAACATTTCACGAATGACATTTTCTTCTTCTTGCTCGTCGTAACCAGACACGCCGATCACTGGTTGAAGGGGGCTACCTTTCAGCGTTGATGAAATTCCTGCCAAAACTTCAGGGAATACAAAACTACTGAGGGATGGCACAACAACACCCACCAAATTGACCGAACGAGAGGCTAATGCACCGGCAATTCTATTGGGGACATAACCAAGACTCGCCGCTATTTCGGCAACCCGCTGTCGCGTTGTTTGCGAAACATCTGTCCCGTCTCGCAACGCACGTGAAGCCGTCATTTCACTTACACCAGCGGCCATAGCGACGGTTTTAAGTGTGGGTTTGGGTGCCATAATATCCAAGTTTTACCTGCAATGGGATGATACACATTACTATTTGCCTAGCGACACCCACAAGGGGTTGATTTTTCGGCTTGAGTATGATTGTTAGCGCTAACGGTATCGCTAACAAATCTGATATTCGAGGGAAAAATGGCTCACAAAATTGCAATTAATGGGTTTGGAAGAATCGGTCGATGTGTGCTGCGTAGCCTTATCGAAAATGAAATTGACGATGTTGAAGTTGTTGCCATCAATGATCTTGCGTCGATCGATTCTCTTGCCCTGTTGTTAAAGTATGACAGCGTGCACGGGCGAATTCCGGCGGTTGTTGAGATCAAAAATGGAATGCTTTTGGTTAACGGCAAGGCTATCCGTGTCACAGCAATTCGAAATCCAGAAGAACTTCCGTGGCAAGATGTCGCCGTTGCATTTGAATGCACAGGCCTTTTTACGACCCGAGATGGCGCTGCTAAACACCTGAAAAATGGTTCAAAAAGGGTTCTTATCTCGGCGCCGGGGCAAAATGTAGATCGCACCGTTGTTTACGGCGTTAATCACGTCGCTCTCACCACTAATGATGTCATCGTTTCAAATGCTTCGTGTACAACCAACTGTTTGGCACCGCTTGCGCAAGTTTTGGACAATGCTTTTGGCATTCAAACCGGATACATGACGACAATCCATTCCTACACTGGCGATCAGCCTTCGCATGATTCCGATCACACCGATCCTTTCCGCGCCCGGGCGGCGGCGATTTCGATGGTGCCAACGTCAACAGGTGCCGCAAAAGCAATTTCGCTGGTTTTACCTAACTTAAAAGGGAAACTTGAAGGATCGGCTATCAGGGTGCCGACGCCAAACGTTTCACTTGTCGATCTGACGTTTGTGCCGAATAAAATCACAACGGCCACAGCGGTCAATGCAGTGGTTCGGGAAGCAGCAATGGGCGAACTAAAGGGTGTTTTAGCCTACGAAACCGACCCCATGGTTTCTATAGATTTCAATCACAATCCGCATTCATCCAGCTTTGCACCCGCACAAACTTGTGTGACTGAAAGCGGGTTGGTGCGTGTTGTCAGTTGGTATGACAACGAGTGGGGGTTTTCCAACCGTATGGTTGATACAGGGCGCGTCATTGCCAACCTGATAAATCAAAGGACACCGATCACTTTTTCCGGCCACCAAATACCTGTAACAACGCACTAACAAAGAGCAAAACTATGGCCAGCGAAATTATACCGGTTCCAGATTTTGATCTGGTCATCTTTGGTGCCACAGGGGATTTGGCCCTCAGAAAAATACTTCCCGGGCTCTTTCACCGGTTCTTAGTCGGGCAAATGCCCAAAGGAGCCCGGATTGTTGGCTCCGCACGCTCTGATCTTGGCACTGAAGGTTTTCAGGCCGAAGTTCGCAGCGCTTTAGAGGCGCACGCGACCGCAGCCGCCAAATCATCCGACAAAGTTTCGGCATTTCTAAAGCGACTTGATTACGTGCAGGTCGACGCGCGTGGCGACACTGGTTGGGAGGTTTTGGCAGCAAAATTAAGACCGGATGTGGTTCGGGCGTTCTATCTGTCGGTGGGACCCAGCCTTTTTGGTGTGATTGCAGGCAAACTAAGCGCCTATGGCCTCGCGACTGCGAAAAGCAGGATCGTGGTTGAAAAGCCGTTTGGGCATGATTTAGAAAGTGCCCGGGCGTTGAATTTCGCACTTGGGCAGTGCTTTGACGAGCATCAGATATACCGGATCGATCATTATTTGGGTAAGGAAACGGTTCAAAACTTGATGGCTTTACGGTTTGCCAATGCTTTGTTCGAACCTTTGTGGAACAGCCAGCAGATTGACCACGTACAGATTACGGTTTCCGAAAGCTTGGGCGTTGAGGGCCGAGGGGAATATTACGACAATTCGGGTGCGATGCGGGATATGGTTCAAAACCATCTAATGCAATTGTTATGCCTGACGGCGATGGAACCACCTTCGCGGTTTGAACCAAACGCCGTGCGCGATGAAAAACTGAAAGTCATCCGTGCCCTTGATCCAGTTGAGCCACAGGATATCGCACGTGGGCAGTATCGGGCCAATGGATCAGACGGCGGTTATCACGATCATGCGGGTAATCACGACAGCCGGACCGAGAGCTTTGTCGCGATGAAGGTTAATGTGTCAAACTGGCGTTGGGCGGGAACGCCATTTTACCTCAGGACAGGAAAGAAACTGCGAAATCGGTCGAGTGAAATCGCCATTATTTTTCGCGATCCACCGCATTCGATCTTTCCAAAAATGGAGAACCGGCGCGGCAATGCGCTGATCGTCCGGCTGCAACCAGACGAAGGGATCACACTTCGGATGACGATCAAAGACCCCGGCCCCGGCGGCATGCGGCTGACCGAAGTACCTTTGGACATGACCTTCGCTGAAGCATTAGGCGACGCGGCCCAAGCACCGGATGCCTATGAACGATTGATTATGGATGTCATCCGCGGAGACCAGACGTTGTTCATGCGCGGCGATGAAGTTGAGGCAGCTTGGGAATGGGCCGATCCGATTATCGCTGGCTGGCAGGCTGTAGGGGATAAGCCATCGCTTTATGATGCAGGTGGCTCTGGGCCGGAAGACGCGTTAAGGCTGATGCATCGCGACGGGCGACGCTGGCGGGAGATCGGTATCTGATGGTGGTTTTGGCGGAGTATAAAAACACACGTATTCAAGCCGAAACACTTGCGGCGATTGTCGCTGGGCAACTTACTTTAGCGCTTGAGGCGAATGGCCACGCTACGTTGGCGGTGCCTGGCGGTGGAACACCAGCGGCGTTTCTGCAGGTTTTGTCCCAAGCGAACATCGAATGGAAAAACATTTCGGTCATGCTGACGGACGAGCGGTTTGTACCAGAAAATTCGGAACGATCTAATACAAGATCATTGCGCACGACATTGTTGCAAGGCCCAGCAGCAGCGGCGACATTGGTGCCACTTTATCGCGAAGCCGCACGTCCCGAAGATGTTCTGAGCGACTTAAGCGACGGCATTCGCGCGGTCTTGCCATTGGATGTGTGTGTTTTGGGAATGGGCACGGATATGCATGTCGCCAGCCTGTTTCCCGAGGCGGATCGCCTGGTTGAGGCCCTATTGCCCGATTGCCAGCAGGTTTTGCTGCCGATGCGCGCGCCCGGGGCACCTGAACCAAGACTGACTTTGACCGCGGTTGTGCTGCAGGCTGCAAAACACAAGCATCTATTGTTTACAGGTCCAAACAAACTGGCAGCTTTCAAGACTGCCGAAGATGCGGGACCAACCAGTGAGGCGCCCGTACGTATCTTTCTGGAACCGTCACAAAACGTAACAGCACATTATTCGGGAACGACAGAACCATGACATTGAATGGAACCATCAAAAAAGTGACGGAACGGATCATTGAACGCTCGGCCCCGACGCGCGACGCTTATCTTACCCGGATGCGCGCGGCGGCTGGTAAACGCCCGGCTCGCGCCCACCTTAGTTGCTCGGGTCAAGCGCATGCTTTTGCCGGCGCAGGTGTTGATCAAAATGCGCTCGCGACAAAATCGGCTGGCAATCTTGGCATCATAACCGCTTACAATGATATGCTGAGTGCACATCAACCATTTGAAAGCTATCCAAATCTGATCCGTCAGGCGGCGCGCGAAGTCGGAGGTACCGCGCAAGTCGCAGGCGGTGTGCCCGCGATGTGCGACGGGGTCACCCAAGGCGAAGCGGGGATGGAGCTTAGCCTGTTTTCACGAGATGCCATTGCTATGAGTGCTGCGATTGCCCTGTCTCACAACACTTTTGATGCGTCAGTATACCTTGGTGTTTGCGACAAGATCGTGCCGGGTTTGGTGATTGCCGCCCAAAGTTTTGGCCATCTGCCTGCGGTTTTTCTGCCAGCCGGACCGATGACATCGGGCCTTGGAAACGAAGAAAAAGCAAGCGTCCGCCAACGCTTTGCTGCAGGTGAGGTTGGTCGCGATGAATTGATGGCTGCCGAAATGGCGGCCTATCACGGCCCCGGCACTTGCACGTTTTATGGCACCGCAAATACCAACCAGATGTTGATGGAATTGATGGGCCTACATCTTCCTGGGGCCAGCTTTGTTAATCCGGGCACACCCCTTCGCACAGCTTTGACCATCGAAGGTTCCAAACGCGCGCTTGCCTTAACTGCGCTTGGCGAAAACTACACGCCGGTTTGTGACATTCTGGACGAAAAGGCCTTTGTGAACGGTATTGTCGGGCTTAATGCAACCGGCGGGTCGACCAATCTGTTGATCCATCTGCTTGCGATGGCCCGTGCAGGTGGCATCGTGCTGGATTGGCGGGATTTTTCTGACATTTCAGCCGTGACTCCCCTGCTCGCGCGTATCTACCCCAATGGTCTGGCGGATGTGAATGCGTTTCACGCAGCCGGCGGGCTTGGCTGCATGATTAACAGTTTATTGGACGCGGGACTGGTACATGACGACGTAAACACTGTCGTCGGGCGGGGCCTGCATCGCTATACCGAAGAACCAAAACTAATAGGCGGTGAATTGATCTGGGAGGCCGGACCAAAGCAAAGCCTCAATAAGCGCATCCTTTGTGCGACTGACGCCCCGTTTCAACCAAGCGGTGGTCTGAAACGGTTAAGTGGCACACTTGGTACCGCAGTTATGAAAGTCTCGGCAGTCAAGCCGGAACATCAGGTGATCCAAGCCCCAGTGCAGGTATTCAACGATCAGGAGGCAGTTAAAACAGCCTTCAAGGCTGGTGCGCTTAACCGCGATGTGATCGTGGTGGTGCGCTTTCAGGGACCGAAAGCCAACGGTATGCCCGAACTTCACAGCCTGACACCGATCTTAAGGCTGTTACAAGGGCGTGGTCACAACGTGGCACTGGTGACAGACGGGCGGATGTCGGGGGCTTCGGGGTCAATTCCGGCAGCCATCCACGTCAGCCCCGAGGCACTGGACGGTGGCATGATTGCCAAGCTGTGCGACGGTGACGTATTGCGGGTTGATGCAATAAAGGGCGTGCTTGACGTTCTAGACGACGGCGTGGCGCAGCGGAACGTGGCAACGGCAGACCTGTCAAAGAATGAAGTTGGCGTTGGGCGTGAGTTATTCGCCATTTTTCGGCAAAATGTTGGGCCCGCAGAAACTGGTGCCTCTGTTTTTGGAGACTAAGATATGACCATAGCGCCAATTGAAGCCAGTAAACATACGCGCGAGATTTGTGCGCTGGCACCGATTGTTCCGGTACTTGTCGTGCATGACGCAGCGCGCGCCATACCTTTGGCCGAAGCCTTAGTAGCGGGCGGTTTGCCAGCCCTTGAAGTGACGTTGCGAACACCTGCCGCGCTTGAGGTGATCCGCTTGATGGCGTCTGTGAAGGGCGGTGTTGTTGGCGCAGGCACCCTGATTACCGCTGAAGATGTGCGTGCTGCCAAAGATGCCGGGGCTATGTTTGGCGTTTCACCCGGTGCCACAGATGATTTACTTGCTGCCTGTGAAGAGGCCGATTTACCCCTGCTGCCTGGGGCTGCCACCGCCACCGAGGCCATGCGACTTTTGGCGCGTGGCTATGACATGCTGAAATTCTTTCCGGCCGAAGCATCGGGCGGTGCGCCCGCGTTGAAAGCTATTGGCGCGCCATTGCCACAAGTCAGTTTTTGTCCCACGGGTGGGGTCAGTCCTGAAAACATCAACAGCTACCTTAAATTACCAAACGTGATCTGTGCGGGCGGAAGCTGGGTCGCGCCGAATGTGCATATTGAAAAAGGAGAGTGGGCTCTGATCGAAGCGCTAGCGAAGGCAGCAAGAAATCAAGCTTATCAAAAGTAGGGACCGAACTTAAAGATTCACACAATAATCCCAACCGGTTCCTGAGCGTCGCAAGTGAAAGTTGTACCCTGAATTAAACTTGGCTTTCAGCAAATAGACAATCACGCTAAAGAGCAATGCCATTCGACTACCGATATCATGTAATACGCAGCGAGAAGTTACTTTTTGTTAATTTCGGTCAGGTCAGCCCTCAAGGCCCAGAGCCGACCTTCAACCAATACCGCGCCCAATTGTCCCGCATCTGATCTTGAGCTGATCAATAGCCTGTGGTGCTAGAGCGCCCGATGTCGAATGCGGTATCGGGTTCCTCTTCGTCCTGTTGCGGCCAAACCGGGTATGCGAATTTCAGAGCGAATGCGTCAGCGATATCGGGCGACGGGATGCCACGCTTTCTCAGGCTGTCTTTGCGTTCGAGAACCAAGGCGTTCTTTGCGTCATAGCCATACATTGGCGCCGTGAGTTCCTCTGCAAGCCGATCATCATCGGGAAGAGCGCCTCCTGCAATCCAGTCCCGGGCTGAAAGCCACATCTCGGTGCGCTTGTTGGACGCGTTCTCCTGGGTTCGTCCACTGTCAGACCGCATGCCGAAGTTAACCCCCTGCACGATGTGGAAGCCCAACTGATGCAGCCGATCGACGACGACGCCCCCGACCCTGCCATCATCCACAAAGACCGCATCGGGGTGCCAGCGGGGGATCCACTCTGCAATCCGCGCCGCCAGACGCATCGTGTCCCATCCGGCGTGACGCTCAAAGGGGATCGGATAGCCGTGGCGTCCCTGTCGGAAATAGATCACAGACTAGTCGTTGCCGAACCGCGCGACATCAACGCCGATGACTTTCTCGTCGAACTGTTCGATCCGGGCCACGCGCGCCACCGCCGCAGCTATGAGATCGTAGGAGATCAATTGTTCATCGCTTTGAGCTTCAAAGCTACAACCGAACTCTTGTCGGATCTTGCCCTCGGACATGCCGGCCCGGCGCTCAGCTTCGATCTGATCAGGGCGGATCAGGCCGGTGTCCCCGACGGTCAGGCGTTCACAATACCAGCTGTCGGACTCCAATACCTGGCGATAAGTGGCGTAGGCATGGTTGCGACCGCGAGGCGTATAGATAAACAGCGCCCAGCCGCCGTTCTCGACCAAGATCGGGCGGATGTAGCCCCAGGCCTCCGGATTGGCCAGCGACCATTCTGAGAACACCACGCCCACTGGGTTCGACCCGACCAGGCTGTCGAAATTGTCCGATCCCGCCATTTGCCACACCGAGCCGTTCACGGCCTCGATCAACATGTCCTGTGAGCTGGTCCGTCGCCGCAGCGGTGGCGGCAGGACCTGATCGATAATCCTTCTTCCTTTCGCGTCGATCCCGTTCCAGACCGCGCGGCGCGCCTGGGCCTGTTCGGGAAAGAGGTGCCAGTAGGTGCCAACGCGCTTGAACATATCGCGTGCGGTGAGATTCAACGCAACGCTGTCTTTGCCGGCGCGCCGGTGCCAGACCGCGCAACCCCGCGTTTAAGGTCGACCGTGGCCAAATTGATCGTAGAGCGTTCGCTGGTGGGGCCGCGGCTGCCAGTCATTTGGAATGGTCAAATTTATCAATGACATTGACGGTAATCCCCCCTTCCTGCTTTGTTGCCTCGCCTTGCTCCTCCATCAAACGAAGGATCTGGGCGGCGGCCCGGATGTCACCCTTGATCGCTTTGGTGATCAGCGACAGGATCAAT
>ERZ890510.1265-NODE-1265-length-16854-cov-4.949580_pt1 | contig 16854 bp, 14 predicted proteins | sample MGYA00521265_ERZ890510 | MGnify/ENA primary metagenome ERZ890510 (study PRJEB32303, sample SAMEA104408624) | aquatic metagenome | biome: Brackish water; feature: Chemocline; material: water | place: Baltic Sea | collected 2014-10-26T21:54:00 | depth 110 m ...
CACTTGTCCCACGGACTGCACCCAAGCGCGCACCGCGCGAAAAAACTGCCTAGTTGACTTCCGGCATCATGCACGTCATGCCGGCTGCGATCACCGTGGAAGTGGAAGTCGAATTCAAGGTTTGTGCGATCAAGTGGGTGTTGACTGATCCCAGAGTGGAATTCACCTGCTGGATCATGAGGCGGTCAGTTCCCTTTTCTACGTCGAAGTACGTGTGGTCAAAAATAATCCCCCACCGCTGCCAACCGAGCAGGTCGACGGGATTGAGTGAACTAGCCGCCGAGGCGTGAATGGCAACCCTGATCCCACGATCGACCAGAAGTGAAACCGCTTGCCCAGACCCTGGTGGGAGGTAATCAAAGACAGCAACCATTTGGGCGCACGCGATTTGATCGAGCTCCCTTCCGACATGGTTGGGTAATGCCAAACTGCCCGCATCGGGGTCGAGCAGAATCCCGGGGAGATCAATCAAGAACGGTGCTAGTTCGGAATCGAGTTCTGAGCGGCTTGCGACTAGCCTGCGAAGCTGGCTTAGCTGAATTTTTGTGAACTCTGATGCTAGGTCAGGTTGCTTAGAACAAGCTTGGCCAAAACTCTCCGGTGAAGCAAAGTTCATTGATTCAGTCGAGAAGTTCCAGCCAACGTGAACGGCGATTCCGTACTCGCGAGGATCGGAGCAACCACGAACTGCAACTAGTGCGGTGGGAAATGCGATTTCGTTCTGGCGCAGTTCGTTTCGCAAAGCAGAAAGCAGGTCAACGTGAGTCAGCGGGAGTTGGGCTGAATCCCTGGGATCCTCCATGAAGTCAGCAGCCTTCACGTGTGCGAAAGCAGCCTGTGGTGCCACACGGTCCAGACGCGAGTTCTTCATTTTTTCGAGACTCTCGACGGCTCCTGTGAGCAAGCCTTCTGGAGACATTGAATCAATGAGATAGATCGAGTGGCCAATTTCTACACTGGTATCAAACCCAAGGTCAACGCGCTGTGAAGGCAAGTTCGAACCGTTGTTAATAACCTCGGTGAGGGAACTAAACCCTTGAATAGTGTTGCGAATAATTGGTCCACCAAGACAAGCGATCCAGACTCTGCCGGGCGATTCGTACGCGATAAAGACTTCTCCACCTTCAAACCAGGAGGAAGAATTGACTACCTGGAAAATATGTGAAATTGCTTCGGTGTCCAGGCCGTTGGAGTGCAAGGACGCAAAATGTGCAATCTCAAATACCCCCACGGCTAGTGAACACCGATCTGGAGCTGAGTCAACTTCTTTGCTAAAGAGCCGGACTGCTTGGTCGAAGGCTGCCATATTCGGGTTTAGAGGACCTTTTGTGAAAAGCGAACCAAAAGCCGCTTCGGGGTCGGCATAGATGGACGCTAATGACGGAGTGAGTAGTGCGGTTGCCGCTAAGTGTGAAAATTCTTTGACAATGGCCGGCGACCTGAGAAGAAAGGAACCTGGCGTGAGCCACCCAGAAATCTGCACCGAGCCCAATGAGTGTGCAGCGTTCTGTGGTGAAATGGAAATAATGGTGCTCGGTGAAATTTGGGGATGTGCGGAAGCTTCAATTGGGCTCTCCGGGAAGGCGAGTATCGCTGCGCTGTTACTCAGCTCAGTTTCCGAGAAGTGGGTAGCTACGTTTGCGGTACCCACCACGATCACGCGGGAATGCACTGCACCAAATGAGGTCACGGCTATTCGGCTCATAGTGTTCACGGCTGCTGCTCGGGCAAGTGAAGGACTCAGCGAGCCCTCGGCGAGCCTTGCGGTCACATGGGAAATCTGTTCATGCCATGAAGTAAATGTCTTTCGAGCATCTCTGCGCCAGAGCGAAATTGAGAGAACCCACAATAATGCCCAGGCTGAGATGAAAACACCGAGCCCCGCGAGCGCGCCCACCGAGTCGTTTTCCGGGGTGAAAGATTGCCCGACTACCTCACCCACTGCAGCGACTCCCCAAGCGGTCATGCCACCAAAGAAAACAAGTGCGATTCGCCGAGGATCGCTGAGATCTTGGAGGAATGCCCAAGGTGCTTTTTCGTAAATAGTCCATCGGAAAAGAGCATTAAAGCCAAGGGTCGCAAAAAGGGCTGCGACTGCAGCAAATAAAAGTGGGATAGGGGAGTCCTCATGTGACACTAAGGCGGCGAGTGAGTTTGCGATTGCGTAGGCCGCTAAGGCTGCGCCCGCGTCGGCAAGCGCTGTAAATAGATCGTGAAAGCGCGCATTTGGATCTCGGCCAAGGTGCGATCGAGTGCGAAACATGAGCCGCAGAATCAGAGCAATTCCAATAAAAGTGAAGGTCAAACCAATGGGAAAGTACAGACCCGCAAGCATGGCCCCGACAACGAGTGAGTCAAATGAAATGGTGGTGGAGGACCACGGGCGAATTGGGGTCAGCGAGTTATCCACCACGTTTGGCTCAAGGGCTGAACTCGTTGTCCGAAAAATCGCCGCGGGTCCAAAAACACTGATTCCCACGAGTAATGCCGCCGCGATCAAGGACCCTGAATCAAGGTTCTCCCTACCCCCAGAATTAAAGGCGCTGTTAAAAATCGCTGCCCATGTTGCCAAGCCGGTGAGGGCGAGACCCAGGAGAATAAACACAATGCCCACAAGCCCGACACGAAAATGCAACTGCCGGTCATGGACCTTGCTAGTTACCGGGTGAAGCCAATACCCAATTTTGGTAACCGAACTCACTTCGCTGGCTCTGGGAGCATCAATTGAGCGGCCCAGATGGTTATTCATGGATTCCCTCTGAGAATCAGGAACGAGGCCATAATCCATCTTACTTCTTCCCCTCAACGGGCTATTGGCCTGCAATTGAGCCGATCCTAACGTAGGAGAGTGCGACTCTACGTCATGTTTTGTTGCCCGGTGCCGAACCGCTGCGAAAGGAGTGTCATGAAGGAATCTCGCGGCGCTGCAGCAAGAGGAAATGACAGTGGATTCACGCTCATGGAGGTAATGGTCGCCCTTGGCGTTTTTCTCGCCGTCACGGCCGCCACGGTCACGATTTTGCTCGCGGCACTCGCCACGGTTCGTGAGAACGCAGATCGGGTGTTGGCAGCGAGTATTGCCCGCTCCCAGGTAGAGGATTTGCGACTTGCGGGCGCAGAGGAGATTCCTATCGGGCTGAGTCAAGCAGTGGTAAGTGGTTTCACCGTGCGGACGAGCGCCAACTGGGTCGGTGTGGCCCAACAAGCGAGTGCGTGTTCTGCCGTGTCCCCTGGCGTGGACTTCATTCGCGTCAATATACAAGTTTCTGGTCGTACCTTGACTTCACCACAGCAGGTTGATGCGATTGTCTCGGCAGAAGGTTTCACTCCGGGTGAACAAAGTGGCTCGATCACGATTTCAGTAGGTGACAATTTTGATAACCCGGTCGCAGACGTCCTCGTGACCGCAACCGATGCACTCCATGCGGAAAACAATTTTGTGGTGACGACAGGAATTGACGGCTGCGTGTTCTTACCGGCATTGACTCCCACCGGTTCGCTATTTCTCTCGATTGCACGGAATATTCCCTTGCCGGTGTACGTCACGCCAAATGTGGGGGGAACGACCGCGCAGGCAGCTATTTCAACAGGTGAAGTAACGCGGACGAGTTTTGAATACGCACCGTCGGCATCTATCAGATTTGAACCAGCATTGGCTGACTTGGTTGTGCCAGCAGGGATTGGTGTTTCGTGGCAGGAGTTAGCAACGGGGGCGCTCACTCGAGAGGCCGTGATTGCAGAACCGATAACGAATTTGTGGCCAACCACAAATCGATTTGATGCATGGCTCGGAACTTGCGCCGATGCAGACCCCAAGGAATACGCGGTTGCCCCTGGGTCATTTAATCTTGCAGCCGGTCAACTCAGTGTCGTTCCCGTCATTGGTGCGGTTGTAAATTTCACAGGGCTTGCGGCCCAAGGCGTTGTGACAGCCACGTATAGCGGGAGCGACGCGACATGTGAAGTCGGGGAGTTGGAGTTGGGTGAAGCTAATGAAAACGGCGAATTAGCTGCACTTATGCCGTATGGATCGTGGACGTTCACCTCGCAGTTCGAGGAAGTGAGCCAGGAAGTGAGTACTGAGGGACCTCTGGAGCCATTGGTGTCACCTGAAGATCCTGCAGTGGAAATTGTGTTTGACCTATTTGTTCCACCCGATGCCAGTCCAAGTCCCTCGCCAACGCAGTCGGCGGTGGCCGAGTGATTCACATGCGTGAGACGCGTGATCGTCAAGGAGGGTACACGGTCATTGAATTAATGGTGGCCTTAGGGATTTTTGGCGTGTTGGCCGTGATCAGTGCCACCGCAATGATTTCGATTTACTCGGGTATTCGTTCGGTCTCTGCACAAACACAGTTGCAGGTTGACTCTCAGAATTCTGCGCAATGGATTGATCGGCTGATCCGATATACGGCAGTTCCGGACGGTCAGAGTGAGTCAATCCTTGAGCTGTCTCCCACCTCAATGACCATGAATACCTATTCAGGCACCGGTTCAACTAACTCCTCTCCCTATCGTGCACGACTCATGTTGGTAACCAAGCCAGATGGAGATACTTCTTTAATCAGTGACGTAGCTCCGGGACAACTTTCGGAGGGAGAATGGTTTTGGCCGGGAAATTGGCAGTCAGCAGAAAAACCAGCTAATGCAATGCGCCGGTACTTGCTCACGGTGGGAATTACCGATCCAGATCCAATTTTGATTCGACTTTGGGTCTGTAACCCAGAGGTTGGCTGCTCGGACACATTGCGAGATGCCACACCCACGGAGCTTGGTCCAGTCACGCTTGGCGAAGGTGAAGTGATGCGCTCGGTGGAAGTGTTAGTGGGAAATACCGAGGATCCAGATAACGCGGTTCGGCAGAGCATTGAGTTGGTGAATTTAGGGTGAAGATTTCGCAGGAGCCTGATCGCGGTGCCGCAATGATTTTTGTCTTGATGTGGAGCGTGGTGCTGGTTGGGGTTGTGTTAGCAGTAACGCAAGTTGCTATTCGACAGATTGTTCCCTCTGATCAATCAGAGCGAACATTTGCCGCGCTCTCGGCAGCCGAGGCTGGCTTGGCTGATTACCTCGTTCGGTTGGAAACGACCGGTTATGAAAATAGTGTTGATCCCAGTAATCCGGCCTTTTTTGGGTTCGTTGACGTGCCCGGCGGGAGTTCGGGAAACCAGTTCACCTACGCGATTGACTCCTCAAAAGCCGCATCAATCGGTGAAATTCGCGTTTATTCAACTGGGCGATCGGGGGATCAACAACGAACAATTGAAGCGGTGCTGAGCAAGCGTTCAACTTTGGATTATACCTATCTAAGTGATATCGAGACCCCTTCACCCGATGTTCCGGGGGCCTACTCCACTGCATCAGGGAGTGGCGGAAATTCTTCGACCACAGGGCGCGAATTGGCCAATCGGTTATGTAATCGGTACTGGTACGAGTCAGGTGATGTTGATCCGCAGGGGCGATCAGGGAATCAACGAAACCTGAATTTTTGTCAATGGGCAGGCATCTATGCGAGTGAAAGTATTAAGGGCCGCATTCATACTAATGACGTCTGGCGTTTAGAAGCGACCAACCTCACGGGTTCGATTGATGCAGGAGCGATGTCCTCTTCATGTCGCAGTGAAGAGGAGGGCCTCGCACCGGGTGAGGTGGGTTGCCCGGCAGGCCACAGATACTTGACAACAACCGAGCCGCTTAATTCCAATTCGATCCTGGATGCGCGGTGGTCAGGAAGTACCTCGTATCAAGGCGACTCATTTGGACCCTCGAGCAACTCAGACCCAACGGGAAGAAACCCTCGTTATGAGCCCGTGTTGGAATTACCTTCCACTTCAGGAACTGCCGCTGAACTTAAAAAGCGAGCGAGTGAAGGTGGCTGCGTCTTTACCGGACCCACTCGCTTGAGATTTGAGGAAGTGGGCGGTCAGGGAGTTGTTCGGGTTACTAGTCCAGACAGCAGGGCCACGGGTGACAACTGCGGAGGAAGACTAGAAGATTCAAGTGCCCCGCACATCACCGGGACAATCACTCTGAGTAATTTTGAAGACCTTGTCATTTATGTTCAAAATCTTCCCAGCGCCGGAGTGGATGACCCAAATAATGACTATGACCTGAATAACGTGTGGCCTTCGGGGTCGGAACCCACCTGTCAGCGCAAGGTTGGTTCACCAAGCCCGAGTAACAACTTTTACCCCTTTGTCGTTCCCAGCGACTCTGGTGAATCATCGAAGTTTAATTCCACAAGCGCGCCAAAGGGTTTCCCTTCTTATTATGCAGATGTGAATAGCCCTTGGTATGGAAGTAGCTGCACAAAAGGGGATATCTACCTCGAAGGCGAACTCAATGGGCGAGTGACCGTTGCGGCCGAAAACAACGTGATCTTGACCAGCAGCATGCGCGATTCAACCGCGTCACTCGTCCGGGGGGATAATTACGGAAAGCCAGCTGAGAACTCCGAAAGCGTGATGGGAATTGTTGCGGGCGAGTTCGCATACATTTACCGACCAACTGATTCCTCAAATAGGTGGGTCCGGGACTGGAAAGAATCGAATGCCCAGGATCCGATATTCAATGCGGCGATCCTTGCGGTCGATTCTTGCTTTGGATCGCAAGATGCAACCTACGGTTCAAGAAACGGTTTCATTTATCTGTGGGGTTCCCTGTCACAAAAGTATCGGTGCGTTGTTGGATATGTTGGCGGTTACTCCAAGAGCTACAAGTACGACGAACGATTGGCGTCACTCTCACCGCCATTTATGGTGGCGCTGTTTGGGGAGCCTTGGGAAACTCGGCGCTTTGGTGAAATTAATGTGACTAAAGCCAGTGTGGGGACTTCAACATTCGATCTAGTCGAGGGTGAGCCTGTTGGGGCGAGTGTCAGCAATGTTCAAATAGTGTTCGGAAATGCCACGGTAAGTACCGTTGGTTCAACCATCACGCTTAGCGCACCAACTTCGGGTAGTCAGATTGTGCGCTACACCGTGGAAAACGGGTCGAATACCCAGACCCGTAGGCTGGTTGTCTCTGTTCAATGAGTAGTGAAAGGAGCGAGCCCCGTGTCTTTGACCCGATCACAAGACGTCGCCTTTTTTGACACGTGTACGGCTAAAGCACAGACACTCCTGCTGGCGGCCCAGAGCGCTGCTCACGAAAATTCAGGTGTAAGGGTCCTATCTTTCTCAGTACAATCGTTGGTGGCAAGGCTTCAGGCTGAACTGTGGAAAGAGCTCGTACTTGTTGCCCAAGCCCCGCACAGAGCATATTTTGCACTCGGTCAGGACCTACTCGGTGACCTTAAGTCCGAGTCAGTTGACGAATTAAGTGTCTATGACACTTTGGACCTGATCAATACTCGGTTGACGAGCGCAGGTCAGGGCCACCTAGTGACAATTCCAGGTGGTGCAATTGAGCAATTTCATTTCACACGGTCAATCCCGATGCCAAAGCAACACGAACTTGATGCAGCGCGCAAAGATTGGCTTGGAGACCGGTCGCCCAAGAATTACATTTCCTATGAGCATCAAACTAGTAGAGAACTCATGCTTAAAGCGCACTCACTAGCGCTCGCTGGCCAGATTGACGAGGCCGTCGCCTGTGTATACGACAGTGATTTTGCCGCATTGGGCGCGTATCTTGTTGACTCGGCGTGCTCAGCGGGGGATTCGGAGCTCATTACTGCATACGCGCGCTGGGAATTGGTGTCCGCCAGCGTGGCGAAGCTTGAGTCGCTTCCAGCAGATTTCAGCGCCGCGGTCAGTGTGATTCGACGTGCATTTGCTATTGGATTGGGCGAGCCGGAAGCTTCTCGTCTCTTGGCTAGCCTTTCGCCTATATAAAGGCGCAAAAGCGTGAGTCAACTTGCTATTGACTCAAAATTGAGGTTGCGTTCGCAATTACTTCATTTGCATTGGCCACCAGATCAGGTAACGCCGACTCCAAGACAAACATGCTCGCGGTCAAGGACAATGTTTGGGTGCTTTTTCCTTCGTCGAGTGAGTCCATCAGGTTGGTTCCGGTCACGAGAACTGAGCGATCCAAACTTTGAAGGTTGTCTAGGAAACTCAGTAGTTGATCGGGCTCACCGGTGAGGGTCATGTCAAGGGCCATGGTGGCCAAATTAATTCCCGTGACGGACTGCTCTGATCCATCCGCTGTTTTGGCGGGGGGAACACTTTGCGGAATTGATGTATTGATTACTTGAATATTGCTCGCATTTATGTCCACGCTCGTTGCCGCATGCGTCAACTGGCGCAGCACGTTAGGTAATTCAGCGGTCTGTGGCATTTGAGAAAATAGTGTCTGTGCGTCAGCCGCTGCGGTAGGAATATTCGCGGCCAACTCTAAGAATTCCCTTTGACGGGTGAGCAGGCTGAGGTTGGCAAGTTCAAGGTCTTGCTGTTGCACCGTCAGCTGCGCAGATTCTTCGAACCTAGGTGACAATATGAGAAACCAGATCCCCAAGATCAAGGCCAGAATTCCCAGAATTGCAGCAAATACCGTAACTCTGATTTTATCAGTTAGAAAACTCATTCGGGGTTCACCTCGGTTCCAGGGGATTGGGTGTCCGTTGTGTCAGGGTCGGTTTCAGTCTCAGGTTGCAGAAGTGCATCGATTAGTTCCTGGGTAACAGGTGTTTCTAGGCCGCCCAAGGAAACCGCGGTCGTACCCGAGAAGGAAACTTGTGATTTTTGGCCCTCGCCAGGGACGGTGACAGACGAAGTATTTATATATGGTCCGATAAAGAGCGGGTCTGCCTCGAGCTCAAGGAGGAATTGCGAAATTGCATCACGGTTAGGGGCCGTCCCGGTGAACGTAATGCAACCAATGGAGATTTCGGTACCGAATGGGTCAGGATTGGGGCACGCGTTGAGTTCAGTGCCAACTTCAGGAATTGGGTTGAATACGATTGAAATTGCATTGAGTTCGAGGGGTTTCCCGCTGACACTCGCTGCCGCCGACTCGAAGGCCGTCAATATTGCAGAACCGGTAGGGGAGGAAGCTAACGCGGATTCCACAAACTCTTGTTGGTTGGTGAGTTGCGCGTAAAGCTGTCCAATGGGTGCCAGAGCGTTGATTTGGACCTGCAGATCTTGATTGACCTCGGTGGCATCGCTGACCCCTTGCTCGGCTTGCGCGATTGTTGAACCTTGGGAGTACCAAAACAACCCACTGGTCAGCAGGACCGCCAAGGCCGCTCCCATGGCAACCTTGCGAATCCGGGCGATTTTGATTGAAACGCGAACCTTTTTCGGGAGGAGATTTACCCTGGGCAAAACTGGCTGTTCGTTGTGAACTACACGTGGATTCAGCGCCTCGTCTGTTTTCTTCCGGCCGAAGGAAATATTGGTTTTAAGGTCCATTAGGTGGTCATCGCTAATCCAATTGCGACTGCAAAGCGTCCATCGGTGAAATCTGCCGCTCGAACTTTTGGTGAATGTGCCAAACCTGCGAGCGGAGCAAGTAATTCAACCGGAAGGGGAATCTGGGTCGCCATGCGGTTTTCGAGTCCAGGGATGAAAGCGGATCGACCCGTGAGCACAATTTTTTCAACGGGCGCCACTTGGTTCCCCGAACGGTAATAGTCAACTGAATCTCGCACCTCGCGAACGAGAGCACTGGCCCAAGTACCAAGAATGGCATTCACTGAATCAGTGCGAGGGTCTAATGCGGGAGAAGCGGGGGAAACGGTAGCGAAAATAGATGACTCGGCAATCGGCGCGATATTAGGAACTTCCGATTCGAGTCCAGACCCCCAGACTAATTCCCAAGCTTGTTGCCAATCAAGATCGAGCTCGCGGACAAGGGATTCCAATGCGGAGTTAATACCCAGGTTGGAAAGGGTGCGAATCAGCGTTGGCGTGCCATTGTCATGAACGACGATCGTGATTTGGCTCACCCCAATATCTACAATCGCGGTAACGGGTTGGGCTGTGCGCATTGAGCCTTTGCACGTTGTTCGAATCAGCGCTAGCGCACTTGAATCAGCTGCCACGGGTGTCAGGTGTGCTTTGCGCACCAGTTGGGACTCCGCCGTGATTGCTTGCGAGTCACTTGCAATCAGCAAGATCTTGTTTTTACCCGACTCTGCACCGTCTTCGAGAATTTGGTAGTCCACAACCAAAGTGGCGATATCGACAGGTAATAGGTCTTGAACCTGGTAGGGCAAAGCGGCGGCGAAGTCTTCGGGGGGCATCCAAGGAAGTTCGCTTTGCCGTGAAAGCACCGCGGTCGGGTGAGCGGCGAATGTCACCTTACGAGTACTAAAGCGACCCTTGCGCCACAGTGACTTGAGGGATTTTGTTGCTTTTTCCGACGTCCGTGCCGTGTTTCGCCCAGGTTCGCCCAATTCAAAATCAACGCTCAGTGCTCTTACCAGTTCGTATTCTGCCTTCTTCGCGTTGTACTTGAGCTCGACCGCTCGGATTCCGGTGGTGCCAATGTCAAGTCCGACACTGCGCGATTGAGCGGTAAGCACACCCACGAATTCTCCTGTTCAGGCGTCGACTTGTCGGCTAATTTGCTAGTTGGCTTGCGGGCTGTTATCCCTTCAGGGTGGGTTTCGGCTCAATTACCCCACCGTGTACCCCACCTCGGCCCAGAAATTGGTCCGAAACTCGGTGTATGTCGCTACCGGTCACTCCCATCAATACGGAAGTGGTTCCAAGGGAGTTTCTCGACCGAATCCTGAGTATGGCAGTGGAGGCAGGAGCCTCCGACATTCACATTCGAGCAGGTTTGCAGCCCTTAGCTCGTTTACACGGTGGATTACAAGCCTTAGCTTTGCCATGGATCAGCCCGCAATTAGCCCAAGATTTGGTGGAAGTCGCTCTTCCTGATTCGGCGGCCGTCACCGAAATTGCCCTCGGCAAAGATGCAGACTTTGCACTGACCATTCCGGGAATTGGCCGATTCCGCGTCAACGCATTTCGCAGCATGGGTGAGTACGCAATGGTCTTGCGTCACGTCTCGGAGGTGATTCCCACCCCCCGGGAACTAGCCCTCCCGCAGGCGGTGATCGACATGGCAGGGTCAAAGCGTGGATTGGTACTCGTTTGTGGTCCAACCGGTTCGGGTAAGTCGACAACGTTGGCATCCCTTGTTGGGGAGATCAACCACACAAGAAACGCTCACGTGCTCACGATTGAAGATCCCGTTGAATTTCTGCACGTGGGTGATCAAGCTGTCGTGAGTCAGCGGGAGATCAACACGGACGTTTCCAGCTTTGCCGGTGCACTTCGATCTGGTTTGAGACAGGACCCCGACGTGATCGTCCTCGGAGAGATCCGTGACAACGAAACCATGGCAATTGCCTTACAAGCCGCCGAAACCGGTCATCTCGTTCTTGCTAGCCTGCACGCAAAGTCGGCAGTTGACGCGGTGTTGCGTGCCCTAGATCTATTCCCCCCAGATCAACAAAGACTCGCGCGAACGGTGTTAAGCGAAGTGCTCGTTGGCGTCGTTTTTCAAGCGCTGATTCCTGCTATCGACGGCAATAAACGCGCGCTGGTCACCGAAGTCATGGTGGGCAACTCACGGGTGCGCGAGGCCATCGCGATTCCTGAGAAAACCTCTTCATTACCTGAGGTCTTGGCAGAGAGTGATTTTTACGGTATGCACACCACAATTCAGGATCTGGTTCGGCTAGTTGGGCTTGGTCAGATTTCCGTGTCAGAAGCAGCGAAAAATAGCCCTGCTGAAGCTGACTTTCATGTCGCCCTAAAACGATCCGGATACCGAGGTTCCCATGTCTGAAACCGTTGTTGACGTCCTGGTTCGCCGAGGCTTGGTGAATCAAGCAGATATTGACTCCGTACAGCAGCGAGCCTCTGCTCAAGGTAGTTCTGCGGCTAAAGCACTGGTTGAGATCGGCGCCGTGAGTAAAAGGAGGTCATCTCGGCCACCGTTCAGGCTGCGGGACTTGAATTTATTGAAATTATGGATGTCGCAATCGACCCAGCAATCACCGCGCTCATTAGCGGCGATCAAGCGCGAAGATACGGGGCTATTCCACTGCGTATCGAAGGTGGATCGCTGGTTGTTGCAACTAGTTCACAAACTGCCGTTGACTGGCAGGTCCGCGAGGACCTGCAGGCGATTACCAGAAGGCCGGTCCTCTTCGCATGTGGAATGAAAGCCGAAGTTGAAGCCCGAATAAATCAGTTGTACCGGGCTGAGAACGAACTCGGTGAACTCGTCCGCAACATGTTGGATGACGAGGAAGCCATTGATATTTCCGCACCCGTTGCGGCAACCGCAGACGCGCCATTGGTGCGATACGTGAATCTTTTGCTCAACCAGTCAATCACCGACAAGGCTTCGGACATCCATGTTGAGCCCTCCGAGGATCGAATTCGAATCCGACTTCGAATTGACGGAGTTCTTAAAGAAATTGCGCCCGCGCCGAAGGAGGTTCAAGCCGCGCTCATTTCGAGACTGAAAATCATGGCCGACATGGACATTGCTGAAAGACGAATCCCACAAGATGGTCGCCTGAGTATTGCCTGGAGGGGTAACAAGGTTGACCTACGAGTGAGCGCCATGCCAACCGTCTGGGGCGAGAAAATTGTCATGCGAATTCTTGACAACACGGCTGCTCAAATGGCCCTACCGGACTTGGGTTTCTCACCGGAGAACTTGGTGCGATGGAAGGAAGCTGCTTCTCACCCGCACGGGCTGATTATTGTTAGCGGGCCGACAGGGTCGGGTAAATCCACATCGCTCTATGCAACGCTCAACTCACTTGTGAGTCCAGAAGTCAATATTGTGACGGTGGAAGACCCGGTCGAGTACCGAATTGCGGGGATCAACCAAGTTCAGGTAAACCCCAAAGCGGGACTGACTTTCGCCTCAGCATTGCGCTCGATCCTTCGATCTGACCCAGACGTTATTTTGATCGGTGAGATCCGTGACCACGAAACCGCCCAGATTGCCATTGAAGCCGCGTTGACCGGTCACCTTGTTCTCACAACTCTGCACACAAACAGCGCTCCGAGCGTTCTGACCAGGCTTAACGAGATGGGAATTGAACCCTTTCTCGTCTCCTCTGCGCTGGAGTGTGCTTCGGGTCAACGACTGACCCGAAAGCTCTGCGCTAAGTGCAAGGTTCAGGTGGAGAAAACTCCAGCTGAACTCGCTGCCGCGGGCTTTGAGTACCCCGCGGGGATTGACGCAACCTTCTTCGAACCGGTTGGCTGCTCAAGTTGTGCCGGCACGGGTTACCGTGGTCGTATTGGAATCCATGAAGTAATGATCATGACCGACGAACTCACAGCCCTTGCAATCGCGGACGCATCCGCGGACGATGTTAAACGTAAGGCAATTGAGCAAGGGATGCTTACATTAAGACAAGATGGTTGGAGAAAAGTAGCCATGGGTGAAACCACGATTTCTGAGATTCTTCGGATTGTGTCATGAGCGGTCAGGGATTCACGCTGCCGATGGCAGACAGCTCTATTCCACCGGTAAGCGAGGAAATCAGTGCGCCAGTGGGACCACCCGTGGTTGACCAACTTGGGGCAAGAGTCGTTGCCCCACAAGATGTGTCCAATATAGACACGATCCTGACGGATCTGGTGCGAAGTGGTGGTTCAGATTTACATCTGAGCGCTGGTGCGCCTCCAATGATCCGAGTTGATGGGGAACTCGAACCAATCAAAGGTAGCGACGCGCTCACGGCTCGCACGGCTCAAACAATGGTGTACTCGCTTCTCTCTGACCGGCAACGAACAACCTTTGAAGAGGAGCGTGAACTCGATTTAGCCTATGAATTGCCCGGTGTCGCACGATTTCGCGTCAATGTCATGCAACAGAGGGGAAACGTTGGTGCGGTACTTCGTGTGATTCCGTGGGAGATACTTCCATTGGATGCACTCAATATGCCCCCGGAAATTGGCGACCTTGCAGCGCTCCCACGCGGACTTGTTCTTGTGACCGGCCCTACGGGATCTGGCAAGTCCACGACCTTGGCGGCATTGGTTGATAAAGCGAATCGAACACGCAAAGCCCACATAATCACGATTGAAGACCCGATTGAGTTCGTTCACGAGAATCAACAAAGTCGAATGAGTCAACGAGAAGTAGGTGAAGACACCCGCTCATTTGCTAATGCGCTCAAGCATGCGCTACGTCAGGATCCAGACATAATTTTAGTGGGTGAGATGCGCGATCTTGAAACGATTTCGATTGCGTTGACTGCCGCTGAGACGGGCCACTTGGTGTTAGGAACGCTGCATACCAGCTCAGCGGCGAGTACCATCGATCGAATAATTGATGTCTTTCCGCCGGGGCAACAGTCCCAGGTGCGGACCCAACTTGCAGCATCCCTTGAAGCAGTTGTGTGTCAAACGTTGTGCAAGACGGTCGATGAAAAAGGCAGGATTGCGGCAACGGAAGTCATGATTGCAACGCCAGCAATTCGGAACCTGATTCGTGAGGGAAAGCTGCAATCGATCCCGTCATCACTGCAAACGGGTTCTCGAATCGGGATGCACACTCTCAATCAAGACTTGGCGAAATTGGTGTCAAGTGCGCGGATTACCTACGAAACCGCGTTGGGCAAGTGCTCGGACGTGGCGGAACTGGACCAACTGTTAGGTAAGAGCAATGGGACAGACTGAATACCTTGTAAAGGCGCGATCTAAGGTGGGGCGCCTAGTTGAACACAAATTTGCAGCTGCGAGTGAGTCAGAAGCGATTGCTCGGATCAAGCAGCTCGGGCTCACTCCAATTGCTGTCGAAGAGAAAAATTCTGGTTGGAATAAGGAAATCAATATTGGTGGGGCAAGGGTAAAGTTAAAGGATCTTTCGATTTTTTCCCGGCAACTCTCTACGATGCTGGTAGCTGGTTTACCAATTCTGCGTGCCCTCGCGATTCTCGGTGATCAAACCGATAGTCCTAAACTGAAACAAATTCTGGCGAGCATGCGGATCGAAGTTGAAAAAGGTGCATCGCTGTCAGAGGCCATGGCCAAGAGGAAAGAGTTCCCACCCCTCATGGTCAGCATGACCAGGGCAGGTGAGGCCGGTGGCTTCTTGGACACCACTATGAACCAGATTGCCGACTCGCTTGAAGCCGATGTCCGCTTGAGAGGAAAAATTAAGTCGGCACTCACCTACCCAATTGCCGTTGGTGTTATTGCCCTAGTTATCACGATCGGCATGTTGATTTTTGTTGTTCCCGTTTTCTCCACATTGTTTAGTTCCTTCGGTGGTTCGTTGCCATTACCCACCCAAATCTTGGTCAATATTTCCAATTTGGTGAAAAACCCGTTGTTCTTTTTACCCGTGGTCGGGCTGATTACGGCAGGAATTTTGTGGTACCGCAGGAATAGCACGAATGAATCTGTTCGAGCAGTTGTCGACCCCCTTAAGTTCAAGTTACCAGTCTTTGGTGGGCTCTTTCAAAAAGTTGCTATAGCTCGATTCACGAGAAACCTTTCCGCTTTGCTGAGCGCAGGGGTTCCAATCCTGACTGCATTAGACATTGTCGCTGACACCTCGGGAAACATTATTGTTTCTCGCGCGGTGGACTCTGTGAAAGAAAGCGTGAGACAAGGAAGCGGCATGGCCCGGCCATTAAGCGAGCACCCGGTATTCCCAGCGATGGTGATTCAAATGATTTCTGTGGGTGAAGACACTGGCTCGCTGGATATCATGTTGGCAAAAATTGCCGATTTTTATGACCAAGAGGTTGAATCAACGACCGAACAGTTGATGGCGCTCATTGAGCCGATCATGATTGTGGTGTTGGGTTCGGTCGTGGGAGCAATGATTGTGGCCATGTATCTGCCGATCTTTAATATTTTTGACCTCATTAAATAGCTGTCAATTAAGTCTTAATAAGGGGTTGTTGGCCCTAAATTGGTCCGAAACACAAGACATGGAGCCGCAGGGGCTTCATCCCAGCGGAACTCCGCGGGGCGTACTTCGGCAGGAGTTTCACATGCTTACCAAGATTTACAATCCCAATCGGAATAAAGAAGACGGCTTCACCCTTATTGAACTTCTCGTCGTGGTTGCCATTATCGGAATCTTGGCCGCGATCGCGATCCCCGTGTTCTTGAACCAGCGGAACTCAGCCCGTAACGCCTCGGTTGAGTCAGACCTTCGCAACGTCGCCACCGTGCTAGAAACCGCGTACACAACAAACGGCGAGTACCCGGCAGCGGCCACCGAGCTCACCGACAAACCTTACGAAGCAGCAATCTCACAAGGAAACGTGATCGAAGTTGTGAATAATAGTGCTTCGTACACAATCGCTGGTTGCAATTTTGAGTCTGGCACCATTTACTATTACGACTCTTCAGCCGGCGGTTTCGTTGACGCTATTGTCGGTCTTACAGACCCAATCTGCACCGAAGCCAACGTTGGGGTCATCGTCTCCTAAGCTAAAACAGCTCGATTCCCTGGGAATCAGGTTGGGCGTGGGGGTCAGAGCTGGGAAACCGGGTCTGACCCCCATACGCATTTATAGATAATTTATTTACTGACGGAACCCAATGCCTTTCTTGGCCGTCCAAGACCATAAGTGAGAAGAAATATGAGATGAAATATCTGAATTCAAGCGTGATGACCGGGCAGGTGGGAGGTATTTTTACAGGAGATTCACAGGAAAGTCCAAGGTCCTTCACAGCCCGAGTCAGTACCTTTCGGGGAACTTTGAAAGCAGGGAGAAGTTGTGGAAAGTGAAGTGGAAGTCGACTTGAGCCTGCTGGGGCTTGAGCAACAACTTGAGATCGGCCTGTCCCTGCAGATTCCACGCACTGATTTCCTACTGGCCACCAGGGGATTGACCAGCATCATGGATGAAACTCCTGACATTCCATCTCGTATGCCGTCGTCTGCTTGAAAAAAAAA
>ERZ890510.1270-NODE-1270-length-16784-cov-27.189790_pt1 | contig 16784 bp, 10 predicted proteins | sample MGYA00521265_ERZ890510 | MGnify/ENA primary metagenome ERZ890510 (study PRJEB32303, sample SAMEA104408624) | aquatic metagenome | biome: Brackish water; feature: Chemocline; material: water | place: Baltic Sea | collected 2014-10-26T21:54:00 | depth 110 m ...
TTTTCTAACTGGTCCTGCTGGAGACGATAGAGGTCTGGAATGTTTGCAACTAACCTTTCTTCCAATAGTTGTTCAACCAACTTCTCTCCAATTCCATCCATTTCCAATGCTCGACACCAGTACAGAATTGAACGGCTTGTTCTATCAGTACACATCATATCCTCGCAGCGTAACACAGCCCCATCAACGACTAATAGTGCTTGACAAGCCGGACATAAAGTTGGTATTTCAATCTCCATTATCTTTGGCAATTCTAAATCAAAAGGACTACCATCGGCATGGAATCGATTTTTGATATCATTGATTGAGGCTGGTCCTAATCCGCTCTCAATTTTAGGAATAACATCACCACGGCGAACGATTAAAACTCTATCACCAATTTTGACGCCTAGTCTTTGAACTTCACCAACATTGTGCAATGTTGTATTTTCAATAGTTACACCACCAACCATTTGTGGTGCAATTTTGGCAACCGGGGTGACCGCTCCTGTTCTTCCAGTTTGCCATGTAACTCCGAGTAATACTGAAACTGCTTCTTCGGGTGGAAATTTCCAGGCTAATGCCCAGCGTGGGTGATGGGCGGTTTTACCGAGTAATTGTCTTCTTTCCAAAGTATCAACTTTAAAGACAAGTCCATCGATTTCAAATTGATAATCATCACGTTGTTGTGCCCATTGGTTAGTCTCTGCACACATTGACTGAATCGCTTCAGCAGTATTATCAAAATCATGGACATGCCATGGTGCAGGTTCGATACCGGCTGTTTCACTTAACCAAAGCAGCACTTCAGAATCCTGCTTGAAATCTTGAGGAGTAATACTTTGAGGGTGGCGGTTATTGGCATCAGGGAACTTAGCATCATATGCTTGGAATACCAAATCTTCTGCCTTTGCTTTACCCTCTGCTCTCTTTTGCCGCAATGCTCCAGCAGCTAAATTGCGAGGGTTAGGAGAAATATCACGATATTTTGCCTCGAACATTGTTTTGCGCATTACAACTTCACCGCGAACATGGACATCTATCTCTACTCCCAGTGATTCGGGGACATTGTCTACTCTGCGAGCATTGCGTGTGACATCTTCTCCACGTGCGCCGCTACCGCGTGTTGCAGCCCTAACCAAGCGTCCTTTACGATATTCTAGAGATAGGGCAGAGCCGTCCAATTTAGGCTGAGAAATGAATCTACTAGCACCCAATGCGGTTTCGTTAACGAAATGGTTGATTTCTTCATCGCTAGTAGCCTTGTCAAGACTGCTCATGGGAAACATATGGTCCACTTTTACAGTGCCTGGGTCTACATCTGAACCTACGATGTCGAGTTGCATGTTATTTGGGTCAAGCGCTTTCAGTTCGTCCCATAATCTATCAAATTCTGCATCTGTAATCTGTGTCTGTGCTTGATTATAATACAGATCTGAATGGAAGGCTATCCGTTGCGATAGCCAAGCGATTCGCTCCGCTTCATCCTGTGGATTTGGACCGACCTCCGCCATAATACGAACAGGTTGGCGAGCCTTCTTGAACACTCGCTTCGAATGAGAAATTAAATTAATGCAGCAAGGGTTTCCAGAAGGAAACAGGCCCCTTAGTATCAATAAGTCACTCAAAGGATAGAGCGACAAAATCGCTTTTTGCCATTGGACATCTTGTCATAATGGCTTTGCCACTGGGGCAGTTAGCAATTATCCCTGGAACTTCTCATGGATTAATTAAAGAAAAACCTGCACTAGCCATCGCGGTTATGATGCAGTTTCTAGAAGATCTGAGCTATCCAATTACTCGCGATCCTATTCGGCGAACTAACAATCAATCGGAGTAATTTTCCCTGTTGCAACATCATAAATCGCACCGCCCACTGAAACGCCCTTATTGAGTAAGCGATAGTTTCGAACCAACTTCACATCTTCAATCAGGGAAGCCTTTTGATCAGCCACGGTCTTAAATTCAAGCTCTGATGTGTCAATGCCGTATTTAGAATCAATCTCACGGTGGATTTCAGCCTCATCCGCTTGTGCCATACGGCAGTTGGTGTGAGGCATGATCAAGATTCTTTTAACACCTAACAAATATGTTGCCAAAACCAGAGTACGTAAAACGTCATCGGTCACACGTGCTCCAGCATTACGCAAAATCTTGACATCCCCTGATCGCATTCCAACAACTGATAAGGGATTAATGCGTGAATCCATGCAGGTGACAATGGCTAGGCCCTTTTGGGCTGTACCGGTTAATCCTGAGTATTTGAATGTCTTGATGTATTCATCATTGGCTGCCAAAGCATCGGCAAAATCATCATAAGGAAACGTAGACATGATTTTCCCTTTCTAAAACTACGAGCCTACCATCGGTCATTCTTGCGAAATTACCCTGTAGTGTTACCAATTCACATGGATTTTCTAATGTCCAACGTTGGTAGATATGTTCAGCATTCATGAAGCCATAGGCATTATCGCGAGTGCGGCCAATTCCGCTTGTTATTGCTGCTGCATTGACATTTTCTTTATCTGCAACTTCCCTAATACCTGCATGTATTTCTTCACCAGGGTCTAGCCGAATGAAGATGTCATCACCGCTTCTTGTCCAATCCATGTACCGGCTAAAACAATGGGGTTTTTGATTGTAATGCTACCTATTATTCAGATTCACCGACATTAGATTCAAAATTAGTACTTGGAAATTGTTTTACAGAAATCACATTTTCAATCTGCAATCTAGCAATCGACAAATCATGGTGATCTCCTCCTAACGGCAATGGGCCAAAAATACCCCATCCCTTTCTCAATAACATTATTCTCCGTTTGGGTTGCTTTTTTGCCAGTTTTAACATCGACCATGGATACCTTTGTCCATCGGCAAATAAATGAGTTGTTGTTATTGCATAACGCTTAGGAACCAATAAAGAAATCAAATGAAAGGCGAGTAAAATATCCCATATTATGACATAGGTTGCTGAAGTGTTGGAGAGTTGCACTAACGCCCATGGTAGTGCCATCATCGCCGCCATTGAACCAAGATTGCCCCATTGCCTTATCACTTCTTGAGCCCCTTCACTCTTCCAAGCAAAATTTCCATTGCCTTGTTTTCCGAGAGTGGGTACGTCAGCGCGTTGTTTTGTCAACCAATAAGCATCCCATGCAATTATTATTGCAAGAATTGAAACCGCTACAAAGGCGATGTTATTCGCACTTGGTAAAGCGCTAGATGTCACCATAATATCACCTCAAAGAAGTCGTTCATCAAATACTTTCATCTCGGTGTCGCCGCCGCCTCGCCTAGAACGAACTACCAGCATTATTGCTAATATGATTAAACCTATGACAAGAAGTAAACCGGTGTTTGAAATCATAGAACCCTCTTTAGTGGAAACACCTTCTGAGGTATCCGGTATTCCATCATTGTCATCATCTTGGTCTTCGAATAACCATGTTGTTATCCCATCGGGGCAATTGACGGTGTCGGGCATTCCATCATCATCACTATCTAAATATGCACAGGCATCTAGTGGGAATTTATCTTTGATATCCGTAAATCCATCGTTATCGTCGTCCTTATCGTAGACATCTGGTCCACAAGAACGTGATATTGTATTGTCAAACCAATCAGTATCATCGCAGGTTGCTGTCCAATCTCCATCAGAGTCGAGTGCTGTCACTTCAAAGTCAACACTCGCTGATGACATTTTACCAAATGAATCAGTTACTTGTAATTCCAATACATAGAGTCCTTGTGGAATATCTGTCAAATTATATTGTAATTCACTTGGACCGGTGAGAACCTCATTTCCAGATGAGTCGGTGACTATCCAAAGTAGAGTCAATTGCTCGGCTGAATCATAATCATCCGAGACTTGTGCAATCGCCGTTAGATATGTTGTTTCCATGAACCTTTGACCTGAATATGGGGCGCTGATAGTGACTGTTGGTTGACCGTTTACAGTCATGTTAACGATCAGATGATTATTGCCATCTAATGGTAAATCAAAGTTTGCTTCGGAATCAATAACGCCTTCTGCACTAGCCATTAGAGAGATTGAAGTCGCTTCATATGTTGTGGTTGATGAAATCCACTTCAGCAATAATCTTGCTTCAGTACCTTGCCCACTATAACTCGTCGGTTGACTATCTATGCCTGAAACTAATACTTGGTAGTCAGCATCGAGTGATTGATTATTCATTTTAGCATCAAGGATAAAGGTCTCAAAGATATAGACATCGGATTGTAATAATGAAACAGTTGTTGACTGGCTGTCAACATCGACTAAGGTGATTTCAGCTGAAGACGATTCTATCTCTCCTACAATGCTGCCTTCTTCAATAATACAACCAAAGCCTTCTGCCGAGATTGCTGTGCTCGCCCATAAATCAGTATTTCGCATTATTAGATTTGCAGGGTTTTCTCCTGCATCGGCATGCAGGTCTATTGCAACTGCATAATGTGCAATATATGCATCTTCAATAACTAGAGAGGAAGATGATTTTCCGTGATGTACTGTTAAACCTGTACCTGTTCCTTGGCCAGTCAAATTTAATCCCGAAATAATTCCAGCCGTATCATCAAAGTCTATTGCAGGAGCGCCGTTTATCTCAATATTTGATAATATGATTTCTCTATTAGTAGTTCCTGCGATCGCTGCAGTTCCAGAGGTTGTTGCACTAAACCCTTCAACTGAAAACTCTCCATCTATTGATTCAAGCCACAATACATTACCGTCTCCGTTGAATGAGTTAGCATCAATATTTTTGGCACTACCAGTAACTCCAGTAAGTTCCATGCCTGAAGAAATGTTTTCTCCAATTTTCAAACCATCTATCTGTAAATCAACTTGTCTTGCCCAAATGCCTGGCCCATTGCATGAATCTAATTCGACACCTGACAATGTTAGAACTGATTGAGACGGATATGCGAAAATACAACCTGAACCTCCGTCATGGAATTCAGAGTTCCGAATATTAACTGCTGCTGAACTACCTGAAGAAATCTGTATTAGGGGATCTGAACCACTAGAACGAGCGAATAATGCCGAACTCGCATCTACTGTACCGAGGCTAGGAATTGTAATTGCACTACTCGCCTCTACTACATGGGTCCCTGATAAATCAATAAGAGAACTGGTGTAATCGCCCAATACTAATCCACCCCAACGAGCGCCAAATCCTGTGCTAGAGAGTGTAGCGATTCCAGCATCTAGAATTCCGTTCACTATTATCGTTGAACCTTCTGTGGAACGAATGGCGACTCCGTCGTGAATTGTTAAAGTAGTAAATTGGCCAACTTCCAAATTACCATCCAAGAAATAAGGACTCCATTGAGCCTCTAATATCAACCATGAATTAACTACTCCTGTTGGTAGAGTCGATGCCATAAATGTATGAGTTAAACTGATGGATGAATCCCATGAAGTCATGTCGGTGAAAGAACCTATTTGCAAAGCGACGGTTTTCATTCCACCTGTTGTATCGCTAGAATCATCGACATGTCGAGCGATTGCTGAAGTTGAAACTTTACCATCATTATCGGTTTGAGACGTTGCCCCATCCACAGAAACTATTGCACCTACTACCGGCTCTCCTTTATCCAATACTGTGATATCAAGCTCGGATAATAATGTAAATTCGCCACCTGTTAGGACGGTTATACTTCCTTCTACATCTCCTCCAGTCATTTCGACTTGGCATCCTGGTTGCAGTGTTAGGCTACCTTTGATGACCAGACTAGAAATCTCGCGAAGTGTTTGGCATGACCAAAACAGATTGGCGTCTATGGTCAAAGAATTGTCAGCGTCTGCTGTAACCATTGCAGTTGTTCCTGCGTAAATATTGGGCACTGATATTGTTGCACCTTGGCCACTTAGAATGCCTGAGCCTTGAATATCTATTTCCGCTGTTTGTGGTAATTGTAAATCAACACCAACCAAAGAAAGACCAGCATTATTTGAGATTATCAAATCTCCAGTTAGAATATGAGCTGTTCCATCGACCTTTGGATTAAGGACTACAAATTGCCCACTAGGAATAGTCCAATCTCCTGAAGGAATGACTGGTATTTGCACTGATTGGCCAATCTGTCCACCGCTGAGGGAAACCCTTACCCCCGCACCATCGAGTGTAACTGAGACCATTGAACCTGAAGACAAGAGGGGTAAGTCGGCAGCACCATTGACATCGCTGATCAATTCAAAACCATGAACATTGATATTGGCTTCGACTGGATTACCTAATAAATCTGTAAAGGTTACTGATGTTTCGATAAACTTATCAGAAGATGATGTGGCAATTATTTGTGAAGTTGAAGAACCATAGAGGAAATACCCATCACCAAGTGCTTGAGATGAACCTGCTGAATTTTGAGGTTCGAAGTTACGAACTGTTGCATCAGCACCGTCTGACAAGGACAGTGGTGTGGCGTGGAATGCTGCTATCCATTGACTTAGATGAAGTGATGATTGACCAATTAGATTCGCCCCTGTGTTTTGAGCGCTGGTTTGAAGGTAATCTGCCTTTAATGTAGAGTCAGATAAATCGATACCAACCTCTTCACCATAATCTAGAACAATATTTGTTGCTACGATAGTGCTTTGCTCTGCATTGATAGAAGTGGCGAAGTTATTCACTTCAAAATTACCTAACTGAATATCTGAATACCAAATGTTGAGGGCTTCAGATTCACTATCAAAAGAACTGTATGTTTTTTCAATTATTACATCATCCCAATCATGGGTACCACCCAAGATATTGGCTGCGCGTGAAATACTTCCAAGGTGTTGAATCTCAAGACCTTGGATTTCAGAATCTGGTCCTGAAATGATTAATGCGTTTTGTTGGGTTGTAATATTAGTTGACTGTATTGTTAAGAATCCTTGTCCTGATGCAGATATACCGCTATCTTGGCCAGATAAATCGGATGCTGAAAATTGGTGTTCACCAATTCCAGATAGACTGGCAATATGGTTACTATCCCAAACCTCAAGTTGGTTAAATTGGCAAATACCTGCACAATTTGAATCGATGGTCGCTCTATTTGCATTGGTTGAGGATTGGAATCTTACATCATTCAATTGATATTGTGACGCTCCATTAGCGCTGATTAGTCTCTGTCCCGCTACCGCTGCAGTATTGACTTGTAAGTCATCACTATCTGCTGCATCAATGAGTAATGCCACGTCGGTGCCTGTGATGTTTGACACTTCTACCGAAGCCCCAAATACTGAAGATATACCGACTGTTGTTTGACTAATGCTGATTCGATTAGCAACTAAATTACCATTGCTTGCACTAATACCCACTCCTGCTGAGGATATGGTAATGTCTTGGCCGAAGAAATTACCACTATTAGAAATTCCAATTGCAATATCATCAAAGATTGCCCCATCAATATCTATGTCTCCACTATTCCTAATAGTGTCAAAGTCGATGTGGTTTGCTGATAGATCAGTAACGGATGTGCTACCGATTGAATTGATAGCCAGGTATGAGTCATTGACTACGAGATTAGTTGCTTGTAGTGTTCCTTCAACGAGAACTCCAATTTCAGCATTTTCAATAACTACATTTTGTAAATTAGCATGACCATTTACTGCTACTTCAATTCCAACCCAAAGTCCAGCGCCATGCGATCCTTGAGTAAGAGATGGAATACTTGAATTGAAGAATACGCCGTTGGCGTTCAAAGTTCCTTCGACTGATATCCAATACTCTTTGGCGTCGATTGTCGTTCCAGGTTGAATGTCCAAGGTTGTACCATTGGCTACTGTAACATTTCCACTAAGAATTATTTCTCCACTCCAATCGGTGTCGGAATTGATGACACTATCTGCAGAAGATGGAGTGATGAAACTAGTCATTGGTGCAATAAGTAGCAATAAGACGAGGAGATGGGTGCGCATGCTTGCCATGCCTATGCCTCTTTGATTATCCATAAGAACCCAAAGGCTTCGCGTCAGAAAGATTGTATTGGATTGTAGGTTATTATTGTCTAGTCTTACGACCCTACAATGATTTACAATATCTGGTCAGAGATGTTCACTTTAGAGAAGTGCTGAACGGTGCGATCTCTTCAATGAGATCGTGGTGTCCAACATACATTCTACGGCAGCAGTAACGGTTTAGCCCGATTTGGTCGAGGGCGTCTGCCATTTCGATACCAGCTGCAATTTTCTCTTTGTACTCTTCCCACTTGTGGGCAATTAAGCCTCCACAACTGAAACAACGGATTGGAATTATCATAATTAATCACCTCATCTATACGACTTTTGCTTCTTTTTACGAGCACCACGGCCAAGTTGATGCTTAGCCTCCTTGCGGCGAGGATCGTTGACCAATAGGCTACGATCGAATCTCAAGTATTCATTACGTAGTTCTTCGTCAATCCCTTCTACTCCACCATTGTAGTGGACAAGTCCACGTGCAATAGCAGTACGAATAGCATCGCTTTGTCCCATAATACCGCCACCTACTGTGGTAATATTGATGTCGACCTTAGCAAGACGATTCATAGCGTCAGCAATAGTTAGTGGTTCCATAGCCTTGCGACGTGCAAGAGATGGGGAAAGGATTTCAATTGGTTCACTGTTAACGCGAACTCTTCCCTTGCCAGCGATAACGCTTGCACGAGCAACTGCTGTCTTGCGCTTTCCTGATGATTCAACTGATTTTTTCTTCTTGGCTGCCATCATTGTTCACCTCCATTCCATCGGTGGGTTGGTGCACCGAGATTAGCTGAAATCTCTCCAAGGAGAATAAAGCGTTCTGGTAGTGCTCTTCTAATCTTGCTATCATCGCCAGATTCGTGGCCTTCAGGAAGTTCAGACTGTAGATGAGATGGGCAACCGATTTCAACACGTAGATTACGTAGTGCACGGCGTCCACTGCTCTTCTTTTGGTAAGGGAGCATTCCACGGACAGTACGCTTCATAATCATGTCTGGCATACGTGGGAAGAATGGACCCTTACGTGGATGGTTCAACTTATACTTTGCTTGGTATGTGATTAATACCGAACGTGGTCGACCAGATATGATTGCTTTCTCGGAGTTGATAATGATAACTTTGTCATCACGATCATCCCGTGCAGCCTTCAAAAGAAGGTCAGCAACAGTAGATGCTAATCGTCCCATGATGAGACCATCTGCGTTGAATACGTAGGTGGTTTCAGGCAAGGATTACGACCCCCTTTCCAGTTGGATTTTCGTTCATCAGCTCGTTGTAGGTCAAAAATCGACCTCCAGCGGCTTCTATTTTCTCCCGAGCGCCATTACTTACACTGTATGCTGCGATAGTGTGGTTACTGACCAACTCACCTGAGCCAAGAAGCTTGCCTGGTATGAGGATTGTTGCACCCTCAGGGGCGTAGCGACTTACACGGCTAAGGTTAGGTTGGGCCCAGTTCTTGCGACTTCTTGATAGTCGCATGGCCACATCTCGCCAAACAGCAGATCCGGTCTCACGAGACTGTGCCTTCAATACGTCGATCATGTCGACTAACTGAATATTTGTCTTGTTTGTTGGATTGCTCATTTAACTCCCTCGATGCTTTGAAGCAGGCCGCCGTCTCGCCGACCCATTATCAAACCACCGACGCGGTAGGGCTGTACTGCGCGTCGCAGTGCAGCGTTTGGCGTAAGCACTCTGTTTCAAGTGAAGCGCGCCAAAAGCACCTTATCATTCGAATAGGATTTCGCCTTGGGCATCGAGTAATTCAATAGTTAATCCCGCTGCTCTGCCTTGAATGATGATCTCATCGTGAAGTGTGTCCGAAAATGCGTCAAGAGCGCCTAATTCAGTTCCGCCGGTAATGTCGGTTAATTTGTCGATGAGGTGATTGAGAACACATGAGACTCCGTAGGCTTGGCCTGCTCGGAATGCGTGATCAACGCCACCTATTTCTGGGTCTTCAGCCTTCATGCGAAGCATGATGGTTTGAGAATAAGCGACAAGTACGCCATAAATGGCTTCGATGACTTGTGCTGCTTCGACATCGTCCAATAAGTTCTGAGAAGTTGTAAGACCAGCAATAACTGCACGTTCGTAAATTTTGAACGCCGCAATGGTGTCTGTAGTCTCAATTTGCATAGCCTCGCCGATAAGTGCCTTCCAATCGTCCATGGTACTACCACATGCACCCGCTCTTTGAATGTTAAGGCGATAATTTCGTAAATTATCAAATTCAGCGACTAATTTCAAACCTGATGAGATTTATCATACAAAGCGGCGGCTAGGTGGGCGCAACGCATTGCGCCACACCTATCCACGTTGTTCAGATTCAAAGTGAAAATCCTGAATTTTCGTCGCCATCATCAAGTCCTGCTTGACGTAGTGAACCATCAGCTGCTACGAATTCACCGGCTTTGGTTTGAATATCGTACAGATTAACCAAATCCTTTCTTCCAATCATTCCTTCCTCACCTAATGCAAGGGTTAGAGAACTGGAGATTGCATTTAGTGTAACCAATGCCTTATCGCGGTGTTCAACGCCGATATTGTGATCAGAATATCTTGCTTCTTCAAAGATTGTTAAGAATCCATCAAGTTGCTCTTTTGGCACCATGCTGAAAGCGGCACGAACTGCTGTTTCAAATTCACGAGTTGTTTCGTAAACCTTCTTCATAAATCCATGCTTTCTAAAGTACTTAACCAAATTCTTATAGCAATCGAAAATCGCAGCGATATACTCGTTACTTGCTTCCAATTGCATCATTGTATCGGTCAATATACCCTTCAGAGCATGTACCTGGCGACGCTCTTGTACACGTTGCCAATACATGAATCCTGCAATAAGTGCAGCCATCAAAACGATTGCAAATGCCATCATAGTTTCAGGAGTGAATAATGATGATTGTGCATTGACGTCGCTTATTTCTGCCCATACTATTTCGTGAGTAATGTTATCTTGGGATTCGGAGAAGTAAGTGGAACCCGGGTAATATGCAATAATACGCCATCTTCCTTCACAATCAACACCATTACAAGTCTTACCATCGAAAGCCCACTCGAAGCTTGCGTGGCCTTGTTCATTGGTCTTGGTCTTGTTAACTCCTTCCTTGACCCACTCATTATCTTCAGAGTAGAATTGGCGTACGAACCATACTTCTTCGTTTTCAACCGCCAAATCAAGACGGTCGCGCAATAGTGCTATTTCGCCTATGATAGCAGTTCCTTCCGGAACTCCGTTGCTACCGGAATGGCTCCATGTTTGCTTAACTTGTAGGTCAACGCGGGAACGCACTAGGATTTCTACATCCATGACTGAACCATTCAATACATTGGATGAATCCTTATCACAACCTCCAGCAACACGTAAATCTGGCTCAAATGCAACTCTCAGTGTTCTAAACCCTTCCAACTTACCACCGGTCGTTTCAACGCCCTTTAGCGATGGGTTTTGTAGTTGATCTCCACTGAACCATTCCACCGTACCATCTAATTCGTTAGTACGAATTGTTGCGATAGGGCGTACATTTTGCTCAGGATCGAGATAGATGTTCAAACACTTTCCACCGACATATTGGCCATTAGATTGTGTTAGTTTAGCATCTATGTGGAATGATTCCTTAAGGTAAAGTACAGGGTATGTACTTCCATTAGGTGCCATCCATGATTCAACACTGGACTTGAAAGGTCCAACTTCCATTATTGAAAGTGTAGAGTTAGAGAATACGTCAAACTCAGTTTGTACTGTCTTGTTTTCATAGCGGTATGCATCGTTGTTATCATATGATGAATAGATGACAGACACCTTAGCCTTTCCAGCCATTACGTCACTAAGAGGACAAGTAATCGCATAGAATCCATTTGAATCAGTAGTAGATGTAGGACAAGCAACAGGGCCAGATTGGCCATTAACCATCTCGTAATTAACACGGATAATTCTGTTCGTTAGATTAGTTCCGAGTTCATCTGACAACTGTCCTGTAACAACCATTGGTTTAGGAACGATTTCACCGGTCATAGGGTCTACTTCGCTTGTATAAACAATTTGATCAGTGACTTCTAAATTAGTGCGGCCAATTAAACTAAATCCATTTGCGTTGTGAGTCATTATCACACGGTAGTGATCGTTACCAGGTGTACTTACACATGGATCCCATGCACCTTGTATCCCTAAGTAAGACGCTTCTAATGGAGCACATCCTTCGTTTGGAAGTGTTTCTTCGAAGCGAATAATTACATTGACTGGTCCGAATCCATCTGGTAAGAAGGATTCAGGATCTTCGCGTAATAGTTGCGGATTCAGTGGATTGATATTGGATTTCAAACATCCAATTGTCTCATTTCGGTCTAAGTTACCATCTGAGTTTGCATCTCTGTCTGCGAAACCATCGCCATTACCATCATAGAAACATAGATGGGAACCATCAGGTTGTGGTTCTGGCAAAGAAATCAATCCAGCTTGTGGTGCAACAGTTGCAACGACTTGTCGGTGACTGATTCCATCAAAGGACTTACCTTCGAAGATAACATCAACTAATCCACCATCAGGAGCTTCGGAACCATCGAGAGCCGCTCCACCGGAGTCGCGCTCTAGAGTCTTATTGTCATCGACAATTTGTGCTGTGAAATCCCAACGGTCTCCAGATTGGCGTAAGTTAGGGTCTGATGTTGCAACTGACAAGTAAGACCTTGAAACAACCCACACTTCTTGTGTTGCTGTATTACCCTTCATCAATGGAGTTCCTGCGTATTCAAATTGCAAGGTGAAGTCACCTAGTTCATCTTGTGCTGAAACATTGAAAGGAATCTCAAAGAATCCGTTATCATCTGTGTAATTAACACCCGTTCTTCCATCGAATGACCAAGTGTAATTGACTGGGGCATTGCGCACTGGTTGTAGAGAATTGTCAACCAATTTCGCCTGGATTGTAGTGTTTGTATTACGATAAAGACGAGGCAGAGAGGTCGTTTGGAAATCCGTAGTACCTACAACTGTTACATTGATGTATGCACCAGTGTGCGAGAGTGTTGTCGAGTTTCCTGTGAAATAGTATGCTGAGTTAGTGAAATCAACTCTTACACCATATGTTCCTGCACTGTATTGACTATACCAAGACCAGTTGTAATCGTATGCTGCATCTCCGTCCTTCATTATTGGCCGTTGAGCATATGCTGTCTCTTGTGCGCCCATGAATTGTCCGTTGTGGTCAACGTCAATTTGCAAAGCGATAGGGTCTGCATCCCATGCATCATTGGTTCTATTTGTAACAGTACCAATGATTTGGAAACCTTCTCCGGTATTCATTTCTGGAACTATTTCACAACGTACTGGGCTTTGTGGGTCCGTTGGATCAACAGCACCACAAGGCGGTAAGTTAGAATCTCCTCCATTGACTAAATTGATGTACCAATGTGTTGTATTAACAGATATGAAATTACGTAGTCTGGCTGATTCGCCTAAGAGTGTTGCAGGGTCTCCGTCCCAATTTTTAGCGTATGGTTTGTAGTTTGCAACATCATTGAAGTTAATTCCTGCTGCAGTCAAAGCCTGTGCATGGAATAGTGTTGCCCAGTCGCCAAAGGTACCATCGCCGTTGTTGATAGTCGCGTCAAAGTAGTAAACTGGATTTACTCCGTTTGCAATCATTTGACCTTCGATGTTCATGCGATGCATAATACGAACTTGGAATGGTAGTGATTCATCACCATGTAGCCAAGGGAATGGCCATTCACTTGCTAATTCTGGTGAAACTCTTGCAATTATTTCAATATCTCCAGAGGGTAGACTTGTATTAGAATAATCATATCTAACTGGCACACCGAGGCTATCTAGAACTACATTGTGCCTTACAGTTAATGCGTCCCAAACAATTTCTTCATAGCCACCTGGAATCTGTCCAACGCCATTATCCATGGTTGAGTTCCAACGAACTTGTTTCCAAGTTCCAGAAATACCCAAATCTTGGATAAAGGTCAAAGAAGCCCAACCAGAAGAATCTGTTCGGTATCCTTCTCCACCAAATCCAGTGAAGTTAGTTGGGTGGGTCGTGTTACCGAAAATTCCACCGAAGATAGAGAATGTAATTGGCGCGTTCTTAACACGGCTATCGTAAAATCCACGCTCCCAATCTGCCGAGTAGTGTGCCTTGAAATCAAGCCAGAACGGTTGTTCATCACTGCGGAAATATTCCCATGCTGAATAATCAACTGTCAGATTTGCTTCTACGCCAACATTGTAGGATTGAGAAGTATTACCATTGAATGCGAACATTTCTGTTACTTCAGCATATACGATATATGTTGAACTATCACCTACTGCAATATCTTCTGGATATAGGAATTGCCCGACACTGAAGTTTCCACCAGCATTTGTCAAAACATCAGTTGTCTCAATTGCCTTGGTTCCATTTGCAGTCCACTCAATAGTGACTTGAACTGGTAATCCAACTGCATTCTCCATCTGTCCAGAAATTGGATTCACCCAATCTACGTGTCCGCTGAAAATCGCTGGTGAACGAGCATCGATCCAAAGATTATTTGGAACGTTCATGGTGATGAAAGTTGGAGCTTTATCATCCTCATCGAGAACACAATCATTGTCATTGTCCCAGTCACTTGATTGCGACGGAGTCGAACATGAATCACTGGTGAAGGTGTTTTCCAAATGGTCGAAGTCAGGATCTTCACGTGTGTCATTGTCGTCATCATTGTCTACTGCATCTGGACCTGTTCCAGCATCAAGAGGGTTGGCAATACCTTCGCCACTTCCAAAGTCATCGTGATCCCAAGGGTTGGTTGAGTTACGGTTGAAACGAGTAGGCCAGAGTAGAACTTCGTCCACATCGTGCATTCCATCTTGGTCGTCATCAAGGTCAAGATCGTCGCGCAGACCATCATTGTCGTGGTCGAAGGCTTGAGTTAGGCTGATTGCAAGTTCTGCAGTGTTAGAAAGTCCGTCTGCGTCCCAGTCATTATCCATCCAGTCAACAATTCCATCATTGTCATTGTCAAATGGCATTTGTTCTTCTCCCCAGAAACAATTTGGCATTTGTTCTTGGAGGGTGTCGCTGATTCCATTATTGTCATCATCGAAATCCTCAGCATCAGGAACACCGTCATTATCGTTGTCAACGTCGTAAAACTTTGGTGATCTCAGACCTTGTGCCATGACACCTTGGTCCCAAACTGCTTGGAACCAACCATCTTCATCGACGTCGGCATCATTACCATCGTCATCATTGTCTTCACAATTAGTTCCTGTGAAGAATGCCCCATCGTATTCTTGGCTTGCATCGTCATCTAAATCATCATTTGAATCAACTTCAAAGTAATCCCATATTCCATCATTATCATCATCGACATCGTACCAATCATAAACTGAGTCATAATCATCATCTAAATCGACTGTGTCATTGGTGAAATCACCATCCATGTCACCATCGACATCGTTCTTCATCATGTCTGCTCCAAGTTCATCAGGGAACTCGTCTAGATGCTTTGGACCCATTCCGTCAACGTTCCACTGCCATAGTCCGGTAAATAGACCGAACCAAGCAACGAATGAATCTCTGTTATTTGTCATGTCAACATTTGAAAGTGCAGCACTCTTTTGTCCATTGAACTCGAAGTGGTAACAGCCACCTGCTGCACCAGGAGTACAACTCCAATTACCAGTGGTAGGGCCACCTGTGAAGGCGCCTTCATTCCAGTTTTCATCAGGGCGAGTGGAATAAGGTGAGCCCATTTGAGCATTAACTCCATTCAGTGGCATATGGAATGCGAGAGCATAAGCATAACCACATACGAAACCTTGTCCCAGGTTGCCGACTGTCCAGCCACAAGTAGTTAGGTCGTACGAGCCACCCATTCTGATATCATTGATATCGAGTACACCATCATTGGCTTCATCTTGGTCCCACCAATCCGGCAGACCGTCAGCGTCTTGATCCATGTCCAACCCGTTGATTAGAGAATCTCCATCACTATCAATATCCCACTCATTTCCACCATTATATGGTGACCAGCGAGCGAATAGGAACCAATAGAATTCTGGAACTGTTCCCGGTGTAACCGGATTTGTAGTTGCATCATATCCATTGTAGTTTAAAACTGCATCTTGGAAAGGATTGTGTAAGTAAACCATGTTCCAGTGGTCTGAGGTGTTATCTGTATATGTTTGAGAATCTCCACTTCCATCCAAAGCACCACCGTCATCTACAGGATAATATGGTCTAGCGAATGAATCGCCTAGGTCGAAGTCAAGAATTCCACAGTTTCCGTCATCAGGATCATATAAGTCTGAAATTCCGTCGTTATCATCATCCCAATCGATGGCATTTTCAAGTCCATCGCCATCAATATCAGAATCAACTGAATTTGGCCCGTCGTCGCGATAAAGCGCACCGTTGATATTATGCAAATCTGCATCGTTATCCAAATCACAATCCCAATCAATATCCAATGCATCCATTATGCCATCGTTATCGTCATCTACATCTTCCCAGTTGTTGATTCCGTCGCCATCCCAATCGTTGAATTGTGAATGAGAAGCACGTTGCGATACACAGCGTGAGTCTGGATTTGTAGGGTTCGGATTAGCGAGTGTAGGACAATTCCATGTTGCTACATCTGAAGTCTTGTCCAATGGGAATGAATCATTCTCATTTTGTACTTGGTCGTTATCAAGGTCGTATTCGAAATTTAATGCATCTCCACTAACCAAGATGTTGGCAAGGTTATCCGGTGAAGTGGTACCACCCATATCTGCATCCAACCAATCTGGGATTGCGTTATAGTTTTGGTCAATGAACCTGAGGCGGTCATCATCCATATCGTAGTCATAATCAAGTTCACAATCGAT
>ERZ890510.1271-NODE-1271-length-16754-cov-28.642913_pt1 | contig 16754 bp, 20 predicted proteins | sample MGYA00521265_ERZ890510 | MGnify/ENA primary metagenome ERZ890510 (study PRJEB32303, sample SAMEA104408624) | aquatic metagenome | biome: Brackish water; feature: Chemocline; material: water | place: Baltic Sea | collected 2014-10-26T21:54:00 | depth 110 m ...
TGACTTATGAAAACTGAATCCTAAATCTGGTATAAATAACGGGGTCGGGTCACAACTACTTAAACAGCTTGGGCTGGTCTACTCGCAATCCACCACACTCTTTACGCCAGCGAATCAATGTCTTCTCACAAATACCCAGCTTCTTTGCTACTTCCAACTGAGTCAAACCTTTAGATTCAATAATCTCTACTTCTCGAAACTTTACAATGATCTGCTCTGCAATAATTCGTTTCCTACCCATAACTCCCACCCTCTCACAAAATATGTTTGTACAAATTTAATATTTGGACTACTTTTCAGAGATCGGGTCAAGGTAACGACCATTATGTGGAGCGCGTTAAGGAGGCCATTTGGTTATTACCTGAAGGCCCATATTCCGCGGATATTGGAAAAGGGATTGTGGCTCAAGAAAAAAAAGTTCTTTTAAAAACAGGTTTTGGCGGAGATCGGATTGTGGATATCATGGTGGGTGTCCAACAACCAAAAATCTTCTAGATAGTTTAATAAAACAATCATCCCTTGGATCGAGCACCAATGACAATGATAAACACATTATTACTGGGGTTTCTAATAGGTCTTAAACATGCATTGGAAGTTGATCATGTTGCGGCTGTCGCCTCTTTAGCGTCGAAGACGACGTCAATCCGAGAAGGCCTTACGCTGGGAGCTACATGGGGCTTGGGGCACACGATCACATTATTTATTTTTAGCTCGATTGTCTTGATCTTAGACACTGTGATTTCGGCGCAGTTGGCTCTTACATTAGAATTTTTTGTCGGTTGTATGTTGGTGTTCATGGGCGGAGCCATTATAAAAAATATTGTCAAGAAACGAATTCATCTTCACATGCATAATCATTTAGATGGAACTACCCACCTGCACTTTCACTCTCATGTACAAGATAATGTCGAGCATCAACATACACACACACAACAGTTTTCAATTCGAGCATTATTGGTAGGAATGATGCACGGAATGGCAGGCTCAGCGGCTTTAATAGTACTGACTCTCGACTCCGTTTCATCCATTGAAACAAGACTTGTTTATATATTCTTATTTGGGGTTGGATCAGTGATCGGTATGGCCCTGCTTTCCCTTTTAATGATAATTCCCCTTCGACACTCTGAATATGCCGCAAATCGTACTTACCAAAGTTTGCAGGTGTTCATTGGGTTGGTAACACTATTTCTTGGCATGATTATTATGTATGAGACGAGTGTCACCAATGGCCTTCTCGTTTAATTGTTTACGCGGCTATAGCAGCTAGTTATTCAGGGTTTTTACTTACACTCAACACCTCGGTTTTTATAAAAAATGAAAACACTAATGGGTTCATTCGACAATACTTACCAAAATCAAAGCCCTTGAATAATGTCACCCAGAAAAACCCTTGGTTTCAAAACGCCATATGAGCTATTCTTCAAAAAGAACACTTTACTAACTATTGCACCTTACACTTGAATTTTCCCTTTAATAAAATTGAACTTTTAAATGTTATTTTTACATCTCTTTGTTGACGTAAACTCTGCTTATTACATAACTGATTTTAGTTAAAGAGATCTCCTCACCATTAGTAGGTTTATGCTTGTGGCTCAATTGAAAGAAAAAGAATCGCATAAAGAATGGAGAGCTCAGCTGGACTTGGAGTTTTCAAAGTCTAACAATAGGACAATACTTAGACATCGGAAACACTTCGGTCCTTTGCAAGTTCAGAAACCCTTTTATCCAGAGATAAATGGAACTTGCCACGTTTATATATTACATCCACCCGGAGGAGTAGTCGGGGGGGATCGTCTAAATATAAGTATCGATGTAGACTCAAATGCACATGCGCTAATCACAACTCCGGCGGCGGGAAAGTTTTACCGGAGTGCTGGGCCGATCGCTGTACAAAAACAGATAATTAAAGTCGCATCCAAGGCAATATTGGAGTGGTTCCCATCGGAGAATATTTTATTCTCCGGTTCGAAGGCTCAGATTCAAACTAAAGTTGAACTTGCTCATGATAGTCATTTTGTAGGCTGGGAGATTTTATGTCTGGGACGACCCGCTTCGGAAGAAATTTTTAGTCAGGGTGAGTTGGATCAACGTTTTGAAGTTTGGCGGGATGGAAAACCTTTACGGATTGAGCGTCTAAAGTTAAGAGGAGGGGATCCTGCTCTCCAGGCCAAATGGGGGTTACTTGGCTTTCCGGTAATTGGTAGCATGGTTTGCGTGACAGATAAAACAGAATTGATAGATTCATTAAGAACGATAACAAATGTTGCAATTGGAGAAGAATTTTTTTCAGTAACTCAGGTGGATGGTGCTATCCTCTGCTATTTTTTAGGAGATAGTGTGGAGAGAGCTAGAAATTGTTTTATTAGTGCTTGGAAAATATTACGTCAGGAAGTCATTGGTTTTGAAGCAGTAGAACCACGCATTTGGAAGACTTGATATTAAGTAACAATTTACTTTGAATATAAGTATTTAGTTATCTATGTAAAGAGAGGAAAAAGATGGAGCTTACCCCTAGGGAAAAAGATAAATTAATGATTTTTACGGCAGGGTTATTGGCGGAAAGAAGGTTGGCTCGGGGGGTAAAACTTAATTACCCTGAAGCCGTTGCCTTTATTTCAGCAGCCATTTTGGAAGCCGCACGGGATGGCAGAAGTGTTGCTGATTTAATGAGCTATGGAACTACCCTGCTAAAACGTGAAGAAGTTATGGAAGGTATTCCAGAAATGATACCTGAAGTGCAGGTGGAAGCCACTTTCCCTGATGGCACCAAGTTGGTTACCGTTCACAACCCAATTCCGTAAATGGAGAATGCAAATGATTCCCGGTGAATTAAAAATAAAAGAAGGAAATATTACCCTCAATAAAAATGGTAAAACGATTCATATGATGGTTGCAAATTCTGGGGACAGGCCGGTTCAAGTGGGATCTCATTATCATTTTTTTGAAACAAATGACGCTTTGAAATTTGATCGTGAAGAGACAAAAGGCTTCCGGCTCAATATTCCTGCAGGCACAGCTACCAGATTTGAGCCGGGCCAAAAACGGGAAGTTGAATTGGTTTCCTATTCAGGTTCCAGACAGGTTTATGGATTCAATGGGAAAATTATGGGACAGTTGGAGAGTGAGCAATGATTGAGATCAGTAGACGAGCATACGCAGATATGTACGGCCCGACAACCGGTGATCGTGTACGTCTAGGAGACACAGAACTCTGGATTGAAGTGGAACAGGATAAAACTTCCTACGGCGAGGAAGTCAAGTTTGGTGGTGGTAAGGTCATTAGGGATGGAATGGGGCAGAGCCAAAGAACCTCCAAGGAATCGGTTGATGTAGTCATAACGAATGCTTTGATCTTAGATCACTGGGGCATCGTCAAGGCTGATATTGGAATTAAATCCGGTCGGATTGTTGGAATTGGAAAAGCCGGGAACCCTGACATACAACCTGATGTTGACATCATTATCGGTCCTGGAACGGAAGCAATTGCAGGGGAAGGTCTTATAACAACTGCTGGAGCCCTGGATGCTCATGTCCATTTTATTTGTCCGCAGCAAGTGGACGAAGCACTCATGTCTGGAGTTACAACCATGCTGGGTGGAGGAACAGGGCCAGCTGCGGGTACCAATGCAACAACTTGTACGCCAGGACCTTGGAATATTCAGCGCATGTATCAGGCGGTTGAAGAATTACCAATGAACTTTGGGCTTATGGGTAAAGGCAATGCCAGTCTGCCCGCCGCTCTTGAAGAGCAGGTCCTCGCAGGTGCTATGGGATTAAAATTGCACGAAGACTGGGGGACGACCCCCGCATCGATCGATAATTGTTTGACCGTTGCGGACAATTATGATGTGCAAGTTGCCATTCATACCGACACTTTGAATGAATCTGGTTTTGTTGAAAATACTTTAGCAGCGTTTAAAGGTCGGACCATTCATACTTACCATACAGAAGGTGCCGGTGGTGGACATGCTCCGGATATCATAAAAGCCTGTGGTGTGGCGAATGTATTGCCTTCATCCACTAACCCTACCCGCCCTTATACGGTTAACACTATTGATGAACATTTGGACATGCTTATGGTATGTCACCACCTGGACCCAAAAATTCCTGAAGATGTCGCTTTTGCTGAATCGCGTATAAGGCGAGAGACAATTGCAGCCGAAGACATTCTTCATGATTTAGGAGCTTTTAGCATGATCGCTTCGGATTCTCAGGCGATGGGTCGTATTGGAGAAGTGATCTGCCGAACTTGGCAAACCGCACATAAAATGAAAGTGCAACGAGGGCCCTTAAGTCCGGACACCTCCGATAATGATAATTTTCGCGTCAAGCGCTATGTGGCCAAGTATACGATAAACCCTGCCATCACCCATGGTATCAGCCACGAGGTCGGTTCCATCGAAGTGGGCAAGCTCGCGGATATTGTATTGTGGAAACCCGCCTTTTTTGGAGCCAAACCAGCCTTGATTATTAAGGGAGGCATGATTGTAGCTGCTCCCATGGGAGATCCAAATGCTTCGATTCCAACCCCACAACCTGTTCACTATCGTCCGATGTTTGGGGCACTTGGAGGTGCTCGGAGCGAAACCTGCGTAAGCTTTGTCTCAAAAGCCGCATCTGAAACTGGGATGAGTGAGAAACTTAAGTTAAATAAAAGGTTGGTTGCAGTCCGTGATACACGCAGCGTTACTAAAAAGGATCTTATCCACAATAACTATCTCCCAAAAATAGAAGTAGACTCGCAAACATATGAAGTTAGGGCTGATGGTGAACTCTTAACATGTGAGCCCGCAATTGAATTACCACTGGCCCAACGTTATTTTCTTTTTTAATTGAGAATTATTGAAATGTTGCAGATCACAAAAAAACAGGATGCCCCGGCCACACCCTCTGTAAGCCTGACTCTGCCATTTGAAAAAAGGCAAAAGAGTCGTTTACGAGTTTCTTTGGATGATAAGCAGGAAGCAGCATTAATTTTTGAACGCGGAAGCGTTTTGCGTCATGGTGATTTATTGCGTGCTGAAAATGGTTTGATTATTGAAGTTTGTGCAGCCGATGAAGAAGTTGCCGTCATTTACACAAAGGACTCTTTTCTTTTTGCTCGGGCTTGCTATCACCTGGGAAACCGTCACGTTCCACTTCAAATAGGGGTAAACTGGTTGCGCTTTCAAAGAGACCATGTATTGGAAGAAATGGTTCAATCTTTGGGACTTGTTGTGAAACACGAATTATCCCCCTTTGAGCCGGAAGGAGGAGCGTATGGTGGGCAGTCCAGCCATTCGCATTCTAAGCATAACGAAGCGTAAGTGAAAAAATGACCTCTGAACAACCAAAGGCAACTTTACGTTTAATGCAGCTATGTAGCCCAATGCTTCCTGTTGGAGCTTACGCCTATTCACAGGGCTTGGAATTTGCGGTTTCTTCGGGTTGGGTAAAAGATGACAACACAGCTTCAATATGGATTAAAGGGCTTTTGGGAAACACCTTGACGAATTTAGATATTCCTATTTTGTCGCGCTTACATAAAGCATGGTTGGTCAATGATAAAAAAAAAGTTCTCTATTGGAATGATTATTTATTTGCAAGTCGTGATTCAGGAGAGCTTCAGGCAGAAGATCAACAACTAGCTCATGCTTTGGCACGTTTGTTGGGAGACTTAGGCGTTCCAGAAGCGATGGTGTGGAAGAAAAATTCTAGAGTATGTTTTATAACCCTATTCTCTTTAGGGCTAGCGCATTGGAAAATACCGATTAATGATGCTTCTTGGGGGTATTTATGGATGTGGGCAGAAAATCAAGTTCTGGCTGCAATAAAGTTGGTTCCAATAGGACAAACCAGCGGTCAGAAAATATTGTCGTCTGCTATTGAAATTATCCCAAAACTGGTTTCAACAGGTTTATCGTTAAAAGATGAGGACATAGGCTATACAGCGCCAGGCCAAGGAATAGCCAGCGCTCTTCATGAAACCCAATACACTCGGATATTCCGATCTTAAAAGTTCTAAAAAATGAATACAACGAATAAGCAAGTATTACGCGTTGGAATTGGAGGGCCCGTAGGTTCTGGGAAGACGGCTTTGATCAACGTCTTATGCAAACAAATGAAGGGTAAGTATCAAATTGCTGTTGTGACTAACGATATTTATACCAAAGAGGATGCTCAGTTCTTAATCCAAAATGAAGCTTTGGAAGAAGGACGAATTATCGGTGTAGAAACCGGTGGTTGCCCGCATACAGCTATTCGGGAAGATGCCTCCATAAACTTGTCTGCAATTGATGACCTGTGCCATAAATATCCAAGCTTGGATATGATCATTGTGGAAAGTGGAGGTGATAATCTTGCTGCAACATTTAGCCCTGAACTCGCGGATCTAACTATTTATGTGATCGATGTGGCCGCCGGGGATAAAATTCCCCGTAAAGGGGGGCCAGGTATAACCAAGTCCGATTTACTGGTCATTAACAAAATTGACCTGGCTTCTCATGTGGGTGCTTCCCTGGACATCATGAAGCGGGATACTAAAAAAATGCGCGGTGAAAAACCTTTCACCTTCACTAACTTAAAAAATGGCATTGGAACAGATCAAATAGAAAGGTTTATTGTTAATGAAGGATTACTATGAACCTCATTCCAGCACCTTAAAAGTAGTTTCAAAGATATGGATTTAATTCGCCGATATTTAACAGTAATGATGTTTTTGTTTTTATATGTTCCTTTTATGTTTGGGGTCGCGGAAGGTGCGGGTTTAGGAAACAATGACATTAAGGTTAGCTATATATCAAAGCGCCACGGAAACTTTAATGTCAAGAAATTCAAATTAAATCATCCTATAAATATCTCGCAGAAGGAAATAGTTAACCACCTTGTTTCGTTAAGATATAAGAAAACAATTATGGGGAGTAAGGAAGAGGGAGTCTTCTTTCCTGCTGAAATTAAAAAATTAGCCCCACTTTTCGTGAAAGCTTTTGCGAGTGTGAACCATAAAAAAATTATCCATTTTGAATTAAAAAGCAAAACCGGAACAACCGTTGGTGATGTTTTTTCCTTTAGAAATTATTTAAATTGGCGTTTTGAGTCTATCCATGGAGAAACGTATTTTCAAAAAAACGATGCCCGTGCATGGAATATTTTTGCATGGAAACTGATTCCTCAAAAAGGTCAGCTCTATTTCAAGTCTAGTGAAAATAAACGCCTACACAAAAACTGGATGGTTGTGAAATTGTATCTTCCTGTTTCTAAAACAACGGATGGATCAAATAGAGAGTCGTCTGGTCTTATTGAGAGTGGTAATATAGATGAAAAAACGAATCAAGAACTAGAAAGGAAACTCAGACACCTGAAGCACATTTATGATCAAGGACTCATCGAGGAAGAGGAATATAAAGTTCAGCAAAAATATCTTTTTGAAAAATTATTTTAAACAGGACCCCCCCCCATACATATGTTGCTTTAGAGCAATAGGAAATCACTGTAAACCTTAAATCTCCTGAAAAACCATACTCCATATTATTCATAAGTTAAATTTTGCCTTTAAGTTAAACACCCATAAGTGCAAATGCTGAAAATTAGAGCATTTTTTTGTTTGATCGGAGTTCGAGAACTGGATCTAAAACCAATAAGTTGTTGTATACTATAAACTTACTTGAAATTAATCTTCATGGCACAGGTTTTGCTTTAGGAGTTAGATGTGTTTAAAGGGAATAATTAAACATCTTGAGGATTTATTAATCTCGTTAAGGAACAAGCGTGAAGGATTTATTCGATCTTTTGAACAAACTAGCCAAAATATTTTTTACCGGAAAATTGACAGTAAATTTTCACAAGGGTAATGTAGGTAAGGTTCAGATGACGCGAACAATAAAAAGTTCAGACTTTAAAGATATTTGATCTAGAAGGTCTTACTTAAATTTTATATGAAAAAATTATTTCTATAGGACCACCGCCTTATGGCGACGCCAATAAGTCTAGTTAACTTTAACTCAGTACAGAAAAAACAGGAGGAGAAAAAATTGTTTAATTATTTTAAAAGTAAGTTTTTTAGATTATTTGCTGTGCTTTTTCTCTGCATGGCTTTGCCTTCTTTGGCCGGAGCTTTTGGAACCATCAAAGTGGATGATGATAAATGGTTTAAAATTGGTGCAGGTATCAGGAGTTCTTTTTCTACTTCAAATAGTGCCACTGGCACCGCTACAGGGTCTGCTACTGATTTCGCCTTGGATAACATGAGGGTTTATACGTTAACCAAAGTACATAAAAATATTGTCTTTGAATTTAATACTGAAGTAAGGGAGACCAATGAAAGGACAACAGATCTTAATGCTAAAGACAGGCATGACATTTTTGTTCTTGATGCAGTAGCAAAGTTTTCTATTAAAGGTTTTGATGTTTGGGCAGGTAAATTTCTTCCCCCAAGTGACAGATCCAATCTGAATGGTCCTTACTTTCTAAATGTATACGATTTTCCAGTTGTTCAGAATTATCCGGCTATTGCAGCCGGAAGAGACCTTGGTGTTGCGATAATGAAAGAATATGGAGGTGGAAAATTCAAATGGTCTTATGGCATGTTTGAAGGGAGAACCGCTGCAACTAATAGTGATACTAGCCCTGACGACACTGACAATCTGCTTCATGCAGCACGTTTTACTTATAATTTTTGGACTCCAGAGCCGGGGTATTATACAACTAGCTCATATTATGGCGCCAAGGATGTGCTGGCACTTGCTTTTGTATATCAATATGAGAGTGATGGGGCAGGTACCGGGACCACCGGTACTACACAGGGAGACTTCACGGGTTGGAATTTAGACCTTCTAATGGAGAAAAAACTCTCAAATGGTGGAGTAGTTAATTTAGAAGGAGCCTATTACGATTACGACACAGATGATATTGCAGATGGGACCCTAATTCAGGGCGATGGTTATCTTGCTTTAGCAAGTTATCTACTACCCAATCCAATTGGCTGGGGTAAGTTTCAGCCCTACGTTCGTTATCAGCATTTTGACCGAGAATTAGGTGCTGCCAGAGGGACTCGATCTGTTACAGAGGGAGGGTTTAATTACATTATTGACGGCCATAACGCAAAAATGATGGTATTTTACTCTGGCGATAAAAATGGTTCTAATGCTGCCACTGTAGACACTTTCAAGATTGGTATGCAGTTCCAATTATTGTAATTTGCTCTTAATTTACAAATAAACAACCAACAATAAAGGAGAGAGGTGTTCTACCTCTCTCCTTTATTTATTTTAAGCACATCATAATATTATGATAGACAGAATCTAGTCTCGCTTATAATTCCCTCCTTTTGTCCCCTCCCCTTCTATTTTGTTCCATTTAATTATGCAGGTTATTAAGCAATAGTTTTAAGCGTCCAGATTTTAAAATGCTCATTTATGAGCATACACTGGTCTAAACAATTAGGCCGACGGGCTTAACTACCTTAGTTGACAGCATTTACCTCAACAAATAACTTTGGCATTACTATTGCAAAAGTTAGAGTTCAAGGTTGGACAGAAAATTAAGTTTCCATAAAACTGTTTAAGAAAGGAAGGTTAGAAATGGGATTGTTAAAATCACAACGAGGGACTTTTGCCGTAACTATTAAGTCAATAATATTGGCTTCTTTGTTGTTCACCATAGCTGTTCAAGCACAAGCGGCTGAGACTATTAAAGTAGGGATACTACATTCTCTTTCGGGCACCATGGCAATCAGTGAAACATCATTAAAAGATGTGGCTCTGATGACCATTGAAGAGATAAATGCTAAAGGTGGAGTATTAGGTAAACAGCTTGAAGCAGTCGTTGTTGATCCAGCATCAGACTGGCCCTTGTTTGCAGAAAAAGCACGCGAATTGATTCAAAAACAAAAAGTCGTTGTCACATTTGGTTGTTGGACTTCTGTTTCTCGGAAATCAGTACTTCCGGTTTTTGAAGAACTGAACGGATTACTATTTTATCCTGTTCAATATGAAGGTGAAGAATCCTCATACAATGTCTTTTATACTGGAGCAGCTCCCAACCAACAAGCTATTCCTGCGGTTGAATATTTAATGAGTAAAGATGGCGGTGGTGCTAAAAGGTTTGTCTTGTTGGGAACAGATTATGTATATCCACGAACGACTAACAAAATCCTCAACTATTTTCTTAAGTCAAAAGGTATATCAGAAAAAGATATCATGGAAACCTATACACCTTTTGGTCACAGTGATTACCAGACCATCGTAGCGAACATTAAAAAGTTTGCGGCGGGAAAGCCGACTGCGGTTATATCGACCATTAACGGTGATTCTAACGTTCCCTTTTACAAGGAACTTGCTAATCAAGGTCTCAAGGCTGAAGATATTCCAGTAGTTGCATTTTCAGTCGGGGAAGAAGAATTGAGGGGTATCGATGCTAAACCTTTGGTGGGTCATTTGGCAGCCTGGAATTATTTCATGTCCATAGAAACGCCCGAAAACAAAGCTTTCATCAAGAAATGGAACGCGTATGTGAAAAAACATAAACTTCCCGGCGGGAGCAAACGGGTTACTAATGATCCTATGGAAGCTACATATATTGGAATTAAAATGTGGGCTCAAGCCGTGGAACAAGCTGGTACAACGAACGTTGATGCTGTTCGACAAGCTATGGGCGGCCAAACGGTTCAATCTCCATCTGGTTTTAAGATCACCATGGATGCCAAAAACCATCACTTGCACAAGCCTGTTGTTATTGGCGAAATCCAGAAAGATGGTCAGTTTGATATAGTTTGGAAAACAGATGGACCGATTCGTGCGCAGGCGTGGAGTCCTTTTATACCTGATAGCGCTGAAAAAAAGGCTGATTGGACATACCCTTGGGTATGTGGCAATTGCAAAAAAGCTAAGTTTTAATTTACTAAAAGATCCTTCTCCAGCTCCATTTTTATTTCAGTCTGTTCCAAGATCAGTTTGCGGAGCTTGGGGAAGGAACTTCTTTTAATGTTTATTGTCTAAAAGAACAAAATTTGATGAATGAGAATTTTTGTTTTGAGAAAGTTTTTACGAATGAAACAGACCTGCCTGCTAATTAAATCCCGAAAATCAAAAACTACCATTAGGGGCTGCAAAGTCATTGTGCAGCTTTTTGGTGTTTTTGTTTTTTTAATTGTAGGGATTTTTTCATTTTCTATAGCCGAGGCAAATGATTTTGAGTCGTCCATCAAAGACTTGGGTAACAAAAGCCGCTCCAAAATAAAGCTAGCGGTGAAGCGTCTGGGAAATATAGGAAACCCTGCTGCACTACCTGCCTTGGAGGCCCTTAAAGACAATCACCTGCAAATCAGCTCGGATGGGTCACTTATAATTCTAAATGAGTCCGAGGACCAAGGTCGTTATGCGCTTAGCGGAAACCCTGTAGATTTAAGCTCTCTAACTCTTCATAAACCCCGAATCAACAATTCTGTTCGAAGGGTTTTGTCAATGGCTATAGGGAAATTGAAATTGACATCGGATTCACCCCAGGTTCGTTTGCAGGCGGCAGGACAACTACTAAAAATGCCCTCAACTGATTTAGTGGAGTTAGTGGAGAAGACCTTGGATAGAGAGGACAACGATGAAGTTCGAAAGATATTCATATTGGTTTTGGCTAAAGAAGGATTAAAAAGTGATGATAAAAATAGACGCCTGAAATCGCTAAACATTATCAATGAATTTGGAAATAACGATTTCAAAACAGACCTAGAAGCTTTGCTGGAAAAAGATGATACTGGTAATTTTTTGGAAGGTGATTCGGAAATTCGCGATCATGCCGCCAAAGCAATTTCTACTATTGAAAATCGTCAGTTCTTCATTAACCAAGCTGCAAATTTGTTTTATGGCTTGAGTCTCGGAAGTATCTTACTTCTAGCCGCTTTAGGATTGGCCATAACTTTTGGGCTTATGGGAATCATCAACATGGCTCATGGCGAAATGTTAATGCTTGGCGCGTATGCCACTTTTTTGGTGCAAAATCTATTCAGAGAATATTTACCAGGTATTTTTGATTGGTATTTAGTTATAGCAATACCTATCTCATTTATTGTAAGCGCTATTATCGGAATTATTTTAGAAAGAACCATCATCAGGCATCTTTATGGAAGGCCTTTGGAAACTCTTTTGGCCACATGGGGAATCAGTTTAATTTTGATTCAAAGTGTGAGGCTCCTATTTGGAGCTCAAAATGTAAAGGTTGCCAATCCCTCTTATCTTTCTGGGGGAATCGAAGTATTTCATGGGGTTGTTCTTCCCTATAATCGAATAGCTATCATAATGTTTGTGGTGTTTGTAGTTATTTCGATTTGGATGTTGCTACAAAAAACCTCCCTCGGATTGCAAGTACGCGCTGTAACACAAAATAGAGAAATGGCGTCCTGCATGGGAATTTCAACTCACAAAATTGATATGTATACATTTGGATTGGGGTCCGGAGTGGCAGGATTGGGTGGGCTTGCCTTGTCACAAATTGGAAATGTTGGCCCCGAATTAGGGCAGCTATATATTGTTGATTCTTTCATGGTTGTTGTGACAGGTGGAGTTGGGAAAATAGCTGGTACTGTGGCGGGAGCATTAGGGTTAGGGATTCTAAATAAATTCCTTGAACCTGTTGCGGGCGCAGTATTGGGTAAAATTATAGTTCTGATTCTTATTGTTATTTTAATTCAAAAACGACCGCAGGGTTTGTTCGCCCCCAAAGGTCGGATGATGGATAACTAGGCAAATGATTAGAAAATTTATCCATTTACATTCCCTTAGAGAATGGCTTTTCATTTTTACTATACTAGCCATTGCTACGGTTCTTCTTCCTCTTTTCAATATATTAGTACCTGAAGAATCTGTTTTGCATGTTCCGAATTATATGTTTGCTCTAATGGGTAAATATTTGTGTTATGCCTTGGTAGCTTTAGCTATAGATTTAATCTGGGGTTACACAGGCATTCTTAGTTTAGGGCATGGGGTCTTCTTCTCTGCGGGCGGATATGCAATGGGCATGTATCTGATGAGGAGTGTCGGGAAAGAAGGTGTTTACAAAAGTGACCTGCCTGACTTTATGGTCTTTCTAGATTGGAAAGAGCTACCTTGGTACTGGTATGGTTTTGATAGTTTTATTTTCACTTTATTAGTCATTTTGATATTACCTGCTCTTTTCGCTTTTACCTTCGGCTATTTTGCGTTCAAGTCGAGAATCAAAGGAGTCTACTTTGCCATCATTACTCAGGCGATGACATTTGCTCTCATGCTTTTATTTTTTAGAAATGAAACAGGTTTTGGTGGCAATAATGGACTCACCGATTTTAAAAGAATTTTAGGGTATTCGTTGCAAGAGCCATCTACCAAAATGAGCTTGTATATCATTACTGCAATCATATTATTTTTGAGCTACATCCTTTCCCGATACGTAGTTCAATCCAAATTGGGTCGAGTGCTTACCGCAATTCGTGATGCTGAAAGTCGTGTAATGTTTTCAGGGTACAATACGGTTCACTACAAACTATTTATCTGGACTCTATCGGCATTCTTATGTGGGATTGCTGGAGCCCTCTACGTTCCGCAGGTTGGAATTATCAATCCCAGTGAAATGCAACCTTCTAATTCGATTGAAATGGCAATTTGGGTAGCCGTTGGTGGACGTGGAACTTTGAGTGGAGCTTTGGTTGGGGCGGGCTTGGTGAATGGAGCAAAAAGTTGGTTTACCGTAGCGGCTCCAGACTATTGGCTCTATTTTTTAGGCACTTTATTTATTGTCGTAACCTTATATTTTCCAAAAGGGTTTACCGGAATATTTGCTCGTTTTAATTCAAAAGAAAAATCGAAGGAGTCTACTTAATGACCGGAGTCCATATCAAGGATGATTCAATCGATACAACGCACGGTTGTATTCTTTATTTGGAGGAGGTTACCGTCAGCTTTGATGGCTTTAAAGCACTTAATGATTTAAATCTTTACATTGATGATGGCGAGCTCCGTTGCATCATAGGGCCTAACGGTGCAGGTAAAACCACCATGATGGACGTAATTACGGGAAAAACACGCCCGGATTATGGTACCGTTTTTTTCGGGCAAAACCATGATCTCACTAAAATGACAGAATATGAAATTTCACATGCAGGCATAGGTCGTAAATTTCAAAAACCAACGGTTTTTCTTAACCATACTGTTTTTGAAAATCTCGAGCTGGCTCTTCATACCCAAAAAGATGTTTGGCAATCCCTCACGCAGTCTTTGACTGGAGAGCAAAGAGATATCATTGATGAGGATATGGAAACCATTGGATTAAAAGAACAAAAATATCTTCGAGCTGGTTTGTTATCTCATGGTCAAAAACAATGGCTCGAAATTGGAATGTTGTTAGTTCAAGATCCACGACTTTTATTGATCGATGAACCTGTTGCGGGAATGACACACCAGGAAACCGAGCACACGGCAGAGCTATTGAAATCACTTGCAGGAAAACACTCTATTGTGGTGGTCGAGCACGAAATGGATTTTATTCGTTCGATAGCAAATAGAGTAACTGTTTTGCATGAAGGGCATGTATTGGCAGACGGGAAAATGGAAGATGTTCAGAACGACCCAAAAGTCATAGAGGTTTATTTAGGGAGTTAGGGGTGTTAAAAGTTCAAAAACTAAATCAATTTTATGGGGAAAGCCACACTCTTTGGGACGTGAACCTGAATGTTCTTCCTGGGACTTGTACCTGTTTGATGGGAAGAAATGGAGTCGGAAAGACAACATTGCTTAAAGCTATTATGGGGCTTTTACCGGTAACCTCTGGTTCTATTAAATTAGAAGATTGCGATCTTTCAAATCAACCTGTAGAAAAAAGAGCCCATCAGGGGATAGGTTATGTTCCTCAAGGTCGGGAAATTTTCACTCAATTAAGTGTTGAAGAAAATCTCCGTGTAGGACTTCTGGCTCGTCGAGATGGGTTGCGAGAAATTCCCAAATTCATATTTGAAATCTTCCCTGTATTAAAACAAATGCTCAGTCGGAGGGGGGGAGATCTTTCTGGGGGTCAGCAACAGCAATTGGCGATAGGAAGGGCTTTGATTCTCAATCCTAAACTCTTAATTTTAGATGAGCCTACAGAAGGTATTCAGCCAAATATTGTTCATGAGATTGGGGATATTATCATTCGTCTCAATCGAGAAAAGGGACTGACCATATTATTGGTGGAGCAAAAACTACCCTTTGCGCGTCGTGTAGCGCAAAAGTTTTGCGTTCTGGACAAAGGTCGGGACGTTGCAGCGGATGACATGGAAAACCTGGGAGAAGAAATCATTAATCGTTATTTGACGGTCTAAATAAACGAGTAAGTCAGTTTTATTCCACCTCAACTCAGATTTTCAAAAGGTAGATTCCACGCTAGGAATGTCCATTGCTGTGCAACTAATGACTAAGAGCGTCTTGAAGTTAACGTCCATAATATACTCCTATCTTATAAATCTAAAAAAATGAAAATTTCCATTAAACAAGTGAGGTCTGCAAGAAAAGAAGACTAGGAGCTTGCTCCGATTACTTGAATCCTAGTAATGGAGATATTGATATGAAGATGAACCAAATCATCCCTCGTGCCTTAGCCTCAAAGCAATTCTACAGTACCTACCTTTAGTAAACATAAAGTCCTCCCGTCGTTTACTTGTCAAGGGCAGAGTAAATTCGTACCAGTGTGGCGGAGTAAAAGTGTACCACTCGGGTTAAAAAATATAGGTTGTTAGATCATGATCTTTGTAGCAGTAGAGCCTGTTGGCCCTGTGTGTAAACTGCGTAGCAGTTTTCCACAAGCCAATAGGCAAAGTCCTTTCTCCTTTGAGTTATTTTCCTCGTTTTTTCTTCTTGCTGTGTTTCAGGCGGTAACTTTCTCCATTCATCTCAAGAATGTGAACATGGTGAGTAATCCGATCCAGTAAAGCTCCTGTAAGTCTCTCTGATCCGAAGACTTCAGTCCACTCGTCAAAGGGTAGATTGCTGGTCAAGATTACAGAGCACCTCTCATATCGTTGACTGAATACTTCAAAGAGAAGCTCTGCCCCGACCTTTGACAGCGGAACGAATCCAAGCTCATCGATGATGAGAAGTTTGTTGCGTGCCAGTTGCCGCTGTAGACGCAAGAGTCGCCGTTCATCCTTGGCTTCCATAAGTTCATTAGACAACGAGGCGGCTGTAGTAAAAAGCACAGGAAGTCCTTTCTGGCATGCTGCCATACCAAGACCCGTTGCGATATGGCTTTTGCCAGTGCCACTGTTGCCCAATGCAATCACGTTTTCTTTTCGATCAATAAACTCACATCGAGCCAGTTCCATGACCTGCGCTTTATTGAGTGATGGAATATCAGTAAAATTAAAACTATCGAGGCTTTTCAGGGTTGGAAACTTTGCTTGTTTGATCCTTCGCTCCACCATACGCCGTTGACGGTCAATCAGTTCCTGCTCCGAGAGACGCAACAGAAAGTTTTCATAATCAACTCCTTCAACAGCACATTGTTGAGCGACCTTACCGTATTCTTTCAGAAAGGTCGGAAGCTTGAGTGTTTTCAGGTAATGAGTCAGAAGAACCTGGGGTGTCTCAGTCATAAAAGCACTCCTTCTTCTAATAGCGCCATATACTCCGTGGCTGATGTTGTTTGCACCTGAGCTTTTGGAAGGTAGGGATAGCATTCAAGGTCAAGTCGTGGAGGTCGTTGTTCAATCTGGCATAGCACGAGGTGCTTGACGGCATCAAAGGATAGGGCTTGCAGGCGTAGGGCTTCACGAATCGCAT
>ERZ890510.1273-NODE-1273-length-16735-cov-7.089209_pt1 | contig 16735 bp, 14 predicted proteins | sample MGYA00521265_ERZ890510 | MGnify/ENA primary metagenome ERZ890510 (study PRJEB32303, sample SAMEA104408624) | aquatic metagenome | biome: Brackish water; feature: Chemocline; material: water | place: Baltic Sea | collected 2014-10-26T21:54:00 | depth 110 m ...
TGCTGCAGGCGGCCCGCGTTGCCGAGCACCATCAGCCCCGGCGGCGGCAGGTCGAGACTGAAGGCGATCCGCTCGGCCTTGAGCTGTTCGTGCAGCAGGTCATCGCCGGCACGCATTGCCGCGGAGATGTCGAAGGGCTGCAGGTCGTTGGCCGGCTTGCGTGCGACCGTTCGCATGTTCTGCACCAGAGCGGCGGCACGCTCGGTCTGCTTGGAGATTCGAGCGAGATTCTCCCTGAAGAGGACCGACATCTCACGTGGTATCGCGGCGGCATCTGGCATCTCGAGCTCCTCGCACACGGTATCCGCAGCCATTCGGATCACAGTCAGTGGTTGATTGATCTCGTGGGCCATGCCGGTCGCCATCTCCCCAAGATTGGCGAGCCGTGAGGTATCGAACAGCCGAATCTCGGCCTGGCGACGCTCGGTGTCGTCGACGCCGATCACGACGATGTAGCGCAACTCACCGGTTTGATCCGGCACCGGATTGACGGTGAGGCGGTAGACGTGCATCGCGCCGTCGCGGCCGGTACGTCTGCATTCCAGCTCGACCGGTAGCAGGTGCTGCCCGTCGGTCGCCGTACGCCAGCGCTCGAGCACGCCCTCGTCGAAGCCGGCGAGCTGCAGATCGTCCACTGGCCGTCCGGCGATGCTTTCGCCGGTCAGGCCGATCATTTCGAGTACCGCACGATTGGCCATGAGTATCCGCGAATCCCGGCCGAGCATGAGGACCACGGCACCAGTGGATTGGAACACGGAATTGAGACGCTCAATTTCGGCTGCAACTTTCAGATCGGCGGCCTCGCGCATGGCGATTTCAACTTTCATGCGACGGTCGAAGGCGACGGCCGTAATCGCCATCACCAGGACGAGGCTGGCAATGACGGCGGTCACGCCGGCGAACACTTCAGCATCCAACGCCAGCGGCGCGTCGCCTGGGTTGGCAAAGCAGAATGTCGAAGCCATGGCGATGTAATGCATCGCGGTTACCGCAAAACCCAGGATCATCGCGCCGACGATTTCTTGTGGCGCACTCGAAATTCGGCCCGGGGTCCCGGTGCCGCGCTGGTTGACCCAGAATCGGACCTGAAGCGCCAGAATTGCCAGAGCGACCGCGGCGACGATAGAGGTCGCGAACAGAGCGGGTTCGTACCGAACGAGGGCGCTGACGCTCATCGCCGCCATGCCGCCGTAGTGCATGGCGCCGATGCCGGCGCCCATCAGGGTACCGCCAATCAGCAGGCGGGGCATCGTCACGGTAGGTCGCGCTACGACGTGGAGCGCGATGGCCGCGGCAAGGATAGCCGGCACCACCGAAAGCGCCGTCGGCACGATCTCGTAGGCAACGGGAATCGGCAGGATGTATGCCAGCATACCGACGAAATGCATGGCCCAGATGCCTCCGCCCATAATGACAGCTCCCGCTCCCAGCCAGGCAAACCGCACGACGGAGTAGCGGAGGTCGATGATGCGACCGGCAAACTGAAGGAAGGCGTAGCTGGCCAATGTCGCAATCAGGTATGAGACCAGCACCAGCGTATAGTTATAGCGGCTCGGCAGTGCGTCAGCGGTATTGCCGTCGATGACGAAGAAATCGACCATGCTGAGCGCGAGAACCAAGATGGCATTCCTGTGATGTTGGGCGTGCGATGACCGTGAACGCCGGGGTGTGCCGGTGTCATAGGGGGAGAGCCTTGGGATGCGCCAGACGGAATTGATCCAGTTCGGTTCGATGTGCGACTGCGGGCGGGATGATGCCGTGGTTGCACATAGTTAACCATATAGTTATCTTTTCCTCCTCACTGGAGGGGCAATTGTGAAGCTTTTCTACGGTTGGGTGATCGTCGGCGCGGGCGCCTTGATGGGCTGCGTCGCCATTGGTGCGTTGTTCTCGCTCGCGGTTTTCCTGCAACCGATGTCGGATGCGACGGGATGGTCGCGCACCGGCATATCGACGGCAATGACGCTCGATTTCCTGACCATGGGCGTCGCGGCCTTCGGATGGGGGGTGCTGACCGATCGCTTCGGTCCGCGCATCGTCGTCCTGTCGGGCGCGGTCCTGCTGGGACTGGGCCTCGTGCTTGCGAGTCGTGCCACCAGCTTGCTCGAGTTCCAGCTGGTCTATGGCGTACTGGTCGGCGCCGCCGCCGGTGCTGTCTTTGCGCCGATGATGGTCACGGTTACAGGCTGGTTCGACAAACACCGCGGCCTCGCCGTCTCGATCGTGTCGGCAGGCATGGGCGTGGCACCGATGACGATCTCGCCGTTCGCCCAATGGCTGATCTCGTCCTACGACTGGCGCACCGCACAGTTCGTGATCGGGATCGCTGCCTGGGTACTGCTGGTGCCGGCCGCACTTCTGGTGCGTCGGGCGCCGGCCGCCACCGCCGCCACCCCGGGGGTGCCAGCGGAGGGGGGCGAGGACATGACGGCGCGGCAGGCGCTGCGCTCACCGCAATTCATCGTGCTCGGGCTCACGTTCTTCTGCTGCTGTGCGGCGCACTCCGGGCCGATCTTCCACACCGTGAGCTACGCTCTCGCCTGCGGCCTGCCGGCCATGACGGCGGTCACGATCTACAGTGTCGAAGGTCTCGCAGGTCTGGGGGGGCGCATCGTGTTTGGGCTGCTCGGCGACAGGTTCGGCGCCCGGCGGGTCGTCGTCGTCGGACTCATGCTCCAGGCGCTTGGCGCAGGAGGCTATTACTTCACGCGAGACGTCGGAGAATTCTACACCGTGGCCATCCTCTTCGGCCTGGCCTATGGCGGCGTGATGCCGCTCTACGCCGTGATCGCGCGTGAATACTTCCCGATGCGCATCATGGGTACGGTGTTCGGTGGGGCGTCCATGATCGCGAGCCTCGGCATGGCGCTGGGACCGGCGGCCGGCGGCTGGATATTCGATACGTTCGGCGGTTACGGCTACCTCTATATCGGCTCGTTCGGGATCGGCCTTGCCGCCGTGGCGATTGCGCTTGCCTTCCCGTCGCGACGCGCCGAATCAGGCGGCGCGCCACAGCCGGCCTGATCATCCACCGATCAGGGTCTTGGCGATCATGCAATGGATGCCCTTGTTGCCGTCGACGGTCTGCGTCACGTGCAGGTCGGCCTGCAGGCTGCAGAGCATATAGGCATCGGCGGCGGAGAGGCCGGTCTTGGCGGTGATCAGCCGGATCATGTCGCGCAATGCTTCTTTGGCGGCGTCGTCGAGGTCCGGGTCGAAGCCATGGGTGATCCAGTGCGTGGCGGTCTCGGCGCGCGGGTTGTTGAGCTTGATGTCCTTGCGCACGGTGAAGCGGAAGGTGCCGCTGAGCGAGGTCTCCAGCGCCGTCAGATTGACCTCGCCGTCGCCCTGCACACCATGGCCGTCGCCGGTCGAAAACAGTCCCCCCGGTGCGAACACCGGCAGATAGACCGTGGTGCCGACGTTGAAGTGCTTGTTGTCGATGTTGCCGCCGAAGGCGCGCGGCTCGACCGAACTGCACTGGCCCCATTCCGGCGGCGGTGCCACGCCCATGATGCCGAAGAACGGCTTCAGCTGGATCTCGAGCCCCCACGGCATGGTGCAGACGCCGCGGTTCGAATCGATCGGAATATGGGTCAGGCGGTAGAAATTGAAATCCTCGGGAAGAGTGCCCATCAACGGGCGTTGCACGTTCCAGCCCCAGTTGGTGCGGAACTTGATGTCGAGCACTTCGACCGCCAGCGTGTCGCCACGCTCTGCACCTTCGACATGGACGGGGCCGGTGAGAATGTGACGGCCGATGTGCGGCTTCAGCTTGGCCAGGATCTCGCGATGTTCGGGCAGCACGTTCAGCGGCGGCTGCGGCAGAATCTCGGCGGCGCCCGAGACGCAATGGATGGTGGCAATGTCACCGGACTTGATCCGAAGCTGCGGCTTCAGCTGGCTGTCGAAATAGCCCCAATGGCAGGTCTCAGGCGAGGAATGAAGTTCGTGCGTTGCCATGCCGGTCTCCCATACTTGCCCAAAGGTTGAAGCACATACCGTGCCCTCAAATCCATCGGTGATGCTATAGGCGGAGCATGAACTATCGCCACGACTATCACGCGGGCAATTTCGCCGATGTCCTGAAGCATCTCGCACTGTGCGAACTGCTGCGGCTGTTGACGGCCAAGGACAAGAAGCTGTTCGTGCTTGATACCCACGCCGGCGCCGGTGGCTATGATCTCGGCGGATCGCGATCCACGCGTACCGGCGAGGCGGAAGCCGGGATCGCCCGACTGGCGGCCGCCCCGCGTGCCGGCATGCCGGCCGCCGTGTCGCGCTATCTGGCGGCGGTGGCGGCCTACGACCGCAAGTTCGGTCCTCCCGGCGGTGACGGGCCACGACGCTATCCTGGCTCGCCGCGGTTGATCCGGGCCGCGCTGCGGCCGGGTGATCGCTTTATCGCCTGTGAACTGCATCCCGACGATGCGCTGGCCCTGAAACGTGAGTTTGCCGGTGACCGCGCCGTGGAAGTTAGGCAGGCCGATGGGTATCAGGTGCAAAAAGCCATGCTGCCGCCGTCTGAACGGCGGGGGCTGGTGCTGATCGATCCGCCCTTCGAGGCGGCGGACGAGTTCGAGCGGCTGTCGCGGGCTCTGCGCCAGGGCCTGCGCCGGTTCGCCACCGGCTGCTATGCCGTTTGGTATCCGATCAAAGACGAGACGGCCGTCGCCGACTTCCTGGACAAGCTGGCGGCATTCCGACTTCTGACGATGACCTTGCGGCTGGACAAGGCGCTCGACGCGGACAAGCTCGGCACCTGTGGGCTGGTGGTGATCAATCCGCCGTGGCGCTTCGAGGAGGCGATGGCCGAGGCGCTGCCGTGGGTCGCCGCGGTGCTGGGTGGAAAATCTAGCGTTGCCGCGACGCCAGCCAGCGCTCCGGCTCCGGTGTCGCCACCGTGATGGCAAACGACACGAGGCAGAGAGCCGCTCCGGCCAGGATCGCACCGGCGTAGGAGCCGAAGAAGTCGTAGGCATAGCCCGCGGTAGGGGCGCCGAGCAGGGCGCCGAAGGCCACGCCGCTGTAGAGCGCGCCGATGATCGAACCCAAGGCGCGGCCGCCGAAGTAGTCCGCGGCAAGTGATGGGGCGATGGCCACGAAGCCGCCGTAGAAGGCACCAAAAATCAAGGCGAAGACGATGAGCGCGGGGGCGCTGGTCGACATGGTCCAGACGACAAGCATGACGGCCGCACCGACGTACATCATGGCGAAGGAGAGGCGGCGGCCGAGCCAGGCGGTGATGCTGGCAAACAGGAACCGGCCCACGGTGCTGCCGACGCCCAGCAGGACGATCAGCAGTACGCCAAAGCCTTCACCCAATCCGAGGTCGACGGCATAGGGCGCCAGATGCACGAACGGCACGAACAGTCCGAACGACATCAGGAGCGCGCCGACATAGATCGCCCAGAACGGAGGCGACCGCAGTGCTTCGCCGAGACCGAGACCGCTGGAAATCGTGGGCCCGCCGGATGGCAAAGGCGGATCACCGTCCGGCGTGAGGCCGTACCGTTCCGGCCCCGAACGCACCAGGATGCCGCTTGCGATGGCGCCGATCACCGTCAGACCGGCCAGCACGAGATAGGTTTTGCGCCAGCCCAGTGCCGCGATCAGCTCATGGGCGAGCGGTGCGCCGAGAAGCGTGCCGACTCCGATGCCCGCCACAGCGATACCGCTTGCCGTGCCGCGGCGGCGCACGAACCAGCGCTGGACTGCGGCGATGCTGGGGACATAGGAAAGGCCCACGCCGATCCCCACGCCGAGGCCGTAGCCGAGATAGACCTGCCATAAGGTGACCGCCTGCGCGGCGGCCACGAGGCCGGCTGCGACCAACAGCAGGCCGCCGACGACAAGCGGGCGCGGTCCGATCCGGTCGGCGATCAGGCCGCCGGGAAAGCCCAGCATGAAATAGAGGAAGGCCGAGATCGAGAAGACGAGCGAGGTCTCGCCGCGGCGGGCGCCGAATTCCGATTCGAGGGCGCCGAAGAACGCCGCGAACGAATAGGCGACGGCATAGCCGGTCATCATGCACAGGAAGGCGCCGGCGACGACCCACCAGCCGGCGAAGACGCGGCTGCGGCTCACTTCTTCCCGGGCTTCCAGCCCCACATTTCGAAGGCTGCCTCGACGATCCGGGGATCGAGCGCGCGGTCGGTGATGGTAAGGTCGCGGCTCAATTCGTCGATGATGATCTTGAGTCCCTTGATTCGGGCGTGCATCTTGTTGTCGGTTGCGATGACATGCCACGGTGCATGGTGGGTATCGGTGAGCTCCAGCATGTCGTCGTAAGCCTTAAGATACTCTTCCCGCTTGGCTATGTTGCGGAAATCTTCAAGTGCGACCTTGTAGTGCTTGTGCGGTTTTTTCAGGCGCGTGAGCATCCGCCGCTTTTGTTCGTCGGCGCTGACATGGACGAGGAGTTTGATCAGACGCACGCCATCGTCGGTGAGTTGACGCTCGAACTCGTTGATCTCGCGGTAGGCACGCTTCCATGCCGCGTTGTTGCAGAATCCCTCAATGCGTTCGACCAGCACGCGACCGTACCACGTGCGATCGAAAACCGCCCAGTTGCCGCGCGCCGGCAGACGTTCCCAGAAACGCCACAGATGGTGTCGGCCTTGCTCCTCGGGTGTCGGCGCGCCGATGCGCCAGACATGCACGGATTTCGGTTCGAGGCCGTAGATGACGCGTTCGATCAGGCCACCCTTGCCGGCGGCGTCCCAGCCGTCCAGGCAGATGATGGCCCGGCCGCCGGAGTGCAGGTGGTGTACCTGAATGTCCAGAAGCTTCTTCTGCAGCTTGGTGACTTCACGCTCATAGGTCTTCTTGTCGATCGGACCCTCGATCATCTCGACTTTGTTCAGTGCCGGCCATTTGCCCATCGAGCCCTCCCCAGCGTGGATCGTGCCAGCGGTGGGGAGGTGGGGCAATCGCCGGAGATTGACAGCGTGAACAACCACGACGACTAATCTCCGTGATGCCTGATGCCGAACCCACCATTCGCTACACGATCCATGCCGGAAAGCCGGTCGTGGAAATCGGCGGCAACTGGACGGTGCTCAGCCTCCGCGGCGTCCGGCAGAAGGCGGCGCGGGCGCTGGAAGCTGCCGGCACGGCGCGCGCCGCACGGGTGGTGGATGCAAGCGGCATTGGCCGGCTCGACACGGCCGGGGCCCTGGAAATTCTGCTGCTGGCCGGCGGCGGGCCGGACACCGAGGTGAAAACCCGCGAGAAGGGCCACGCCGACCTGTTCGAGGTCGTCCAGAAAAACATGGGCGAGTCGATGCCCGAGCGCCACATGGACTGGCTGTCGCACTGGCTGGAGGAGGTCGGACGCAATGCGGTCGATCTCTATCGTCAGGCTCTCAGTCTCCTGGCGTTCTTCGGCGAAATCCTGGTTGTCTTCGTCGAGGCTTGCGTGCAGCCGCGGCGGTTCCGGATCAATGTCGTGGTCCGCCAGATGTACGAGGTCTGGATCAGGGCCCTGGTGATCGTCGGCATCCTCTGCTTTTTGATCGGCGTGGTGATCGCTTACCAGGGCATACAGCAGCTCCGCCAGTTCGGCGCCGAGACCTTCGCGGTCGAGGCTGTCGGCATCAGCATGTTTCGTGAACTGGGAGTGCTGCTGACCGCGATCATCGTCGCCGGCCGCTCCGGCAGCGCCTTCACCGCCCAGATCGGCACCATGCAGGTCAACCAGGAGGTGGACGCCATGCGCACGATCGGGCTCAACCCGATCGAGTGGCTGGTCATGCCGCGCATCATGGCTCTGGTGATCTCGATGCCGCTGCTGGCGTTCTGGGGCAACATGACGGGACTTCTAGGCGGCGCGGTCGCCTGCACGATTTATCTGGATTTCACGTTCGTGCAGTTCTTCGACCGGTTGCGCGACACCGTCGGTGCCTGGCATTTCTATACCGGAATGATCAAGGCGCCGGTGTTCGGCTTGGTCATCGCCACCATCGGCTGTTTCGAGGGCCTTCAGGTGCGCGGCAGCGCAGAGAGCGTTGGCCAGCTCACAACCCGCTCGGTCGTCGAGTCGATCTTCTGCGTGATCGTGCTGGACGCGGTGTTTTCCATCATCTTTCTGCTGGCGAACGTGTAATGGCCGAGGGCGGTCAGCTTGTCGATCATCGCGACGGCCGGGAGGTCGTGTTGCGGCTGCGCGGCGTGCGAACGCAGTTCGGCGACCATGTCATCCATGACAAGCTCGATTTCGACGTCTTTCGTGGCGAGATCGTCGGGCTGGTCGGCGGATCGGGAACCGGCAAGTCGGTGCTGTTGCGCACCATCATCGGCCTCAACCGCGCACGCGCCGGCACCATCGAAATGCTGGGTGTAGACACCAGTACCCTGCACGGCCAGGCGGAGCGGGACATGCTGGCCCGTACCGGCGTCCAGTTCCAGGATGGCGCGCTGTTTTCCTCGCTCACGGTTTCCGAGAACATCATCGTGCCGATCCGCGAACATGCCGGACTGGATGAGGAAATGATGCGCGACATCGCCGGCCTCAAGATCGCCCTGGTTGGCCTGCCGCCCGATACCGGCGACAAGAAGCCGTCCGAGCTCTCGGGCGGGATGCGCAAGCGGGCGAGCCTGGCCCGCGCACTGGCCCTCGATGCCGAATTGCTGTTTCTCGACGAGCCCACCGCCGGCCTGGATCCGATCGGCGCGGCCCACTACGACGAGCTGGTAAAGGGCCTGTGCCGAAGCCTTGGCCTGACCATCTTGATGGTGACCCACGATCTGGACAGTCTCAACGCCATCTGCGACCGCGTCGCGGTCCTGCTCGACAAGCGCGTGGTCGTAGGTACGATGGAGGAGTTGCTGGAATACGATCATCCCTGGGTTCGGGAATATTTTCACGGGCCGCGCGGACGGGCGTCGCGACAGGAGCAGAAGTAGCGTCTGATGGAGAGAAAGTCGCCCTATGTGCTGATCGGTGCGGCGATGATTGTATTCATCGTCGCGGTCGCGGGTTTCGTCGTCTGGAAGCTGCGGGCCGGCGACCGGACGGCCTATGCCTACTACAACATCCTTTTTTCCGGCGAAGTGCAGGGGCTGACCAACGATTCGCCGGTGTTCTATCGCGGCCTGCGTGTCGGCCGGGTTCATGGCATCCAGCTTACATCGCGGCTCGATACCCAGCGTAGCACGGGGCGTCAGCGCCTGATGGAAAAGATCGAAGTGACGGTGGCCGTCGACTGGGACATCGATATCCGCGAACGTTCCTACGCGGTTTTCGAGAAGCCGTTCATCGCCGGTGCTCCGTTCATCCAGATCGTCGGCCGCCTCGACGTCGACAAGATCAAGCCGAAGAAACAACTGGGCCAGAAGCCCTATCCGGAAATTCGCGAAGGCGCATCGTTCCTGCAGGCGACGTCGACCTCGGCGCAGGAGCTGCTATCGAAGGCCAGTACGACGGTCGATCGGCTGAATGACCTGCTGAGCCCGGACAACATCGGCGCCCTCAGCGATACCTTGCGCAATCTTCAAACGACGACCAATGCCATTGCCAAGCAGGACGGCCCGATCCAGATGACCCTGGCCGAACTGCCGGGCGCGATTGCCGACTTCCGCAAGACTTTCGACAAATTGAACAGTCTGTCCGACTCGATCAATCTGATCGCTCTGGAGATCGGTCCTCAGGACGCCGCAACGCGCAAGGCTCTGGCCGGCAAGGATCCAGGCGAGTTGCGCAAGGTTATCGTCGAGGCGCGGACGGCGCTCGCCAGCATCGACGCCACGGCCGGCCAGCTCAACAAGCTGGTGGTCGAGAGCAAGGGGCCGATCAAGAATTTCACGGAGACTGGCCTTATCGAGCTGTCGCTTGCCGTTCGCGAGCTGCGCCAGCTCACCGCCAACCTGAATATCATCGTTACCAAGGTCGAACGCGACCCGGCCGCCTTTGTGTTCAGCGGCAAGCAGGGATATACGCCGAAATGATCGCCCGTTGGGCCGCCTGCGCGGCCGCCGCCTTCCTGCTTGCCGGTTGTCAACTGATCGACGCGGCGACGGAACAAACCGATCTTTATGCGGTGACACCGAAGAGCACCTTCGCTCCGGACCTGCCAGACGTGTTCTGGCAGCTTGCGGTCGAGGCGCCGGTTGCTGCGGCGAGCCTCAACACCGGACGCATTGCACTCGCCATGACGCCGACCTCGGTCGACTACTATGCCAAGGTGGCCTGGACGGATCGCGCGCCGCTCATGGTGCAGACACGGATCGTCGATTCCTTCGAGAACACCCGCAAGATCGTCGCGGTGGCGCGTGAATCGATTGCCTTGCGCGCCAACTACCTGCTGCAGCCCGACCTGCGCAACTTCGAGGCGTTGTACTACTACGGGCAACCGCCAATTGTGCGTGTCCGTATCATCACCAAGCTGGTGCGCATGCCCGATCGCCAGATCATCGGGGTGGCCTCGTTCGAACGCTGCGTGAGGGCGCGGGCCGACAAGGTTCCCAAGGTCGTGGAAGCGTTCGATCAGGCCCTGGGCAGCGTCATCAAGCGGCTCGTGTCATGGACCCTGCGCACGCCCCCGACGAGGCCTCCCAACGACTCGACGCCGTACAACATCGAGCGTTTCCGCAATCCAGCCAATATGGTCGTTGAAAGTGAAGGTTGCCCCCAGGGCAACGACGCCTCGATGGTGCCTTATACCGACGAATAGGCGGTCCGCCTTCAGTTGCGGTTCTTGACCAGCGACCAGGCGAGATCGGCAAGTGTTCGCGCGCGATCACCATACTGAGTCGCGGTTTCGGACGAGGCGTTGCCGTCGAGACCGCGCTTGTAGACGCCCTGGACAATCGCGGCGAGACGAAACAGCGAGAACGCCACGAAGAAATTCCAGTTTGGAATTTCCCCGCGGTGGGTGCGGCGTGCGTAGGCAGCGAGGTAGTCCTGTTCGGTCGGAATGCCGAAGGCCTTGAGGTCGATGCCGGCATAGCCCGCCGATGCACCGAAGCCCTCGCCGAAATGATACATCATGCAGTTGTAGCCGAGGTCGGCGAGGGGGTGGCCAAGGGTCGAAAGCTCCCAGTCGAGCACGGCGATAATGCGTGGCTCGGTCGGATGCACGATCGTGTTGCCGAGCCGGTAATCGCCGTGGTTGATGCGTGTTTCGTCGCTCGGCGGCAGGTTGGCGGGCAGCCACTGCTTCAACAGTTCCATGGATTCGACCTGACTTGTCTTCGTGAGGTCATACTGGCTCGTCCAGCGGGCGATCTGACGCTGGATGTACTGTCCTTCGCGGCCAAAGTCGGCGAGCCCGACAGCCCGGTAGTCGACATTGTGGATGCGCGCGAGCACATCGTTCATCGAATCGAAGATCCGGCCACGGTCAGCCGGCGATATGCCGGGCATTTTTGGATCGGCCAGAATACGGCCGGGCAGGAACTCCATGATGTAGAACGCCGTGCCAATTACCGAATCGTCCTGGCAAAGGGCATAGGGCCTGGGCACTGGCACGTCGGTATGGTCCGATAGCGCCTTGATCACCCGGTATTCGCGGTCGACCTGGTGTGCCGAGGGCAGCAGCTTGCCGGGCGGCTTCTTGCGCAGCACGTACATGCGGCCACCGGCATCGGTGACATGGAAGGTCGGGTTGCTCTGGCCGCCCTCGAACTGCAGGATCCTGATGGGACCGCGATAGTCTTCGACGTTCGCCTTCATGTAGTCGGCGAGCTTCGACTCGTCGAAGAGGTGGACGTGGCGGACGGGGCTGAGGTTTTCGGGCAGGTCGGACATGGGATGTTTCTAGAACCGTGTGGCGGGGTTTTCGAGACGTGTTTGCGAAAGGAGCCGCAGGGCGGTCAGTTGACCTGCCGCTGCTTGCTTCCCCAGTAGGGCAGACGCAGCTCGCGCTTCAGGATCTTGCCGGTCGGATTGCGCGGCAGCGCCTCGATGAAGTCGACCGACTTCGGCAGCTTGTAACCGGCGATGCGCTCGCGTGCCCAGGTGATCAAGTCACCTTCTGTGACGCCGGCGCCCGGCTTCCTCACCACGACGGCCTTGACCGCTTCGCCCCAGCGGTCGTCGGGCACTCCGATTACGGCTACATCGGCCACGTCGGGGTGGCCAAACATGGCACTCTCGACTTCTGCCGGATAGATGTTTTCACCGCCCGAGACGATCATGTCCTTCACTCGATCATGGATGTAGAGATAGCCCTTGTCGTCGAGGTAGCCCGCATCGCCGGTCATGAACCAGTCGCCCTGAATGGCGCGCGTTGTGGCGTCGGCCAGCCTCCAGTAGCGCCGCATGACTTGTGGTGATCGCACGGCAATCTCGCCAACCTTTCCTGGCGGCAGGTCGGTGCCGTCGTCGCCGACAATGCGAAGATCGACCCCGGCCTGGGCGTAGCCGCAGGACAGGAGTTTTTTGGCATCGGCGGGATCGTGATCTTCCGGCGGCAGCAGTGTAATGGCGCCAGTCGTCTCGGTGAGGCCGTAGACCTGCTGGAAACCGCACTTGAAAACATTCAACGCCTGCTTCAGCAGGTCGGCCGGAATAGGCGCGGCGCCGTAGACGATCAGGCGCAGACTCGAGAGATCGGTCTCGCGGACCTGCGGCGCCTGCACCAGAAACAGGATCATTGCCGGCACCAGAAGCGCCACCTGCAGCCGCTCGCGCTCGATGAGGCCGAGCACCTGCGCCGGGACGAATTCGCGCACCACATGGTTGACGGCACCGGAATAGAGGCCGGCGGTTCCCCAACCGGCGCCGCCGATGTGGAACATCGGCAGGCAGACCAGATTAGGAACGCCGGGCGCCAGCAGCCAGGTCTTTGTCCACAGCGGAAACATCCAGGCGAAGTTGGCGTTGGTCAGTTCCGCGCCCTTCGGTAGACCCGTTGTGCCGCTGGTGTAGAATTGAATCGCCGTATCCTGGGGCTGGGCCGGCAGGAGCGGATCGTCGAGGGCCTGCCGGTCGCGCCAGGTCGCGAACGACTCCCAGGCGCCGTGCCGGTCGCCCAGGATGACGATCTTGCGTACCGCCTTCAGGTCGGCGCGAATCTTCTCGACGATGGCCAGGTATTCGGCACCGACGAACAGGATCTCGGCTTCGGCGTCATTGACGATGTGCTGAATCTCCGGGGCGGCGAGCCGCCAGTTGACAGAGACCATCACGGCATTGGTCTTGGCGATGCCAAACAGCAGTTCGAAGAACAGGTCACTGCTCTTGTCGAGATGGGCGATGCGCGTTTGCGGCATTATGCCTTCGGCGACCAGACCATTGGCCACCCGGCTCGCCGCGCGGTCGAGGGCGGAGTAGGTGGTTGTACGGCCTTCGTACACGATCGCGGCGGCATCGGGCCGCGATGCCGCATGTATGCGGACGATATCGGCGAGACCCGTGATCTTTATGCTCATTCGACGTTTCCCCGGCGGTCTTGGCCGCGGCGACGAACATGCGGCGGCCGCATCCTTCGGCCGTTTGAAGGTGATTTCAAGCATTCGATCGCATAGTGTCAGCCGCGACAGCAGGCGGCATTTCAGGAGCATCATGAGCAAGAGAATCTTGGTCACCGGCGGCGCAGGCTTCCTTGGGTCGCACTTGTGCGAGCGGCTGCTTGCCGCCGGCAACGATGTGCTGTGCGTCGACAACTACTTCACCGGCTCCAAGCACAATGTTGCCGCCTGTCTCGACAATCCGCGTTTCGAGCTGATGCGCCACGACGTGACGTTTTCGCTCTATGTCGAAGTCGACGAGATCTACAATCTGGCCTGTCCGGCGTCGCCGGTTCACTATCAGCACGATCCAGTTCAGACGACCAAGACCAGCGTGCATGGCGCCATCAATATGCTCGGCCTGGCCAAGCGGGTGCGTGCCAAGATATTCCAGGCCTCGACCAGCGAGGTCTACGGCGACCCGACCGTCCATCCGCAGGTCGAGAGCTACCGCGGCAACGTCAATCCGCTAGGGCCGCGCGCCTGCTACGACGAAGGCAAGCGCTGCGCCGAGACGCTGTTCTTCGACTATTATCGCCAGCACAATCTGCGCATCAAGGTGGCGCGCATCTTCAACACTTACGGTCCGCGCATGCACCCGAACGACGGGCGGGTGGTGTCGAATTTCATCGTTCAGGCACTCAAGGGTGAGGACATCACCATCTACGGTGACGGCATGCAGACCCGCGCCTTCTGCTATGTCGACGACCTGCTCGACGGCTGGCTGCGCCTGATGGACCACACGCCCGACGACTTCACGGGCCCCGTCAATATCGGCAATCCGGTGGAGATGCCGATCCGGCATCTTGCCGAAAAGGTCATCAAGTTGGTCAACGGCAAGTCGAAGCTCGTCCAGGCTCGGCCGCTGCCGGCCGACGATCCCCTGCAGCGCTGCCCGGACATCACGCTGGCGCGCAGGATGCTGAAGTGGGAGCCGAAGGTGGCTCTCGACGAGGGGCTGGCGAAGACGATCGCTTACTTCGACAGTCTGCTGAAGAGCAACAAGGTCGTGAGCCGCGTCGGCCGCTAGGACCGGCGCGGCGGCGAAATTTGCCTACTGGGCGGCGACCGCACGCGGCAGGGCGTTGACGACCGAGGCCTTGCCCGAGGTCATCTCGTCGTAGATCCACTTGTAGGTCTTCTCCATGCCGTCCTCGAGGCGGATGGACGGAGCCCAGTTCATCAGCTTCTTGATCAGCGTGTTGTCGCTGTTGCGGCCACGCACGCCCTTGGGCGCGTCGAGCTTGTAGCTGCGCTTCAGCTTGATGCCGGCAATCTTCTCGACCATGTCGACCAGCGTGTTGATGCTTACCAGCTCGTCGCTGCCGATGTTCAGTGGTTCGATGATATCGCTCTCGGCGAGCTTGATCGTGCCTTCGGTGCAGTCGTCGATGTACATGAACGAGCGGGTCTGCTCGCCGTCGCCCCAAATCTCGATCTCGTGTTTACCCGACAGCTTGGCGGCGATGACCTTGCGGCACATCGCAGCCGGCGCCTTCTCGCGGCCGCCGTCGTAGGTGCCTTCCGGTCCATAGACGTTGTGGTAACGCGCGACGCGGGTTGCGATCCCATAATCCTCGCGGTAGTGGCGGGCCATGCGCTCGCTGAACAGTTTCTCCCAACCGTAGCCATCCTCGGGCAATGCCGGGTAGGCATCTTCTTCCTTGAGGGCGGTCACATCGGCGTTGGTTTGCTTGTCGCCGTTATAGACGCAGGCCGACGAGGCATAGAAGAAACGTGGGGTGCCGGCTTCCTTGGCCGCCACCAGCATGTGGGTACTGACCAACACCGACAGCATGCACTCGGCCTTGTGGGTCTCGATGAAGCCCATGCCGCCCATGTCGGCGGCAAGATTGTAGATCATGCCGGCGCCCTTGGCGGCGAGCCTGCAGGGCTCGAGCAACGACAGATCGCCGACCTGATTCTCGACGCCGGGGGTCTTCTGATACCACTCGTCGAGCGGCTTGATGTCGACCGCCCGGATCTTTGTATGGCCCCGCTGCTGCAGGACGCGGACCAGATGGCCGCCGATGAACCCACCGCCACCGGTGACGACCACGAGATCATTCTTGGACATAAGACAGCCTTTCAATCGACGCGCGGAGGCGTTTTTACCAACTTTTCAACGACTTGCGAGACGAGCGGGGAAATCCTGGTTGAGCACGTCCGGCGGCTCTACTCCATCGTCGGCAACTCGTAGGTCGAGCGCCGGGCGACGAGGGGCGCACGCGGTTGATCGTTTGCTCGCCCGACGCTCCGCCGTCAAGTCACCGCGTTGCCACATCAACTATGCGGATTTCGTTGCCAGGCGGAGTCAGCACGATGCGGCCAGAACCGATAGTCTCGCCGAAAAAATTAATATATACCAATCACATAGCTGATTCCTTCAACGTTGTTTTGTCGTGCTGGCCGATATCACCCCTGTCATTCTGACCTACAACGAAGCGGCAAATATCGGGCGGTCGCTTGAGCGATTGTCCTGGGCCGGCGACGTCGTGATTGTCGACAGCGGCTCGACCGACGAAACGCTGACGATCGCCGGGCGATTTCCCAACATCCGGACGTTCCACAGGCCGTTCGATAGCCACGCCGAGCAGTGGCGCTTCGCTACTGGCGAGACCGGAATAGCGACAGATTGGATTCTCCGCCTGGACGCCGACTACATGGTGGAGCCGGTGCTGCGGGAGGAAATCGCCGGACTCGTGCCTGCTGCCGAGGTCGCCGCATATGAAATCGCCTTTTCGTATTGCATCGACGGCCGTCCGCTGCGGGCATCGCTCTACCCGCCACTGCCGGTCCTGTTTCGCCGCGGGCGCGCGCGCTTCGAGCAGGACGGCCACACCGAAAAGCTGAGCATCGACGGCCCGGTCGGGCGGGTGAGCAACCGCCTGCTGCACGACGATCGCAAGAGCCTCGAGCGCTGGCTGCAGTCGCAGGTGCGCTATCAGGCCAGCGAAGCCGAGAAGCTCTCGACACGGGCCTGGTCGGAACTTGGCTGGGCCGATCGTCTGCGTTGCACGCGCGTGCTGGGACCGCCGGCCGTGGCCCTGCATTGCCTGCTGTTCAAGGGGCTGGTGTTCGACGGCAAGGCGGGGCTTCTCTATACGGCTCAGCGCATCGCCGCCGATCTCATCCTGTCCATGCACCTGCTCCGCCGCGATCTCGAGCGTGCCGGAGCGAGAAGATCTTCAAGATGACCTATATTCTGGGGCTCAACGCCTTTCATGCCGATGCCGCCGCCTGTCTGGTGAAGGATGGCGATCTGGTTGCCGCCGTCGAGGAG
>ERZ890510.1276-NODE-1276-length-16717-cov-4.270916_pt1 | contig 16717 bp, 15 predicted proteins | sample MGYA00521265_ERZ890510 | MGnify/ENA primary metagenome ERZ890510 (study PRJEB32303, sample SAMEA104408624) | aquatic metagenome | biome: Brackish water; feature: Chemocline; material: water | place: Baltic Sea | collected 2014-10-26T21:54:00 | depth 110 m ...
TCTTGCAATCAAATGATTACCTCAATAGCGAAAAGAATAGGCGGCCAAATCGTCACCTCGACGAGGTTAATCCAGCCTAATTGTTTCTCTATCACCAGCCCCGCGTGGACTTCAACAATGAAGGGGTTGGGTAGATCGACGTAAATAAATTGCTTGGCACTGGACAAAGTAGTGCAGTTAAATCTCAGTAACCTTTGCTGGTAAAATAGGCCTCTACTGTCCCTGATACCATATGGGTGAGGTCCACGCCATTTCTCGAATCATATTTGGATACTGCCCATTAGTACAAACCTCTGGGCGATCAACTTCTGCGATGGCGGCACAATCATAGGTGTGCCAGCGAGGCGTTTCTGGCTCCACTGCACGCAGGTAGTAATAAGCTGATTGGGTTGAATCAAAGTTGTCATCGGTATAGACCTTACAAAGACTATCTGCACCTGCCTGTTCGGTTGCTATAGGTATGACCTGAGTATTCATTTTGCCTAGGGAATCTATCCACCCTTTAATGAGATGTAATTCCTGAAGCTTTTGACCATCCGGGTCTTTAGTTGCATAAGCCAAGAACATCGGCTTTCCGGGCTCATCAGAAGCGATTAAATCAGCGCCCATCGGCACACCACCAGCATAAGCCTGAGTGATCATGTCGTTGCTCTGACACAGGTTGCTATCAAACCCCCACCCAGCAAACAACCGCGGTCTGATTCTTGGGCCTGAGGTGCCAAAGACTTCTTTTCGCAACATTGCATCAAAAATCGCATCGCGAGTATTTTCAGCAGCCCAAATGCCGGCTAAACCGCCAGGGTTACCGTCAATGCCACTGGTTAATAATCCTGACTGTAGCCGCTGCGCTGGGTTTGCCTCGCCTGAAACAGCGCCTACCCAAGCTGATTCTTTAACACCACCAGAGGTCGCTGAATGGGTATCTGTAGCCGCAATAATACCCAACTTGACCGGATTGAGTCCTATGGCTTGCTCTTCTTTAAGACCCACTAAGAGGGCCGACCTTTGAAAATCTGTCGAATGAACACAACCAGCGCCAAGCATTCCGTAAGTGCCAATAGTGCCCTCTGGACATTCCACCGTCACTTTAGATGCCTCTATCATGGCAAGCTCAGAGGAGGAGCTTAAATCACTAGTCATATAAATTTTATTTTCACCCATCCGCCTAACTGCTTCAATCTCGCAAAGCTCATCTGGCGCGCCAAATACGGAACTCAAACCATTAATGCATTCAGAGCCACCTTTATGCTGGAAAATCTCCATGATCGGTTCGCGCTTCAAACGACTTTGTGCGTAGGCGCGTTTTGCCGCCGTAGTGTCCTCCAGCTGCATGTAAGGCGCCATACGCCCGTTAGCTAAATTGGAGTTATGCGGAATGGTTAAATAATCACAACCGTTTTCAACGTCACAAACCGCATCTAAGGCGGCCCATAATTTACTATCGATCGGCGCATCTATGTAACTTACGGGCAGTTCAGGCACTGAATCATTCCTAAAAATCACATTGCGGTGATAGTTGGAGGTACCCGGGGTGCCCGTGTATTCATAGGCGACAAAGCTAGTAAATTCACAGGGGGTATTGGCCTTATTAGAAGTATCCTGAATATCCTGCCACGGCGACTGGGCATAATCTCGGCAAAGACCACCATCTGCACCACAGATCTCAGGAATTCTTACGGGTGTCTCGGTAGTAATAACCGTACCCAACAGTATCATGCCTTGGCGCTGACTAGATCTATAGATTGAACAATATTTTGTATCGTAAACGGGAGAACCAGCCGTACGACAAAGAGCTCGCTCACCTAAAAATTCTCCATGGTCGGTCACTGCCAAAAAGTCTAATGGCCGATCAATTTTTGTTCGCCCAACCGCAACGCCCATATCGTTAATCGGGAAAATAGGTATTTCCTCACCGCGAGCATAGCGGTGAGCATCTTCGGGAGTAGCACCGGTGCTATTAGCTGCAGCATCAAAGGAATAGCTGGTGTGGATGTGTAAATCACCAAATAAAGCGGTGCCATTCTCATCGAAGGCCTCACAACTGCCCTGTTCAAATGCGACAGGCGCGCGATCCATCTCAGCTGAAGACGTAATGGAGGTCACCGGCTCATTGCAGGAAACGAGCAATAAGGCTACTACTGTGGCTGAAATTCGTCTGGTTATCATAATCATTCCCATTGTTATCAATAAACTATTGTCTAATCATAGACTGCATTTATTCCATTTTAATAATTTAAGTAAGACTATTCAGTACCTCAATCTCTTGGCCCTTATGTGATCAATTGTTATTCTCAACACTGAGATTCGGGCAATATACACCTCTACCTAAATATATTACCCAACTTCATAACCCTATATCTATTGGGTTCTTAAAGAGGCTATAGCGCCTGGGGGAATATAGTCAAAAATAAAATTGATGCGGTCATCTGCTCCTTTATTCATAACGCTATGTTGCTTTTGATTATTAATTTCATAGGCCTTACCGACTTCAAACTTGTACGGTCTGCCGTCGATCATAAATCGTACTCGTGAATTAGTAGTGATGGGTATATGGATGCGATGTCCCGCATGGAAAGAGGGGTGCTTATCAAAATGTGGTGTTATGACTCCACCAGAAACCAGCTTGGCAGCCATGGCGCGTACGACAGTGCCACCAGGAGGATAAAACTGACTCAATATAGAATCAATAATCGGTGTCGCCGTCTTTGACAACAGTGCCCAGGCTGTATCTTTAGTCACCTCTAGCTTAGGCCATTGCTCAGTATCGATAAATAACATTACTAAGGATTGAGTCTGATCATGAACATCATAAGTAGTCTGGCGATGGCTATTTTGCAACCAAGCATCATCATCTACCGCTAATATGGCTTCTTTTAGCGGCGAAATATCGATCTCACCTAAATCTCGTATGGGTATACCAATATCCATGACTAAACCCTTTTCTATTCTTTAGTTAGTAATTAAATTTTGTCACCCTTTGAATCGCGCAATTCTTGTAAAATCTAAGCACTTGATTTGGCGATTAAATAGGCTCCCGCAGCGATAAGAAACATCGGCAAATATGGCACAAAGGGATAATATGGAACTAGCCCTTCGACAAGCCTCATAATTTCATGATACTGATAAATAGGCGCATATAGAGCCCAGGCGGTTTCACTCCATAAGGAGCCAATACTTGCGATCAGCCCGAGTAAAATCAGAGTTTTCCCAATCCATCTCATCAAAACAGTGTGCATTAATGCGCTCGATTTTGCCTGCATGCTAGACTTCCTTTTTTATAGTTTACACTCGTTAACCTAGCTCGGCTACCGCCCTATGAGCCTGTTCGATCGCTGATTCCATCATGGCATTAGCGGCAGAATCAGCATTCGCAATACTGATACGCCCAAAGGGCTTGCGACCAATTATATGCGGGTAGCAGGGATCATCATCATCATAAACTTTATCAAACAGAGGGTTGTACCAATAGGAATACCCGTGAGACCAGCGATTAACCGTAATGCCAACGATATCCTCTGCGGCATCAAATCCTCCCTCACCCAGCATACTCTGTAACTGGCCGCGCACATTGCGCTCGATAACGTCGAACGGAGTAGTCAGTAATTCATAACGACCCAGCCGATATTGCTGCTGCGCAGTTAAGTCTTCACCATAACGATGAGGGAATCGTTCCATATGAACTATTACCGGCTGATCTTCAGTTTCTGAAAAGCGATAATCACCAAGACTCACCGGAAAGTCGAGCATGGCATTTATGTGATAGCTACCGGGGCATACCGTGGCGCCAATACCTAGTTTCTTCCACGCCTTCCAGTTACGCAGTGCTACTGTCGTGTAGAGAATAGGAATTTTTACCTGAAAAGCCAAGGCCTCTCGCTGCGCCTCTGGTAGTTCAGGACACAGAAAAGGGATCATACTATTGTTGCATGCGAGAATAGATCCTCTGGCTTTAACCTGATAAGCCTGTCCATTTTGCACATAGGACACTGTTACCTGTTTAGTGTTTTTTGCATCGCTACTGTTTTGTACATGAGTCACCGTGCTATTTAAGCGCAGTTGCACCCTGTTGTCTGCCTGGTCAAGCTGCAAGTAATCAAAGCGCGCGGTGATAAGGCTCTCTATACTGTCACCAGGGGCCACTGCCGGAATCATCTTGCGCACCAACTGCCGAGCAATAGACGCGTTACCATCAGGGAAGTGGTGAATATATGTCTCATCTGACTCTAACTCAGGTAACCCTGTTGCACCCCACCCCGGCAAACCTGAATAAGACATCGCGCTGAGTGCGTTAATCGAATCAATACCGACCCCTGAGTCAATAGACAGATCCTGCAAGACGCCTAGCACCTCGGCTTCACTGATACTTAGATGTTTAACGAGGAAATCGCGATAACTAATATTGTAAAGATAGTCCCACCTATCAGCCTTCGCTATTTCAGAAAGTCGATCATCTGTCTCGGTCAGCAAACCGACAAATTGTGTCTTAGCTTCGGCGGAAATAGGCATTTCATCTACCGCCTCTTTGGCGGATAGAGGTGATGGCATGACCATCAAGTAGTCATGAAATGGACCTAAATCGTAGGGTACCATTCGCTTATCACCCCATACCTCGGCATCAAAGTGGATGCCTGCACCCAGTTTATGTCGTTTAAAAAAATCTTGGTCATAGGCTGTGTCAAACACCTTAGGTTCAACACCAAGATCACCCAGTAGATCTTTGACAATGAGACTATAGCCTGAGGGCTCTTGCATAGTCTGGGCGCCCCCATAACCGATCAATGTCCGACCATTGACCTCAAATTCATTGCGTTTAGCGTGGCCGCCAAAATCATCATGATTATCGAGAATAAGAACCCGCGCATCAGGATGTTTTTTACAGTAAAAATAGGCCGCTGAGAGTCCACTAATACCTCCGCCCACTACCACTAAATCATAGACAAAGTTTGCCCCTGACTGCACTGGCCCCCAGTCGGTCTGACCTTTGCGCGCCAGTCCATGACTCACCTCGAAGGAACCCTCATGATTGCCGCGCAAGCCGCTCAGCCCTGGGGGATAATAGGTCGCATCAATCAAGTCTTCAGGCTTTGGTAAACTAGAGCGCTCGGCCCAACTTAGCTGCGGTATTAAGCCAGTTAATGTTAATCCCGCCAATCCATTAAACATATCTCGTCGAGTGATCGGGCGGTCCATGCCCAAATAATAACCGGGGTTTTTCATAACTTAACCCCTATCACACCGAAGCTTTCAAGTTAGTCTTGGCCTTATTGACCACTTTTCTTTGTTGTTTTTTACTCCAAGCCAACATGCGTACACCCCAGGCAGCAAAACCAAACCAGTAAAATACATAGTCAATAGTTTCAAGAGAACCGTAATAATAAAGCTCATACCAATAGACACCCCAGGCGTACGCCCAAAGATAATAGATGCCGACCTTATGTAGATTACGCCACTGCTTGGTGGTTAAACGACTGCGACCAAAGTTAAAGGACGTGACGACCATGGCCAACAAAAAAAGATACCCACCCAGACCTTCGACAGTATCGCTAAGGTTGTAGACCTCTTCGGCATAGTAGTGACTGTGACTATTGACAAGCCACAAAATAAATAAACCCTGCCAAGCCATAGCTGAGGCGAAGCAAAGCCCCAAAAACTTGCGATTTCTAGCCAGCCATCGACTAAAAAGACTAGGACGAATGACCTGGAGTGAGGACGCCATAAATACCAAAAATAGAAAGGGTACCGCCCAGCGCACCGTGTACTGGATCACGTATGAAATGGCCTCCGCAGAAGAAAGGTCTAACTGCACCATGGTCAGCAGAGTGCTTAGGCTGATGATGGCTGAGCCAATGAAGAATAATCTCCACTGATTAAGGTACGGATTATTGAACAATACTTGCGAGTCTATAGCCACGTTTATAACTCCATTTTAATCTCATGATTGCTCCCCTAGAGCCGATCAACTAACTTGTAGTACATCATGCCTAGGGCGACCATAAAGTATGCGCTCTCCCTCCACGCCTAGGGCAGATGCCATTTTTCTGTCACCGGAAATTCCACCGATCATCTGTCCGCCATTGCGCCCCGAAGCGCCCCAACCAACTTTGTTTGCCTCAACAATATGAACCTTAAACCCGCGTTCAGCAAGGTGCAGATCGGTGGATATCCCGGTAAATCCAGCCCCAATAAGACATACGTCAGCCCTTACCGCACCTTCAAGCGGCGCATAATCGATAGGTTGATTAACGCTGTCAGCATAGTAAGACCGGGTGTGTGACTGGGGTAAGATCATAAGTTTCCCACAAATGATGATATTTTTTATCCAAGGACCAGTGCTCTTATCCCAAATAATCCTTCGATAAACAACCTACCCTATCGGCAGAGGTAGGCCCTACCCAATAGTAGTACCGAGCCGGTGCGAGTGACTATTTAGCCTGCAGGTCTGCGGCTCGACGAAATTGCGCCGGAGTCTGGTCTGTGGACTTTCTAAAAGCCGTATAGAATGCCGAGTTTGAATTAAATCCGACCGCAAAAGACACATCCAATATCGATTGCGCCATTCCGTCGCGACGCAGAAAAATCGACTTTGCCTCTTGAATTCTGTAGCTATTTAAAAAATCAAAGAAACTCATATTGAAGCCAGAATTCACAGCCTGAGACAAATGATTAACCGAACAATCGACCATCGCAGCCAACTTGGGTAAGGTTATATCAGGGTCAAGATAGATCTTGTGCTTGTCCATTAACTCAACTAACTGATGTTTGTAGCTTTCTATCTTCTGCTCATCAAGGCCTGATTTAGCATATTTAGGTGTTGCTATACCGCCGATAACCGTCGCTAGTGAACTCAGTGAGTGAGTCGGATCATAATAGTCGGTAATCCGCAAGGCTCCGCCACCGTTAAAGGTTATAAATTCTGCGCCCCACCAATCTTGGGACTTAGGGTTAGCTGAGGACATTTTATACTGAAAGGCAATTGAACTGTCACTGGAGAGAACCTCTCCGGTAAGCTCATAGCGATGCTTCTCAGAGGCGAAAAAAGCAGCCAGATTCGCCACGAGTTCGTTGCGAGAGAATTGCTGATGCAGCGGCATATCACAAAAGGTGCCATTTTTAGCGAGGTGTTCCGCAACACCTTCAGCATCACAGTGATTCCACGCATCAAAGTAGCTATCAACAAAATCTGCGGCACGCATATTTCTTCACTCCTCACTGAGACTCTTACTTCTATCTGTCTTAGTATAACTGAATTATAAACGTTGAATACAGGCTGAATTTATACTCTATAAGAGTAGCAAAATTTTGCAGAGCTAAGCTTAAAATACACAAAAGTGGTATCGAATTTTGGCGCTTGAATGCAGCAGTCAAGCCGCCGCCCAGCCCTCATCGAGCAAGGTACCTACGTCGAGGCCTGCAGATGATTTTGAATACTTTTTAGTTTTATAGGCAGAGCGCCTACTTTGTAAATTTAGGGTACGAGACCTGATTACCTACCCTTACAACCATGTCGGTGACCTGTAGGGTATCACCTCAACCGCATCGCCAGCATTAATCATACCGGGTACCTCGATCACGCCGACAACACCTCTTCGGCATTTACCCGCCAAAGAAAAAGCGCCGTCCAGTAGTTTTTTACCACTATTGGTTTCATGTATGGCAGCCAATTTTTCGCCCATCGGGAGGCACGGCGGGTTATATTCTTCAACCATTAGCTCGGCACCTGAGGGAAATCGTAGGATACTACCTTTGGGTAGATGGGAGAGATTCGGAGCACCGGAAAAACAAAGATTTGCACCTAAGCTTCCGGCAGTGAGAGGTTCTTTTAGATCCATCGCTAAACTAATTTCTGCTAATTCTTCAGCCGACACAGCACACCATTGACGTTCATTTCGTCTCCTGGTGCCTTCGGCCTGCTTATCACCGCCAGACCAGGCCTCTCTCTCAAAAGAAGCATGGCGATCCCCAACAAAACCGGACAGTTGCGCGTCCAGTGATTGGCAAGCATCCTTGCCTAGATCATCCCCTTCCCCACCCAAATAAACAGAATCGACATAAGCAATGGATCGTTTCATAACTACCCCTGAATTTTAAAAAGCCGCTGGCGGCGTCGCTCTGGCGCGCTCTGGCGCCCAAAATGGTTTCTCTTGAATTGTACACTTCGCCACCTTGCTGTGATGACGAAGTTCTTTGGAATAGTAAATCTCTGCCCAGATACTCCCTTTCAGGGCTGCGGTCTCAACCATTGCCAGTGCTATATTCGCCTTGACCACCGGCGACCACATCGCCGAGGTGACATAGCCAATTTCTTTGCTGCAGTCCTGATCAGAGTACAAAAATGATTCCTCTGCCGGTTTATTGCCCTCTATATCCAGCTTTATCAAGGTATATTCAGCCCCTTGGTCACGCGCTTTTAAGAGCGCCTTTCTGCCGTTGAAGTGTGGCTTTTTAAAGTCCACTAGCCAGTCTAAACTCAACTCAAACGGAGTTTGGTCGTACTGAAAATGAATGGTTTTTAACGCTTCATTAAACTCCATTCCAGGCATAATAAAGCCGGCCTCTAAGCGCGCCATGTTAGTAGCAGCCTCACCATAGGGTTGAATACCATAATTTTCCCCTGCGGCGTAAAGAGCATCCCAAAAAGCCAAGGCTAAGTCGGGAGAGATCCAAAGTTCATAGCCTAGATCACCCGTGAAACCTGTTCGCGACGCCATTAATGGCGTACCTTCACTGCCAGCAAATGGGAAGTGAGCTATACAGAACGGTTTTAGATTTTCGATACCAACCAAACCCATTTTTTTCAGCACTTCGCAGCTGGTGGGTCCTTGAAGCGATAGCGCAGCAATAGTATCTGACATATCGGTGATCTGCAGTTCGTCAAAGCCAAAGGCACTCTTGCGCAACCAGGCCAGTGACGGACTGCCGCATGTTAGCAAGAAACGATCAGCCTCCAGTCTAAAAATAGTTCCATCATCGATAAGGCGGCCTTCATCCGTACACCAGCATACGTAGGTCACTCTATTTTCTTTTAGCTTAGTGAGGTCTCGAGTCACCATTCGATCTAACATCGCTTCGGCATCAGGTCCGCTGACGATATACTTTTGCATCGGACAAATGTCATAGGTCGCACAACTATTGCGCACACAGAAGTACTCATACTCCTCGTCATAATAGTAGTCAGCAAACTTGTAGCCATTCCAACTCGACCAAGCATCACGAAGGTTCAATAACGCCTGGCGAGGATGAAAATGACTTTCCTTTAATCGCTCACCGGCAAAGGGGTCATTGACTTCTGGGTTACTATTCATCGTAAAAATCATCCTTTGGCACAGTATTGGGGCGCTTTAAGTCGATGAGTATTTCCCGCGCTGCATTGGCACCACAGGCAGAGGAAACCCCTCCCCCCGGATGAGTAGAGGAACCGCACATATACATATTTTTAATCGGCATACGGTACTGGGCATATCCAGGAAAAGGACGATTGAACAGCAACTGATCAATGGTTAACTCACCTTGAAAAATATTACCCTCAGTAAGCCCCACTTCTGCTTCTATATCGTGAGGAGTACGCACTTCCATATGGACAATCAAATCTTTAAAGCCGGGGCTATAGCGTTCTATTTTATTGATAACGGTCTGGCCGAAAGCATCTCGCTTTTCGGGTGTCCAGGGTCCATCAGCCAACTGTGACGGACAATATTGCACAAAATTAGACATCCAATGCTGACCCGGCGGCGCCACGGTAGGATCCCAAGCTGAGGGTATGACTGACTCTATAAAAGGATCTTCAGACCAACGGCCGTGCTTCCAACAGTCATAGGCGCGCTCCATGGTTTCCATGGAACCGACGAAACCCTGCCCACCACGGTTAATATACCGATTATCCGCCACATTATTAAATTTAGGTAAGCTAGATAGCGCTATATTGACCTTGCCCGATGAGCCTCTAATCTTAAAGTTTTTCGCTTTTTCATAGATGCCCGGTGGTAAATCATTTTTGTCCATGCATTGAGTAAAGGTCCGCTTGGCATCCATATTAGATACAACAATATTAGCCTGCAGCTCATCACCGTTATCTAGCACCACCCCAGTAGCCCTACCGTTTTTAACGACAATCTTATCAACGCCAGCGTTGGTCCGGATCTCGCCACCCTGCTCTTGCAAAGCGCCCGCTATGGCGTTGGAAATCGCGCCCATGCCACCTCTTGCCAAACCCCAGGCACCCACGTTGCCGTCAACATCACCCATAACATGGTGCAGTAAAATGTACGCAGACCCTGGAGAGTAAACCCCCAAGGCCGTACCAATAACGCCGGGGCTAGCCATGGCGGCTTTTAGCAGGTCATCTTCAAAGTAGTCGTCAAGAAAATCAGCGGCGCTCATGGTGAAAAAACGGATGTACTCGTAGAGTTCCTTCTCGCCGAGTGACCAAAATTCTTTAGCCAACCACAATAGCTCTCTAATATCTCGCGGTCTGAATGATGTTGGGTCCGGCGGAGTGCGCAGTAATGTTTTACGAATGAGTTGGGCATAGCGCCCAAGATCAGTTTGGAACCGAAACATCGCATCCGCATCATGGGGAGAGCGACGGCGCAGTTGATTGTACTCGGCCTCTTCAGAGTGGTAACTGGTCATGGTATCGCCGTTATCAGCAAATACCACCGTCCCTAAATAAGGAACCAATACAAGGCCGTGTTTGGTCAGGTTAAGGTCGCGATGAATAGTCTGACGCATCATGCTGCACACATAGGAGCAACTTGAATAGAACCAACCGTCATGCATTTCACGAGTCACCGCAGCACCACCAATGTACTCATTCTTCTCAACAACTAGCACATCAAGACCGGCTTTAGCTAAGTAGGCGGCATTGGTTAGTCCGTTGTGCCCAGCGCCAACAATAATGGCATCATACTTTTTCATCGCTATTTCTTCGCCCCGATAATTTCTTTAGCAGCGTTATGGCCAGGGCCACCCATCAATCCCCCACCGGGATGACTGCCCGCACCACAGAGATAGAGCCCGGGAATTGGAGTACTGTACTGGGCCGCCTCATAGGTGGGCCGCATCATCAGCATTTGGTCCATCGACAATTCAGCATGATGCCAATGGCCACCGCTAAGGTGGTAGGTTTTCTCTAAATCCGCTGGCGTTAAAAGCTCCCCATGGATAATCTGTTGTTCGATGCCTGGGGCATAAGACTCTAGGGTATCAATCAAACGTTGATATAAATGTTGGCGTGCCTCATCTGTCCAGCCGCCTTTGAGTTTATGGGGAACGTACATAACATGAGCAGACAATACCTGTTTGCCATTCGGCGCCAACGATTGATCTCTTAGGCTGGGAATCATAATTTCCATTACCGGCGATTGAGAGTATCCACCATATTTAGCATCGTCAAAGGCAAACTCAATGGCATCTAATTTTGGCGCGATGATCATGCGTCCGTTAGGAATATCCACACCAGTAAACTGTGGCAGGCCATCCAGCGCCAGATGTAACTTGGCGACATAGCCGTCGCATCGCAGTCGATTAATTCGGTTAGTGAAACCAATTTCTAGATTCTTAGCGCCCACCAAGTTTAGGAATGTCTGTTTGGGGTCTGCTGAAGATACTACGCGAGTTCCGTAGATAAGCGCTCCATCAGCAAGTTCAACGCCGGTGGCGGCCAATCCAGAGGAACTCCCTTCAATTATAATTCGCTTAACTAAAGCACCGGTTTGCACGGTAACCCCAGCGTCCAGCGCAGCACTGTGCAGCGCATTAATTAAGTTCGCGATACCTCCTTCTGGCAATGAATGAGCACCATGATGCTGGCCACTCATGCGGTAAAGCATGTTTAACAGGGTTGCATTGGGCGATCGCGGCGCCATCTTGGATCCAATAAGGCCATCCCAACTGAGAATGGCTTTTAGTAGATCATTGTTAAAATTCTCATCCATCAAGTCACGTGCGGGTAGCGTAGCCACGCGCATGAACTCGCCCATATCTTTTTTGCCCAAAAGCCGTAATTTAAGACCCAGTTGCCCAAATGTTATGAGATCAGGAAGACTATTATCACCAATGCGAGGCATGGTTTTCAGCCAAAATGGCTTTAACATCTTGGCAAAGCGCTTCAGCAGTGACAGATAGTCGGTATAGGTTTTCTGATCTGCGCTATCGACACCGCTGACCTGCCCTCCAGAGACCACTACATGCTCGCCATCCAGGTTCAAACCAATAGTATCAAGAGTATCGCTGCTGGGCTTATAACCATGATCAAGCAAATTTAATTGTTTTACTACAGACTCTGAAAAATGACTCAAACTATGAGCAACTGATACTCTGTAACCAGGATGAAATTCACGTGTGGTAGCTAACCCACCAAGACCATCGGTTGCCTCTAACAGCAACACTGATTGACCTTTTTGAGCGAGATAAGTGGCACAGATCAGACCGTTGTGGCCACCCCCAATGATTATATTATCGTATACTTGCAACAGATACTCTCTTGATTTTAGTCTTAGAATAGAGACTAGTAGTAGCCCCGCCCCCTCACTACCGCGCCTATACGCGTTGAGCGCTAAACTTCAGCTTCATTGATCTCATTGCGCCATTCAACAATATTCATTTCGATAGCGACAAAGCCAGCAATCCAAACAAACTCATCCCAAGCAAACATATAGTGACCTCGATAGATCCAGTAACCCGCAGCAACCCAGAGTAGCGAGTAGAGGCAAAATTTGGTAATACTTAATCCCCTAAAAATAAGCCCTTCACCAATATTACGATCCTGAAGCCAAACCGCCACCTCAATAGTGAAGAGAATTAACAGCCAGATAATGGCTTCAAACATATCAACCCAGGCTAGCTGTTTTTCAATCACTAAACCGGCTGAGTCTTCAACGATAAAAAAAGTGGGAGGGTCCACATAAAAGAATTGGTTGGCACTAGATAAACTAGCGCAGTTGCTACTGTTGATTTCGGAATACACTAAGTTAAACGCATAGGAGAGGTCTTTGTCGACCAACTGGCAGAGACTAGTAATCCCCTCAATTGGCACTGAGCCATAGATCTCCGTCAGATACACCGCATAGGCATAGAGGGTGTGTGCCAGTGATATATAACAGACCAATCTTATGCCTTGCATTAAACGGGCTTTACCTCGAGATAGAGGTTCATCAGACAAAAGGTAAGTCTCTAACTCAAATAACAGCAGTAAGATAATCCACGCACTTTCATCAATGGTGGTAGCAAAGGCCCTGGAAATGTCAAATAGCGAACTGCCACTATAAAGAGTATGGCCGGCAATCACCCAGTCATCCCTTACATAGAGTCCAAAGTTAATGATCACCAGCGCATAAACTACCCACTTCAGGGTCTGACGTACATCCAGAGAATGTTGTCCAATATTAATTACTTTGGCATTCACCGCTGACAATCCAGCCAATACATAATCTTCACCCTTTCATTATTTTAATTCTGACTTTAGCTATAAATTGACAATGCCCCCGGTAACTCTATTGTTGTACCCACTGTTGTGTTCTTTCGCTGTCGCTGGATAGAGGGGAGGCCTGAATACTCGCCTTACCCTCTCATCCTCGCTTAGCAACACAGGCTGGATGTTTTTAGTTAACTTAATGGCCTTTAACGCCGCCCTTATCTTTTCTATCATTGTTTTATCACCCTTTGGACTGTTAAACCATCGGATCATCTGGAAATGTATCGTACTGCTCGCCGCCATTGTCGAACTCATACCAGGGCGCTTTGGAACCCATAAAGATATGGTAACCAGGTGGTAGTTTTGGCTTTCCCTCAATCACGCCCATAGCCACATAAAGCGCATCGGGCTCTGTGGAGAGCTCGATTAATATATTTGAACCGCAATGTTTGCAAAACACACGCTGGTGGCTGTCGGAAGAAGCATAGGTAGATAGATCTGACTCACCCGATAGGTATCTAAAAGCCTTGCGCTCGACCCCGGCAAAGGAGGCAAAGGCTGCACCATGCAAACGCCTGCATTGGCTGCAGTGGCAGTGACTATAATCGTTTATTTCACCATCGATCTGAAAAAGCACTCGGTGGCATTCACATCGCCCGCTTATCATATTACGACTCCTGCTAAAAATAGTGCCCCTAAAACCTGCTCGGTGGTGTTATCGAACTTCGCTTGTAGATCCAAAATGGCTTTGTCGAAATACTACACTTAGCCCCGGTAGCTCGCCACTCAAGCTCTTTTTGGTCGTAGATCTCTGTCCAGTTTTGTGCCGGTGGTTTACCCTGTACAAATTCTTTGACCTCGACTATAACAGGGGACAATCAACTAAAATTCGTTACCTATAGGTCAGTAAATTAAAGTTTCAAGACTGAATAAATAGGAACTAAATATGTTTCTTAATATTGAGACTCGGGTAACCTAACCACCATGCCGTCCATCTCTTCTGTAACCTGAATTTGACAGCTCAGTCGACTCGTTTGCTCACGAACATCCACCATTTCCAACAACTCAGCTTCTTCTTGACCGGGTTCGCCAGCGATTTCAGCCCATTCCGGATCAATCATACAGTGACAGGTACAGCAGACACAGCAACCACCGCACTCCGCAACAATGCCGTCAATCATATTATTAAGCGCGCCCTCCATGACACTACTCCCCACTGCTACGTCAACATGATATTCAGTGCCATCGAATTCAATATAGGTAATTGCCGGCATTACTATTGTGCTCCATTAGTTAATTAATAAGTGTTTTTATCTCAATGCCCTCGTCTACCAAAGCAGCGACATCAATTGTAGATTGTTGCGAAATTAATTTTTTGGCTACCATAAAATCTTTGGGCCGGTTAATACAATCAGCTGCAATAATTTGCTGGTTTTTGATATAAAAAACCGCGAAGCTGCGACCTATACTGGTATCACCACGGACCACTGCTTCTGTGTAGCCTTGACTGATTCCCGCGATTTGAAGTTTGACATCAAACTGATCAGACCAAAACCAAGGAAGTTCTGAGTAAGCCTTTTTTATCCCGCACAGGCTAGCTGCCGCGGCCTTAGCCTGTTCTGAAGCGTTGGGGACAGACTCTAATCGAAGAGACTTTTTCAGTAGAGGGTTTGGATGAAAGGTGCAATCACCTGCCGCAACGATATCAGGATGACTCGTTTGCGCAAATTCGTTCACGACAATACCATTGTCAATGGTCAGCCCAGCTTCCCCGGCAAGTTCAGTATTGGGGATAACGCCTACACCAATAATAACCATATCCGCACCGATTACCGCTCCATCGTTGCATAAAACACTTCCAACATTTCGACCGCTTTCTCCACTATGAAGAGCTACAGCCATAGAGTTTAGCTTAACTTCAACGCCCTCCTCTTGATGAAGACGCTTGTAAAATTCAGACACTTGCTGAGATGCCACGCGCTGCAACAATCTTGGTTCAGTTTCCATTACGGTAACACTGATACCCAGTTTACTTAAAGATGCTGCCGCCTCTAGCCCTATATAGCCGCCCCCAATAATAACGGCGCGTTTGGACGTGCTAGCTGACTGACGAATAGCCTTTACATCATCCATAGTACGCAAATAATGCACGCCCTGCAGGTCTCCTCCAGGAAGGTCTAGTCGCCTGACACGGGCCCCTGTACATAAAGCAAGTTTGGTAAAGGATATTTTTTCTTGAGAATCCAAGATCAGTATTTTGTTCTCAGTATCTAAGTGCTCCACTCTACAGCCAAGCTTAAAACTCACGTTGAGTGTCTTGTAAGTTTCAACGGCCCTAAGCGCCAAACGATCCTCCTCAAGAATTCCTGACAAATAGGCTTTGGATAAGGGTGGCCTTTGATATGGCATATAAGGCTCTTCGCTGATGACTGTTATAGATCCTAACCATCCATTCTGGCGAAGACTTATAACCAACTGAACCGCTGCATGGCTAGCACCAACTACTACCGCATTATCATCAACTCTCATTTTATACAGCACCATTTTTTATTCTTTAACATGTGAAGATGCAGTCCGTCGGAATAAATTCAACGAATAACATCGATTTACACTGAGTATTGATGATTAATATCTTTGAAAAATGGAAGTATCGAATATAAATAGACGCATTACCAATGGTTTTTTGAGTCTAAGGCTAGACTATGTGATTTATCCAACAAAATACTTACTTGATTTTGTTACCCGTTTCGAAGATAGCTAAGGGGCTTATTTCCACTCTAAAACATACATGAATATTTAGCTTACTATGACGTTATTATAACTAACCGACCAAGTAATGAGGATCATTTAACCCTCGCAATAGCTTTCTTCGTGTTGAGTGATGTAGTATTTTGATCTACCAAAACAAGCTAATGGATATAACATTGGAAGCAAACTCCCAGCAAGTATTATTTAATAAAGCATTGGGACACCTCAAAGCTGGTGCTCCTGAACTTGCCCTTGATGCTTGCTGGAAAGGGGTAAGTCAGTTTTCTGATGATGTTAATTTTTCCTGCTTAGCAGGCCAGTGTCTGATTTCACTAAAGAGACTCAAAGAGGCTAGAGTACAAATCAACAAGACTCTTGAGAAATTTCCCCATTTTGTTAATGCTCAGGAGTTACATGGGGATTTATTATTGCTAGAAGGGTATTTTGAACAATCAATTGTTGTTTATGTCCATGTACAGAAATTACAGCCTGCTCGCTCTCACGTTGAAGCCAAAATTCAGCGTGCCAAAGATTTGATCAAATCTAACCCGCCTGGCT
>ERZ890510.1277-NODE-1277-length-16715-cov-7.535174_pt1 | contig 16715 bp, 12 predicted proteins | sample MGYA00521265_ERZ890510 | MGnify/ENA primary metagenome ERZ890510 (study PRJEB32303, sample SAMEA104408624) | aquatic metagenome | biome: Brackish water; feature: Chemocline; material: water | place: Baltic Sea | collected 2014-10-26T21:54:00 | depth 110 m ...
TGTCATGACCCCTCGCTTCAAGCAGATTGAACAACAACGAATACAGGCTTTACTGCTGTCGTTCCTGGAGAAGGAGCTCGAGCGCCCCGACTTCACCGTTATTGCGCGCGAACAGACTCAGCAGTGGCAATTACAGGCCGCAGGCGGCATCCCTGGCCTGCAGCTGAAGCTAAGAATAGATCGCATTGACCAACTGGATGATGGCTCATTGGCACTTATCGATTACAAGACCGGCAAACGTTCCTATACCAATCGCGACTGGCTTGAGGAGCGCCCCGAGGAGATGCAGTTACCCGTCTACTACTGCGCCGCCTCAGCCACTGAATCGGCGGAAATAGCGGCGATCAGTATTGCACACATCAATGTGGAGAAGATTGGCTATTCTGGCATCAGTCGTAACGACAACTTTCATGAATCCATAAAAGCCTTCAACCACGATGGAAAACTTGATAGCGATTGGGCGCAATTGACCGCTAACTGGCAACAAAAAGTAAATTTACTGGCAGCAGAGTTTGCCGCGGGCATTGCCAACGTTGCGCCGACTGACATTAAAAAAAGCTGCCTTTACTGCGGCCTTAATTCTCTTTGCAGAATTCGGGAACTGTCTTCCACTGTAGCTGACAGTGAAGACGACGAAGAATTTATGGATGGCCTGCAATGAGCGAGTCATCCTTATACGATCAGGCACATCGCGATCAGGCGCTGAACACCTCGCAGTCATTCATTGTGCAAGCTCCTGCGGGTTCGGGAAAGACCGAACTTCTCACTCTGCGTTATCTAAAGCTGTTAAGCATCTGCAGCAAACCAGAAGAAGTGCTTGCGATTACCTTTACCCGCAAAGCGGCTGGAGAAATGCGCGAGCGAATAATTGAAGCCATTCGCTGGGCCGACTCACTACAGAATCAATCTAATCCTGTGTTTGCAGACGAGTTACAACGCAAACGCTTTGAAATCGCCGACCAGGTAGTCAAACATGACCGCAAGCACGACTGGCGCATTCTGCAAAATCCATCCCGCTTAAGAATACAAACCATTGACAGTTTTTGCCTGTACCTTTCGAACCAGCTACCCATTCAGTCGAGTCTGGGGGGCAGCCTGAACATTAGCACCGAGGTAGAGAGCTGTTTCATTGACGCGGTCAGATCTACGCTTGCGAAGCTGGATCGCGAAGATGAACTGGGCGATGCCATTAGTCAGTTGTTACAGCAACTGGATAACGATGTCGCCAAGGTGGAAAGACTGTTAGTGAGATTGCTCTATCAGCGCGATCAATGGCTGCCCTATATTTTGCAAATTAAGGATGCTTCCGAAAGCGCAAAAACCTATTTACAACACAGCCTCACAGAAATCATCGAAGAATCACTGCTCGAGGCGACTGAGAAATTATTGGAGTACGAGAGCGAAATACTCGAGCTAGCCAATTTCTCCGCCAGCAATCTCGGCGACGCGAATTCACCCCGTGTGTTGAATGCTCTACCCGGGGCGGACTATAGCGAGATTCAGAGCTGGCGCAGAATTACCGGCATGTTAACTACCCAATCTGGCGGCTGGCGACTGCGAGTCGATAAGCGCAATGGCTTTCCCGCGGATGATAAGAGCAATCCGTCGTTCAGCGCCATCTGCAAGCAGAAGAAACAATTGTATCTGCAACTCAGGGAGCAATTGCAGGAAAGTGACGATCTGCTGGATATCCTGAGCTATCTTGAACGGCTACCCAATCCGGATCTTGAGCAGAGCCAATGGCAATTTCTGTCATCGCTTACTGAAGTGCTCAGTTTCTTAAATCGACAACTACTGCTGTCGTTCAGAAAATTCAGAATAATCGATCATACTCAGACCGGTGCGAGCGCCAGCATGGCCCTGGGCAGCGAGAACTCCCCGACCGACCTGGCACTGTCACTGGATCACAGGATTCAACACATACTGGTTGATGAGTTTCAGGATACCTCGAAACTACAATTGGATCTGTTGCAGAAACTTACCGAAGGCTGGCAAGCCGACGAAGGACAAACCTTGTTTGTTGTTGGTGATGCCATGCAATCCTGTTACAGCTTTCGTAATGCCAACGTAGGAATTTATTTAAGAGCCCGAGAGCACGGCATAGGCCAAATCTATCTTCATCCGCTGACACTGCAAACCAACTTTCGCTCCCAGGGCAATATCGTGAACTGGGTAAACCAGGTTTTCCGCTCGGCATTTCCTGAACAAGCCAACAGCTCACGCGGCGCCGTTCCCTACACTGAGTCTGTTGCCGAAAAAGAAAAATTGTCCGACCAGGGCGTAACCACCGAACTTATTCTGCATGAGCCAACACAGCGTATTGTCGCCAGGCAATATGAAGCACAGCGGGTGGTGGAAAAAATATTGCAGATAAGAAAGCAGGATAAAGATGGCCGCTGTTCTTCCATTGCTATTCTGATACGCAACCGGCCTCATCTTAACGAATTAATTCCCGCCTTGAGGGCGGCAGGAATACAGTGGCAAGCAACCGACATAGATCGACTCGATAGTCTGCCGCTGATTGAAGATTTGCTTAGCTTGTTGCGGGCGATCTTAAATCTCGCCGATCGAGTAGCGTGGCTGGCGATTTTGCGCGCTCCCTGGATGGGCCTGAAACTCGCTGATCTACACGCCATCGAATCCTCTGCCACGGATAAAAGCATTTGGTCCGCCGTGCAAAATTTTGCAGAAATAGAATCCCTGTCCCTGGATGCCTACGAACGCTTGCAAGCTTTTGTGCAGATAATGAAATTTATCCTTGGCATGCGCTATCGAACCCGCTTGCGGCAGTTAGTAGAAGCCTGTTGGTGTCTGTTAAGAGGGCCGCTCATCGTACGAAAAGAAGAGGAGCTTGCCTGCGTCGCGCATTTCCTGAATTTGTTGGCCGAACATGAAAGCGGAAACGGCATTAAGCATTTACATGAATTTCAAGAAAAAGTTTATCAGGCCTTTGTACCCACACGCGCAACGGCAGGCGATGACAGTTCTCAAAACCGCATTCATATTCTCACGATGCACAAAGCCAAGGGGCTTGAGTTCGATCACGTGATAATTCCTGGTCTGGCCAACAAGGCACGCAGTGACGATAAAGACTTGATTCAATGGCATGAGCGACTCAATCAACAAGGTGATTCGCGTCTGTTTATCGCGGCCCTATCCAAATCCGGAAAAGATGATGATCCACTTTACTCCTTGATTCGACACGAGCGTCAACACAAGACTCTGCTGGAAAACACGCGCCTTCTGTATATTGCAATTACCCGCGCCAGGAAAACAGTTTCATTGCTGGCTACCATCGCCGTCAATAGCAAAGGCGATGCCAAGCCAGCGGAAAACAGTTTGCTAAGTCGCATCTGGCGCGAACTGCAAACATTGGACAATGATTCCTGCAACCGAGTTGACTTAAGCGAAGCTTTGAGCAGCAACCCTCTTAATGCGGTCGACAATGTTCGATTGGCCGAACTGACCCGCCTGACGGCGACCCCTATTACTCGATTGCAACACGCGATCAAGCTAAACCCGATTGAAGACTCTCTGTTAAGCGCACAGTTAGATGCCCTCAACGTGGGCGCTGAAGACAGCGACGCCCAGCAACAGCAAGCGGATGTTAGCGCCGCAGCGGCGGCCTCAGGGCTTGATGGGTCTGTTAATTCCCTGATAGGGACGCTTATCCATGAGGCGCTGGAAACCTATGTCACCTCACAGCAAGCCGATTCACAGCGGCCTGAAATTAAAAAACTGGAAGCTTACTGGCGCTTACGCCTAAGTAAGTCAGTGGATTCAAATTCAGAGTTGGACACTGCCGTGGCGACTATTCGGGACTCTGTTCTGCGCAGCATCGAAGATGAGATCGATTCGTGGATTTTTGATCACTCGCTAAGAGAAAGCCGTTGCGAATTAGCCATCAGTCAGAAATCGGCTTTCGGCAGCAATAAGTTTATCGTGGACAGAAGTTTTATCGACAAGCATGACACCCGCTGGGTGATAGATTACAAAACAGCCAGGCCGGCCGCCGCGCAAAGCATCCAGGATTTTATTAGGCTTCAGAGCGAACTGCATACGGCGCAGCTACAAAACTACAAGTCACTCTTCGAAGCAATGGAATCGAGGCCGGTCAAAATAGCCCTGTTCTTTACCAGCATTCCCCGGCTGGTGGAATTAAATTAGACCGCTTTAGCTCCAGCGTTTTCTGCTTATTATTGACGCCAGGCATTTCACTCAGAAGTTTTATCTATCGGATTCAGCGATCGCAAAGATGCCCGGCGCATTGCGCAAGTAGCCTTTGTAATCCATGCCATAGCCATACAAATAATAATCCTCCACCTGCAATCCGGTAAAATCCGCAGTCAAGCTCGAGGTTTTCCGGTCATGTTGCTTGTCCAGCAAAACCGCCGTGTATATGCGCTGGGCTCCCTGTGCCTGGCAGTAGGCGATAATCATCTCCAGTGTCGTACCCTGATCCAGAATATCATCGACCAGCAGCACCACCCTGCCCTGCAATGATTGCGAGGGATAGTTGTTCCATTGCAGATCCTGTCCGCGGGTCTGCTCCCTATAACGCGTGGCGTGCAAGTAATCAATTTGCAGAGGGAAATCCAGACGCGTTGCCAGCTTGCCAGTTACGATCAGGCCGCCGTTCATGATACAAAGTAAAATTGGATTGCAGTCTTGCAGCTCGGCGGAAATCTGCTCCGCCATTTTGTCTAGCGCCGCCTCGACCTCCTCTTTCGAGTGCAGGCAGCGGGCGCGATTTTGAATCTTTCTGACTTCCGATGGCGTCATCTTGTTTTATTTCGCCGCGCACAGTTTGATTTCAAGGCGTTCAACTTTGGCCTATCTCCAGTTTGTTAAAAATACCCTCGATGCCATCCAGCGTAGTTGTAGGAAAAGCGAAATCGGCATCATGAGCATGCACAATCTCAATTATCTTCAGCATCACATCCTGCTTGATCTCGTGAAAGCGAATCCAATCGGTTGTTTTAGTAAAGGTATAAATGAAAAATTCCAGCGAAGAAGCCGCATAACTATTGAAATTTACAATCAGGGTTTGACTGCTATCGATCTCTTCATGATTGCGCAGCATGTCCCTGACCGCTTCTACTATCGCGCCCATCTTCGCCGCGTCCTGATAACGAATGCCGATAGTTTCCTTGATCCGCCTGTTCGACATGCGCGAAGGATTCTCCAATGCCAGCTTGTTGAACACGGAGTTTGGAATATACAGAGGTCGTTTATCGAATGTTCTTACCACGGTCAGTCGCCAGCCAATAGTTTCTACCGTGCCCTCGATATCACGGTCCGGTGATCGAATCCAGTCGCCAATAATAAATGGCCGATCCATATAGATCATCAGCCCGCCAAAGAAATTCGATAACAGATCCTGCGCAGCGAAACCGACGGCGATACCCCCCACACCACCGAAGGCAAGCAGGGCTGTTATTTCGATACCGATTGTCGGCATCGCGATCAGTACGGCAGAAATTAAAACGGCGAGGCGAATCAACTTTGTCAGCGCCTGCAATGTGGTTGGGTCAAGACGCGTCTGCCCTGAATCTTTTTCAGTTTTCAATTTTTCCAGCAAACGGGCTTCGGCCAAACTGGCAAATCGCATGAGGAACATTGCAATCAGCACTATAAACGTGAGCTGCCTGACAAGCTGCAGGTTTGTGGCAGAAAACAGCTCGGCTTCCACATAGCCGTCACTGATACCAATTCCCCACAACAGACCCATTATTAGAATAAACCAGCTCAGGGGAGTTTTGGCGGCTTCGAAGAAGGCGTCATCCCAGGCATTCTTTGTTTTCGACAAGTGTCCGGCCAACACCTTTAGCAAACGCATGGCAATGAACCGAATCAGCAGCGTCAAAATAACGACTGCAAACAGCTGTGCACCCCAACCAAAATCCCCAAGGCTTTGAAAAAATTTTTCCATTAGTTCCTCTTCACTTCTATTTATCAATTCCACAGGTTCTCAAAGCAACTGCCGTTCAGGCAGGTATTGCCTTGATTAATTCACAGGCCTCAAGCCATTTATTTTCCTGATATAAATTGGCAATCTCGACGCTGGGCTTGCCACGCATCCGATTTAGTCTGAGGCTGCCTGAATGCTTGCTGGCCTCCAGATAGTCTGCAACCGCAATGGCACCTGCCTGATCATTACAAACCAACACCATGTCACAACCTGCTCCGAGCGCTAATTCGGCTCTTTGCTCCATACGGCCAACCGTATGCGCCGCATTCATGCTGAGATCATCACTGAATATTACGCCATCAAAATTTAATTCATCGCGGAGTATTGATTGCAGCCAAATATTTGAAAACCCTGCACAGACCTTATCGACCGCCGGGTAAATTACATGGGCAGGCATGATCCCATCGAGTTGAGTAATGCAGTTTTCAAAAGCTTTGAAATCCAGCGCCCTTATTGCTCCGATTGTGCGCGTATCGCGCGGAAGCTCGACATGGGAATCGGCGATAACGCTGCCATGTCCGGGGAAGTGTTTGCCAGTCGCCGCCATGCCTGCCTCATGCATGCCATCGATATAGGCACTGCCCAATAGACTTACCTGTTCCCCATTGGCAGAAAATGCGCGCTCCTTGATCACTCGACTCTCGCTATTGTACAAATCCAGCACCGGCGCGAAGCTGAAATCCAGACCATAGTGCAAGATTTCCGCCGCCATTGCCCAACCGCACTGGCTGGCAGTAAACAGGCCACGCGGTGCGTCTTGCTCATAGATCAAGCCAATCTGACGCAGCGCCGGTAATTGCAAAAAGTGTTCGCGAAACCGCTGTACTCGACCGCCCTCCTGATCTACCGCAATTAACAAGCTTTGCTTGCACTGCCTGATCGAGGCCACCAGTTGTTTCAGCTGATCCGGCGTTGCGTAATTGCGACTGAATAAAATCACCCCGCCAACGGCTGGTCGTTGCAATAAATCCTCTTCTTTCGCATTAAGCGTCAGGCCTTCGACATCCAACATTAATGCGCCGACAGGCTCGGTATATTCGCTCATTGTGTTCACTCACTCCTTGATGCTTCCATTCTCGCAAAAATATTTTAAGCTGGCAAAACTCAGTTTCTCAATAAGCTCAATTAATTAGCATTCAGTATTAATTTGAATCATAAAGACTGTTACAAAAATTTACTTCCAATTTCTAATTAAAAGTCACTATAGTAGCCCTATCCCAAGCAAACCTGTTTATCGACAATCACCAAGGAGTTATTAAGGCAGTTAATTCCGTTTTACTCTGGAGACATGGCAATGAACACACTCATACCCGAAGTTTCCGTCTGGTATCAAGATGTCGTCAGCGGAAATCTTTTTGAAATTGTAGCCTATGATGAAGACAGTGGCACTGTCGAGTATCAGATGGTCGATGGTGAACTGGGAGAGTATGACATTACTATCTGGGAGCAACTTTATCTGAATACGGCCGAGCCGCCAGAAGACTGGCGCGGCCCCTTCGAGCTAAATCCGGAAGATCGAGCTTATTCTGATCAGACCATGATCCCGGAGAACTTCTCCGGTGCCCTATCGGATATCGAGCCCGACTCCTTAGACCTGGGCGACGATTTTCAGATTTATTAAATCGACCTCCCCCCTCTGTCCTCCTACTGGAGCTACACCGATAATCGGGATCCCCTGCCGGTTCGCCTGCCTTGGTGACGTTAAAGTTTTATTGTCATTGCCAGATAACTGTATATAATTACAGTTAAATTTTGGCCAAGGACAAAATAGCATGCTTAAACTGACCGCCAGACAAGAAGAGATTCTTGCGTTCATCAAGGACTATTTGCAGGAAACAGGATTCCCTCCTACACGCTCCGAAATCGCCGAAAAAATGGGTTTCAAGTCGCCCAATGCTGCCGAAGAGCACCTGCGTGCACTGGCTCGAAAAGGCGCAATCGAGATGATTTCGGGTACTTCACGGGGTTTACGGCTGCCTATTAACGAGCAATTGGGTCTGCCTATTATTGGACAGGTTGCGGCTGGCAGTCCGATTCTGGCCGAAGAATGCATCGCCGATTACTGCAATATACCGCCGGATATGTTCTCACCGAGGGCTGATTATCTGCTTAGGGTCAAAGGTGCCAGCATGATTGACATTGGTATCTATGAAGATGATCTTCTGGTGGTGCACAAAACCGACCAGGCCAACGATGGCGATATTGTCGTGGCCAGAATCGACGACGAAGTCACGGTAAAAAGACTGGAAAAAAGCCGCAGCAAATACAAGTTGAACCTGCTGCCGGAAAATCCGGACTATGCGCCTATCGAAGTGGATTTGCGCAGCAGTAATTTCGCCATCGAGGGAATAAGTGTCGGGGTAATACGACGCGGTGTTTGAGGATTCGCTCTAGCCGAGCACTGTGACAGCATTGCTGCTGTCACACAGCCACACTCACACAGTAACAATAATTACTTTTTACTGGCTTTTTCTGCCGGCTTGGTGACTACCCATTTGCCATTTTGATAAAACGCCTTCCAGCCTGTTGCTTTTTTATCTACCTCGGTTTGCACGTACTGCTCTTTGGTTTTGCGACTAAAGCGCACCAAGGTCTTATTTCCTTTATTATCCTTGACGGGCGCTTCCATGAGAAAAGCGTATTTAGGATCTATTTCGTCCTTGTGCGGCAATAGCTCCTCGACCAGTGGCGCTCTGGTCTCACGATTACGCGGAAACTTGCTGGCGGCAAGAAATAATCCGGACGCTCCGTCTCGTAACACGAAATGGTCTTCCACGGTATCGCATTCCAGTTCGGTCATATGCACCGGATCCATCTTCGGTGGTGCCGCTTCACCGCTACGCAAAAGTTTACGCGTGTTTTTGCACTCTTCATTGCTGCAACCAAAATATTTTCCGAAGCGCCCAGTCTTTAACTGCATATCCTGGCCACACTTATCGCACTCGATAAGCGGACCATCGTAACCGCGAATTTTAAATTCACCATTTTCTACTTCATATCCGGCACAGTCAGGATTATTTCCGCACACATGGAGCTTACGCTTCTCGTCAATTAGATAGGCATCCATTGCCGTATTACAAATGCCACAGCGGTGCTTGTGACGCAGCATGATATTTTCCTGCGCCTCGGCTTCTTCCGCTGTATCGGTACGAATGGCATCTTCACCCGGGGTGAGGTTAAGCGTGGACTTACAGCGCTCCTTGGGAGGCAGGGCATAACCGGAACAACCTAAAAAGACACCGGTCGATGCGGTTCGGATCTGCATATTGCGCCCACACTTCGGACATTTTATATCGGTGTCGGTCGGGTTATTAGTCCGCATCCCGCCATCGTCAGCCTCGGCCGTCGCCAACTGACTGGTGAAACCCGCGTAGAATTCGTCCAGTACTTGCTTCCAGTTCTTATCCCCGGCGGCTACCTGGTCCAGAGATTCTTCCATTTTGGCGGTGAAATCATAATCCATCAGTTCAGCAAAACTTTCATGCAAGCGCTCGGCAACGATGTCACCCATTTTCAGCGCATAGAAGCGTTTATTTTCGGTTTTTGCATAGCCTCGATCTTGAATAGTGGAAATAATCGATGCATAAGTTGACGGTCGCCCTATGCCTCTTTTTTCCAATTCTTTAACCAGGCTCGCTTCGGTGAATCGAGCCGGTGGCTTGGTGAAATTCTGAAAAGGCTCCAACAGTTTAAGATCAAGTTTTTCGCCTTCTGCCACATCTGGCAAGACGACATCCTCATCTTTCGAGGGCATCACCTTGAGATAGCCATCAAATTGCATGATGCGACCCTTGATGCGCAATTCAAACTCAGCGGCCTGTACTGTAATCGAGGAACTCAGATAACGAGCGGGAGGCATTTGACAGGCGACAAAATATTGCCAGATCAAGCTGTACAGACGCACGGCATCTGGCTCCATACCCATGAGCTTTTCCGCCGCCAGCTTTACATCCGTAGGACGAACCGCTTCGTGAGCCTCCTGAGCGCCTTCTTTGGAGCTGTAGGATAATGGCTCTTCCGTCACGTACTTATCGCCAAAGTTTTTTTCAATATAACCGCGCACCATGGCAACAGCATCATTGCTCAAGTGCGTTGAATCCGTACGCATATAGGTAATGTAACCCGCTTCGTATAATCGCTGCGCCATTACCATGGTTTTCTTAACCCCGAAACCAAGACGAGTGCTCGCCGCCTGCTGCAGTGTGGAGGTAATGAGCGGTGGCTTGGGCTTCGACGAAGTCGGACGGTCTTCACGCTTAAGCACGGAAAATTCCGCCGCTTGAAGTGTTTGCAGAGCGGCATCGGTGTCGGTTTTATTGTCGGGCCGAAAATTGCTACCCGCCTGCCGTGCTACCTGACAGCGTAGTTGCTCTTTAGAGGCTGTTTCGAGCTTGGCATACACTTCCCAAAATTCATCGGGAATGAATGCGCGAATTTCCTGTTCCCGCTCCACCACAAGCCTGACGGCTACGGATTGTACCCGCCCGGCGGATAGTCCGCGGGCAACTTTAGCCCATAACAGGGGCGACAGCATAAATCCCACAACACGATCCAGAAAGCGCCGCGATTGCTGTGCCTCAACATAACGCATGTCGAGCTCACCAGGCTCAACAAACGCCTCGGTGATTGCCCGCTTGGTGATTTCGTTGAAAACTACCCGCTTATAGCGATCCGGATCACCCCCGATAGCCTCCTTAAGATGCCAGGCTATGGCCTCTCCTTCTCTATCAAGGTCAGTCGCGAGATAGATATAATCGGCATCCTTGGCGAGCTTTTTGAGTTCGGCAACGACTTTTTCCTTGCCCGGCAAGATCTGATAATTCGCCGCCCAATGGTTTTCGGGATCTATACCCATTCTTTTTACAAGTTGTTGTTTAGCTTTGCTTTTCTTATAGGCGACCTTTTCTTCAGGCGCCATTTTTCGGGTAATAGCGGCCGCCGCTGCCCGTGCTTTTGTATCCACCGGCGCGCCACTACCACTGGTGGGTAGATCCCGAATATGTCCTACACTGGATTTAACGATGTACTCGGGTCCCAGATACTTGTTAATAGTTTTAGCCTTTGCGGGTGACTCAACTATTACTAAAGATTTTGCCATTGCTATTGATGATTCCAGGAATTTTAAGGGTTGTGCCGGAGCAAACAGCGCACATATATAAGGATAAGTTGCAGACGGGTCAAGTTTTCTCTCAATTAGTTTTTGCAGAAGTGATGCAATTCAAATTGCTTCGCCCCTCTATTGTTGGCGCTGCAGAAGGGATTCGGGACGCTAGAAGCGTTTATTCAGCCGCACTGAAAACCCCGTAGCATGCACAGTACGTGCGGCCAAAACCGTGCTCAGACAGATATCCAGCACCAGCATCTTAACCTGCAGGAAATGAATCGCGGGCTTACCGCAGTGAGTGTCGTCAGCAAGATGCCAGCCGCACGGCGACAAGCCCCGGCTCATGTCAGTCAGCGCCAAAGCTCAACAAACCTTTTTCAGCAACGAATATCAGCCACCAAATCGCGAAAGCTTAGCCAACAGCATGGATGAAATTTGATAACAAACAAAACACTTACGGTTGATATTTTTGAGGGATAGGAAGAAAAACCAACAGACGCATCAAATAGTGCCAGATAGCACTATTTGATGCATAAAAGAGGAATAAAGGGCTAAATCAGATTTCGACTTCGTGCAACCAGGAGTAAGGATCCTCCAGCTCACCTTTTTGAATACCGATCAAAAGATCATACAGCTTCTGCATAACAGGACCAACAGATTCACCGTCTCCATTGATGTTATGCCACGCATCGTCATACCAGATACGACCCACCGGAGTCAGCACTGCTGCCGTGCCGCAGGCGGCCGCCTCCTGGAAATTGGGAAATTCCTTGCGTAAATCGATCGGTCGCTCTTCAGTAACAAGGCCGAGCTGATCTTTTGCCAACTGCATAATCGATCTGCGCGTAATACTTGGCAAAATGGCGTCTGACTTTGGCGTGACAAAACTTCCGTCTTTCAGGGCAATAATAATATTTGCCGAACCCGCCTCGTCAATATAGCGACGTTCCAGCGAATCCAGGTACAGCGCCTCATTGGCACCTAACTGCTGAGCCATTCTGGTTGCCAGTAAGCCTCCGGCATAATTCGCTCCCACCTTAAAACTCCCAGTACCAAGCGGCGCCGCGCGATCAACATCTGAAACCGCCAGGCTGATCACTGCCAGACCTGCTTGCTGATAGTAGGGACCTACGGGTGACACGAAAACGCGAAATTCATATTGCTTCGCGGGTTTTAAGCCCAGGTTCTCTCCAATGCCGATCAGCATCGGGCGTATATATAAAGAAGCACCCGAGCCATAGGGAGGAATCCAGGCATAATTTGCCCGAACCGTCTGTTCCACCGCCGACATAAACATCTCGGCAGGAACCTCGGGCATCAGCAATCTCGGGCCCGCCAGGTTCATCCGTTCACTGTTCAGATTGGGACGAAATAACAGTATTCGACCGTCGGCCGCGGTCTGTGCCTTCATGCCTTCGAAGCACTGCTGCGCATAATGAAGGGCGGGCGCGCCCTCATGAACCGCAATGAATTCACTGCTTACCAGCCCTCCCTCGTTCCAGCTACCCTTTTCCCAGGTTGCAGAAAAACGAAAATCAGTTCGTTGGTACTGAAATCCCAGTTCTGACCAATTAAGATCCTTTTTACTCACTTTGGCGTCCACTCTATTATTCCGCTATGAAGTTTAACGGCAAAATTATCAGGTCTGAAGTTTGAATCCAGAGGCTGCTAAGGCCGACAGGGCGGGTATTATCGAGTAAAAAGCACGCAATATCCACCATCAAACTGAGCCCTCGCTGGCTCAGCAAGCAGGCATAAGATAGACTCAGCGCGCCTGGTACATGAAGCAACTACTGTCCGAAACCCATAGTGTCCGAAACTCATAATGTGGGAAATCAATAATGTCCGGGAAGCTGACTTGATCGAAAAGCAGAATCTAAAACGAGCGATGCAATGAATCTGGTCGATATTGGCGCTAATCTGACTCATCTATCCTTTGCTGACGATCTGGATGACGTCATATCCTCTGCGCTGGCCGTCGGTGTCTCGCACATAATATTAACCGGTACCGACCTGGAATCGAGCCAGAGCGCCCAGCGACTAAGCGCACAAAACCCCGAACTGTTTAGCAGCACCGCCGGCTTTCACCCCCACGTAGCCGCCTCTTTTACTGAGGCCGAGCTTGAAAAAATCAGCGACATTGCCCGCACGCCGCAAGTAGTGGCGGTCGGCGAAACCGGTCTGGACTATAACCGCAACTTCTCGCCGAAAAAGCAGCAACTGCTAGCCTTCGAGCAGCATTTGCAGCTAGCGGTGGAATTACAGAAGCCGGTGTTTCTGCATCAGCGAGATGCACACGATGACTTCCTGCGCTTGCTGACGAAATACCGGGCAAATCTGGTTGGCGGTGTCGTACACTGCTTCACCGATACCGAAGTCGCCTTGATGGAATATCTGGATCTGGATATGCATATTGGCATAACAGGCTGGATATGTGACGAACGAAGAGGCCTGGAGCTGCAGAAACTGGTCGATAAAGTGCCGGCGGATCGACTGCTGCTGGAAACCGATGCGCCCTACTTGCTCCCCCGAACACTACAGCCAAAACCGAAGACCCGACGCAATGAGCCAAAGTATCTATTGGAAATACTACGCTGCGTCGCCGAACACAGTGGCCGTAGCGTAGAATCTATCGCCACGGAGACCGCTCGCAATGCCACAGAATTATTCAAACTCCCCCCTGGCGCCGCGGAATCCGCGGGCTAATGGCTCATATTTGGCTTATTCACCGTCACTATTAAACTTTACGACGAATTTTGCTATGTTCGGCAGGTAGTTATGCCGTTATATAGAGGTAGGCAGAGAATAGGCATTGAATAAACGGGCATTTTTAGAAGGCTTCTTCACAGCCAGTACCGCCGCGTTTGGCGGTCATTTCATGTGGCAACGGATAAATCAGCAGAGTCCGTTGCTCGCCCGCGCCGACGAATCAGCCCAAACTGCCGGAATAGCGACCGCCAAGCCCGAACTATTCCAATTTACACCGATCGAGATTGAATCGATTCAACCGGCTGAAGGCATACCCAAGCCTGTTCCGAGTCTCGATGCAAAAATTAACCTTGAGACCGCCAAACTGACTGATCATGAAGTAGACAGCTATCTACGGAAAATACGTAACTTTGACGCCGTATTCGCCAATGACATCTATCTGGATCAGCGTTATAAATCAGTATTATTGAAAACTACCCAGCATTTAACGCGACTCGAAACCCACATAGGCCACGGAAACTTTAACCTGACGAGCTTTGATAATATGCTCAAACACGGCAGGAACTTTCCAGAAATCGGTGCGTTTGAAGCCGATGAACTTAACTTTCTCGAAGAAATATTCTTCGTCAACCCTCATCGCTATGGCTTTTTTGGCAAAAAAATAAGTGCTGAAATCACCGATTTCATCCCTGCCAACGATGTCGCCAAAATATCAAATACCGGACATTATCTATTAAAAGGTGAATCGCCTAATTTGTATCAACAAATTCAACGCGATGTCGGTGAGGAAGTCATTCTTACCTCGGGTGTACGCGGGATTGTCAAACAGATCCATCTTTTTCTCGCCAAAGCCATAGAGGCCAATGGCAATCTCTCTCGAGCCTCACGCTCATTAGCGCCACCGGGACATTCCTATCATGGTATTGGGGATTTCGATATCGGCAAGATTGGCTTTGGCGCGCGAAATTTTACCGCGGACTTTTCCACTACCGAGGAGTACAGGAAAATTTCACACTTGAACTATGTCGATATTCGTTATCCGACTGACAACCTGTTTGGCGTGCGATTCGAGCCCTGGCACATCAAACTGGCTTAAGCAATTCTTGCAGATTGGCTAAGGTGAAAGGCCAGCCTATTTCCTCATTCGTTAGCGTGTTCTTTACCACCGGAATTCGAATACCATACGCCTCGACCAGGCCTTCATCGATACTGATGTCTACGGCTGTTATCTGTAATTGATTTTCACCGCTTTGTGCTTGAGATAATTTAGACAGTTGAGCCAGAAGCTGCTCAGCCTGCTCGCACAGATGACAACCCGCCGTGGTGTAGAGTAGCAAGCAGTTATTAGCCATCACTCGTTTTTCTCGCAAGTCTTCAACGCACCACCCCTGATTCTCACAACACCCGTATCACTGTCCTCCGCATGCAGCGCGGCAAGAATCTCGGTAATTAATGGCGGCCCCTCGTAGATAAATCCTGTGTAGATTTGCAGCAGATCGGCACCGGCCGCAACTCGCTCTAGCGCCTGCTGGCCAGTCATTATTCCGCCAACACCGATGATCGGCATCTGCTCTCCCACCTGGGATTTGATTTTAGCGATTACATTGCAAGCGAGATCCGTCAGCGGTGCACCACTTAGGCCCCCTGCTTGCCGGGCAAGACGGTGTTGCGAGATCAGGCTCCGATCCAGAGTCGTATTGCTTGCGATCACGCCATCCATCTCGCGACTCAACAGGCTGTTGCAACAGGATTGAATTTCCCCGTCATTCAAATCGGGAGCCAGCTTTACCGCGATGGGAACATAACGACCCCACTGGGTGTTCAATCTGGATTGCTCCTGTTTCAGCGCATCAAGCAATCGATTCAGTTCATCGCCAAATTGCAGACTGCGCAGGCCGGGAGTATTCGGCGATGAGATATTAATCGCCACATAATCGGCCTGGCTATAACATTGCCTCAGGCAGCTGATATAGTCCTGACTCGCCTGCTCTACCGGCGTATCAAAATTCTTGCCGATATTGATGCCAAGCACTCCCTGGCTACGACGCTTACGAATTTTATCAAGTGCGTATTCAATTCCCTTATTATTAAAACCAAGCCGGTTGATGATGGCCTGCTCTGACACCAGCCGAAACATCCTTGGTTTAGGATTGCCCGCTTGCGGCCGTGGCGTTACGGTGCCGATTTCCAGAAAACCAAAACCAAGCCCATTCAAGGCATCAACATAATCGGCATTCTTATCCAGCCCTGCGGCCAGACCGACGATGTGAGGAAATTTAATCCCCATCACCGTTTTTGGCTGCGCATACGCGTCAATTTCGGCGGCCAACAGTCCTGACAAGCCTAAACGCTGAGTCACGTTCATCGCGTTTAAGGAAAAATTGTGAGATGCCTCTGCGGGTAAACAGAACAGAAGATTTCTTAAAAGTTTATACAATGCCTGGCCGCTGATTTTTTCTTGCTTGAATGGGTGGCGAAATTGTACTTAGTATTTAGCCAAGCTGACAGTGCAAAATGCCTATTCAATGATTGCTCGGCCCGATCCGGCACGAAACTAAGCAACATCCTGCTTTACCGGCGCGGTCGAATCCGCAAGACTATGCAACTCCCGCAATACCACAGAGAACATCGAATAGTCCGGCGCAGATTCGGCTTGTAACTGAGCCAGCATGGTCCGTGCGCGGAGCAGAGAATCTCGATGCCGCTTACTCCAGAGCGCGACTTTACTTTTTGCAGAGCCTGCGCCAGGCACCGTGGCAACAATATTCTGCGTCAGCGCACGCTGCTGCCATAACAAATTATCCAGATAGGTTTCCCGGGCCAGCGCATGCCAATTACTGTTAACGTCTAATTGATTGATTATCTTACCCAACCAATTCAATTGCAGCTCTTCGCCTAGCGCATAATAGACCTCGACAATCGCCGCCAGTT
>ERZ890510.1280-NODE-1280-length-16705-cov-7.305285_pt1 | contig 16705 bp, 18 predicted proteins | sample MGYA00521265_ERZ890510 | MGnify/ENA primary metagenome ERZ890510 (study PRJEB32303, sample SAMEA104408624) | aquatic metagenome | biome: Brackish water; feature: Chemocline; material: water | place: Baltic Sea | collected 2014-10-26T21:54:00 | depth 110 m ...
GCCACCTGTGCTTTCGACAGCCTCGAAGGCGCGGTCAACACCGTGATCCAGACCATCCAGTCCGGCATCCCGGTGGCGCGCATCGAGTTAATGGACACCGAAACGGTCGACACCGTGAACAAGTATTCCAAGCTCAGCCTGCCCAACAAGAACCTGTTGCTGCTCGAGTTCCACGGCACCGAGGCCGGCACCAGGGAGCAGGCCGAGATGGTGCAGGCGCTCGCCGCCGAAAACGGCGGTGGCGACTTCGCCTGGACCAGCCAGGCCGAGGAACGCAGCAAGATGTGGCAGGGCCGCCATGACGCGGCCTGGGCCGCCAAGGCCGCCAAGCCCGGCTGGGGCATGTGGGCAACCGATGTCTGTGTGCCGATCTCCAACCTCGCCGAATGCATCCTCGAGACCCAGAAGGACGTCGTGGCCAACGGACTCTACGCGCCGATCGTGGGCCATGTCGGCGACGGCAATTTCCATCTCACCATGATGGTCAACCCCGACGACCCGACCTACCTGAAGCGGGCCGAGGGCCTCAACGACCGCATGATCGCGCGGGCGCAGAATCTGGGCGGCACCTGCACCGGCGAGCACGGCGTCGGCATCGGCAAGATCAAGTACCTCTACAAGGAGCACGGCGAGGCGATGTCGCTGATGCGCTCGATCAAGAAGGCACTCGACCCGGACAACATCATGAACCCGGGCAAGATCATGGGGCCGATTAATTAGGCCGTTAACCCATAAAGACCGAGACTGGGCGAATAGCGGCCTGTCCGTTTTTGCGATCGGAAGGGACGGGCCGCCGACAGAGGGCGCTATTTCAGCGGCAAAAACAGTTCTGCGACCGTCTCATGCTCCGGCACCTCCGGGAAGAAGCTTAACCGCTGGCAATATAGGGGGAAGTCGCGTGCTTCCTCGCCGCTGGCCGGAAGCCACTCGCGATAAAGGTAGAGCGCGGCAGGTTCCAGATTGTCGGTATTGCCGACGACGCGCAGCACGGCGCAGCGTCCGCCGGGGATTTCGCCGGCTTTGATCTGCTCGCCGTTCGTCTCGATCGGTTGGTCGGTCCCGACGCAAAGGTCCATGCTATAACTGGCCGGCGACGCTGGCCGCCGCTCGGAACGCCAGACATTGAAGGTAGGACTTGTCTTGGGGTGCAGGCCAGCGACCTTTCGCCACGCGATGAACCGCTGAATGGTAGTGCCGATCGTCGCCGGGTCGCCGCGATGCTCCATGATCGCCACCGGCGTGGGGGGCACATCGCGAATCGTCACGTCGTCAGCGGTAAAAGACTTCTGCATGAGCTTGCTCCTCGCGTTGTCGAGAGGCCCGAAGGCCGCAAGCCACGGCTCCCAATTGGGAGATTTCCGGAACGACGAAGGCGATTGTCCGAACCGTTGCCGAAAGGCGCGGGCGAAGGAATCCGGTGCGTCGTAGCCGGCATCCATCGCTATGTCTGTGACACTTTGATCGTCCCTGTAAGCCAACAGATATGAAGCGCGCTTCATGCGGACGAGCTGGACATAGCGATTTACGGACAGACCGAAGGTCGCCGTGAACTGCCGGTGGAAATGGTATTTCGAGAAGGCCGCAACCCCGCTCAGCGCGTCCAGGTCCAGATCATCGTCCAAATGCCGGCCTATGTGATCCAGCACCCGCTGCATCCGAGCATGGTAGTTTTGAAGCGCCGCCTTCATCGTTCCGTCCTCCGTGGCAGCACCAGCTAAGCGCACGCAGGCATGGCGCGCTCGACCGATCTTGCGGTCTTGTCACGGGTCGCAGAACATCGCCAAGGACCGTTCACGCGCGCGCCCAATTCATGGATGATCGGCGAAGGGGAGGGAGATCATTGTCTCGGTCGATCACGCGGCGGGCTTTCGGCCAAGATCCATATCATTGTCGACGCACAGGTCCTCCCGGCCAGGCTCGGCCTGAAGTCAGGACAGGTGCATGATGGGCAAATCGCCGACACGCAATGACAAGCTCGCCGCCAATTTTATCGCCATGGTCCAGCTCGCCTCGTTGCGGTTGTGGCTGCGCGCTTATGAGTCTACGGCCTAGTCAGCAGACTGCGGGCCTCCTCGGGTTACCCTGCCCTGAGGAGGCTCGCGGTCCAAAAAGCAAAGGGCCGGCGATTGCCGGCCCTTTCCCGTTAAAGCAGTCGAACCTTACTTGGCCGCCTGCACCATGATCTCGACCTTGAGCGCCGGGTTGGCGAGCTTGGCCTCGACGGTGGCGCGGGCCGGGGCGTTGCCGGGTGATACCCAGGCGTCCCATACCTCGTTCATCTGGCTCCAGGTGCCGATGTCGGTCAGCCAGATGTTGGCCGACAGGATCTTCGACTTGTCGGTGCCGGCTTCGGCCAGGAACTTGTCGATCTTGTCGAGGATCTGCTTGGTCTGGCCCTTCACATCGGCCTTGGCGTCGTCGGCGGTGAGGCCGGCAAGATAGACCGTGTCGCCGTGGACGACGGCGCTGCTCATGCGCGCGCCTGCATTGACTCGCTTGATGCTCATTTCTTCTCTCCTCCGTGAATGCGGCGGCGACCTTAGCAGACGCTAGAGCGCCGCGACGACCATGATTTCGACCTTCATTTTGGGGTCGGCCAAGCGCGCCTCGACGGTGGCACGGGCCGGCGCCTGGCCGGGCACGACCCAAGCGTCCCAAACTGCGTTCATCGCCGCAAAGTCGGCGATGTCGGCCAGCCAGATCACGGCGCTCAGGATCTTCGTCTTGTCGCTGCCGCCCCTGGCCAGCAGCGCATCGATCTCCGCCAGCGCCTGCTTCACCTGACCCGAGAGGTCCTGCGACGTGTCTTCAGGGATCATGCCGGAGCAATGGATGCGACCGCCGTGGATCGTCGCCTCGCTGAGGCGCGGCCCGGGATCGATGTGCCTGATGGTGTTCATGACGAAACCCTAAAGCACATTCCGCTCCCGCATACGAGCCTCCCTTCCGCTTCGCACGGCGAGACGCGCTTCCGATCTCCACGGCCCTGGCATTCAGGATAAGGTCGCGGTCGCACATGCGGAGAAACCAGCCATGACTGTCAGCCCCTCGCCCATTCAGCGACCACTGGAAGGGATGCTCGTCCTCGATCTCGGGCAGATCTACAACGGACCCTACTGCGGGCTGCAGCTTGGATTCATGGGCGCCCGCGTGCTCAAGATCGAGCCGCCGGAGGGCGACGTCGTGCGCCGCCGCAAGCGCGAGGTCGAGCCCTGGCCCCTGGTCATGCTGAACTCCAACAAGGAGTCGGTGGTGCTCGACCTCAAGCAGCCGCGCGGCAAGGAAATCTTCCTCGAACTCGTCGCCCAGGCCGATGTGCTGATCGAGAACTTCGCCGCCGGCGTCATGGACCGGCTGGGAATCGGCTGGGACGTGCTGAGCAAGCTCAACCCGCGCCTGGTCTATGGCGGCAGCTCGGGCTTCGGTCTCGACGGGCCCTATCGAGATCTTCCCGCCATGGACGTCACCGTCCAGGCGATGAGCGGCATCACCAACGCCACCGGCGATGCCGACGGACCGCCGACCAAGGCGGGTGCGGCCGTCTGCGACTTCCTGGCCGGCATCCATCTCTGTGCCGGCATCCTGGGGGCGCTGGTCCAGCGCGAGCGAACCGGCAAGGGCCAGAGAGTCGAGGTGGCCATGCATGAAGCGGCGGTAACTTCGCTCGCCTCGGCCATGGGCGCCGTCATGGACGGCGATACCAGCGTGCCGGACCGCACCGGCAACAGGCATCCCGCGCTCGCCATGGCGCCGTACAACACCTACCCGTGCGCCGATGGTTATGTGGCGATCTTCACCGCCGCCGAGCGGCACTGGCATTCGATGTGCCGCATGCTGGGTCGTCCCGAGTTGCTCGATGACCCAGGCCTGTCCAGCACGGTAGGCCGGGCCAAGCGCATGACGGAGGTGGACGACATTGTGTCGGCCTGGACGCTGACGCGCTCGAAGGCCGAAGTGCTAAAACTCCTCAACGAGGCGCACGTACCCTGCGCGCCGGTGAAGACGGCACGCGAGGTGTCGACCGATCCCCATCTCGAGGCGCGCGGATTCTGGGTCGACACCGACCACCCACGCCGCGGCAAGACCCGCGTGCCGATCTCGGCCATTCGCCTGCACACTGGCGGCAAGTCGGAGATTCGCTCGCCGGCACCGACGCTGGGCCAGCATACGGATGCGGTGCTGGGCGAGTTGCTGGGCATCAAGGCCGATGCGCTGGCGAAGCTGCGGGCCGACAAAGTCACGACGCCCGTCACGGAGAAAAAGGCTTAGACGGAAAGATATCCCCCCGAGACGGCGGAGGAATATGGGTGGGAACGCCGGTGTCGCCCGGAACTCCCCGGCGTTGCGGGTGGCGTTCGACGTGGACGATGCTCATGCCCCCACCAGCCGGTCGATGGCGATGACATGAACGGGCGCATCGTGCCCGGCGATCGGCAGCACGCCGAGGTCGCGGCATCGGCTCCTGATTTCCTGGGGCAACGGGCCGGATTTCTCCGCCGCCACCATCGCCTCGCGGCTCAGCAGGATTCCGACGCCATGCTCGCGCGTCATGCGTTCGAGCCGGCTGGCGAGATTCACGGTGTCGCCCAGGGTGGTGAACTCCAGCCTGTCGGCAATGCCGACATTGCCCTGGATCACCGGCCCATAATGGATGCCGATCCCGACAGTCGTCGCGTCCTCGTCGCGCGCGATGCGCCCGGCCCGCCAGCGGTCGACGACGTCGAGCATCTCGACGGCACACAGGACGGCGTCGCGCGCATCATGCGGCGTCTTCTCGGGCGCACCGAACACCGCCATGAGGCCGTCGCCCAGGAACTTGTCGATCGATCCGTCGTGACGAAAGATGATCGGCACGATCCGCCTGTGGAAGGAGCGGACGGCGTCGATGACCTCCTCGGGCGCCAGGGTTTCCATGCGGCGCACCGAACCGACGGCATCGACGAACAGCACCGCGGCGCTTTGCGCCCGGCCGGCGTCGAGCGCGCCCACGTCGTGGGCCAGCCGCTCGGCCACGTTGGGAGAGAAATAGCGGCCAAGGTTGCCGCGCTGGGCTTCAGCCCGGACGGCCCGTTCGACATGGCGCCGCGCCCGCCAGATCGCACCGGCGATCAGGCCGATCGTAACGGCAAGCAGCACGAACTGGTTGACCATGAAGATTCCCGGCTCGACGCCCTGCACGACGATGAGCTGGCGCAACAGGTCGTAGGCGCCGTCGGCGATGAAGCCGTTGAACGAGTCGACATGCCGGGCGGAGTAGAGGACGAAGCCGAACGAGGCGATCAGGCCGAGCATCGACGCCACGCCGGACATCAGCACGACCTTGACCGAGAAGGTAAGCGCACTGCTGGCGACATAGGCCACGAGATAAAGAAAGGCCGACCGCCGCATCCAGCTCTGCAGGGCCCACTCGTGCCAGTCGTCCTCGGGCAGATGGCTGGCCAGCACGATGATGGTGACGTCGACCAGGGCACAGACCGCCTGGATCGCCAGCATGTGCCGGCTGGCGCGGCTGCGATAGGCAAGCCACCCCACCAGAAAGAAGGCCGCCGTCGCGGCCAGCAGGAGCGGCAGGCGGGTCAGGGACGAGGACAGGATCACCCAGAGGACGACGACGCCCAGCGCAATGCTGCGTGCCTTGAAGGCGAAGGCGAAGCCGTTCATCTCCTCTTCGTGCAGTCGCTGGCGCCAGCCCGGCGGCGTCTCCGGCTCCCGGCGGGCCGCCTCCCCGCTCACGGTCAGGCGCGCTCGCGGATGTCGGCGAACTTGATCCCGGGGCTCTTCTCGACGATGTAGCCCAGTTCCCAGGCGTTGCGCGCCAGGAACACCGGCGAGCCGTCGCGGTCTTCCGACATGCCGCCGCGATTGGCCGACATGAAGGTCTCGAGATCGGCCTTGGTCGCCGCCGAGATCCAGCGCGCGGTCTCGAACGGTGCCGGTTCGAGGTCGATCATAACCGAATACTCGGCCTCGACGCGGGTCTTCAGCACGTCGAGCTGCAGTTCGCCGACCACGCCCACGATGTGATCGCCGCCGATGACGCGGCGGAACACCTGGGTGACACCCTCTTCCGCCAGGTCTTCCAGGGCGCGCCGGAGCTGCTTGGACTTCATCGGATCCTCCAGCCGCACCCGGCGCAGGATTTCCGGCGCGAAGTTGGGGATGCCGACGATCTTGATCTGCTCGCCCTCGGTCAGCGTATCGCCGACCCGGAGCACGCCGTGGTTGGGAATGCCGATGATGTCGCCGGGCCACGCTTCGTCCACGATCTCGCGCTCGCGGGCAAAGAACAGGATCGGCGAATTGACCGACAGCACCTTGCCGGTGCCCATCTGCGTCAGCTTCATGCCGCGCTTGAACTTGCCGCTGCACAGCCTGAGGAAGGCGATGCGGTCGCGGTGGTTGGGATCCATGTTGGCCTGGACCTTGAACACGAAGCCCGAGACCCTTGGCTCGGTCGGCTCGATGGGCCGCGGCTCGGCCGGCTGCGGCCGGGGCGGCGGCGCCCAGCTCGCCAGCGCATCGAGCAGCTCGCGCACGCCGAAATTGTTGTAGGCGCTGCCGAAGAACACCGGCGTCAGATGGCCGGCACGGTAGGACTCGATATCGAAGGCGGGATAGCCCGCGCGCACCAGTTCGACATCCTCGGCGAGCTTGGGGTCGGTAATGGTGTAGTTCTCGATCAGCTCGCCGATACGGTTGCGATCGACCGAGTCGAACACCAGCATGCGATTGTTGGCGAGATCGTAGGTGCCCTTGAAGTTCCGGCCCGAGCCCAGCGGCCAGCTCATCGGCGTGACGTCGAGCGCCAGGGTCGAGGCGACCTCGTCCAGCAGTTCGATCGGGTCCTTGGACTCGCGGTCCATCTTGTTGATGAAGGTGATGATCGGCACGTCGCGCAGGCGGCAGATCTCGAACAGCTTGCGGGTGCGCGCCTCGATGCCCTTGGCGGCGTCGATCACCATGACCGCCGAATCGACGGCGGTCAGCGTGCGATAGGTGTCCTCGCTGAAATCCTCGTGGCCCGGCGTGTCGAGCAGGTTGAAGACCGCGCCGCCATACTCGAAATGCATCACCGAGGTGGTGACCGAGATGCCGCGCTGCTGCTCGATCTTCATCCAGTCCGACCGCGCCCGCCTGGCATCGCCGCGCGCCTTGACGGCACCCGCTACATGGATGGCGCCGCCGAACAGCAGCAGCTTTTCAGTGAGCGTCGTCTTGCCGGCGTCGGGATGGGAAATGATGGCAAACGTCCGCCTCAAGCCGGCGGGATGGCCGGCGAGGCGGGCGTCGGAATCGGGAAGAACGGCTGAATCGGGCACTGTTTGCGGAACCTTCGGGGATGGCGAGGGGGTAGCGGACAGGCCCTGCGTCGTCAACCAGCCCTCGTCAGTTCCTCACGCAGCATCTCGAGCTCCAGCCACTCGGTTTCGGCGGCGTCGATCTCGGCCTGGGCGGCGCCGAGGCGGGCGCTCTTGGCGGCGAAGCCTTTGGGATCCCGGCTGTAGAGGCCGGGATCGGCCAGGGCCTCGTTGATGGTCGCCATCTCGGCCCGCAAGGCGTCGATCTTCCTGGGCAGCTCGATCAGGGCGCGCTCACGCTTGTAGCCGAGGCGGGCCTTGGTCTCGCGTCCCGGCGAGACCGGCTTCGACCTGGCGCGCGAGGGCGTGACGCCGGTGGGCTCGACGCGCGGGCCGCGCTGGCTCACGTAGTCGCTGTAGCCGCCGGCATATTCGATCGCCGTGCCGTCGCCTTCCAGGACGATGGTCGAGGTTACCAGCCGGTCGAGGAAATCGCGGTCGTGGCTCACCAGCAGGACGGTGCCGTCGTAATCGGCCAGCGCCTCCTGCAGTAGGTCCAGCGTGTCGGCGTCGAGGTCATTGGTCGGCTCGTCGAGTACGATCATGTTGGAGGGTGCGGCCAGCGCCTTGGCCAGCAACAGGCGGTTGCGCTCGCCGCCCGACAGCGTGCGCACGGGCTGGCGCGCCTGCTCGTCGCGGAAGAGATATTCGCGCAGGTAGGTCATCACATGGGTGGGATGGCCGCGCACCAGCACATGGTCGTTGCGGTCGGCGAGAACTTCCCACGGCGTCTTGTCGGGATCGAGGCCGATGCGGCGCTGGTCGATCACCACCGGCAGCAGGTTGGCGCCGAGCTTCACCGTGCCGGCGTCGGGCGCGAGTTCACCCATCAGCATCTTGAGCAGCGTCGTCTTGCCGGCGCCGTTGGGGCCGATCAGGCCGATGCGGTTCTTGCGAAAGATACGCGTCGAGAAATCCTCGACGATGACCTTGTCGCCCCAGCGCTTCAAAATGTTGTGCGCGGTGACGACCAGCGCGCCGGAGGCCTCGGCCGAGCCGGCCTCGATGGTGGCGCGGCCGACCGGGCCGATCTGGTCGCGGCGCTGCTGGCGGAGCGCATTCAAGGCCCTGAGCCGGCCTTCGTTCCGCGTGCGGCGGGCTCGGATGCTCTTGCCCGCCCATTCGGTCTCGCGCTCGATCAGCCGGTCGAGCTTGTGCCGTTCGGTGGCCTCGCGTTCGACGATGTCGGTCGACCAGGCCTCGAACTCGCCGTAGCCGCGATCGAGGCGGCGCACGATGCCGCGATCGAGCCACAGCACGGCACGCGACAGCGTGGTGAGGAAGCGACGGTCGTGGCTCACCAGCACATAGGCGCCGCGCCATTTCGAGAGCTTGTCCTCCAGCCATTCGATCGTCGGCAGGTCGAGATGGTTGGTCGGTTCGTCGAGCAGCATCACGTCGGGTTCGCCCACCAGCACGCGCGCCAGCGCCGCGCGGCGCACCTCGCCACCCGACAGCCCGCCCGGTTCGCGGTCGCCGTCGAGCTTCATCTCCTCGAGAATGGCGGCGACGCGATAGTCGGACGGGCCCAGAGAATCGGCGAGCCCGGAGGCGACATAGTCGGCAACGGTCGCATGACCGGCGAAATCCGGTTCCTGCGGCAGCGTGGCGATGGTGGCGCCGGGCTGGGCGAAGCGCGTGCCGCCGTCGAAAATCGGCTGGCCCGCGAGGATTCGCAGCAGGGTCGACTTGCCCGCGCCATTGCGGCCGACCAGCGACAGGCGCTCACCCGGCGCGATGCCGAGATCGACGCCATCCAGAATGGTCTGGTCGCCGAGGTGGAAGCGGATGCCGCTCAGCGCGAGAAGGGGGGGGTCAGCCATCGGTCATATTTTTGGTGGGCCGGTGTCATGGCCGAACCTGTCCCGATGGGCAAGCACAACCGGTAACGCCAGGATCGCGCATGCTGCGGGCCGCGGGGGAACCGAGGCGGATCGATCGTGCCATCAGGCGCCTGCAGGGCGCGCTGAAGGGCGTACCCGCACGCGGCGTGCGCCTGACTTTGCATCGAGCCGCCACAGGCCGGTTCGCCGGCACAGGCATGCGACCGCCTGCTGGTCGACATGGCCTTGCACGAGGAACTGGCCAGGCGCGGCCTGTTCGGCGCCGCCGATCTTTTTGTCCCTGCGTGGCGCCCGCCCACAGCCGCTGTTCGCCGTGGTCACCGACGACCAGGCCGATGGGCTTGCCCAGGCCGTGGGGTCGCTGTCGCTTGCCGCGGTGCGTGGCGGGTCCGGCGTGCGGCCGGTCCTGGTGGCGCCGGCGACGCTCGTCGATCGCGACCCGGCGGTCGCCGCCCTGCCCGTCGCCTGCGTAAAATTCCGCTGGCGTGGCGCACGCGCGATCTTCGATGGTCTCGACGATGCGTTGGCGTAGACTTGCCTGAATGGTGATGGGGCTGACGACCGGACTATGGGTGAACGCGCAGGTGCGGCTGTGCGACCGCGCCTTCATTCCGGCCACCGTGGTGCGGCTGGGAGATCCCGACGCCGGCACGGTGCTGGTCAAGATCAACCGCTTCGACGACGGCGTCACGGTCTACACCCAGGCCAGCACGCTCGATGACGAGCCGGCGTGGAGCCGGGGAACCGGGCCGAAGCCCGTACCGGAGGCCGAGGCCGACGCCTACATCGCCCGCCAGGTGGCCCGCGACCCCGATCTCTGGGTTCTGGAGATCGAGGACCGCAAGGGCGTCTACAAGCTCGACGGCAAGGTAGTCTGAGTCATTCAGACCCCTAGTTTTTCGGCAGGACCGTCAACGGATCGATGGTCTTGTTGTTGCGGCGGACTTCGAAGTGCAGCTTTGCATCGGCCTTGGCGATGGACTGGCCTTTCTTCACCGCGTCGCCCTTCTTCACCAGCAACGCCTCATTGTTGGCATAGGCGGTAATGTAGCCGCCGCTGTGGCTGACCAGAACGAGGTTGCCCATGCCGCGCACTTCGCTTCCGGCATAGACGACCGTGCCCGAGTCGGCGGCCTTCACCGCCTCGCCCTTGGTCGCCTGGATGTCGATGCCGTCGTTCTTCTGGCCACCGGCAGTGCCGTAATTGGACACCACCTTGCCGTCCACCGGCCAGACGAACCGTGGCGGCGGTGTTGCCGGCACGGTGACGGTCTCGGCGGCCGGGCTGAGCGGAGTCGGCTGGCCGGCCGGAGCGGCGGACCGTGGCGGATCGCCCTGGCCGGGCGGCGGCGGCAGGGACTCGCGCTTGACCGGGCCCGGGGCGCTGGCGGGCGTCGCCGCACCAGGCACGGAATCGGCGACAAACCTGGCGCCAGGCATTTGCAGGTTCTGGCCGGGCTTGAGCTTGTAGGGCTGCTGCAGCTTGTTGCGGTCGACGATCGTCTGGACCGGCACGCCGTAGCGCTGCGACAGGCTTTCGACGGTGTCCTTGTCTTTGACGACATAGACCGGAACGGCGTTGGGACCAGCGCCGGATCCTGGATATTCCATGGTGCCCTCGCGGGCTCCCATGACCGATGTGCAGGCACCGAGCACGGCCGATAACGCCACTGCCAGAGACAGCGTGCGCGACCAGCCGGCCCATCGTGAGGGGGAACGAGGGGCATTTTTCATAGGCTCATTTTACTGCATCACGATTCCGGCGGGAATCGGGCCGATGACGATTTCCGGGGACGCAATCGGGCCGAATTTTACCCCTGGCCGAGGACCGGCAGGGCCCCGGCGACCAGGGGCACGAAGCGGACCGGCATCAGAGTGTCGCGCTGCAGCCCACTCTCGGTCTTGACGATGCGCTCGACGACCTGGGCGGTGGGATCGCGCCCGACCGGTACGATCAGGATGCCGCCCATGGCGAGTTGTTCGATCAGGGCCTGCGGTCGCTCGTCGGCGGCGGCGGTGACGATGATCCGGTCGAACGGCGCCTGGCCCGGCCAGCCCTTGCTGCCGTCGCCGATGTCGCACACGACATTGTGGATGCGCAGATCGAGCAGCAGCCGCTCGGCCTCCTTCGACAGCGGCTTGTAGCGCTCGATCGAATAGACGCGCCGCGCCAGCTTGGCCAGCACGGCCGCCTGATAGCCCGAGCCGGTGCCGATCTCGAGCACTTTCATGCGCGGGCCGACGCGTAACGCTTCGGTCATGGCGGCGACGACCAGCGGCTGGCTGATGGTCTGGCCGAAGGCGATCGGCAGCGCCGTGTTCTCCCAGGCGCGCTCGACGAAGGGCGAGGATACAAACCGTTCGCGGTCGACGGCGGCGATCGCCGCCAGCACGTTGTCATCCGAAATGCCGGAATTGCGCAACTCGGCGAGCAGGCGCTGCATGGCCGCGACGTTCACGGCGCCCGCCCGCCCTAGTCTGCCTCGGAGGGAGCGGACTCGAACTCGGCGCGCAACCGACGGCGCATGGCTTCGTGCGTGAGATCGAGATGCAGCGGCGTCACGGAGATGTGGCCGGACCGGATGGCGGCGATGTCGCTTGCTTCGTCGATCTCGCCGTCCTGCGGCTGGTAGCCGATCCAGTAGTAGGTACCGCCGCGCGGATCCTTGCGCTCGATGATGTGACCGCCGAAGCCGCGCGTGCCCTGGTGCGTGACCCGCACCCCCTTGACCGAGGCCGAGACCGCATCGGGAAAATTGATGTTGACCAGCACGTTGCGCGGCCATTCGGCACCGAGCACACGCCGCGCCACGGCGGCGCCGTGATGGGTCGCAGTGCCCCACTTCACCGGATGGTCGTGGGTGTAGGCCTGGCTGAAGGCAATCGACCTGAGGCCGAGCAGGCAGCCTTCCATGGCGGCCGCAATGGTGCCGGAGTAGGTCACGTCGTCGGCCATGTTGGTGCCGCGGTTGACTCCCGACAGCACGATATCGGGTTTGCGGTCCTTGAGCAGATGCTTGACGGCGAACAGCACGCAGTCGGTCGGCGTGCCCTCGAGGGCGAACTTGGCTTCGCTGACTTCGCGCGCGCGGATCGGACGCGACAGCGACAGCGAGTGGCCGGCACCGCTCTGGTTGACCTCCGGCGCCACCACCCAGACGTCGCTCGAAAGCTGGTCGGCAATCTCGATCAGCGCTTCCAAGCCGGGCGCATGAATGCCGTCGTCGTTGGTGACGAGAATGCGGGCCTTGGCGAGGTCGACCGGTTTCATTTCTTCGCAGCCGGCGCCGGGATCGACTGAAGTCCGCCCATATAGGAACGCAGCGCCTCGGGAACCGTCACCGAGCCATCCTCGTTCTGATAATTCTCCAGCACGGCGACCAGGGTGCGACCGACAGCAAGGGCCGAACCGTTCAGCGTATGGAGGAAGCGCGTGCCCTTGCCTTCCTTCGGCCGGTACCGCGCGCCCATGCGGCGGGCCTGATAGTCGCCGCAGTTCGAGCAGCTTGAAATCTCGCGATAGGCGTTCTGGCCGGGCAGCCAGACCTCGATGTCGTAGGTCTTGCGCGACGCCGGTCCCATGTCGCCGCCGCACAGCACGATGGTGCGAAACGGCAGACCCAGACGCTTCAGCACTTCCTCGGCCTGGCCGGTCATGCGCTCGTGCTCGGCAGCCGACTGCTCGGGCGTGGTGACGCTGACCAGCTCGACCTTGGGAAACTGGTGGAGGCGGATCAGTCCGCGGGTGTCCTTGCCGGCGGCACCCGCTTCGGAGCGGAAGCACGGCGTGAAGGCGGTGAAGCGCAGCGGCAGCGCCGCCTCGTCCAGAACCGTGTCGTTCACCAGGTTGGTGAGCGGCACCTCGGCGGTCGGCACCAGCCAGTAGCCGTTGTCGGTATGGAACATGTCCTCGGCGAACTTCGGCAGCTGACCGACGCCGTAGGCCGCATTGTCGCGCACCAGCAGCGGCGGATTGACCTCGGTGTAGCCGCCTTCGGTGGTGTGCAGGTCGAGCATGAACTGCGCCAGCGCCCGTTCCAGCCGTGCCAGATGCGCCTTCAGGAACACGAAACGCGACCCTGAGATCCTAACCGCCGAGGCAAAATCCATCTCGCCGGTGGCCTCGCCCAGCGCCACATGGTCCTTGGGCGGAAAGCTGAAATTGCGCTGGTTCCCGTGCCGGCGGATCTCGACGTTGTCGTGCTCGTCGGCGCCCTCAGGCACATCGTCCAGCGGCAAGTTGGGCAGCACCTCGAGCCGGTGCGTCAGTTGCTCGTCGAGGCGCGCGGCGTCGGCTTCGCCCTTCTTGAGTGCTTCCTCCAGCGATGCGACCTCGGCCATGGCGGCGTCGGCCGGCTCGCCCTTGCGCTTGGCGATGCCGATCTGCTGGCTCAGCGCCTTGCGCTTCGCCTGCAACCCCTCGCTGCCGGAGATCGCGGCGCGTCGAAGCCTGTCAATCTCCAGAAGTTCTGCCGACAACGGCGCCAGGCCACGCTTCTTCAGGCCTGCATCGAAGGCGCCGGGGCTTTCGCGGATGAAACGTATGTCGTGCATGGCTTAGCTCGCTGGATCCTTCGGCATGTCTCCGGCATTCCCGTCTTCCTCGGCCTTCTTTTCGGCTTCCTCGGCCTTCAACTCATCGGCTTCGGCCTTCTTGTCCGCAGCCTCGCGCTTTTTCTCGATCCAGCGCCCGATCAGGATGCTGGCTTCATAGAAGGCCATCAGCGCGATCGCGAGGGCGATCTGACTGATCACGTCCGGCGGCGCCAGGACGGCGGCGACGACGAAGGCCACCACGATGGCGTAGCGGCGCTTGGACCGCAGGCCTTCGGTGGAGACGATGCCGACCTGGACCAGCAGGGTCAGCAGCACCGGCACCTCGAAGGCGAAGCCGAAGGCAAAGACGAGCTGCAGGATGCGTTCGAGATAGTCCGAGGAGCGCAGCGTCTTTTCGATGTCGGGTGGCGCGTAGACCGTGAGCATGAAATTGATCACGTAGGGCAGCACGACATAGTACATGAGCGCGCAGCCGGCATAGAACATGAACGGCGTGGCGACCAGGAAGGGCACAAAGGCACGCTTCTCGTGCCGATAAAGGCCGGGCGCCACGAACAGCCAGATCTGCACCGCGATCAGCGGAAAGCCCACGATCAGCGCCACGAAGGCCGACAGTTTCACCGTGACGAAGAAGAACTCGAAGATGTCGAGGACGATGACCTTGTAGCCGTCGGACAGCGCCGGCTGGATCAGGAACGAGAAAATCGGCTTGGCGAAATAGAATGTGACGAAGAAGACCAGGAAGAACCCGACCAGGGCATAGATCAGCCGCTTGCGCAGCTCGATCAGGTGATCGAGCAGCGGCATCGCCTTGTCGTCTTCGGGTCCGTCGTGCGCCTGGGTCACGGTCTGCTTTGCCGCCTGATTCCCGACATTGGGGGTGGCGCGTTATGCCGCCCTTTGCGCCTTAATTCAAAGCGCTAATTGGCATACTAGCCGACAGCCGCAGACTTCGGCGGCGCCGGTTCGGCGGGTACCGGCGCGACGGGCTCGACCGCAGGCGCGGCGTCGGCATCCACGACAGCCGCCTCGGGCGCGGGCTCACTCAATACCGGCGCGGCTTCGGCCGCGATCTGGGGCGCGGACTCCGGCTCGGCGAGCGGATTGTCGAACGCACTTTTCGCTTCGCCCAGGGCCTGCTCGCCCTCAGTGACGCCTTCCTGGATCATGCTCTTGATTTGCTTGGTCGGATCGAGCGACTGCAGATCGAGGCCGGGCACGGCGTCGAACTGCTTCTTCACCTCGTCGAGATCGGACTGGCGGACCATTTCGTCGACATGACCGCGGAATTCCGATGCCATGCCACGCATCTTGGCCATCCACTTGCCCCAGCCGCGCAGCAGATTCGGCAGCTCTTTGGGACCGATGACGACGAGCGCCACGATCGCGATCACCAATAACTCGGGACTATCGATACCGAACATCGGCGTTCACATCTCGGCGTGACTTGTTGCGACCGCCGGCCCCGTCAGACCTTGGCGGCAGTGTCCTGACGGGCCTGGTCGCCCGCCGGGGTCCCAGATGGCGCGGTCGTGGTCTGCGCCGAGATCGGCTTGGCGGCATCGCCCGGCTGCTGGGCCTGCGGCGCCTCGTCGGTTGCAGCTCCGACGCCTTTTTTAAAGGCGTTGAGGCCTTTTCCGAAGTCGCCCATGAGCTGCGAGATCTTGCCGCGACCGCCGAACAGCAGCAGCACCACGGCCAGCACGATGAGCCAGTGCCATACGCTGAAGCTACCCATATGAAAATGCTCCCAAAAACGTTTGCGATCAGCGTCGGTTGATTATGGCACCGCAGCCGAAGACACGGCAACTGATTGAATGAGGCCGTATTGGGGCTCAGCGGCCGGGTTCGTCGGCGGAAAGAGGCTCGTCGGCTTCGTCCTCGCCCGGTTCGAGCGGCAGATCCGGCTCGTCCGGACGGAATATCGGGGGCTGCGAGCGCGGGTCCAGGAGACCGGCGGCCTTCAATTCCTCTTGTCCAGGCAGTTCGTCGAGGCTGGGCAAGCCGAAATGCTCGAGGAAGAACTCGGTCGTCCCCCAGGTGACGGGCTTGCCCGGCGCCCTGCGGCGACCGACCGGCTTGATCCAGTTCTGCTCGAACAGCAGGTCGAGCGTACCCTTGCTGAGACCGACGCCGCGCACCTGCTCGATCTCCGCCCGCGTCGCCGGCTGGTGATAGGCGATGATGGCAAGAGTCTCGATCGCCGCCCGCGACAGTTTGCGCGTCACCGGTCGTTCGATCCTGAGCTTCTCCGACAGGTCGGGCGCGGTGCGGAAGGCGTAGCCGCCAGCCACCGGCACCAGGTTCACGCCACGCCCGGCATAGAGCTCGGCAAGATCCGCCAGCAACCGCTTGACGTCGGCGTCGTTGGGCAGTCGCTCGGCCAGTTCGGACTCGTTCAGCGCCTGGGTACCGGCGAACACCAGCGCCTCCAGCAACCGAAGATGCTGGGCATGGTCGGGGGAAACGACATCTGTCACGGTTTCGGAACTATTCTCTGACATGGGCTGGACCGTCACCGTTGCTCGGTACGCTTGCGAAGTTGGATGGGACCGAATCGTTCGGCCTGGCGCAGCTCGATCTGGCCATCTTTGGCGAGTTGCAGACCGGCCACGAAAGTCGCGGCAACCGCAGAGCGTCGCCGCGCCGGATCGGTAAGCCCGGCGGGCAGGAAGGCTTCGAGCGACTGCCAGTCGATGGCGATGCCCAGCATGCGGCCGAGCCGCTCGGCGGCTTCCTCGACCGAAAAGAACTGCATGGGTTCGATCTGATAGGTGTCGGCATCCTTCGGCCGCACCTGCGTGCCATAGGCATGCAGCAAATCGTAGAGTTTCACGTCCCAAACCGCGCGGCGGACCACGACCACGCCTTCAGGTTGGCCGCGCACGAAGATATCCCGGCCAAGCTGCGGCCGAGCCATCAGGCGGACACCGGCTTCCTGCATCG
>ERZ890510.1281-NODE-1281-length-16704-cov-6.836026_pt1 | contig 16704 bp, 15 predicted proteins | sample MGYA00521265_ERZ890510 | MGnify/ENA primary metagenome ERZ890510 (study PRJEB32303, sample SAMEA104408624) | aquatic metagenome | biome: Brackish water; feature: Chemocline; material: water | place: Baltic Sea | collected 2014-10-26T21:54:00 | depth 110 m ...
CTGCCCTCCGATCGCTTCTGTTCAGTCTCGGTGAAGATTCGCTGCACGAAGCGGTCGCCAAACCGTTCCAGCGATTTCTCGATCCGCCTTATGTCCACAAGGTCGTTGCCGATGCCAATGATCACGCGGTCGCCTCGCCAGCCCGCGCCGCATCCATGACACGGCGCATCTCGCGGATCGCCGGTTCGAGACCGACAAAGATCGCCTCACCGATCAGGAAGTGGCCGATGTTGAGTTCGCGCACTTCGGGGATCGCGGCCACGGGCCCGACGTCGGCGTAGCTCAACCCGTGGCCGGCATGGCATTCCAGCCCGAGCCGGGCACACAGCGCCGCCGCTTTCTGAAGCCGTCTGAGTTCGGCCTGCTTTGCAGCACCGTCGAGTTCGCAGTAGCGGCCGGTGTGCAGCTCGACGACCGGCGCCCCCAACGCCACCGCGGCCTCGAGTTGGCGCGGATCGGCCTCGATGAACAGCGAGACGCGGATGCCCGCGTCCCGAAGCTTCGCGACCATCGGCTTCAGGTGATTGTGCTGGCCGGCGGCATCGAGGCCGCCCTCGGTGGTCCGCTCCTCGCGCTTTTCAGGCACGATACAGGCGGCGTGAGGGTGGTGACGCAGCGCGATGTCGAGCATTTCCAAAGTCGCTGCCATTTCGAAATTGAGCGGCACCTTGAGATCTCGCATCAGCCCAGCGATGTCGTCATCGACGATGTGGCGGCGATCCTCGCGCAGGTGCGCCGTAATGCCGTCGGCGCCGGCCGCTTCGGCGAGACGGGCCGCCCGCAACGGGTCGGGCAGATGGCCGCCGCGCGCGTTACGCACCGTTGCCACGTGATCGACGTTCACTCCAAGACGCAGGCGGGACGGCGCGGACATGCGTTACTTTCTCAGAAAGGTGGCGGGCAGAAAGTCAGTTTCGGGCGCGTTCGACGGCGTTGATGGCCGGGGTCGCGCGAAGGGCGGCGGTGATGTCGGCGAGATGCTTCGCATCGGCAACCTCGACGTCGATCACCATGTCGAAGAAGTCCATCGAACGGTTGACGATGCGAAGGTTTGAAATGTTGCCCTCGTGGCGGGCGATCACTGTCGACAGGCTGGACAGGCTGCCCGGCTGATTGGAAACCGTTATCTTGAGGCGGCCGGTATAGGCGGTCGCCGCACCGTCGCCGACCGCATCCCAGCCGACGTCGATCCAACGCTCGGGTGCTTCGGAGAAGCTTTCGAGCGTGGCGCAGTCGATGGTATGTATGGTCACGCCCTTACCCGTCGTAATGATGCCGACGATACGGTCTCCCGGCAGCGGGTGGCAGCAGCGGGCGAAATGCACCGCCATGCCGGGGATCAGCCCGCGGATCGCGATCTGCCCGGCCTCGCCCTTGGCGCGTCCGCTTTCCGCCGCCTTCGCAGCCTTGTTGCGTGCCCGCGAGATCGGCACGACGTCGGCACCGCCTGCTCGCGAGCCGGGCCGCTGCTGCTTGAGCCCCGGAAAGACCGCGGTCAGGACTTCGCGTGCACCGACCAGGCCCGCACCGACGGCGGCGACCAGATCGTCGGTGGTTGCCTGCTTGAAATTGGCCCGCACGCCATCGAGCCCCTTTTCCGTGGCCTCGTAGCCTTCCTCGTGAAACGTCTTGTCGAGCAGCGACTTGCCGAGCTGGATGTACTGCTCGCGCTGGCGGGTACGGATGAAGCGCCGGATCGCGGCCTTGGCCTTGCCGGTGACGACGAAACGCTCCCACGTCGGCGATGGCGTCTGCGCCTTGGAGGTGACGATATCGACCTGGTCGCCGTTGGAAAGCTGCGTGCGCAGCGGCACCATGCGGCCGTTGATCTTGGCGCCGACGCAGGTGTCGCCGATCTGGGAGTGAACCGCGTAGGCAAAGTCGATCGGAGTGGCGCCGCGCGGCAGGGCGATCAGCTTGCCCTTGGGCGTGAAACAGAAAACCTGATCCTGGAACATCTCGAGCTTGGTATGCTCGAGGAACTCCTCGGCATTGGGAGCCTTGTCGAGAATGTCGATCAGGCTGCGCAGCCACGCGTACTGCGGTGCGTCGGTCGAAGGCCCGCCCTGCTTGTAGATCCAGTGCGCCGCGACGCCGCGCTCGGCCTGGTCCTGCATCTCCGCCGTGCGGATCTGGATCTCGATACGCTGCCCGAGCGGTCCGATGACGCCGGTATGCAGCGAGCGGTAGCCGTTGGGCTTGGGGACCGAGATGTAATCCTTAAAGCGCTGCGGCAGCACATGGTAGTGGCCATGCAACAGGCCGAGCGCCTGGTAGCACTGCGAAATGTCGTCGACGATGATGCGGAAGGCCATGATGTCGGCGAGCTGCTCGAACGACACGTTCTTGGTCTGCATCTTGCGCCAGATCGAATAGGGCGTCTTCTCGCGTCCTGAAATCTTCGCCTCGAGACCGCCGTCCTTCAGGGTCTTGGCCAACTCGGCGTCGATTTGCGGCACCAGTCGCTCGCCGCGCTCGCGCAGGTATCCGAGACGGGCCTGCACCGACGCCCGGCCATCGGGATTGAGTTCGGCAAAGGCCAGTTCCTCGAGTTCGCGCTTCACCTCTTCCATTCCGATGCGCGAGGCAAGCGGCGCATAGAGATCCATGGTCTCGCGGGCGATGCGCGTGCGCCGTGCCGGCTCCTTGATGTGGTGCAAGGTCCGCATGTTGTGCAGACGGTCGGCGAGCTTCACCAGGAGAACCCGGATGTCCGACGACATCGCCAGCACAAGCTTGCGCAGATTCTCGGCTTCCTTGGTGCTCTCCGACTGGATCTCCAGCAGCGACAGCTTGGTGACGCCGTCGACCAGCCGGGCGATGTTCTCGCCGAACAAACCGGCGATTTCATCGCGGGTGGCGTCGGTATCCTCCAGCGTGTCGTGCAGCAGCCCGGTGACGATCGAGGCCGTGTCGAGCCGCATTTCGGCCAGGATTCCCGCCACCTCGACGGGATGGGAGAAGTACGGGTCGCCCGAGGCACGGAGCTGATTGCCGTGCCGCTTCAGCCCGTACACATAGGCGCGGTTGAGCACGTCCTCGTCCGCCTCGGGATCGTAGGACTGCACGCGCTCAACGAGTTCAAACTGACGAATCATCGCAATCACGCACTATATGGTGCGAATTGCGTCTACTCCACGACGATTGCGCAAACCGCCAGGCCAACCCTGGCCGCAGCTCACTCCGTGACGTCGTCTTCCTCGGCCATCGGCAGGGCCTTCGGCTGGGCGGCTTCGGCACCGCCCTGGGCCAGGGCCGCCGCCAGCTCCTGCTCGAGTTCGGCCATCTCGTTGACCTCCTCGGGCTTGTCGATGTCGGCGTGCTTCTGCATGCCGGAGATCAACGAATCCTTGAGCACGGCCTGGTCGAGCTTCGTTTCGGCGATCTCACGCAGCGCCACGACCGGATTCTTGTCGCGATCGCGATCAACGGTGATCTGGGTGCCGGCCGAGATGTCACGCGCCCGCTGGGCAGCGAACAGGACAAGCTCGAAACGGTTAGGGACCTGCACAATGCAGTCTTCGACAGTGACGCGCGCCATAGCGACCTCTGATTTCCCGGGAGCCGCGGGTTATACGCGCCCCTCATCAAAAGGCAAGCGGCCAGGGCCCGGGCAGAACCAGGCGGCTACAGCCGCTGCGTTGACTGGCCGGAGGGCAAGGCCTGCAGCAGAGCCTCGATGCGCTGACCAGTGACCGGGTGGCGCCACCGGGGGGCGAGATCGGCCAGGGGCATCAGGACGAAAGCCCGGTCGGCCAGCCGGGGGTGCGGCAGGATCGCCTGGCCCGGCCCGCCGCCGGCAATTTCCCCCCGGAAATCGAGTAAATCCAGATCGATCGCGCGGGCCGCGTTCGCGACCGTCCTGACCCGCCCAAAGGCCTGCTCGACGGCATGCAGGGCTGCCAGAAGCCGGTCGGCGGACAGATCGGTGCCCACCTCGGCCACGGTATTCAGGTACCAAGGCTGGTCGGAGGCCGGCACCGGCGCCGAACGGTACCAAGGCGCGACCCGGTGAATCTGCACGCCCTTTCGACCGAGGTCGCGCAACGCCGCTTCCAATGTCGCACGAGGGCAACCATACGTCGGGTGGGCCAGATTTGCGCCGGCGCCTATGAAAATTGATCTTCTTGTGGTGTTTTCCACCAGCAATGGCCCCCAACCCCTTGTGATCAATGAGATAATGCCCTAAAGTTAAGGTGCGGCAGGAGAGACATGGGTTATTCAACTCCCGTTGCTAAATAATTTTTTTCGCTCCCTATGCGCATATTGTTCTCAAAAGGATAACCGCCATGAAAGGCAATTTTTACGAGAACGAGCGCGTCGCTCTGTTCATCGATGGTGCCAATCTCTACTCGGCCGCCCGCGCTCTCGGTTTCGATATCGATTACCGCCGCCTGCTGAAGGTCTTTCGCGACAAGGGCCGGCTGGTTCGTGCCTACTACTACACGGCGCTGGTCGAAGATCAGGAGTATTCGCCCATCCGGCCGTTGATCGACTGGCTGGACTACAATGGCTACACCATGGTCACCAAGCCGACCAAGGAATTCACCGATGCCATGGGGCGCCGCAAGATCAAGGGCAACATGGACATCGAACTGGCCATCGACGTCCTCGAAATGGCCGAGCACCTCGACCACGTGATCCTGTTCTCCGGCGATGGCGACTTCCGCCGGCTGGTGGAGGCCGTACAGCGCCGCGGCCTGCGTGTTTCCGTGGTCAGCACCATCAAATCGGCTCCCCCGATGGTGGCCGATGAGCTGCGCCGGCAGGCCGATGACTTCGTCGAACTCGCCGAACTGGCACCGCTGATCGCCCGCAACCCGTCGGAGCGCACGGCGCGTCCCGCGGTGGCGGCCACGCTCACCGGCCATGATGCAGACGGCGACCTCGACGACGCACCGTCCGAAACGCTGATGCGTTCGGCCTAGCAGAAACAGTCAGGTGGCAGCGCCAGGTTTCGAGGAGCCACCGCTCGACTGCCCGCGCTGTCCCAGGCTCGCCGCGTTCCTGAGCGAGCTTCGCGCGCTGCACCCCGACTGGAAGAACGCGCCCGTCCGCTCGTTCGGCGAACTGGAGGCGCGCCTGCTGATCGTGGGCCTCGCCCCCGGCATGCGCGGCGCCAACCGCACCGGGCGCCCTTTCACCGGCGACTATGCCGGCGACCTCCTCTATTCCACGCTGCTCCGGTTCGGTTTCGCCGAAGGGACTTATGGCGCCAATCCCGGCGACGGGCTGCGGTTGGTCGACGCCCGCATCGCCAACGCCGTGCGCTGCCTGCCGCCGGAGAACAAGCCGTTGCCCGCCGAGTTCACGGCGTGCCGGCCGTTCATCCAGGCCGAAATCGCGGTCATGCCGAAGCTTCGCGTGCTGGTCGCTCTCGGCAAGGGCGCGCACGACCAGATCCTGCGCGCGCTCGCGGTGAGGCCGGCAAGCGCCTATCCCTTCATTCACGCCAGGCTGCACACGCTGCCCAACGGCCTCCTGCTCGCCGACAGCTATCACTGCTCGCGCTACAACACGAACACCGGCCGTCTTACGACCGCGATGTTCCACGACGTGTTCGAGAGCGTTCGCTGCGCCCTGCCGGCCTGACGCTTCAGTTCGGCTTCCTATCCTGCGCGGGGTTTTCTCCGCCAAGCCGTTGATTCGCCATCAGGATTCCCGATGCGAATGGGAAGCGAATCGCGACATTTTTTTGAAACCGTATCCTGACAATCCACGCGAGCCACAATCAACCGGCACAAGACGCGTCAGGCTATCGACAAAAGCTGCCAGAACCTACGGAAACTGTCAAAAATCACAGCGCCGCTTCGATCGCCGAGACGATCTCGGCTGAGCCGGGCGCGACGCGGCTGGGCCATGCCCCCAGCAGCGCGCCATCCTTGCCGACCAAATACTTGTGGAAGTTCCACTTCGGCGCCGCGCCCTCACCGGCTTCAGCCGCGATCCATTGATAGAGCGCGTGTGCGTCGGGCCCGATCACCTTCTGCTTCGAGGTCAGCGGAAACGTAACGCCCCAGGTCGACTCGCAAAACCTGGCGATCTCCGGCTCGGTGCCGGGCTCCTGCGCGCCGAAGTCGTTCGACGGCACGCCCAGGACGACCAACCCGCGCGGGCCGTAGGTGTCGTGCAGCTTCTGCAGTTCGGCGTATTGCGGCGTGAACCCGCAGAAGGAGGCGACGTTCACCACCAGCACCGGCTTGCCGGCCAGGGACTTCATCTCGAGCGGCTTGCCGTCGATCGTGATGAAGTTGAAATCGTGCGCCGGCATGTCAGAGCTCCTCGTCATAGCGTTGTTCCAGCCACGGATCGCCGTAGTTGTGATAGCCGCGCACCTCCCAGAATCCGGGCTTGTCGATCGCCGAGAATTCGAGGCGCTTGATCCACTTGGCGCTCTTCCAGAAGTAGAGCTTCGGGACCACTACCCTGAGCGGCCCGCCGTGCTCGCGACTGATCGGCTCGCCGTTCCAGCTCCACGCCAGCAAGACGTCGTCGGCCGCGAAATCCTCAAGCGGCACGTTGGTCGTGTAGGTGTCGTAGGAATGGAAGATGACATGCCTGGCCTCGGCCTTGGGCTTGACCAGGGCCAGCAGGTCGCGGGCACTCACGCCCTCCCATTTGTTATCGTAGCGCGACCAGGCGGTCACGCAGTGGATGTCGCTGGTGAGCCGGGTCTTGGGCAGATCGGTGAACTCGCCCCACTTCCATGTCACGGGCGCCTCGACCGCGCCGTCGACGAACAGCCGCCAGGCCTGGGTGGGAATCTCCGGCTGAACGCCGAGATCCAGCACCGGCCAGGTCTCGACCTTGCGCTGGCCGGGTGGCAGGCGCACCGAATGCGCCGCCGTCTTGCCGGTCAGCAGGCGGCCGTCCGCGGCCCATTTCTGCTTGCTGTCGATCAGCTTGCTTTTCAGCTTGCCGAACAGCGTGACGTCGTCGGCCATATCGATTCCTCAGATGCTGCGCCCCGATTTTTCCCAATATGGGGCGCGCAGCTTGCGTTTGAAGATCTTTCCCGAGTCCTCACGCGGAAGTGCGGCGCTGAACTCGACGACCTTTGGGACCTTGTAGCGTGCCAGATGCTGCGCCAGATAAGCCCGAACCTGGCCCGCGTCGAGGGCAGCCGAGGCCATGGGCTCGACATGGGCACAGATATGTTCGCCGAACTCCTCATCCGGGATGCCGAACACGGCGCAGTCACGTACTCCGGGCATCTGGATCAGCACCGACTCGATCTCGGCCGGATAGATATTGACGCCGCCCGAGATGATCATGTCGCGCTTGCGATCGCATAGAAAGAGAAAGCCGTCGCCGTCGAGGTAGCCGATGTCGCCCACGGTGACGAGGTTGCCGAGCGAGATCTCCTGCCGTTTGGCGTCGTCGTTGTTGTAGGTGAACTCAGACAGATGCGGTCCGCGCACGTAGATCTCGCCGACCTCGCCCTGCTTCACGTCCCTTCCCTGCTCGTCGACGATGCGCAGGATGCCGCCGGGAACGACACGACCCACCGTGCCCGGCTTGCGCAGCGCCTCCTCCGAGCCGTGCCAGACCACGACGCCGGTCTCCGTGGCGCCGTAGTATTCGTTGATGACCGGCCCCCACCATTCGATCATCTGCCGCTTCACCGCCGGCGCACAGGGCGCGGCGCCGTGACTGACGAAGCGCAGCGAGGAAACGTCGTAGCGCTGGCGAACCTCCTGCGGCAGGCGCAGCAGGCGCACGAACATGGTCGGCACGATGTGCATGTGGCTGATCTTGCATTGGTCGATCAGCCGCAGCATGTCCTCGGCCTCGAAGCGCGGCTGCAGCACCATGTGCAGGCCAAGCCGGGCGCTGGCATTGCCGTAGGCCGCCGGCGCGGAGTGATACATCGGCCCATTCATCAGGGTGACGATCGCAGGATCGGCCTTGAGGCCCCAGAAGGTCGCCGCTTCCTGCGCCGCTGCCGCCATCTGCTCGGGCGAGCTGGGCTGGCGGCGCACGCCTTTCGGGCGGCCGGTCGTGCCGGAGGTGTAGATCATGCTACCGCGCGCGGCCGCAGGCGGCGCCGTGCGCGGCACCGACGCCGCCACGAAGGCATCCCAGCGTTCGGCACCGGCGGGCACCGCGCGCTTTTCCGCCGGCACGCCAAAGGCAGCCGCGATCTCGTCGGGTGTCGGCACGGCGAAAACTCTTACGCCTTCGGGTACGCCGCCGGCGATCTGAGCCAGCAGGTCGGTGTGCGCCACCAGCACCTTGGCGGCGCAATCGCCAAGGATGTAGCCGGCCTCTTCCGGCGTGAAGTGCCAGTTGATCGGCACCGCGTAGGCGCCGAGCTGGCTCGCCGCCATGTTGACCTCGAAGGTGGCGAAGTCGTTGCGCAGCATCAGCGCGATACAGTCGTTCTCGCCGACCCCGCATGCCGCCAGCCCACCGGCCGCCCGCGCGGCATTGGCCTGGATATCGACCCAGCTGCGGAAACGCTCGCCTGCCGTGACGCCCGCATTCATCGCTTCTTCCTCGCTTTCGGCGACGGCGTCGCAGCACCCTTGAACATCAGGGTACTGTAGAATTTGCTCAGAGCCGCGTAGTCGGGACCATCGTGCAGCATGCCCGCCTGGTGCAGCATCACCACACCGTGGAGGCCCGCCCACAACGACCAACCGAACAGGGCGGGATCGACGGCGATCAACCCCGCCGCCGCCATCTCCTCGGAATAACGGGTGATGAACTGGCGTGCCCGGGTCGCTTCGCGCGCGAGGTCTGCGTGGCTGCCGTCGACCGGCTGGTCGATTTCGAACATGATGCGATAAGCATGCGGGTTGGTGAGCGCGAACTTCAAATAAGCCTCGCCGACGCGCATGCCCCGCTCGACCGGGCCGCCCCCGCCGGCGGCGGCTTTCTCCAGGGCACTGGAAAAACGTGCAAAGGCATCGGCGCGCACGGTCGCCAGGATATCGGCCTTGTCCTTGAAATAGCGGTATGGCGTCTTGGGACTGCACCCCAGCGCCTCGGCAAGCTGGCGCATGGTGACGCCTTCGTAGCCGAAGCGGGAGAACCGCTCGGTCGCGACCCGGCACAGCTCGACGCGGAAGTCGGCGATGTCCTGCTCTGTCAGGTATCGTGGCACGTCAATCTTTCCATACACGCCGTGTACGAAACGTCATCGGCCTGGTCAACAATCGTTCGTCAGGCCGACTCGGCGAACAGTTCACGGCCGATCAGCATGCGGCGGATCTCGCTGGTACCGGCACCGATCTCGTAGAGTTTGGCGTCGCGCAGCAGGCGGCCGGTCGGATAGTCGTTGATGTAGCCGTTGCCGCCGAGAAGCTGAATGGCATCGAGCGCCACCAGGGTCGCTTTCTCGGCGGCATAGAGGATCGCGCCGGCCGAGTCCTTGCGCGTCGTCTGGCCGCGATCGCAGGCCTTGGCGACCGCGTAGACGTACGATTTGCAGGCATTCATCGTCGTGTACATGTCGGCGAGCTTGCCCTGGACGAGCTGGAACGTGCCGATCGGCTGGCCGAACTGCTGGCGTTCATGGACATAGGGCACCACGATATCCATGGCCGATTGCATGATACCGAGCGGTCCGGCGGCCAGCACCGCCCGCTCGTAGTCGAGGCCGCTCATCAGGATGTTGACGCCCTTGCCCACCGGGCCGAGCACGTTTTCTTCAGGGATCTCGCAGTCCTCGAACACCAGTTCGCCGGTCGACGAGCCGCGCATGCCCATCTTGTCGAGCTTCTGCGCCACCTTGAATCCCTTGCGGTCGGTCTCGACGATGAAGGTCGTGATGCCGCGCGGACCGGCGCCAGGGTCGGTCTTGGCATAGACCACGACCACCTGCGCGTCGGGACTGTTGGTGATCCACATCTTCGTGCCGTTGAGGACGTAGCGGTCACCCTTCTTGTCGGCGCGCAGCTTCATCGAGACGACGTCGGAGCCGGCACCGGATTCGCTCATGGCAAGGCTGCCGACGTGTTCGCCGGAAATCAGTTTGGGCAAGAAGCGGCGCTTCTGTTCGTCGCTGCCGTTGCGGCCGATCTGGTTGACGCAAAGGTTGGAGTGCGCGCCGTAGCTCAGGCCCACCGCCGCCGAGGCCCGGCTCAGTTCCTCCACCGCCACCACATGCTCGAGATAGCCAAGGCCGGAACCGCCGAATTCCTCGTCGATGGTGATGCCATGGAGACCGAGCTCGCCCATCTTCGGCCACAGCTCGCGCGGGAACCGGTCGGTCTTGTCGAGTTCGGCGGCGATCGGCGCCACTTCGGCCGCGGCGAAGCGTTGAACCTGCTCGCGAATCGCGTCGGCGGTTTCGCCCAGGCCGAAATCGAAGGGGGGCATTGCGTTGGGGATCATGATCCTGCCTAGCCTGTTATGGTTCGAGGTATCCGGACGCCGGGCCCAACACGAGTCCACCGGGACGCCGCTCCAAAACTGCCCTGCCGGTCCCCGTCAGAGCAAGAACAATGTCGCCAGACCGAGGAAGGCGACGAAGCCGATCACGTCGGTCACGGTCGTCAGGAACACCGTCGACGACACCGCCGGATCGACGCCGAACTTCTGCAGGCCGAGCGGGATCAAGGTCCCCGCCAGCGCCGCCGCGACCAGGTTGCAGATCATCGCCGCTGCGATCACGGCACCCAGCTGCCAGTCGCCATACCAGGCGACGACGGCTGCACCCATGACGAGCGCGAACAACATGCCGTTGAGGCCGCCCACCACGGTTTCCTTGGCGACGAAGCGCAATGCATTGGCCGCCGTGAGCTCGCCCATGGCGAGGGCCCGCACCGCCACCGTCACCGTCTGCGTGCCGGCATTGCCGCCCATCGACGCCACGATCGGCATCAGGACGGCCAGCACCACGAGTTTCTCGATGGAGTGCTCGAATTGGCCGATCACCAGCGAGGCGAGCACGGCGGTGGCCAAATTCACCGTGAGCCAGACGGCCCGCAGTCGCGCGGTGCGGACCGCATCGGCGTGCATGTCGTCGACGCCGACGCCGCCCATCTTCAGCAGGTCCTCCTCGGCTTCCTCGTCGATCACGTCGACCACGTCGTCGACCATGATCACGCCCTGCAGCCTCCCTTCCGCATCGACCACCGGGCACGACACGAGATTGAAGTCGCGGAAGACATGCGCGACTTCGGCCTGATCGGCCGTCGTCGGCACCGAGGGAATATCCGGATCGACGATGTCGAGGATCGGCACCGGCCGCTTGGTCCGCAGCATGCGCCCCAGTGGCACGGAGCCGCGCAGGCGCCCTTCCAGATCGACCACGAAGATGTCGTACACGTCGTCCGGCAGGTCGGTAGCCTCGCGGCAATAATCGATGACCTGGCCGATCGCCCAACCGTCGGGCACACGCACCAGCGAACGCTGCATCATGCGCCCGGCCGACCCCTCCGGGTAGGCGAGCGCATGTTCGATATCGGCGCGCTCGTTGGCCGGCAGTTCCGCCAGGACCTCCCTCAGTTCCTTGTCCGACAGATCCTCGAGGATGCTCGCGGCATCGTCGGATTCGAGTTCGTGGGCGGCGGCCGCGATGTCCTTGCTGTTGAGCTGCCCAAGGACTGATTCGAGAACTTCGTCGTTGAGCTCGATCAGCGCCTCGGGATCGAGATCGCGTCCGAGGACGCCGACCAGCTTGTCGCGCTCGGGATCGGAAAGCTGCTCGAGCACCGACGCCTGGCCGGGGGCGCTGAGATCGCCCAGAAGCCTCCTGACCTCGCCGGCCCGATCCTCGGCGAGCGCGTCCTCGATCCGGCGAATCAGATCGGGCGTCACTTCGTCGAGAACATCGGGCTCAACGCTCATCCGCGTGCCTCGGCATGGCGTTGCGCCTCGACGACGGAGAGCGCCGTCATGTTGAGTATGCCGCGGGCCGTCACCGAGGGCGTCAGGACATGCGCCGGCAATGCGGTGCCGAGCAGCATCGGCCCGATATGCAGCCCATCGGCGGCGGTCTTGAGCAGGTTGAAGCCGATGTTGGCGGCATCGAGCGACGGGCAGACAACTAGGTTTGCAGCCTGCTTGAGGCGAGACCGCGGAAAGACATTGGCGCGGATGTCGACGTCGAGGGCGACATCGCCGTGCATTTCGCCGTCGACCTCGAGGGTCGGCGCACGTTCGTGCAACAGTTTGACCGCCGCCGCCATCTTGCGTGCCGAGGGGTGATCGGAACTGCCGAAACTGGAATGAGACAGAAGCGCTACCTTGGGCTGGATGCCGAACCGCAGCACCTCGTCGGCCGCCAGCAGGGTAATGGCGACCACGGCTTCGACATCGGGATCGTCGTTGACGTAGGTATCGGCGATGAACAGCGAGCGCGTCGGCATGACCAGCAGGCTGAGGCCGGCCATGTGCCTGACGCCCTCGCGGGTGCCGATCACGTCGCGTACGTGGTTGAAATGAGTGCGGAAGCGGCCATAGGCGCCGGCAATCATGGCGTCGGCATCGCCCAGCACGACGGCCAGTGCCGCAATCAGCGTCGGACTGGAGCGCACGAGGTTGCGGGCCGTCGGTTCGGTGACGCCACGCCGCTCCATCAATTCGTGATAGGCGCCCCAGTAGCGGTCGTAGCGCGGATCGCTCGACGGATCGACCAGCTCGACGTCGACGCCGGGCCGGAACCGCAACCCCAGCCGCTCGGCCCGGCGGCGCACGATCTCGGGGCGCCCGATCAGGATCGGCTGGGCAATTCCCTCGTCCAGCACCGCCTGCACGGCGCGCAGCACACGGTCGTCCTCGCCGGCGCTGAAGATCACCCGCTTGGGCGCGCTCCGGGCCTGCTCGAACACCGGGCGCATCACCAGGCCGGACTTGAAGACGAACTGGCTGAGCTGCTGGCGATAGGCGTCGAAGTCGGCGATCGGACGGGTGGCGACGCCGCTGTCCATCGCCGCCTTGGCCACGGCCGGCGCCAGTTCGACGATCAGGCGGGGATCGAACGGCTTGGGAATGATCTGCGTCGGTCCGAAGCCGCCGCTGTGTTCACCGAAGGCGCGGGCGACGACTTCCGAAGGTTCCTTGCGGGCGAGCGCCGCCAGCGCCTTCACGCAGGCGATCTTCATCTCGTCGTTGATGGTTCTGGCACCGACGTCGAGGGCGCCGCGGAAGATGTAGGGGAAGCAAAGGACGTTGTTGACCTGGTTGGGATAGTCGCTGCGGCCCGTCGCCATGATGGCATCGTCGCGCACGGCGGCCACTTCCTCGGGCGTGATCTCCGGATTGGGGTTGGCCAGCGCGTAGATCAGCGGCTTCGGGGCCATCTTCGCAACCATGTCCGGCTTGAGGACGCCAGCCGCCGACAAGCCGAGGAAGACGTCGGCGCCGTCGATCACTTCGGCCAGCGTGCGGACCGGCGTGTCGCGCGCATAGCGCTCCTTCCATGGGTCCATCAGCTCGTTGCGTCCCTTCCAGACCATGCCGGCGATGTCGGTGACCCAGATATTGTCCAGCGGCAGGCCGAGCTTCTCGAGCACGCCCAGGCACGACAGCGCGGCGGCGCCGGCACCGGAGACCACCAGCTTGACCTTGTCGATGTCCTTGCCGACCAGCGACAGGCCGTTGAGGACGGCGGCGCCGACGATGATCGCCGTGCCGTGCTGGTCGTCGTGAAACACCGGGATCGACATGCGCTCGCGCAGCTTCTGCTCGACGTAGAAGCACTCCGGCGCCTTGATGTCCTCGAGGTTGATGCCGCCGAAGGTCGGCTCCAGTGCGGCGACGATCTCGACCAGCTTTTCCTGGTCGTTCTCGGCCAGCTCGAGGTCGAAGACGTCGATACCGGCGAATTTCTTGAAGAGGACGCCCTTGCCCTCCATCACCGGCTTGGCGGCCAGCGGGCCGATGGCGCCAAGGCCCAGCACCGCCGTGCCGTTGGTCACTACCGCCACCAGATTGGCGCGGATCGTGAGCTCGGCTGCCATCGCGGGGTCGCGCACGATCTCGTGGCAGGCCGCTGCCACGCCGGGCGAATAGGCCAGCGACAGATCGCGCTGGGTCGCCAGCGGCTTGATCGGCACGACCTCGATCTTGCCGGGTCTCGGCAGGCGATGGTAACGGAGCGCGCCGTCGGTGAGTTCATCCGCCAAGCTCGTCTCCCGCCTGCATCAACAAAAAGGGCCGCCCTAGGGCGGCAATTGTGTATCACCTTTTCGTTCGAACCGGCGAGTTTGGTGCGGCCAAGAAGACTCGAACTTCCACGCCTCGCGGCACTAGCACCTCAAGCTAGCGCGTCTACCAATTCCGCCATGGCCGCGCCGGTTCGATGGGCGCGGGGATACCAAATCGACCCTCCAGTGGCAAGGCGCGACGCTCGGCTATTGCGCGAAAGGCCGGAAGCATCGATTTTGCCACAATGAGCAAGCCGGAATGGCGCATTTCCGACGGTCCCGTGCCCTATTCAGAGGCGCTGGCGGCCATGGAGGCCCGCGTGGCCGATATTCGCGGCGGACGCGCGCCGGAACTTGTCTGGCTACTGGAGCATCCGCCGCTCTACACCGCCGGCACCAGCTCGAAGGCTCAGGACCTTCTGCAGCCGGCGCGCTTTGCCGTGCATGTCGCGGGGCGTGGCGGCCAATATACCTACCATGGGCCGGGCCAGCGCGTGGTCTATGTCATGCTCGACCTCCGCGCGCGGCATCAGGACGTACGCCGCTTCGTGTCGGACCTCGAGGAATGGACCCTCCGGGCTCTGGCTCGCTTCAACGTGACGGCCGAACGGCGGCCCGGACGGGTCGGCATCTGGGTGGTCCGCCCCGACAGGCCGCGCCTGCCCGACGGCACGGCGCGCGAGGACAAGATCGCCGCCATCGGCGTGCGCATTCGCCATTGGGTGTCGTTCCACGGCCTCTCGATCAATGTCGAGCCCGACCTTTCCCACTACGACGGCATCGTGCCCTGCGGCATCGCCGACCATGGCGTGACGTCGCTGGTCGATCTCGGTCTGCCCGTGACCCTGGCCGATCTCGACGTGGCGCTGGCCGAAACGTTCGACGAAGTGTTCGGCTCCGACGTCAGGCCGTCGGCCGCTGCGTAAAGCCCTGGGGCAGGACATCAAGATCGACCGGTTCGACGTCGACGGCGTCGACCCGGGCCATGGTCGGGCCATGGCGGCAGGCCTCGATCATCGTCCCGACGGCAGTCTCCTCGCCCACGATCAGCGCCTCGACCGAGCCGTCGCTCCGATTGCGCACCCAGCCGCTGAGGCCAAGCCGCCGGCCGGTGGCCATCGCCCAGTCGCGATAGCCCACACCCTGGACCCTGCCGGTGATCGCGAGGCGGGCCTGCAACGCCATCGGGCTCAGGCGAATTCGATGATCTTCTGATCGACGCGCAGGCTGTCGCCCGCCTTGGCGTGAAGGGTCTTTACCGTGCCGTCGCGCACCGCGCGCAGGACGTTCTCCATCTTCATCGCCTCGACCACGGCCAGCGCCTCGCCTGCCTTGATCTCCTGGCCTTCGGACACCGCGACGGACGCAAGCAGGCCCGGCATTGGCGACAACAGGAACTTCGAGGTATCCGGCGCCGCCTTGACCGGCATCAGCGCATAGAGCTCGGCCTGGCGCGGCGTCAGGACCAGCACGTCGGCCTGACCGCCCTCGAGAATGAGACGCCAGCCGGGCCCCACGGCATCGACCTGCACGACAATCACCTCGCCATCGACCCGGCCATGAAACAGCGGCTCACCCGGCGTCCATTCCGTGGCGATGTCGAGGCGCCGTCCGTCGACCTCGACGGCAAAAGCCGTCTCGCTGCCGGTCACGATGAGCGCTGTCGGCTCGCGATTCAGCATCACGACGACGTTGCCCGGCACCAGCGATACATGGTTTCCCACCTTGCCCGGTGCCGCCGCCGCGCGTTGCACATGAATGCGGTCGACCACGGCGGCGACGCCGGCCAGCAGCGCGGGATCGCGCGGCGGCAGATGCGCGGCGGTAAACCCGCCCTTGAATTCCTCAGCGATGAAGTTGGTCGTCAGGTTGCCGGCGACGAAGCGCGGGTGGGCCATCAGGGCCGCCAGGAACGGCACGTTGTGCGACACGCCGCGCACATAGAACTCGTCGAGCGCACGCCGCATGCGGGCGATCGCGGCATTGCGGTCCTTTCCGTAGGTGCAGAGTTTGGCGATCATCGGATCGTAGAACATCGAGATCTCGCCGCCTTCGTAGACGCCGGTATCGACGCGCACGTCGGGCCCGGCCGCAGGCTCGCGGTACTTCACCAGCCGCCCCGTCGAGGGCAGGAAATTGCGGAACGGATCCTCGGCGTAAAGCCGCGCCTCGACCGCCCAGCCCTGCAGCTTCACGTCCTTCTGGGCAAACGGCAGCTTCTCGCCGGCCGCCACGCGGATCATCAGCTCGACCAGATCGAGGCCGGTGATCAGTTCGGTCACCGGATGCTCGACCTGCAGCCGGGTGTTCATTTCGAGGAAGTAGAACTTGCGGTTCTTGTCGACGATGAACTCGACGGTGCCGGCGCTCTTGTATTTGACGGCCTTGGCAAGTGCAACGGCCTGCTCGCCCATCGCCTTGCGCGTCCTGGCGTCGAGAAACGGGCTCGGCGCCTCCTCGATCACCTTCTGGTGGCGGCGCTGGATCGAACACTCGCGCTCCCAGAGGTAGATGCAGTTGCCGTGTCCATCGGCGATGAGCTGGATCTCGATATGGCGCGGTTCCTCGATGTACTTCTCGATGAACACCCGATCGTCGGCGAACG
>ERZ890510.1285-NODE-1285-length-16664-cov-7.636763_pt1 | contig 16664 bp, 14 predicted proteins | sample MGYA00521265_ERZ890510 | MGnify/ENA primary metagenome ERZ890510 (study PRJEB32303, sample SAMEA104408624) | aquatic metagenome | biome: Brackish water; feature: Chemocline; material: water | place: Baltic Sea | collected 2014-10-26T21:54:00 | depth 110 m ...
AAATGTTAAAAAACATGAATATATCAATAAAGCATGAATATAATCTAATAACATTAATAGGAATGATGGGCACAGGCAAAACTAAGTTTGGAAATTTAGTTGCTAATAAGCTCGATTATAACTTTTATGATAGTGATGCCATAATAGAAAAAAAATTTAGTTTAACTATTAGAGATATATTTACAATTCACGGAGAGAATTTTTTTAGAGAAGTTGAAAAAGAACATATACGTAATACTATCGAACAATCTAAAAAAAAGAATGAGAAAGCGATAATTAGCATTGGTGGAGGTGGATTTAACAATCCAGATACTAGAAGTTTATTACTGAAAAATACACAAGTAATATGGTTAGATACTTCTATTAACACTTTAATTAAACGGGTTGGAGACGCCTCAAAAAGGCCTATGATACAAGGAGATATCAAAATATCTTTAAATACAATTTTAAAAAATAGGACTAAGTATTATCTTTTAGCTCATTATAAATTAGATACAGACACTCTTTCAACAAAACAAATAATAGATAAAATTATAGAAATAAGCGCACAATAAAATATTAAAAAAAAGATTATAAAAATGAACCTAGAAATTATAAATGTTAATATAAATAAAAAACTCAAGAAATCTTCATATCCTATTTTTGTTGGTAATAATTGCTTAATTCAGGCTGGAGAACTATTAAAAAAATATATTAATAATAAAAAGTTGATTGTTATTCATGATGATTTTTTTTCTGTTAATAATAAACCAAAAAGTCATTTTGATCAATTTATTCAATCAATAAAAAAAGAGGCTGCCTCAGTAAGTTTGATAGCAATTTCAGGGGGAGACAAAACTAAAACCATGTCTAAACTTACTAATATTTTAGAAAATGTTTTATCTTTTGATATTGATAGAGATACTCTTTTAATAGCCTTTGGAGGAGGAGTTGTAGGAGATATAGTGGGTTTTGCATCGTCTATTTTATTAAGAGGTCTTAATTTTATACAAATACCTACTACTTTACTCTCTCAAGTAGATAGTTCTGTTGGAGGAAAAACAGGTGTGAATGGTACTTTAGGTAAAAACTTAATAGGAACATTTCACCAACCATTAGCCGTAATAGCTGATACATCTATTCTCAAATCCCTTCCACGTAGAGAATTAAGAGCTGGTTTTTCAGAAGTTATTAAATATGGCCTGATTAAAGATAAAAGTTTTTTTATTTGGCTAGAAGATAATTATCAAAAAATATTAAATTTTGATAACATAAGCCTTAATAAAGTTATAATCACATCGTGCTCTATAAAGTCTGACATTATTCAAGATGATGAAAAAGAAATGGGCAAAAGAGCATTATTAAATCTGGGGCATACTTTTGGACATGCCATAGAATCAATTGGAAATCATGACAAAAAAATAATTCATGGCGAAGCAGTATCAATAGGAATTTGCATGGCATTCAGTTTTTCTAAAAAATTAGGTTTTTGCTTAGAATCTGAAGTTGAAAGGGTAAAAACCCTTTTTAAAAAATCTGGCCTTCCTACTTCTATAAAAGATATTCCTAATTTATTACTATCAGCCGATGAAATTTTTGATAAATTTAAATATGATAAAAAAACAAAAAATAATAAATTAACTTTTATTTTAAATAATAAAATTGGAGAATCTTTTATTAAAAAAGACGTCAACACAGAAATTCTAAAAAACTTTTTAACTGAAGAAATATAATGCCTGAAACTTTCGTTTTTATTTCAATTATTATAATATTAATTATTTTATCTGCATTTTTTTCTAGCTCAGAAACAGCTCTAACCGCTGTTTCTGAGGCAAGAATTCATGAACTTGCCCTTCAAGGTAGTAAAAGAGCAGTCATTATTGAAAAAATATTAATAAAAAAAGAAAAAATGATAAGCTCACTTCTTATTGGCAATAACTTAGTAAATGTAATTGCTTCAGTATATTCCACTAGCTTTGCTATTAATTATTTTGCTGATTTTGGATTAATTTTTGTAACGATTTTGATGACTGTTATATTAGTTATTTTTGCTGAAGTTATCCCAAAGACATATGCATTCAGTCACGCAGATAAATTGGCATTAACTGTTGCTCCAATGATAAATATTATTATTTTTGTTTTAACTCCTGCTACGATTATCACAGAAAGACTGGCTAAATTTGTCACTGGGCCTAGAATTGAGGACGAAGAAGCTAAAACTGAAGAACTAAGAGGCATGATCAGATTGCATGCAGGCAACGAAATTAAAGCTAAAGAGAGAGGAAAAATGATGTCAAGCATGCTTGACATGGACGCCGTTACGATTGAAGCTGTGATGACTCATCGCGGTGCTGTGACAATGATTGATTCTAAATCTCCACCTGAATTAATATTTAAAGTTGCAGGAGAAAGCCCTTTTACTAGACTTCCTATATATTCAGGCAGCCCTGATAATATCATTGGAATTCTGCATGCAAAAGAATTGTTTAGGAGTCTTCGGAGACGAAACTTTAAAAATCTAGATACAATAAATTTATCTGAGTTAATGATTCAACCTTATTTTGCTCCTGAAACCACACTCCTATTTGATCAATTAGAAATATTTAGAGCAAGAAGAGAACATTTTGCCGTTGTTGTTGATGAATATGGCGATTTTCGAGGAATTGTTACATTAGAAGATATTTTAGAAGAAATTGTTGGCGACATCGACGATGAAACAGATATTCATGTCAAAGGTGTTAAACTCCAACCAGATGGTTCTCTTATCACTGATGGATCTGTCACAATAAGAGATTTAAATAGATCCTTAGGTTGGACTTTACCAGATGAAAATGCAAATACTATAGCTGGATTAATTTTACATGAATCTAAAACAATACCTGAACCTGGACAAGAGTTTAGATTTTTTGAAATTAGATTTAGAGTTTTACAAAAAAAAGGTAATTATATTTCTCAATTACGTTTGTGGAATGAAATTGGAATTAATACTGAGTTATAATAAATTCCTAAACTTTATTATACTCTTTTAAAGAATAAGCCTTTAAAGTTACCGAGTGTAAATCTAATAAAAACTCTTCTTTTAAGATTTTGTTAATTATCCTATGACGCTCAATCTTATTTTTATCAGAAAACTTATCAGCTACTATAGTAATATCAAAATGGCTTTCTACACCATCTTTAAAGCTACGATGACCTCTATGTTCTTCAGATACATCTTTAATTAAAAGAAAATCTGGATTAATTTCATTTATAATCAAATTTTCTATTCTTGCTTTTCTATTCACAATTGAAACTCCATTTAATAATAAGAAAATATTTAATTTTAAAAAAAATGAAATCCACTGTTGCACGTACTAAATCAGAATTCTATAGTTAAAAAAATTTAAAAGATTAATTATGTTTAAAAAAAAAGAACAAAAAGAAAGTATAGATAGAATTTGTCACAATCAAAGTTGTGATCAAATAGGAATATATCCTGCCCCTAAATCTAGAGAAAAACTTAATGAATATTTTTATTTTTGTATTGATCATGTTAAAGACTTTAATAAATCATGGAATTATTTTGAAGGCTTAAACGCAGAAGAATTGGAAATTGAGATAAGAAAGGCCGTTACCTGGGACAGACCAAGTTGGAAATTTGGAACTAAGCCTATAAACCAAAACTTTCAAAAAGCATTTGATTTTTTTGATCAACAAAAAAATAAAGTTAAAAACCAGGTTAAAAATAAGAAATTAGACGAAGCATTTAAAGTTCTTGAAATTAATCAAGATAGTACCTTGAAAGAAGTAAAAACTAGATATAAACTACTAGCTAAAAAGTGGCATCCAGATGCTCAGCAAAATATTAAAAATGAAATTAACAAAGATAAATTTGTGATTATATCAAATGCTTATAAAATAATTTATAAATCATTTACAGAATCAAAAAACAATAAATAGCACAATAAAATTTGGAGATAATATTATGAATGAAGTTAGTTTAACTAACACAATGGATTTTGAAAGCGATACTTTTCCTAAATCTCTTTCCTTGGATTTAGACTCTCAAAAAATATTTGGCTTTAAAACGAATATGAAAATATTTGGTTTTAAAGAGAAGACTAAGTTTGTTCCAGAAATTGATGATTCTTATTTATTTGATGAGGTAACTACAAAAGCTATACTTGCTGGTTTTTTATATAATAGAAGAGTTATGATACAAGGCTATCATGGTACAGGTAAATCCACTCATATAGAGCAAGTTGCTGCAAGATTAAATTGGCCATGCGTTAGGGTAAACTTAGATAGCCACATAAGCCGTTTAGATCTAGTTGGAAAAGATGCTATTATTCTTAAGGATGGCAAACAAATTACCGAGTTTAGAGAAGGTGTTCTTCCATGGGCATTACAGAACCCTGTAGCAATTGTATTTGATGAATATGATGCAGGAAGAGCTGATGTTATGTTTGTAATTCAAAGAGTACTTGAAGTTGCGGGTAAGTTAACACTTTTAGATAATAACAGAGTTATCACTCCTCATCAAAACTTTAGACTTTTTGCTACAGCTAATACTGTTGGATTAGGTGATACAACAGGATTATACCATGGAACACAGCAAATTAATCAAGGCCAAATGGATAGATGGTCCATTGTTTCTACTTTAAATTATTTGCCTTCAGAAGCTGAAGAAAAAATTGTGATTTCGAAAGTTCCCAACTTTAATAATGAAGAAGGAAAACAAACAATCAAATCAATGGTAGCTATTGCTGATTTAACTAGGAATGGATTTATGTCAGGAGATCTCTCAACAGTTATGTCTCCAAGAACAGTAATTACTTGGGCTGAAAACACTAATATTATTGAAGATATTGATCTAGCCTTTAAACTAACATTCTTAAATAAATGTGATGAAATGGAAAGACCAATAGTGTCTGAATATTATCAAAGATGTTTTGGAAGAGATTTAATTAGTACAGTTAATTTAAATAATGATTAACAAATATTAATATGAATGAAAAATCAAAATACTCTCAATTTCAAATTGCTACTGCTGCCACATTAAAAGCAATTTCAGGGGATAAGGTTAATGAAAGAGAAATTAAATTCTCTGGCACAAGTAGCCAATTATCTTCTAAAGAAATAAGATTACCTCAAATTATAAAAGAATTAGATCAAGAGACTATATCTAAAATCAGAGGTGAGTCTGATCAAATAGCTTTAAAAATCAGGTATCATGATCCTGTTTTACATTCAAAGCTATCACCTAAGTCTGATCTATCATCTCAAATATTTCAAATTGCTGAAGAAGCTCGTATTGAGGCGGTTGGAAGCAAAAATCTTACTGGATTAAAAAATAATTTAAAAAGCTTACTAGACAATAAATTTAAAGAAAAAATTTTACCGGTTCCTGGAAGTGATGATAAAGAAGCTCTAGTTAATGCTTTACATCTAGTAATGAGAGAAAAAATTTCTGGTACTAAACCTCCTAAAAATACATCTATTTCTTTAGAAAAATGGCGTCCTTGGATCAACAGTAGAATTGGAAATCTATTAAATCAATTATCCGAAAATATTTCTGATCAAGAAATTTTCGGAAAAAAAACAAAAGAGCTATTGACTGCCTTACAAGCAGAAATTGGAGAAAATGATATTAATAATGGAGATAATGAAGATAATGACGAAGATAATAATTCTGATGAAAATGAAAATGAAGATAACAGCTCATCAGCTCAAGGTGAATCTGAGGATGATCAAGAAGCAGGCCTAGATGGAGGAAGTGATGCTAATGATGATCAAAGCGAAATAGAAGGAGAAACTCAAGATTCTGAAACTGAAAATCAAGATGGCGAAGGCGAAGGAGAAATAGCATCTAACCCACTTACAGGTCATAATTCAGATAAAAACAAAGCTAATTATCATTATCAGGTTTTTTCTACAAAATATGATGAAATTGTTAATGCCACAGATCTTTGTGAGGAAGAAGAGTTAAATAGACTTAGAAGCACTTTAGATAAACAATTAGAAACATTACAAGGCGCAATAGCAAGATTAGCAAATAAGCTTCAAAGGAAATTACAAGCGAGACAAAACAGATCTTGGAATTTTGATCTTGAAGAAGGAATGTTAGATGCCGGCAAGTTAGCTCGCATTATTACCCAACCCTTATTTCCACTTTCTTACAAACAAGAAAAAGATATGAAATTTCGTGATACGGTAGTTACCTTATTAATAGATAACTCTGGTTCAATGCGAGGTCGACCAATCACAATAGCGGCTATATGCGCAGATATAATGGCAAGAACTCTAGAGCGATGTGGAGTTAAAGTTGAGATACTGGGTTTTACTACTAAAGCCTGGAAAGGTGGTCAATCTAGAGAACAATGGATTAATGAAGGTAAACCTTCCTATCCAGGAAGATTAAACGATTTAAGACATATTATTTATAAAGCTGCAGATGCACCATGGAGGAGAGCAAAAAACTCACTTGGTTTAATGCTTAGAGAAGGAATTTTAAAAGAAAATATTGATGGAGAAGCCTTATTATGGGCTCATGAAAGGTTATTAGGACGATTAGAGGATAGAAAAATCTTAATGGTTATTAGCGATGGAGCTCCTGTAGATGATACAACATTATCTTCTAATAACGGCAACTATTTAGAACAGCATCTAAAACAAGTCATTTCTTTTATTGAAAATAAGTCACCTGTTGAGTTAGTAGCTATTGGTATTGGTCATGATGTTACAAGATACTACAATAAAGCAGTAACACTTACAGATGCTGAACAATTGGGAGGAGCACTTACAGAACAATTAGCCGAACTTTTTAATGAAGAAAATACCTAAATATTTTCAGATGAGTTTTTGTCTGCTTTAAGGATTGTTTTTTTAATTGCTTGTGCTTCAGGTGCCAAATCTCTATTATTTGACTTCATTAAATAATTGTCTAAGCCGCCATTCTTCTCAACAGTTTTTAATGAACGAACGCAAATTCTCATGCTTATAAAGGCATCTAAAATTTTACTGTACAGCTTTACATTTTGAAGATTGGGTAAAAATTTTCTTCTGGTTCTATTTTTTGCATGGCTAACATTATTACCACTCATTACACTTTTACCAGAAATTTCACAAACTCTAGACATTATTTTTAACCTTTAAGTAATTGAGATTGTTTATATAAATTATGCATGCATAAAGGTCAAGTAAAATGAAATAATCACTAATATTAACATTAAATTTTATACTGATTGAATTCCATTCTTAGCCATTTTCATAGCAATATTTTCGTTAGATGCAATACCTCTTATATTTTTTAAGTCTGAAACTTTATCACGCTTCATCAAACTGATAATACCATTAATAATATTATCTCCAATCATTGGCCCACTATAAGTCATTGCAGTATATAGTTGAACCAGATTAGCTCCAGATAATATTTTTGCATAAGCTGTATAATGATCAGAAACTCCTCCAGCTGCTACTAATTGAAGACTATATTTCTTTGCTTTAATAATTTGATTTGCTTTAGATAATAAATTAGTAGATTTCATAAATAAAGGTTTGCCGGATAAACCTCCTATTTCATAAATATTTTTTGATTTAAGGCTAGAGTCTCTTTCTATAGTTGTATTTGATATTATTAACGCTGAAAGATTTTGCGAATGAGCAGTTTTTATTATTTGATCTAGACTAATATCATCAATATCTGGAGCAATTTTTAAAAAAATAGGAACTTCAATATTATTTTTATTAGAGTTTACAAGACCACTTTTTACAGCATCAATTACTTTTTTTAACTGTTTAGCTTCATGAAAATCTCTTAAGTTTGGTGTATTTGGAGATGATATATTTATTGAAATATAGTCTGCAAATTGAGATAGCTCTTGTGATAATAATTTATAGTCATTCACTCTATCGCTACTATCTTTATTAGGACCAATATTAATGCCTACAATAAATTTTCCTCCAACTGGATACCTTTTTCTATAATCAACTAAATTTTTTCTTGCTTCAATCATTCCTATGTTATTAAAGCCATTTCTATTAATGATTGCTTGATCTTCATTTAATCTAAATACTCTAGGCTTAGGATTACCATATTGTGGAAGTGGAGTTATTGTCCCAACTTCAGTAAAGCCAAAATTTAAATGATGCACACCTTTAATAACGGCAGCATTTTTATCAAAACCAGCAGCTAATCCCAATGGATTGCTAAAATTAATTGATTTTATAGTTGTTGGTAAAACAGTGTGATTTAATTTTGGACTAAGGCCTACTTTAAGAGCTAACAAGCTTATTTTATGAGCTGTTTCAGGATTTAGCTTACGAACAAAATAAGTTATAAACTTCCAAATCATAATAAACCTAACTTTTTACTAAAGCACCTTCTAAAACTTGCTCTAACAAAGCTTTAGTTGAATTAATACCATATAATTTTATAAAACTACCCATTCTCGGGCCATCTGATTGACCTAAAACTGTTTCATAGAGACCTTTGAACCAATCACGTAAATTTTCATATTCTAAATTTTTACCTATAGAAAATACGATTGATTGGATTTCATCTGATGAGATAGCATCATCTAATTTGGATAAAGCTTCAATTAATTGCAATATACCTCTTTTTTCAAGTTCAGATGGAGTCCTATATTTTTTTGTAGGTGCAATTTTTTCATTATAATAATTTACTGCCAAAGATATCAACGCATCTAACTCTTTATCTTTTTTTAAATTCGGTTCATATCTTGATATATAACCCCATATTATATCATTATCCTCTGCATGACACACAGAAGCTAAATTTAATAATAAAGTATAAGTTACAGGAAATTCTAACTTCGGAGGATTTCCTTTATGAAGATGCCAAACAGGATTTTCAATACATTGATCTATTGTTTGTTCATAAAATTTTTTAATATGAGAGAAATACTCATCTGTTGTTTTTGGGATGATGTCAAAATATAGTTTTTTAGCTCTTTTAGGGTTATTAAACATAAATAAACTTAAAGATTCAGGAGTTCCATATCTCAACCATTCTTCAATAGATAATCCATTTCCTTTAGATTTAGATATTTTTTCTCCATTACTATCGAGAAAAAGTTCATAAGAAAATCCCGAAGGAGGATTTTTACCAAGAACTTTAAGAATTTTACTAGACAGTATAACACTTTCAGACAAATCTTTACCTGCCATTTCATAATCCACACCTAAGGCAAACCATCTCATCGCCCAGTCACATTTCCATTGTAACTTACATGAACCTCCAAGAATAGAAACCGTCTTTAAATCTTGAGAAACCTGATCAATATAACTAATAGTTGAATCTTCAATATTAATAGATGTTATATTTACTTGTAAAACCTTTCCCGTAGTAGGACAAATTGGTAAAAAAGGACTATATGTTTCTTGCCTTTCTTTTCCTAAAGTAGGCATAATTATACTTTTTATTTTTTCATAATTTTTTAAAATCTGCTTCAACGCATCATCAAATTTACCTGCTTTATAACAATCAGTGGCAGAGATAAATTCATATTCAAAGTCAAATTTATCGAGAAATTCTTTAAGCTTAGCGTTATTATAATTTCCAAAACTATCATATTGATTAAAAGGGTCTGGAACTTTAGTTAAAGGTTGTTCAAGATAATTTTTTAACATTTCTTGATTTGGAACGTTTTCAGGAACTTTACGAAAACCGTCCATATCATCAGAAAAACATATTAATTTTGTCTCTTTTCCGGTTAGAACATGAAAGGCATATTGTACCATTCGAGTTCTAGCAACCTCTCCAAATGTTCCAATGTGAGGAAGTCCTGATGGACCATAACCAGTTTCAAATAATACTGGCTGTTCATTTGGCAACCCTGCTAAAGAATTAGATTTAATTAATCTATCTCTTAAATTTCTAGCTTCAACAAATGGCCAGGAGTTAGCTTTTTCTGCTACCTCTTTAGTTTCAATACTAATCATTATTTCATCTTCTTATAAAATATTTATTATTGCTAACTTAGATAATCAACGGACGCAACAAATTTTCATTTTTTACATTTTTTAGTAAAAAAAACACCTCTTAACAAAAAGTTAAGAGGTGTTTTTTAAATTAATATTTTTAGACAGCGTTACATCATGCCGCCCATGCCGCCCATGCCGCCCATGCCGCCCATGCCGCCCATGTCCATTCCGCCGCCTGAACCAGAAGCAGGCTCAGGTCTGTCTGCAACCATAGCTTCCGTAGTAATTAATAGGCCAGCAACAGATGCTGCATTTTGCAGAGCTGATCTCACAACTTTAGTAGGATCAATTACTCCAGCTTTAATTAAATCCTCAAATTTATTAGTTTGAGCATTAAATCCAAAGTTATTATCTGTTGATTCTAAAAGTTTACCAACAATTACTGCTCCATCTTGTCCAGCGTTATCTGCTATTTGTTTTGCAGGCGCCTTTAAAGCTCTTCTAATAATGTCAATACCCATTTTTTGATCAGGGTTATCATACTTAACTTTGTCTAAGCAAGCAATAGCCTTAACAAAAACTACACCGCCTCCAGGAACAATGCCTTCTTCAACGGCAGCCCTAGTTGCATGCATAGCATCGTCAACACGATCTTTACGCTCTTTAACTTCAATCTCTGTCGCTCCACCAACTTTTATTACAGCTACACCGCCTGCTAATTTAGCAAGACGCTCTTGAAGTTTTTCTTTATCATAATCAGATGTTGTTTCTTCTACCTGAGCTCTAATTTGATTACATCTTGCAGCGATGTCTTCTTTTGAACCAGCACCATCAATTATAGTTGTATCTTCCTTTGTTATTTCAACACGTTTAGCTGTTCCTAACATCTCAAGAGTTACGTTATCTAATTTGATACCTAAATCTTCTGATATTAAATCACCTTTAGTCAAAATTGCGATATCTTCTAGCATGGCTTTTCTTCTATCACCAAAACCAGGAGCTTTAACTGCAGCAATTTTTAAACCACCTCTTAATTTATTAACAACTAATGTTGCTAAAGCTTCACCTTCAACATCTTCAGCTATTATTAAAAGAGGTTTACCAGACTGAACTACCTTTTCAAGAACAGGAAGCATTTCTTGAAGATTTGCTAACTTTTTCTCAAATAATAGAATATAAGGATCGTCCATAACGACTTTCATTTTTTCTGCATCAGTAATGAAATATGGAGATAAATAACCTCTATCAAATTGCATACCTTCAACAACTTCTAATTCAGTTACAAGAGTTTTAGCTTCTTCAACAGTAATAACGCCTTCGTTACCTACTTTATCCATAGCTTTTGCAATCATATCACCAATTTCTTTTTCACCATTAGCAGATAGTGTTCCTACTTGAGCTACTTCTGCATTAGTAGATATTTTACTTGTACGTGATTCCAAATCAGCAACCACAGCTTCTACAGCTAAATCAATGCCTCTTTTTAAATCCATTGGATTTAAACCAGCAGCAACTGCTTTTGAGCCTTCTCTAACAATAGCTTGAGCTAGCACAGTAGCTGTAGTAGTTCCATCACCAGCTACATCATTAGCTTTAGATGCGACTTCTCTAACCATTTGAGCGCCCATATTTTGAAACTTATCTTTAAGCTCAATTTCCTTAGCAACAGTGACACCATCTTTAGTTATTCTTGGAGATCCAAAGGCTTTATCAATAACAACATTTCTACCTTTTGGTCCTAAAGTAATTTTTACAGCCTCAGCTAAAATGTCAATTCCTTCTAACATTCTTGCTCGAGCATCTGCACCAAATTTGACTTCTTTAGCAGCCATTTTTTCGTCCTTTCAAATTATAATTCAATTATTTATTTAATAGATTAAAATTAACCCATAATTCCCATAATATCGCTTTCTTTCATGATCAATAGATCTTTTCCATCAAGCTTAACCTCTGTGCCGGACCATTTTCCAAACAAAACAACATCACCTTCTTTTACATCTAAAGGTTGAATTTTTCCTGTTTCGTCACGTGCTCCTGAACCTGCAGCAACGATCTTTCCTTGCATTGGCTTTTCTTGTGCTGAATCTGGAATAATAATTCCACTTGCAGTTTTTTCTTCTGCTTCGAGACGTTCTACAACAACTCGATCGTGAAGTGGCCTAAACTTCATGCCGTATCTCCCTAATTAATAAGTTAATTTATTAACAATAATATTATTATTACTGATGAGACTTAAATAGGAGAAAAATTTCATCTTTCAAGATTAAATAAAAAAAATATTAAAAAGATTGTTTTTTTTAAATTATATATCATTTATTAGCTATGAATAAAAAATTAAATAACCACAGTATTATGCATAATAAAGCTAACTTTACGTCATCGCCATTTATTTCCTATTGGCTTATCACTATGATAATCATGGTAGGTCTTATGATTAGCATAGGAGGGATAACAAGATTAACAGAATCTGGTCTGTCAATGGTAGAATGGAGACCTTTATGGGGATTTCTTCCTCCACTGAATGATACTGAATGGAATAGGATTTTTAATCTATATATGAAGTCACCAGAATATATTCTTATAAACAATGGAATGGATTTATCTAGTTTTAAAAATATTTTCTTTTGGGAATATTTTCATAGATTATGGGGAAGATTAATTGGAATTATATTTATTATCCCATTTATCTTTTTTATAGCTGTTAAAACTTTTCCTAAATTTCTATTGAAAAGAACAATTTTTATTTTATTTCTTGGTGGAATTCAAGGTTTAATAGGTTGGTGGATGGTAAAGTCAGGGTTAGTTAATGATCCGACTGTTTCTCAATATCGATTAGCCATACATTTATCTAATGCTTTTTTAATACTATTTCTTTTAACTTGGACATTTCTTGATTTGCAAGAAGGTTCAGTAAAAATGAAGCTTAATTATAATTTTTTTACTTTAGCTTTACTCTCAGTTACAATTATTGCCGGAGCTTTTGTTGCAGGAATGGACGCAGGATTATTATATAATGAATATCCTTTTATGGGAGAAGGTTTTATTCCAGAAAATTATGGTGAATATAATTTACTAGATCCTTTTGAAAACCCTGCATCTGCTCAATTTCATCACAGACACTTAGCTCTATTTACCTTGGTTAATATTTTAATTTTTGGTTTTAAGAATTATAACTATAAAAATGATATAAAAATGAAAAGAATTATCTTGTTAATGGGAATTGCGGTATCTGCACAATTCTTTTTAGGCATTATTACTTTAATAAAGATGGTCCCAATACATTTAGGCGTTCTTCACCAAGCAGGCGCCCTTATCTTATTTTTAATTTTAACATTTAGCATACATAGAATATACTTATTGAAACAGTAACTAATTGATTTTAATTTTATTATCTAATTTGATTCCAAGTTCTTTAAGCTGCAATTCATTAACATAACTTGGTGCATTCATCATTAAGTCTTCAGCCTTGCCTGTCATCGGGAATAAAATTACTTCACGTATATTTGGTTCATCAGCTAATAGCATTACTATTCTATCTATACCTGGAGCTATTCCTCCATGAGGAGGCGCTCCAAATTTAAAAGCGCTTATTAATCCAGGAAATTTATTATCTACAACTTCAGGTTTATGGCCAGCAATTTCAAAGGCTTTATACATAATTTCTGGAACATGGTTTCTTATGGCTCCTGAAGACAACTCTATACCATTACACACTAAATCATATTGATATGCTAATATCTCAAGAGGATCTTTTGTTTCTAAAGCCTCCATTCCACCCTGAGGCATAGAAAAAGGATTATGTGAAAACTCAATTTTACCTGTATTATTATCTTTTTCAAACATAGGATAATCAACTATCCAGCAGAATTTAAAAACATCTTCTTCAATTAACTTTTGATCTGTTGCAATCTTTACTCGCGCCTTTCCAGCTAAATTCGCAGCTTCAATTTCCGTTGAACATGAAAAAAATAAGGCATCACCATCTTTTAAATGAAATAACTCTTTCATACTCATAGCTTCTTCTATCCCTAAAGCATTAGCTACAGGTCCTTTTGCAGTATTTTCATTATAAATTATATAACCCATTCCCGGAGCGCCTTCAGACTGAGCCCAGCTATTCATTCTGTCAGCAACAGACCTTGATCCGCATCCAGGACCAGGAATAGCTCTAACCACTGAACCTTTTTCAATAGAATTAGCAAATATACTAAATCCTGAACCTTTAAAAATTTCAGTAACATCTTTAATTTCTAATTTAAACCTTAGATCAGGTTTATCATTACCATATTTTAACATTGACTCTGCATAGGTAATTGTAGGAAAAATTTTATCTATTTTTTTTGAGGAGAACGTTTCGAAAACTTCTCTAATAACTGGTTCAACTACTTCAAAAACATCTTCTTGTTCAACGTATGACATCTCTAGGTCTAATTGATAGAACTCACCTGGAGATCTGTCGGCTCTACTATCTTCATCTCTAAAACAAGGAGCTATCTGGAAATATTTATCAAAACCAGAAACCATAATAAGCTGTTTAAATTGTTGAGGTGCTTGTGGTAAAGCATAAAATTTGCCTTTATTCAATCTTGATGGAACCAAAAAATCTCTTGCTCCTTCAGGGCTTGAGGCTGTTAAAATAGGTGTTTGAAATTCAATAAAACCTAAATCTACCATTTTATTTCTAATAGTCTGTATTACGTTAGATCTTAGAACTATGTTTGAATGCGGTCTATTTCTTCTTAAATCAAGATATCTAAATTTCATTCTGGTTTCTTCGCCATAATCTTCTTCAGAATTAACTTGTAACGGCAAATTTTCTGCTTTTGAGATTATATCTAATTCAGATAAATTTACTTCAATTTCTCCTGTTGGCAAATTTTTATTAATTGTTTCATCTGATCTTTTAACAACCGTTCCAGTAATAGTTATCACACTTTCGAGAGAAATATTTTCTACAATTGGAAAATATGTATTTGAAGAATCTACAACAACTTGAGTGAGGCCATAATGATCTCTTAAATCTATAAATATTAGTTGTCCATGATCTCGTTTCCTATGAACCCAGCCTGATAATCTAACAGTTTCTTTAACGTCTTCATATCTAAGCTGGTTACACTTGTGAGTTCTATATTTATGCATTTTTGTAAATTCCTATGATTTTTAAATTGATAAATTTTTATTAATATTTCTATTTTTTATCTCTTTCATAATATGTCTCGCTTTTTTATCATCGATTTGGGACCAAATAGCAATTTCTTTACTAGATCTTAAGCAACCAATACATAAGTCAGTATCAATATCCAAGACGCATATTCCAATGCAAGGACTAATTCTATTAATAGATTTTTTTTTTATCAAAATAACTCTCTAATTATTTTTAGTTTCTTCAATTGCTTGAGCTAACATATCTAAAAGCTCAGAAATACCTGCCTCACCACTAGTTGCAGTTATTAAGTTTTTATCTCTAACTGTAGGTTGATCAATTATTTCAGCGCCTGCTGCTATTAATAATGCGCTATCAGCATCTGATGCGGCTATCTTTCTATCTTTTGCAGCGTCAATAGTAGTTAACAACATTGTTGAAATTCCAGCCAAAGCAACTGGCTCATGCTCTCTCAAAAATGCTCTTAAAATTCTTCTGGCATGAAGATCATTACTTAATGTGTCAATTTGATTGGACCCTCCAGGAACAATCAGAGCATCATAATCAATTGCTAGAGTTTCTGAGAGAGATTGATCAACTGGATAAGATAACCCCCATTGATTCGAAGCCCAACCATTTGTAGTGCCTATATCTCTTGAGATAATTGTATAAGAGGCTTCAGCTGCTAACAATGTTTTTTGGATAATCAAAAATTGTTCTTCATTAAAACCACTTGCAACCATGATAGCAATTTTTTTACCCTTGAAGGCTGATCTGTTTGACAAAATATTCTCCTAAAAAGTTATATGATCGTTCTATAAAAGATTTAAGTTAGCTTTTCAAGCAATGTAAATAATTTTAAAAAATCCATTTAGTAAATTTCTTATTAAGATAAGCTACTATTAAAAGTATAAAAATAGGAATAATTATCTGAAAAACAGTTGCTACACCAAGATCCTCTCTTAAACCACTTGTCGCTAAATTTAAAGTTTCAACTGTAAGAGTTGTTATTCTCCCCGCCCCAATAAAATAAACAGGTGTGTATAATGATAAAGAAATAATGATGCCAATTGCAAAAGAAGTTAACAACGTAGATACAATCAAAGGTATTTTTATTAAGAATAATATTTGAATTCTTGTCTTACCTAAACTTGCCCCTATAGATACAAAATCTTTATTTATTCCCCTTAATGCTGGCCCTAATAATATCAAACAATATGGGATAACATATAGAATTTCTATAAAAATCAATGAAGCCAGATAATTTTGGAAACCTACTTTAATTAAAAAAGTTTGAAGGCCTATTAATAACGAAATCTGCGGAATAAATAATGGGATGAATATTAGAAACTCTAAATAAGGTTTATTAATACTTAAATAATCACAAGATTCTATCCAGATTATAATTATAAAAATTGATAAAATAGAAACAATCAAAGCTATAGATAAAGAGTTAAATATTATAGCTTTATTTTCATTAAAAAAGCTTATGATATGATTTAAAGTATACGTTTCAGGATATACATTTGGAAAATACCAATTATTACCTATTCCCCAAAAGAAAGAGTTGATTATACCTAATATTGACAAGAATATTAAAAATACAGCTAAACTAAAT
>ERZ890510.1286-NODE-1286-length-16659-cov-6.369068_pt1 | contig 16659 bp, 18 predicted proteins | sample MGYA00521265_ERZ890510 | MGnify/ENA primary metagenome ERZ890510 (study PRJEB32303, sample SAMEA104408624) | aquatic metagenome | biome: Brackish water; feature: Chemocline; material: water | place: Baltic Sea | collected 2014-10-26T21:54:00 | depth 110 m ...
ATTCTTTAAATTCTGATCTTGAACATAAGAACATAGGGGATTTAAAAATTTCAAAATTTATTTTGGTATCTTTAATAAATTTAACAAATTTTTTTTCAAAAAAATGATCTTCAATTTCAAAATATTTAATATTCTCTATCTTACGATGTTCAATGGTTTTATGAATTTTTTTTTCAAAAGTATCTTTAAAGTCATTATCTTCTATTGAGTGATAAATTACTTGATAACCATTTTGAATCAATTCTTCTTTATACTGTCTCATAGCTTGAAAAAACATTAGTATTTTTAACTTATGGTGTTTGTAATTGATACATAAGCCATAATCTTCAGCCATAAAAATTTTATTAACGTTTGTTTTTTTGATGTATTCAATTGGAAATAGTTGGTTACCAAGTATTAATAAAAGATTATTATTGTGCATAATTCCTCATAAAATTTAAATAGACAATTATATAAAAGCTTATATGTTTCATGGATAGTTATTATCGTTAATTATACGTATTATATAAATAAGGATTGCTCAATGAATTTAAATGATTGTTATAATTTTAAAGATTTTAGAAAATTAGCAAAAAAACGTCTTCCTTCACCTATTTTCCATTATATAGATGGAGCAGCTGATGATGAAATTACATATAACAGAAATACAGAGGCATACAACGATTGTGATCTTATTCCAAATGTTTTAAGAGGCGTAGAAAATGTTGATTTATCTACGACTATTTTTGGCAAAAAACTTGATCTTCCATTTTATTGCGCACCGACTGCTTTGCAAAGACTTTTTCATTACGATGGTGAAAGAGCCGTTGGCAAAGCTGCTCAGAAATACGGAACAATGTTTGGTGTTTCTTCATTAGGAACAGTCAGTGTTGAGGAGATTTCGTCTATAGTATCTACACCTAAAATGTTTCAATTTTATTTTCATAAAGATAGAGGTCTCAATGATAGTATGCTTGAAAGAGTTAAGGCAGCTAAATTTGATGTTTTAGCATTAACCGTTGATACTATTACAGGTGGAAATCGTGAGAGAGATCTAAGAACTGGATTTACCTCACCTCCTAAATTAACTTTATCTAGTCTTTATAGCTTTGCTTCTAAGCCAATGTGGGCAATTAATTACTTAACAAAGCCAAAATTTGAATTACCTCAATTGCAAGATTATGTAAGTGAAGGAACTAACACCGCTACATCAATAGGGTCTTATTTTTCTTCAATGTTAGATCAATCTATGAATTGGAAAGATGCAGAGCGTTTGTGTTCTAAATGGGGTGGTCATTTTGCTTTAAAAGGTATTATGAGTGTAGAGGATGCAAAAAAGGCAGTTGATATTGGTTGCACCGGTATAATGGTGTCAAACCATGGTGGACGTCAATTAGATGGAGCAAGAGCGCCATTTGATCAATTGGCAGAAATTGTTGATGCTGTGGGAGATAAAATTGATGTTATTTGTGAGGGAGGAATTCAAAGAGGAACTCATATTTTGAAGGCCTTGTCAGTTGGAGCTAAAGCTTGTTCAGGTGGAAGAATGTATCTTTATGCTTTAGCAGCAGCAGGACAAAAAGGGGTTGAACGTGCTTTAAATCTATATCGTACAGAGTTAGAAAGAGATATGAAATTGATGGGATGCACAAATATTAAACAGCTTAATAGATCAAATATTAAGTTTAGATAATTTTAAAAAATGAAATTCTTAAATTTTAAAAAAGTTGCAGATATTTTTTTAATAAGTTCTGTTCCCATGGTCTCATGGAGTTCTTCTAAACCAAATATTTTCAAACCAAACTTTAATACGTTTTTTATTCTTTGTACTGGATTATTCATTTTTGGTTTAGGTGAGAGCATTTTAGTTGTTTCTCAATATGGAGCAACTCCTTGGACTGTTTTAGCAGAAGGGGTTGCAAAGAAAGTTAATATAGGGATTGGTTTTTCAACTTTTATCATTAGCGTTACTGTTTTAGTTTTTTGGTATCCTCTTAAAATAAAGCCAGGATTAGGAACTATAATGAATATCATTATAATTGCTATGACTATGGGTGTTTTTATCCCATTATTATCCTTTGTTAATGAAATTTTTAATGGACTTTTTTTAGCTATTTTAGGTACATTTCTTGTTGGATTTGGTTGTGGTATTTATTTAATTGCTAACCTTGGTCCTGGAACAAGAGATGGCTTAATGACAGGCATTGCCAAAAATTATAATAAACCTATTAGTTTTGTTAGATTTAGCATTGAGTTTTTTGTTGTTTTTCTCGGATGGCTTTTAGGCGGGACTTTAGGAATAGGCACAATAATCTTTGCAATTGGCATTGGTCCTTCAGTATCATTAAGTCTTAAAATAGTTTCTTATTTAAATAAGTAAATTTATAAGGTTTTAATTAAAAGAGAAAAGCCAAGTATTATTAATGTTGCTAATATACATATTCTAAATTGTTTTTGATTAATTTTATCTCTTATTTTTGTGCCTATTTGTTGTGATATAAATGCAGGAATTATAAGTGCTAAACTTACAATTAAATCTTGTTTTGTTGCAAATCCATAATAAATTAGGGAACCATATAATGGAAATGAGCCAATAAAATACATTGTTGATACTGTTCTTACAAACTTTTCTTTTGGCAGGTCCGCGGCTACTAAATATGCTAGCATTGGAGGCCCATAAAACGTTGATAATCCTCCTAAAATACCAGATCCAAAACCAATAATTATTGTTATAGTTTTTTCCCAACTTTTTTTAATATTTTGAATTTTTATACCAAAGCAGTTTACTAAGGCTGCAAAAATAATTGATACTGCAATTATTTGTGTAATTGTATTAATATTAATTTCTAGTATTAAACGCGCACCAATTATTAGTCCAACAATCAGACTTAGAAACATTGGAAGAAATCTATAACTACTTACGCCTTCTTTAAATTTTATTTGCAAAAAATTTGTTAATAATATGGGGGCACAAAGAAGTATCATTGCAGTTGTTACAGGTATTGCAAATGCAATTATTGGTAAAGCTACCATAGGCATTCCAAATCCTAAAGTACCTTTAACTAAGCCTCCAAAGAAAACAGCAGTTATTATAATAATAATTAATGTTGGATCAGAATACATTGTGAATCATTAAAAAAATATGTTAATTTATTAGATGTTTCTATTATAAAGATTAACATGTAAAGCTTTTTTATTTCTTTTAGAGTAATTATGAAAAACATTATCAAATTTCTACAAATAAGAAGATCTATAACAGCAAAAAATATGATTGATAATAATATTAATGAAGATGATTTAGAAGCTATATTAGATTGTGGAATTAGAGTGCCTGATCATGGAGCATTAAATCCTTGGAAATTAATTGTAATTAAAAACAATGCAAGGTTTAGAATTGGAAATGATATTTTAGCTAAAGAATTTAAAATTAATAATCCGACAGCAACTGAAGAAGAAATAGATTACGAAAGAAAAAGATTTTGTAGAGCTAATGTTATAATTGCAGTTCTTTTTAAACCAGTTTCTCATCCTAAAATTCCTTTATGGGAGATGGAATTATCTTCTGGCGCAGTATGTACAACGCTTCTTATAGCCGCTCAATCCTTAGGTTATGCAGCGCAATGGTTAACTGAATGGTATGCTTATAGTAAAGCTATGATTATAGAATTAGGAGGTAACCCAGATACAGATAAAGTTGCTGGTTTTATTTATATAGGGAATAAAGAAAAAGATCCAATAGAAAGAAGAAGGCCTAGAAAAGAAAGTGTAATAGATTTTTTAATAAAGTAATCTTAAAAACTTTCTGCATATAAACATTTTTCAAAAATATCGCTATCTACGTTTCCACCTGAAGCAATCACTAAAACATTTTTATTTTTTATGTCTATTTTTTTTGAAATAGCAGCTGCTAATGCAACAGCACCTCCTGGTTCTAAAACAATTTTAAAATATTTATATGCAATTTTCATAGCTGTTAATGATTCAGTGTCACTGACTGAAATTCCACCGCTTAAATTTTTTTTATTAATTTCAAAAGTTATATTACCAGGCTTATTTGCTAATAATGCATCACATATTGAGTGATGTTCCATTGTATTTTCAACAATCATTCCAGCTTCAAGGGATTTTTTAGTGTCATCAAAATTTTGAGGTTCAACAGAATATATTTGAGCATTAGGATGATATGCTTTTATCGAGGTGCTTACTCCGGCTATTAATCCACCGCCTCCACAGCAACATAATACAATATCTGGGATAACATTGATTTCTTTTAATTGTTCTACAGCCTCTAACCCAGCAGTTCCTTGGCCAATAATAACATTGACATCATCAAAAGGTGGGATAATTATAGCATTTTGCTGTTTTGCAATAGCTTTTCCTATCTCTTCACGGTTCTCAGTGTTTCTATCATATTTTATTATTTGTGAACCCCAAGCGATTGTTCCATCTAATTTAGTTTTAGGAGAGTCTTTTGGCATTACAATAGTAGCTTCTCGTCCAGTAATACTTGCTGCTGCAGCAACAGCTTGAGCATGGTTCCCGCTCGACCATGCAACTACTTTCTTTGCATCTGATGGCAATTGAAGTATAGTATTCATTGCTCCCCTAAACTTAAATGCACCAATAGTCTGTAAATTTTCAGCTTTAATATATATATTTGATTTTAATTCTTTGTTTACATGATCTGATTTTAATAATGGCGTTCTAACAATTTTACCTTTTAATCTTTCGGCAGCTTTAATTATAGAATCGTTCGTAACCATTCCTATCATTTGAATTGTTTTCCCTTAAATAAAATAAAATTCTTAAACTTGTTAATTTTGAATGAAATAGTTATGATATGCAATCATTATTCACAATACAGAGGTTATCATGTTATTTCACAGTTCTTACACAGCTCTTTTAACTCCTTTTAAAGATAATCAAGTAGACTTTGATGCTTATCGTAAATTAATAGATTTTCAAATTGAGAATGGAACTAATGGATTAGTTCCTGTTGGGACAACTGGAGAGTCTCCTACGTTATCTCATGAGGAACATAAAAAATTAGTTGAAGTGTGTATTGATCAGTCAAATAAGAGGGTTCCTGTTATAGCTGGAGCTGGTTCTAACTCTACTGCTGAAGCAATTGAGTTTGTTAAGCATGCTTGTGATGCTGGAGCAGATGGTGTTTTAGTTGTAACACCTTATTATAACAAGCCAACTCAATCTGGTTTGTTGGCACATTATAATGAATTGATAAAACATTCTACAAAACCAATAATTATCTATGATATACCTGGCCGTTCAGTTATTCAGATGAGTGATAATACTATGGCTAAATTAGCGGAAAATGAATTGATTGTAGGTGTAAAAGATGCAACAGCAGACTTAGCTAGACCAACTAGATTACAAAATCTTATTGGAGATGATTTTATTCAATTATCTGGTGAAGACGGAACGGCTTTAGCTTATCTTGCAGCTGGAGGTCATGGCTGCATTTCAGTTACTGCGAACATTGCTCCAAAGCTTATTTCTGAAATGCATAATGCATGGAAGTCAGGAGATATATCTTTGTGCCAAGAGATCAATAAAAAGCTTATGCCTCTTCACGATGCTTTGTTTTGTGAAACTAGCCCAGGCCCTTTGAAATATGCGGCATCATTGCTAGGAATGTGTTCTCATCAAGCAAGATTGCCGATAGTAGATATTGAGGATAGTAGTAAAAAAAATGTCAAAAAAGCACTTGAAATAACTGGTTTATTGTAAAGTATAATACTAAATGAAACAAAAAGATTCTAAATGTATATCTCATGGAAGGGTGGCTGAGAATAGGCGTGCAAAATTTGATTATGCAATTTTAGAAACTATTGAAGCGGGCATTATTTTGTTAGGCAGTGAAGTTAAAAGTTTAAGATTAGGAAGAGCCAGTATAGCAGAATCCTATGCTACAGAAGAATCTGGTCATATTGTATTAATAAACTCAAATATACCTGAGTATAGCTCAGCAGCATTTGGTCAAAATCATGAGCCTAAAAGAATTAGACGGTTATTAATTCATAAAAAAGAAAGAAATAAAATTTTTGGTAAGATTAAAAAAGAGGGCTGTACAATAGTTCCTCTAAGTCTTTATTTTAATCAAAAAGGGCTTGCCAAAATATCTCTTGCTATTGCTGAAGGAAAGAAGAAAGTTGATAAAAGAGAAGTTATAAAAAAACGAGATTGGGATAGAGAAAAGCATAGGTTATTAAAAAATAACAATTAAAATATTTGTATTAACATTAAAATTAACTACTAAAGAGAATATGAAAAAAAAAAAGATTTAATAATAGGGATTGGAGGAAATATAAACTCAAATGAAGGGCTTCATCCTATAGAAGTTGGAAAAAAGGCTATTAAAAAACTTCAATCTTTATCAATTAATATTCAAAAAATATCCAGCTGGTATATATCTGACCCAATACCTAAAAATGACCAACCCAAATTTTTCAATTGCGTTGTTGTTGGCAACACTTTTTTAAATGAAAACAAAGTTTTAGAAAAACTTTTATTAGTTGAAAAACAATTAGGAAGAATAAGAATTAATCTCAATGATTCAAGATCTGTCGATCTTGATTTAATCGATTATGATGGAAAGATTTATAAAAGTAATAATTTAATTTTACCTCACCCCAGATCTCATTTAAGAAGATTTGTTATGGAGCCTATCGCTGAAGTTAATCCTTTTTGGATTCATCCAGTGTTTGGCTTGAATGCAAAACAATTATCAAATCAATTAGCTAAGCAAATTATATCAATATATGAAAGTAATAAAAAAATTGATTGATTTTTTTGTGCAAAGTCTTTAATGAACTAAAATATCTATGGAGTATTAAATGGCAAGAGTAACAGTAGAAGATTGTATTAAAAAAATTCCAAATAGGTTTGACTTAGTTGTTGCTGCCTCTCAAAGATCAAGAGAGATATCAAATGGAATGAAAATTGAAGTTGAAAGAGATAACGACAAGAACCCTGTAGTCTCTCTTCGTGAAATTGCAGAAGATGCTGTTGATCCTGCTGCATTGCATGAAAGATTTATTAGATCAATGCAAAAAAATATCATTAAAAAAGAAGTGATATTTGAAGAAGAAAGTTCAGTAGAAGAAGAATTTTCAGCCTATCTTACTATTAATAACTCAGATGACAAATTAGTTTCTAGTTCATCTATTAATTCAAAGAACACTGATGTTGAAACATCATTTGATGATGTGTCAAAAGATTTAATTAGAAACGAAGACTAATTTAGATTTTTTAGTTTCATGTCTTTCTTATTTTTTGTTAAGATATAAAAAATATAATTTATATCAATGAGATTTGACAATAATAATGAATATGTCAGCTAATAAAATTTATAAAAAAATTTTAACTTATGATACTTCGGTTTCCAAAGAAGTTGTCTATAAAGCATACAATATTTCCAAAAATGCTCACAGAAACCAACTTAGAGAAAGTGGGGAGCCATATTTTACTCATCCATTAGCTGTAGCTAATGTTTTAATTGATATGAAATTAGATTCAGCAACTATTGTTACTGCATTACTTCACGATGTTGTAGAAGACAGTGCTTATACTCTAGATGATATAAAACAAAATTTTGGAGTTGAAATATCTAAGTTAGTTGATGGTGTTACAAAATTATCTAAATTAGAAACAAGGTTTGGGCTTGCTCAAGCTGAAAACTTTAGAAAATTATTATTAGCTTCATCGGATGATATCAGAGTTTTATTGGTTAAACTTGCTGATAGGTTGCATAACATCAGAACTATAAGTGGTATTAAAAATAACCAAAAACGATCAAAGATTTGTTATGAAACTTTAGAAATTTTTGCTCCTTTGGCAGAACGTCTAGGAATAGTAGCAATACAAAGAGAATTAGAAGATAGATGTTTTGCTGAAATTAAACCAGAAACAAGAAACTCAATAATCAAAAGATTAGATTTTATATATTCACAAGATAAAATTAATATTCCTTTTATTACAAAAGAAATTGAATCTTTTTTTAAAAAAAATAATGTTAATTGTGAAATTACAGGACGTATTAAAAGTAGTTATTCAATATGGAAAAAAATGCAGTTTAAAAAAGCTAATATGGATCAATTGGCGGATATAATGGCATTTCGTATTATAGTTGACGATAAAGCATCGTGTTATCAGTCTCTTGGACTGCTTCATCAAGAATATACCGCTATTATGGGTCGTTTCAAAGATTATATTTCAGCACCTAAACGTAATGGTTATCAATCACTTCACTCAAGTTTGATAGGTCCCAAAAAAACTAGAATTGAAGTTCAAATTCGTACTTCTCTTATGAATGAATATGCCTCCAAAGGAGTTGCCGCTCACTGGATGCATAAAGGTAAAGCTAAATTTTCTGAAGGAATTAGATATAAATGGATAAGAGAACTTATTCAAATAATAGAAGAGAGCTCAGATCCTGAAGATTTTTTAGAAAATACAAAACTAGAAATGTATAATGATCAAGTTTTTTGTTTTACTCCAAAAGGTAATATGATCATTCTTCCTAAGGGAGCAAATGCCGTTGATTTTTCATATGCAGTTCATTCGGAAATTGGCAATTCAGCTGTTGGAGCAAAAATAAATAATAAAACGAGGCTTATCACAACTGAAGTCCATAATGGTGATCAAGTAGAAATTTTAATTTCTGAAAATGGATTTCCTGATCTAAAATGGATTGACAGTTGTATAACTGGAAAAGCTAAAGCAGGTATAAAAAGGTTTATCAAAAACAGAGAAATTAAGGAGTTTTCTCAAATGGGAACGGCTTTATTACAAAAAGAATTTAGACAGCAGAATAAAACATTACATGAAAAAAGTCTTATCAAAGTAATGGAAGTATATGGTTTATCTGATTTAGAAGAATTATTAATACAAATAGGAAAAGGTAACATTAATTCTAGAGAAGTTTTAAGCATTTTATATCCTAATAAAAAATTAGAATTTCAAAATATTACTGCATTGAAAAAAAATAACATACAAGAAAAAATAAAAATTAAAGGCGTTATTCCCGGTATGGCTATACATTATGCTCACTGTTGCCATCCATTGCCAGGTGAAAGAATTGTAGGAATTGTTACTACTGGAAAAGGTATTACTGTTCATGCCATAGATTGCTTTTCTTTAGAAAAATTTCATGAAATGCCAGAAATGTGGCTTGAAATTACTTGGGAAAGAGAAGGAGATGCCTTTCATAAAGGAAATTTAGTTACAGTTTTAGCTAATGAGCCAGGAAGTTTAGCCGACGTTACAAAAATAATTAGTGCCAACAATGGAAATATTTCTAATATTCAGGTGATTTCAAGAGATTTAGATTTTTATAAATTTAATATAGATCTTGAAGTAAAGAATATTAGTCATTTAAATCATATTATAGTTGCTCTTAGATTATCCCAATTTGTTGAAAGTATTGAAAGAGGTAAAGAATAAAAGTGTCAATCTTTAAAAAACACAAATCTAAATCGTTTAAATTTTTTATTCAAAAGTTTTTATCATTTAATAATTTAAAAAGAATGGGCATGTATTATTGGTTTCGTTTAAATAGACTACCAGGCTCTACATACTCTGTTTCAGCAGGGTTTGCTTGTGGTTCAATGGTTTCTTTCACACCTTTGCTAGGATTGCATTTTTTTTTAGCTATACTATTTGCTTATTTTTTAAGAGCTAATTTTTTTGCGGCGTTGATAGGAACAGCTGTTGGGAATCCAATTACTTTTCCTTTTATATGGGGATTAATTTATAATATTGGTGTTTTTATAACTTCTAAGCAAGATGCAAGTATAATAAATCATATAAGTGTTAATATGATCCTTAATCAAACTTATGAAGTTTTATTGCCAATGTTAATTGGAGCCTCTGTTATCGCGTTACCTGTTTGGATAGTTTCATACTTAGTTATGTCTGCTTTTGTCTCATCATATAAAAAAGCAAAAAAAAGAAAAAATAATAATATTTGAAATCAATTGTATTTATAGGGTTATGATATTGAAAAGTTATATTAGATTAGGTTTAAACATAGATCACGTGGCTACTATCAGAAATGCTAGAGGCGGGTTTTTACCTGATGTATCACGAGCTGCACAATTAGCTGAAAAAGCAGGAGCAGATTTAATTACCGTTCATATAAGAGAAGATAGGCGTCATATTAATGAAATTGATCTTCAAAATGTATTAGAAGCTATAAGCATACCATTAAATTTAGAGATTGCCGCTAATGAAAAGATGGTTTCTATAGCTAAAAAATTTAAACCTCATTCTGTATGTTTTGTTCCTGAAAAAAGAAAAGAAGTAACTACAGAAGGAGGTCTTGATGTTTGCTCTAATATCGAGAATTTAAAGAAGATCATAAATCCTTTGTTAGACAGTGATATAAACGTAAGCTTATTTATAGACCCAAATGAAAACCAATTAATAGCATCTCATAACCTTGGTATTAAAACAATAGAATTTCATACAGGATCATATGCTAATGCAACAAATAATAAGGATAAGTTATTGGAACTAAAACAAATGAAAGAATGCGTTTTACAAGCTCAAAAACTAAAAATTGCTTCTCATGCTGGTCATGGTTTGAATTATGAAAATGTATCTTTGATAGCGTCAATACCTAATATAGTAGAGTTAAATATAGGACATTTTTTAATTGGCGAAGCTATTTTTCATGGTTTAGATAATGTAATTAAAAAAATGCGTAAGATTATAGAAGATGCCATCAAATGATTTATGGAGTTGGCACTGATATTCTGGATGCTTCAAGAATAAGTAATATTTTAAAAAAATTTGATAAAAAATTTATTTCAAGAATTTATGGTAAAAATGAAACTAGTTTTCTTAATAATAAGTTAAAAAATCAAAATTTATTTCTAAGCAAAAGATTTGCAGCTAAGGAAGCATTTTGGAAAGCTATGAGCCCACAAAGAGGAGATGGTTTATTATTCAGAGAAATAGAAGTCTTGAATGACAAAAATGGCAAACCTTATTTTTATTTTTCAGGTAAAACAGAAGAATATATAAAAAAGAAAGAAGAAGGATTACATGGTAATTTAAAATTTGATATTTCATTATCAGATGAGCCTCCTTACGTAATAGCTTTTGTAGTTATTTCACTTGCTCTAATTGGATAGGTAATGCATAAATCAGAGTGTTAATTTTAATAGATTATATCAATTTGGAGATTTTAGTATGCGTGCAGCAAAAAATAGTTTTGGAGAGTTGATCAAAACTTTGATGGTTGCAGGTTCTATTGCTATCATTTTTAGATCTATTTTTTTTGAACCTTTTAATATTCCATCTGGTTCAATGATCCCTACTTTATTGGTTGGAGACTATTTGTTCGTCTCCAAATATTCTTATGGTTATTCTAAATATAGTTTTCCATTTGGTGTAGTTCCTATTAATGATCGTATTTTTGATAAATCTCCTGAACGAGGTGATGTAATTGTTTTTAGAAAGCCAGGAGACGAAAGCATAGATTATATTAAACGCTTAGTTGGATTGCCTAATGACACAATACAAGTAAAAGAAGGTATTTTGTTTATAAATGGTAAAAGTGTAAATAGGATTAAAGCTAATATAGGAACAATGAAAAATATTAACGGTAATCAGCAGACTTTAATAGAATATAAAGAAACCTTTGAAGGAAGTGAATATCATAAGATTATAGAATATAGTGATATTGATAATTTTGATGATACTATAGAATTTAAAGTTCCTAAAGATCATTTTTTCTTTATGGGCGACAATAGAGATAATAGTAGAGATAGTAGGTCATCTGAAGTAGGGTTTGTTCCTAAAAAAAACTTAATAGGAAAAGCTCAAATAATATTCTTTTCTCATGATAATTCAGCATCTTTTTATGAATTTTGGAAATGGCACAAGTCTATAAGATTTTCTAGAATAGGGGAGGCTATTAAGTAATTGCTGCTTGATCAATTTGAAAAAAAAATAAATTATAAATTTAATAACCAAGACTTATTAATTGAAGCTTTAACTCACTCAAGTTCCTCTATCTCAATTTCTCAAAATTATGAAAGATTAGAGTTTCTTGGTGATAGAGTTTTAGGCTTAATATTAGCTGAATATTTCTTTAAATTATTTCCTGAAGTTAATGAAGGTTGTTTAAATGATTATTATCAAAAATATGCTAATCAAGACTTTCTTGCTGAATGCGCTCAAAATCTAAAAATAGCAGACTTTATACAAACTCAAAAAGGGGATAATTTGTATAATAATAAATCTATTTTAAGTGACGTAATTGAATCACTAATTGGAGCAATTTATATTGATTCTAATATCAATGAATGTAGAAATTTCATAGAAAATAAAATACTAAACCTAGTTTCAAAAAGCTCGCCTCCTCTTAGGCATTCTAAATCTTTACTTCAAGAATTTTGTTTAAAAAAATATAAAGTGTTACCGAAATATTCGATGACCAATAAATCTGGCCCTGACCATAATCCAGTTTTTACTGTCTCGGTTAGCGTTAATGAAGATACTTTTATGTTAGGTGAAGGATCCAGTTTAAGAATTGCAGAAGAAGTAGCGGCTAGTAAATTGTTGGGATTTTTAAATGTTTAATTTTAATAGCTATATTTAAGGTATTTTATTGGAAAATAAATTAAAAAACAGATCTGGTTTTGTTAATATTTTAGGTATACCTAATTCAGGAAAATCTACGTTAATAAACAAGATGGTTGGTAAAAAAATATCAATAGTTTCTCATAAAGTTCAAACCACAAGATTTTGTGTAAAAGGGATTAGTTTATATGATATTGATAAGGAAAAAGGCATTCAATCTCAGATTATTTTTATTGATACACCAGGTATTTTTAATGCTAAGAGGAGATTAGATAAAGCCATGGTTTCTGCGGCTTGGTCAGAGCTAAAGTATTGTGATAATGTAATTTTTATTCATGATGTTTCTAGAGCCAAAATTAATGATGAAACTTTGAAAATTATAGAAAGACTCATAAAAATTAAAGCTTCTGCAATCTTAGTTTTAAATAAAATTGATTTATGTCCAAAAGATAAGTTATTGGAAAGAACATTAAATATTGAAAAACTATTTGATTTTCAAAAAGTTTTTATGATTTCAGCTAAAAATGGGAGTGGATGCAATGATTTACTTTCTTACCTTGCAGGCATAATGCCTGTACACCCTTTTTTATATGATAAAGATACAGTATCTGATTTGCCTGAAGCTTTACTAGCATCAGAAATAACAAGAGAAAAGTTATTTAATACTTTAAATCAAGAATTGCCTTATAATTTAATGGTTGAAACTGAGAAATGGTCAATAAACCCTAATAAGAGTATTAATATTGAGCAGGTAATATACGTTAATAAAGAGAGCCATAAACCAATTATATTAGGCAAAGGTGGGCAGAATATTAAAAGAGTAGGTATTGCTTCACGTAAAGAATTAGAAGAATTATTAAATTGTAAAATTCATCTTTTTTTATTTATTAAATACAAAAAAAATTGGATGGAAGATCCTAGAAAATATTCTTCTATAGGCCTGGATTTCAATGCCTGATTGGGTAGATCAAGGTATTATTTTGTCCGTGAGAAAATATGGAGAAAAAGGCTTAATTACTCAGATACTTACTGAAAACCATGGAAGGCATTCCGGATGGCTATCAGGTCATTCAAGTAAAAATATAGTTTCACAAGCTCAACCTGGGAACATTGTCTCTGTTTCATGGAAATCAAGATTAGTTGAACAAATGGGTAATTATAGAATTGAATTAATTTCTTCTGTATCAGGTAAAATATTTGATAATAAATTAAAGATTTTAGCTTTAAGTGCAATGTGCTCATTGTTAGAAAAAATTTTACCAGAAAGGCAAAAATATGAAGAAGTTTACAATGCATCAATTGCTTTTTTAAATCTAATTATTATAGATGATGATAGAAATATTGATTACTGGCTTGAAGGTTATGTCAAATGGGAAATAGGTGTTTTAGGATCTATAGGCTTTGCATTAAAATTGACTGAATGTGCAGTGACCGGAAGTAAAAATGATCTATACTTTGTAAGTCCTAAAACAGGAAAAGCTGTCTCAAAACATGGAGCTGGTAAATTTGCGCCTAAATTATTAGCACTACCTTTTTTTTTAGGTGGATTTGTACATGTTGGTTCTAATTTTTATAATGAAATTGTTGCAGGGTTAAAAATTACTACTTATTTTTTTGAAAATAAATTATTAGCTTCTATTAATAATGAAAAAAGTAATATTATGCCTAAAGCTAGAACTAGATTTATAGAAATGATCGAAAAATTTTAATTTTTAAAAAAGGTTAAGTTAATGAGTGATAACGATTTAAAAGATGATAATGTTATTTTAACTAGTTTTTCACAAGCTATATCAGAACGTTACTTATCTTATGCTTTGTCCACTATAACATCTAGATCGTTACCTGATGTTCGCGATGGCCTTAAGCCTGTTCATAGAAGAGTTTTGTATGCAATGAGGCAATTAAAACTTAACTATAATCTAAGTTACAAAAAATCAGCAAGAGTAGTTGGTGATGTGATGGGTAAATTTCATCCTCACGGTGATGCTGCAATATATGATTCAATGGTAAGGATGGCTCAAGATTTTGCATTAAGATATCCTCTTGTTGATGGTCAAGGAAATTTTGGAAATATCGACGGTGATAATGCTGCTGCAATGAGATATACTGAAGCAAGGATGACTAAGGCAGCAGAACTGCTTTTATTAGACATTGACCAAGACACTGTTGATTTTCGAGTTACTTATGATGATGAAGGTAAAGAACCTGTGGTGCTACCATCAGCTTTTCCGAATTTACTAGCCAATGGTTCTCAAGGAATTGCGGTTGGAATGGCTACTTCTATTCCTCCTCATAATATCGGAGAATTATGCGATGCGATAATCCATTTAATCAAATTTCCTAATGCTTCGGACAGCACTGTAATCAATTATGTTGATGGACCTGATTTTCCTACAGGAGGAATTTTAGTTGAAAGTAGAAACTCAATTGTTGAAGCCTACAAAGCGGGTAAAGGTGGGTTTAGGTTAAGGGCTAGGTGGAATGTTGAAAAGTTAAGTGCTGGGCAATGGCAAATTGTTGTAACCGAAATACCTTATCAAGTTCAAAAAAGTAGATTGTTAGAAAAAATTGCTGAGCTAATGGAAAATAAACATCTTCCTATGTTGTCAGATATTCGGGATGAAAGTGCAGAAGATATAAGATTAGTACTAGAACCTAGAAGCAGAAATTTATCTCCTGAAATGATTATGGAAACACTTTTTAAAAAATCCGATTTAGAAACAAGATTCTCTCTTAATTTAAATGTAATAGATGACAAAAATATTCCTGGAGTTAAGTCTTTAAAAGAAGCCTTACAGTCCTGGTTAAATCATAGGCAAATCATTCTTCAAAGGAAAAGTGTATTTAGAGTTGGTCAAATTGAAAATAGAATAAATATTTTAAATGGTTATATAACTGTTTATTTAAATTTAGATAAAGTTATTGAGATAATTAGAGAAGAAGATAAGCCTAAGGAAATATTGATTTCATACTTTTCAATAAATGAGATTCAAGCTAATGCTATATTAGATATGCGATTACGTTCTTTAAGAAAGCTTGAAGAAATAGAATTAAAAAAAGAATTAACAACTTTGCAAATTGAGCTAGAAAATTTAAATGGCATACTTAACGATACGGACAAACAATGGAATATTATATCTCATGAGATAAAATCTCTAAAAAAAGATTTTGGTGATTTAGTCAATAGGCGAACTAGTATTGAAGATATACCTGAAGTAGATGATTTTAATGAAAACCATTTCGTTTTAAAAGAGCCAATCACAATAATTTTATCTGAACAAGGCTGGGTTAGATTCCAAAAAAGTCATATAGATAAAGATGTTGAACTTAAGTATAGAGAAGGCGATAAAGAATTATTTATTGTCCACGCATTAAGCACTGATAAAATAATTTTCTTTGCTGATAATGGTCGTGTTTTTTCTGTTCCAGCTAATAAATTACCTTCTGGCAGAGGGTTCGGTGAGCCTATTTCTTTAACTATTGATTTAAAGTCAGAAAATAAAATTATATCATGCTTTCCATATTTTGATGGCAACGTAATGATTGCTTCAACTAATGGTTATGGGTTTAAGCTTAACTCAGCAAATTTAATTGCCCAAACAAAAACGGGCAAGCAAATTCTTAATGTTAAAGGAGAAGTTAAAACTAAAGCATGTAAAGAAATTACTGGAGACACTGTTGCTATCGTTGGAAATAATAGAAAATTGATTGTTTTTCCTATAGATGATTTGCCTGTTCTTAATAAAGGAAAGGGAGTTATTCTTCAACGTTATAAAGACGGCACTTTATCAGATTTTACTTCATTTAATAAAAATGAAGGGTTGTCATGGAAAATGAATGGTGGTCGAAAAAGAGTTGAAACAGATCTTCTTACTTGGGAAGGAAAAAGAGGGGGGGCTGGTAAATTGGCTCCGAATGGATTTCCTAGGCCTCCAATATTTAATTAACCTTTTTTATTTATCATGTTAAATATATGTTTTTGTTCATTAAAATGTTATTTATTTAGGCAAAAATCCTTTAAAAAGCATTTTTATTAAAAAAAAACACTAAATTATAATTTAATTATTTTTT
>ERZ890510.1288-NODE-1288-length-16645-cov-4.562508_pt1 | contig 16645 bp, 12 predicted proteins | sample MGYA00521265_ERZ890510 | MGnify/ENA primary metagenome ERZ890510 (study PRJEB32303, sample SAMEA104408624) | aquatic metagenome | biome: Brackish water; feature: Chemocline; material: water | place: Baltic Sea | collected 2014-10-26T21:54:00 | depth 110 m ...
ATACGTCACTAAATTTTCAGCCGCAGTGTCTCAAAGTCGTTGACAGGTTCCGGTTGCTGACAGACATATTCGAAGTCGTGTCCGACCAAGAGTGCTGCAAAGGATATCTCCGACGCCAAGAGGTTGCCGCCGACGAATTTCTCTTTCGGCAGCACATGGACGCACCTACTCTACACATCGTTGAATCAGGTGAATTCAGTGTGATGATCGAGCGTGAATCTGGTGATCCCTATCGGCTGAGACGTGCCGGTGCGGGGGCAGTCCTTGGCGCCGCCGCATTCTTCCGCAAGGGGTCTCGGGAGGAAATGGTATCCGTCCGCGCAGATTCTGCCGGCGTGACCTGGTCGTTGTCCATCGAGGCCGCGAAGGAGATGGCCAGCAAAGATCCCGCTGTGCTCCTGCAGCTGCAGTCCCATCTGTTGGGCGTGTTGTCAGAACGCCTGGGTGCGAATCTCGATTTGATGCGGACAATCTTCAAAATGGAGGATTAGCAGCCGTATTGCTCCTTCTCCCCATCGCGCTTCGTATCAACTTTGAGTGCAACACTCAGAGTCTGTAGGGAACGACTTACCAAGCGAGTGGTATCGGCGTGGGGCCCGTGGCTCCGGCGTTGGTGCATCGCTCGAGCATTTTTAGACAGATCCCCCTGCACCAACGCCGGATAGACCTCGGGGCTGTTCCATATCTGTGGTCGAACATGGTGCCCAAAATTGGAAGCTCGTTCCGGTTCTGGCGACCTACTAAGAGACACCCTCCCCCTGTTTTGGTAGACGGTTCAGATTGAGTTTCTTGTTGACTGCCGTTCCGGATTGCGTCTACTGTGACGCGAGTGCTCACCGTGAGCCTCTGGTCCGCGGCAAGGGTTAAACACACCTCGAGAAACATACATAGACCTTCTTTCGGTAATGCCTGACTTAGCGGAGACCAGGCATTACCGAAAGATGGTGTTCTATGTCTCGCCAACTCCCGCCCCAACCCCATATAGATGTTCTCAAGAAGCAAGCTCGGCAGCTGCTCAACCAGCACACAGCTGGTCAACCAGAAGCTGTTTGCCATCATCTTGGGCGTATTGCTGGTCGGTGCCGTTATCATGCTCAAGCACGCCAACGTCGACCGGGGACCTGGATGGCAGGTGGGGCCATCCTGTGGCTGACTGAGCCGCTGGATCGCTCCTGCGTGTCACGCCGGAGGTCGCGGGTTCGAGTCCCGTCGGCCGCGGAGCCGACGTGCCCATGGTGCTGCCCCCCGATTGGGGGGCCCAAGCACCGTGGAGAGCCTGACCCGTCCTACGCAGCCGTCGCTGAGCATATCCCCATCATGCTCGTCACCGGCATCTTCCTGGCACGGGGCGTCGATCTGGCGGCAGCACAGACCGTCATCCGCGACATCGACATGCCCTTCTTCGACCACATCCTCGGTATCGAAGGTGGCTTCGATGCTGCCGTACACGGCATCCTGGAGCTGGTCGGCATTGCCGGGCGCGCAGATGGAAGAGCTCGGCAGTTTTCGCCGCGACCTTGGCGTGCTCCAGGCCGGTACCGGCTCCTCAGGTGGGCCGGCGGTAGAAGCGGGCCCAGTCCTGCGTCGGTTCGTAGCCCAGGATGCGGCGCGCCCGTTCGATGGAAAACTTTCCCTGTCCCAGATGGCTGTGCAGGTTGAACTCTTCGTAGTTGTCAGGCAAGGCGTCGACCTCGAGGGCCAGGCGACAGGCGTGCTGCAGGTCGTCCCAGACGATGTTGAAGGGGGCGAAGTCCTTGCCGGTGACCGGCACCGTCGGTGCCGCACTCAAGCCGTTGAACAGGTAACAGGGCGTAACGATGCCGTAGGTGCGCGCAAAGATCCGGCAGATCTCACGGCTCAGCATCTTGGTCGTGGAGTACCAGCCCGTGCCCGGTGCATCCGGCGGATTGTCGATGTCGAAGGCGTGATCGTAGTAGGGCCGCACATACTCGGGCCCGCTGTGCAGGACTTTGCGGATGCCCAGCGCCGCCGCCGCCCGCATCACATGCCACGCGCCGCGCACGTTGACGTGAAAACTCAGGTCGGCATCGTTGCGCACCACCGTGTAGTTCATGATCGCATCATGGCCTTCGGCTGCGGCCAGCACCTGCGCATAGTTGGTGACATCGACCGTATCGATGCGGGTGCCATCCGGATGGGGCTTCACATCCGCAAGCGTCAGGTCATAGTGCGGGACCAGACCGGGCGTGAGGAAGGGGCCGATCATACCCGAGGCACCGAGGAAGAGCACCTTCTTCTTTGTCCTGGCAGGCGTTGCTGCAGGCACGGGCGCCGGGATCTGCTGCGCCCAGGGCCGCTGCACGGGCGCCCGATCCCCTGCCGCCGCCCACGCCTCGCCGAAGGTGTGCTGAGCTTGAAAGACCTGCCCGGCGCGATCACTTACATACTTCGGATTGGGTGGCGTCGCACACACGTGGAACAGCTGCCAGCGTCGGGACCAGTTGGGGTTGTCGGCGCTGTGCTGCGACGTCATCTGTGTCAGGGCCCCCTGAAAGGCCCGCACCGCATCGCGCGGGTCCAGCCAGCTCAGATCCGGCGCCTGGCCGATGACCTCGTCCTGTGCGGCCAACGTGCCCAGGCGCAGCGCCGTCACACCCACGAGGAAGTCCCGGGCAAACTCCCGACACGTCAGTTCCCCGAGGTAGCGCGCCATGGGCTCGATGTCCGGCGTCGGCAGCGGCCGCCACATTTCACTGATGTAGACGTCATCCGCATAGGGACGGAACAGATCCAGCGTACTGCCATACACGAAATGCCTGACACCGGCCTCAACGGCGGCCTTGAACAACACATGCGTGCCACGCGCGTAGTAGTCGAGGAGAAACGCCGCGCGTGCTTCCGGATCCTGGGGCGTGTCGCTCGGTGGCTCTCCCGTGTGCATGACAGCATCCATGCCGCGCACAGCGCGCCACATGGCTGCCGCATCGGTGAGATCCGTATCGATGCGGCGAAGCTGGTGTTTGTCCGCCTCGAGTGCCGTTGCCAGGGCCCGGCCGAGATCACTGGCCGCACCGGTAAGAAGAATGCGCATGGAGGTATGCCGTCGTCTGTTGTCTGGTGGGTTGGACTAAGTCAGAAACCACGTACAATGGAAGGGTGTCACCACCGGTATTGTCCAGTCGTCGCGCCTACAGATCCGGGTACTTCAGATCTGTACGCCAGCAAGATCCTCACGAATCATCTGTGTCAACGCTGCCGTTGCCGGTGATTCGGGCCGCCCCCGATGCCGCACGAGACCGATCGAGCGTGCGTCGAAGCCCTGCGCGCCGATGGTGAGCAGCCGCCCTTCGGCCGCCTCGCGCACGACCGACACGCCGGGGACCAGGGCGATGCCGAAGTCGATCTCGACGAACTGTTTGATGATCTCGATGCTGCCCAGTTCCATGGCCAGTCGTGGTGCCACCCCGGCGCGCTGCAGCACTTCATCCAGCACGGCCCGGCTCTGGCTGCCTCGCTCCAGCGCCAGCAGCGGAAAACGCCCTGCTGTGGCGGGCCGGATCGACTGGCGACCGGCCAGAGCGTGTCCCGGTGGGCAGATCCACACGTCACCCCGGACAAAGAGTGGCTCCGCCCGCAAGCCCCGTTCGCGGGCAGGCAGGGTGACGATGCCGAAGTCGACCTGATCGGCCAGGGTCAGTTGCCGCACCTCGGCGGACATCTTGTTGCGGATGTCGACTTCGACCTCCGGATAACGCTCATGAAATCGTCGTAACACGTTGGGCAGCACATACGTACAGTTCGTATCACTTGTCGCCAACAGGACCCGGCCGCGGACGATCTGACCCATGGCATCCAGCTCCTGACGAGCCCCTTCCAACTCGGCAAAGACCGCCGTAGTGCGCGCATAGAGGGCGCGGCCCGCCGCCGTCAGCTCCACCGCACGCCGCCCCCGTACGATCAACGCCTGGCCCAGTTCCCCTTCCAGCGCCTTCACCTGCTGGCTGATGGCGGACTGTGTCAGGAACAGGCGCGCCGCGGCTCGTGTAAAGCTGCCCTCGCGCGCGACCTCGTAGAATCCACGCAATTGCTGCAGTTCCATCAGCACTACCTTGCATTAGTCGGCTTGCATTAGCTGGATTGATGCCCGGTATCAGTATAATGAATTTGGCTTATGCGAAGGGTCTCTCGTAGTTGATCTGTGTCAGTCCCCACCACTCACTCGCTGCCAGGAGAAAGAGTCATGCCCGTCACTGCCGTTGTCGGCGCCACCTGGGGGGATGAAGGCAAGGGCAAGATCACCGATGCCCTTGCCGCATCTGCCAATGTCGTGGTCCGCTTTCAGGGCGGGCGCAACGCCGGCCACACGATCATCAATGATCGCGGGCGCTTCGCTTTGCATCTGCTGCCCTCGGGTGTGTTCACACCCGACACCGTCAACATGCTCGGACCGGGTGTGGCCGTGGATCTGGCGGCGCTTTTTGCCGAACTGGACGGACTGCTCGCCGCCGGTGTGCCCGCCCCCGACCTGCGCGTCGCCCACCGCGCCCAGATTGTGCTGCCCGTACACGTGCTGCAGGACCAGTACGAAGAGGAGCGTCTCGGCGCCGAACGTGCCTTCGGCTCCACCCGGGCCGGCATCGCCCCCTTCTATGGGGACAAGTACATGAAGATCGGCGTGCAGGCGGGCGACCTGCTCGACGAAGCCTGGCTGCGGGAACGTGTCACCCGTTGCCTGACAGCTCGCAACGTGCTGTTCCGCCATCTCTACCAGCAGCCTGAGGCCGACGTCGATACCATCGTTGCTGGTCTGCTCGTCCATGCACAGCGGCTGGAACCCATGCTATGTGATGGGCCCGCCCTGCTGCACGAGCGCCTCGCCGCCGGTGAGACCATCCTGGCTGAAGGCCAGTTGGGTGCCCTGCGCGACCCCGATCATGGCATCTACCCGTATTCGTCCTCCTCGTCGCCGCTGGCCGGTTTCATTCCGGTGGGCGCCGGTGTGCCCGCGGCGTCCGTCACCGATGTCGTCGCCGTCGCCAAGGCCTACAGCAGTTGTGTCGGTGCCGGTCCCTTTGTCACCGAGTGGTTCGGCGACCAGGCCCAGCAACTGCGACAGCGTGGGGGCGACCGGGGCGAGTACGGCGCCACGACGGGCCGCCCCCGGCGCGTGGGCCCCTTTGATGGCGTGGCGACACGCTACGGGTGTCGCCTGCAGGGCGCGACGCGGGTCGCCCTGACCAATCTCGACGTGCTTTCCTATCTGCCTGAGATCCCCGTGTGCTGCGCCTATCGGGTCGACGGCCAGCAGACACAGCAATTGCCATTGACACGGTACCTGGAGAAGGCTGAACCTGTCCTGGAACAACGGCCCGGTTGGCAGGGGCAGGACCTCACCGGTGCGCGCAGGTGGCAGGATCTGCCGGACGCCGCCAAGGGTTATGTAGATTTCATCGAAGCCCTCATCGACGTACCCGTGCAGATGATCTCTGTCGGTCCCCATCGGGACGCCCTCATCTATCGAGACTGAAACGGATTCATGACAACAGTGCCGCAGGCGATCTTCTTCGACCTTGACGACACGATCCTCGACTTTACCGGACCCGCCGGGCCCGCCTGGCAAACCACTGTGGCCCGCTTTACCGGCGACTACGGTGGCATTGAGCCAACCACCGTGCTTGCCGCCATCAACAGGGTCTCCCGCGTCTGGTGGTCGGATCCGGATCGGCACCGACGCGGCAGACTGGACCTGCAGACAACACGCGGGCGCAATGTCGGTGATGCCCTGGCTGAGCTCGGCATCGCTGACAATGGTCTGGCACAGCGCGTTGCCGACACCTTTGCGCGGCTACGGACCGAGGGTCTGCAGCTGTTCCCAGGGGCCCTTGCGACGCTGCAGCACTTTCAGCAACTCGGCGTACCCATGGCGCTGCTGACCAACGGTGGCAGCGCCGAACAGCGCCACAAGATCGATCACTTCAAACTGGCCGGTTTCTTCGACTGCATCATCATTGAAGGTGAGTTCGGCGTCGGCAAACCGGACGAGAGCGTCTTCCACCATGCCCTCGAGCAGCTCGGGCACCCGGTGGAACAGACGTGGATGGTTGGTGACAATCTGCGCTGGGAGATCGAGCCCTGCCGGCGTCTGGGCCTGTATACCGTGTGGGTAGACCCGCGCCACGAAGGTCTGGCACCAGGCGCAACCATAGAACCGCATCGCACCGTGCACAACATCCACGAACTGATCGAGGTCTGATGTACACACCTGCCAGCAACCGAGAATCACGCCCGGAAGTTCTGCGCCAGTTGATCGCCGCCTACCCCTTCGCCTGTATCGTCACCACCGCGGGCGGGGCGCCGGAAGCGACACACCTGCCGTTGTTGCTCAGCGACGATGGCAAGCGACTGCGCGGCCACATGGCCCGTGCCAACAACCAGTGGCGGCATTTCGCCGACGCTCCACTGCTGGCTATTTTCCAGGGGCCCCATGCCTACATCTCCCCCACGTACTACGAGGCGGCGTTTGCCGTACCTACGTGGAACTATGTCGCCGTACACGCCACCGGCACAGCGCGTCTCGTTGATGATGCCGTCGCCGTACGGGAGCTGCTCGATGACCTGATCGCCAGCAGCGAGCGGCATGGCTGGACCATGCCCTGGCAGGACGAACACGCCGCCGGGCTGCTGGCGGCAATTGTCGCCTTCGAGATCGACATCGAGCAACTGCAGGGCAAGACGAAACTCGGACAGAGCCGATCGGCCGCCGATCAGCAGCGCACCTACCACGCCCTGTCCACCTCGGCGCGGGCCGGTGATCGAGAACTGGCCGGATTCATGGCCGACTACCAGCAGGAAGGATCCAGCCAATGAGCCAGCGACTCCGTGTTGCAGCGATCTGCACGATCTATCACGCCTGGTCCCACGCCGACGCCATCGTCACGAAGTTTCTCAAAGGCATGACGACGGACGAGGCCTGCCACGCCCCCGAGGTCGACATCGTCTCCATGTACATCGATCACGTGCTCGAAAACGACATCGGCACAGGGATGGCGGCCGCCCACGATGTGCCCGTACACCCCAGCATCCGCCGGGCACTGCACGCCGGCGCCGACAAACTCAACGTCGACGCCGTCCTGCTCATCGGTGAACATGGTGACTACCCGTGGAATGAGCGCGGGCGCCACATGTATCCCCGGCGTCAGTTCTTCGAGCAGATCGCCGGTGTCTTTTCCGAAAGCGGTCGCAGTGTACCCGTCTTCAGCGACAAACACTTTGCCTACGCCTGGGCCGACGCCCGCTGGATGTGGGACCGGGCCCAGGAACTCGATATCCCCCTCATGGCCGGTTCCTGCCTGCCCCTGTCCTGGCGCCGCCCCTGGCTGGAGCACGACAAGGGTGTGCACATCGACGCGGCTGTCGCCGTCGGTTTTGGCGGCATCGAGGCCTATGGCTACCACACCCTCGAAACCCTGCAGTGTATGATCGAACGTCGAGTCGGCGGCGAGTCCGGCGTCGTCTCGGTCCAGTGCCTGGAAGGGGATGACGTCTGGCGCGCCCGTGACCAGGGCCGCTTCTCCGCGGAGCTCGCCGAGGCGGCCTGTGCCACGGTGGGCACGCGCCAACCTGGGAACATGGAAGATTGCGACAAGCCCGCCCTCTTTCTGCTCGAACACGCCGATGGTCTGCATTCGGCGGCCCTTATGCTCAATGGTCATGTGGCCGACTGGGCCTACGCCGCCCGCGTCGACGGGCAGGTTCAGGCGACGGAGTTCTTCCTGCAGCCGGATGGGCCCGGCGCCAGCTTCGGTTATCTCAGTCGCAACATTCAGCGCTTCTTCCAGACCGGTGTCTCCCCCTACCCGACGCAGCGCACGTTGTTGACGACAGGTGTCATCGATGCCGCCATGAATTCGCGCTACGAGGACCACCGTCGGCTGGAAACACCGTGGCTCGACATCACCTACGAGTCCTACGACCAGCTGCCGGAACGGCCCCTGGGAGAGCGCCCCAGCGGTGCCTGTCTGGCTCGGAACTGCCCGGATCTGCTGTTGCCCTGGCGCCAATAGCCGCGGTAGGTGGATCGCATCCGCTGCACGATTTGCGCCATCCGTGCGCGTCGGGGACCTTCATGATCCATGAGATACCTGCCTGAGATTTTCGCCAACAACCAGCAGTGGGCCCGCCACGTTCGGGAGCACGATCCGGACTACTTCAAGCGACTGGCCGAGGCGCAGCGCCCGCGCATTCTCTGGATTGGCTGTGCCGACAGCCGCGTCCCGCCAAATGTCATCGTCGGCCTTGATCCGGGCGAACTCTTTGTCCACCGCAACATTGCCAACGTGGTCGCCCCGGGTGACGTCAACGTGTTGTCCGCCGTGCAGTTCGCCGTTGTCACCCTGCAGGTGGAACACGTCGTCATCTGTGGCCACTACGGTTGTGGGGGTGTGCAGGCGGCCCTGTCGCCACCGATGGGTGGGCCGCTGGGCGTCTGGGTCGATCACGTCAGCAACGTGCGCCGTCGACACCGCGACGAACTCGAGCCCCTCGACGCAGCGACGCGCTTCCGCCGGCTGTGTGAATTGAACACGCGGGCACAGGTAGACTCCCTCGCCTCCAGCAGTATCATCCTCGATGCCTGGGGACGTGGCCAGAAGCTCTACCTGCACGGCTGGATCTATGATCTGGCAACGGGCCTGATCACCGATCTGCACGACGACCGCGAAGCCTGAGCCAGCGGGATCATCGGCGCCCAGCTGTCGACGAGTCCACTGGCGACATGCCCGCTGGCAACCAGGGACTGCGCCCCTGTTACGCTCCTGTGTTGTCGTATCTGCCTGTAGCATCCGCCAACGCTGGACAGGGTTCCAGGGCATGCCTAACGTCGTCTCTCCATGACGACCCTCCCCATTGACCTCGACGCCGGCCTGCGCCAGCTGGGCTTCGCCGCTTTCCGCCCCGGACAGCGCGAGGCCATCGAGGCGCTGCTGGATGGGGGCCGGGTCCTGCTCGTGGCCCCCACGGGGGGCGGCAAGAGCCTCACCTACCAGTTGCCCGCCTCCCTGCTGCCGGGCACCACCATCGTGGTCTCCCCGCTCATAGCCCTGATGCACGATCAGGTGAGCGCCCTCGAAGCGCGCGGCATCAGCGCCACCTACCTGGCGGGCACCCTCGATGGCGACGTCATCCGCCAGCGCATGAGTGCCATGGCCCGAGGCCAGTACAAGCTGGTCTACGTCGCCCCCGAGCGGCTCACATTCGACGGTTTTCGTGATCTTGTCGGCCGGCTGGACTGCCCACTCGTGGCCATCGATGAGGCCCATTGCATCAGCGAGTGGGGCCACGATTTTCGCCCCGAATACATGCAGATCGGCGAGCTGCTCGAGCAACTGCCCGGGGCCCGGGTGCTGGCGTGTACGGCGACCGCCACCCCGGTCGTGCGCGACGAGATCCTCGCGCGCCTCGGTCTGCCTCCGGATACACCGCAGCACCTGCGCGGTTTTGCCCGGCCGAACCTGGCCTTCCGCGTACGTGACACGCAGAGCAAGAAGGACCGTGCCGCACAGGTGGACGGGCTGCTGCAGGAGGCGCTGACCCGTCCAGGCGGTGGACGCGGCACAGCCATCATCTACGCCCCGTCGCGACGCCAGACAGAAGAAGAAGCGACACGTCTTTGCAGCGCCGGCTGGAACGCCGCCCCCTATCACGCCGGCATGCCAGGTGACCAGCGCGAGTCCGTGCAGCGCGCCTTCACTGCCGGTGCGCAGGAGATCGTTGTTGCCACGAACGCCTTTGGCATGGGCATTGATCGCGCCGATGTGCGCTGCATCGCCCACCTGGCACCTCCCAGTTCGGTGGAGGCCTACTACCAGGAGGCGGGACGCGCGGGGCGGGATGGGGCCGATGCCGTCTGCGTCCTGCTTGTGTCCTCCGGCGACATGGCCTTCCGCCGGCGCCTGATTGAGAGTGACATTGACGGTCGGGCCCCCGATCCCGAGACCGTGCGCCACCGCTGGAATCTGTTTCTCGAATTGATGCGTTATGCCGAGGGTGGCGGCTGCCGCCACGACGCCATTCTGCGCTACTTCGGCGACGAAGCCGAAACCTTATCCGGGTGCGGCAAGTGTGATGTCTGCCTGGAACTGTCCGACGACGACGGCTACGACGCCGACGAGGTCAGCCGCGTCGTGCGCCAGGCCTTGTGCGGCGTTGCCCGTGTGCATGGTCGTTTTGGCATTGGTGCGGCGGCCCGCCTGCTGCGCGGCGCCGATGATCTGCGCCTGCAGAATGCCGGCCTCGATCAGTCCCCCACCTATGGCGTGCTCTCGGAGAAAGCCGAGGAGTGGATCCTGACGCTGCTGCGTCGCTGCGTGACAGCGGGCTGGGTCGATTTCAGCGGCACCGATCGGCCCGTGGTGCTCGTCACCGACGAGGGCTACGACGTCATCCATGCACGGCGCCCCGCGCGCCTGCTGTTACCCCCTGCTGATGCCGGCAAGCGGACCACGCCGAAGGGTGCCGGTCGCTCGGGCAAGAAACGAGCGGCAGTACCCTCCGATCTCGACGTCCATGGCGCCCGCATCTTCGAGGCCCTGCGCGCCTGGCGTCTGGAAACGGCGCGCGAAGAGGGCAAGCCCCCTTACGTCGTGGCCAGCGACCGCACCCTGCGGGACATTGCCACGCTGCGCCCCGCCACTATGGACGAACTGCAGTTGTGCCATGGCATCGGGCCGGCGAAAGTGGAGAAGTTCGGCAAGGACATCCTGGGCGTGCTGCGCGATACGCAGGGTTCAGGCCTCGGCATCAACGTATGACGCCCGTCATACTGACGGTCGCCCTCAACGGCAGTGTGCCGACGCGACAGCAATCTCCCCATGTGCCACTGACGCCGGAAGAGATCGCCAGCGACGCCGTGCGTTGCCGCGACGCCGGCGCCGCCATCGCCCACGTGCACGCGCGCGACGCTGCGGGCCGCCCAACACTGGATCCCGACATCTTCGCCGAAATCCATGCGCTGATCACGGCACGCACGGATCTGATCGTGCAGATCTCCACCGGGGGCCGCGCCGACCTGGATGCGGATCTGCGCGCCGAACCTGTGCGTCGGATCCGTCCGGAGATGGCATCGTTGACAACAGGGTCGATGAACTTTCCCGATCAGGTCTACGCCAACTCCTTCGACACCGTCACGATCCTGGCGCAGGCGATGGCCGCTGCCGGCACCAAGCCGGAAATGGAGATCTTTGAGGCGGGCATGATCGACAACGCCCTGGCGTTGGTCGACGCCGGTCTGGCCACGACACCGCTGCACTTCGATTTCGTTTTGGGCAACCGCGGCTCGCAGCCGGCCACAGCACGGCAACTCCTCTTTCTCAGCGAATCGATCCCGCAATCTGCCACCTGGACCGTAGCCGGTCTCGGCCGCTGGCAACTGCCCATGGGTATCATCGCCATGGGTATGGGCGGACATGTCCGTGTCGGCCTCGAGGACAATCTCTACTACCGGCGGGGCGAACGGGCGACGAATGAGCAACTCGTAGCACGGATGGCCCGGGTTGCGGCCGAGGCGGAGCGTCCTGTGGCGACGCCCGCTGAAGCGCGCCAACTGCTCCACCTCGGCACGTAACCCGCCTGCGGCTGATAAGTCAGGAACCCGCCTGCGGCTGATAAGTCAGGAACCCGCCTGCGGCTGATAAGTCAGGAACCCGCCTACGGCTGGTGGTCGAGGCGAACCGTCGGCTCGTCATTTTCGAGAAACCGCTCCATGGAGTTATGCGTCGCCGGTGAGGTGCGAAAATCGGCGATCCACGGCTCGCGGAACCACGCCTGCTTCTCGCGCGGCAGGCCGGCCATCACTTCCGGCGCGATCGTCGGCCGGTGCCAATGCGTCGCCAGATGTGCATAGGCGTTGAGCACCGCCACGCGTGGCGTATCCCGCTGCCAGTGTGGCCCGGCGTGGCACAGGTTTTCGGTGAAGAAGATGGCACTGCCCGCCGGACACTCGTACGACGTCAGAAATTCCGACCGCTTGCCCGGCTCCAGAGACATGTGCTCCGCGTGCATGGGGAAATTGGCTTTGTGGCTGCCGGGAATGAAATGGGTCGCGCCATCTTCCTTGGAGATGTCTGTCAGTTCAAAGACGACCCGCACCATGCCCGCATGGATGCGCCCGTTGCTGCAGCGATAGCCGAAAATGGGATCGATCTGCTGCGGTCCGCCTCCGTGCAGTTCGCCGGCCCACTCCCCCTTGCTGCGCCAGACGCAGAACGTGCCTTCCAGGCGCACATTGGGTCCTATCAGCTCGTGCAGCACCTCGGTCACCTGGGGATGATCGATCAACAGGCTCGACGGTCCACCCGGCACGGCACGGTGGGCCGCCGGCAGCGACTCCGGATCGTGCTTGATCCGATCGATCTGCTCAACAATGGGTGCGACCTCCTCCGGCGTGAGCACTGCTGGCCGCACGAGGAACCCGGTGAGATCAAAGCGAAACTTTTCTTCGTCCGTCATACCCATCGTAGCATGTCTCCGTTGTGTGACGCCCTGCCGACAGGTTGTCGGCAGGGCGGATTCTGGCTTGTTTGCCTCTTGTGCAACCGGTTGTACTGAATTCTTCACCGGAAAGCGAGCCACCATGGCTGTCTCCCGTCCCAATCTGCTGCTCATTCTCACCGACCACTGGCGCGGTGACAGCCTCGGCCGCCTGGGGCACCCCGTGGCCGACACGCCACACCTGGATTCGCTGTCGGCCGGTGGCACGACCTTCTCCAGTGCCTACACCCCGTGTCCCTCCTGCATTGCGGCCCGACGCTCGTTGATGACGGGCATGACGCCCTATTCGCAGGGCATGGTCGGCTATCAGGACGGCAAACCGTGGGACTACGACCACACGCTGGCAGGGACACTGCGTGATGCCGGCTACCAGACCATCAACATCGGCAAGACCCACTTCCACCCGGCGCGAGCCCACTTGGGCTTTGAGCGACTGCAGACGAGTGCCGACTACTCCGAGTGGCTGGAGCAGCAGACCGGCCTGGCAGGCGTCGAGAAATTCGCCCACGGTGTGCCGGCCAACTCATGGATCGGGCGGCCGAACCATCTGCCCGAACACCAGATGGAGGAGACCTGGTTCGTTACGCAGGCCCTCGATTTTCTCCGTCACCGCGACCCGACACGCCCCTTCTTTCTCTGCCTGTCCTTCAATGGGCCACATCCACCGTGGTGCCCACCGCAAGTCTATTACGATCAGTTCATCAGTCGTCAACTGCCAGCAGCCGAAATCGGCGACTGGGCGGCGCACCACGCCGAAGATGCCAGCTACCCCATGGACGTCAACCAGTGGCGGGGCAAAGTCCCCGCGCATGTCATGCAGCGGGCCCGAGCGGCCTACTTCGCCTACCTGGCCTTCCTCGACGCGCAGATCGGCCGACTCGTGGAAACCATGAATCGTTCCGGAGATCTGCGCGACTCTTTGACTCTGTTCACCTCCGACCACGGCGAGATGCTCGGTGACCATCACCTGTGGCGCAAGACCTACGCCTACGAAGCCTCCGCCAGAGTGCCCTTCATCCTGCGTCCACCAGCCTCCATGCCAGCGCCGCGCAATGTCGAGATCGCCGCCCCCATCACGGTGGGTTGGGAGGACATCATGCCGACCCTGCTCGATGCGGCGGACGTGGCCATACCGGCGAGCGTCGAAGGGCGCAGTGTGCTGCCTCTGGTCCGCGGCGACACGACCGACTGGCGCCCGTACTATCACGGCGAACATTCGCCCTGCTACCACCCGGAGAATGCCAATCAGTTCCTCACCGATGGCAGTTGGAAGTACATCTGGAACCCGATCAACGGCCTCGAACAGCTGTTCCATCTCTCCCAGGACCCGCACGAGTGCCACGACCTGGCGCCCGGCGCTCCACCGGAACTTGCCCTCTGGCGCGCCCGCATGGTGACTGAACTGCAGGGGCGCGACGAGGGTCTCTCGGACGGCGCGCAGCTGATCCCCGGTCCTGTGCCGGTATGGCGCTTTGACGAGGAAGAGGAACTGCATCTTGGCTGATTACACTCCGAACACGCACAACAACGGGGACTCATTGTGAGAATCACTCAGTACCTGGCGGCCCTGCTGTGTGTAGCTGCCGCCGACGCTGCACCCCGCACGGGGGTAACACCCACCACCGGTATCCGCGACACGCAGCCACGGGTGCATGCCATCGTTGGCGCCCGCATCGTGCCCCGGCCGGGTGTTGCCATCGACAGCGGCACCGTCGTACTGCGTGACGGTCGCATCGAAGCCGTGGGGCCTTCGGCCAAGGTCCGCCCCCCCGCCGACGCGCGCATCTGGGATGGTGCAGGCCGCACGATCTACGCCGGTCTCATCGAGCCCTACGCCCATGTCGGTCTGCCCCCCGCCAAGGACCAGCGGCAGCATGCGGACTCGCACTGGAACGACAATGTGCTGGCCGAACTCCGTGCCGCCGACCTCTACCATGCCGACGCGGAAGCCCTCAGGGAGCTGCGCGAACTCGGCTTCACCACCGCGCTGATCGTCTCCGATGCGGGCCTGTTCCATGGTCGCAGCGCCCTTGTGACCACGGCCGATGATGCCCTGCGCACCGTCCTGGTACGCCCCGACGTAGCCCACCATGTGGCCCTGAAGAATCCCGGCACACCGTCGGCCACCTGGGAAGAGGTCCGTTACCCGGGCTCTCTGATGGGCGCCGTCGCCCTTCTTCGCCAGACCTTTTTCGACGCCGCCTGGTACGCCCAAACCCACGCCAAACCAGCGGCTGGCACACAGATGGAGAGGATCGATGCCCTCGCCGTTCTCGGACCCACCGTTGTCGGCGGCACGAGTGGCGGCGATCTCGTCATCCTCGAAGTCACCGACGATCGTATGCTGCGCGTCGCCGGTGAACTGGCACAGGCCCACAATCTGCGCCTGGTGATCCGTGGTGGTGGCGCCGAGTACCGGCAACTGGCACGCATCGTCGCTCTTGGCGTACCCATGATCCTGCCGGTGAACTTCCCAGCTGCGCCGGACGTTGCCGACGCCGAAGACGCTCTGGCGACCAGCCTCGCCGAGCTCTGGCACTGGGAGGCAGCACCAGCCAATGCCGGCCGCCTGCGCGCGGCGGGTGTGCCCGTCGCTTTGACCAGTGATGGTTTGAGCAAGAGGGCCGACTTCCCGGCACGCGTGCGGCGGGCCATGGACCAGGGCCTGTCGGCGGCGGATGCCCTCGCCGCCGTGACCACCGTACCGGCGAAGTTGTTTGGCGTCGACGACGATCTCGGCACCATCGCCCCGGGCCGACTGGCGCACCTCGTCGTCACCGATGGAGATCTGTTTGCCGCCGATACTCAGATTCTCGATCTCTGGATCGACGGCGAGCATCACCGGATCAACGACTTCTCCCCCAACATCGATCTGCGCGGCACCTGGGACCTGGAGCTGCGGCTTTCCACAGTTGTCGCTGCCACCCAACTCAAGATCACCGGCAAGAGCTCCCGCGCCTCCGGGTGGAAAAGCACGGTGCATCGCGACAGTCTCACGATCGCCGTCGGCACGACCCGACTCGAGGGTCAGCGCCTGAGTCTGACCTTCGCCGGCGACTCGCTGGGGATCGCCGGCATCCTGAGCCTGTCCGGGCGGGTGACGGACAGCCTCATCGTCGGCAATGGACAGACGCCGGATGGGGTCGGCTTTGCCTGGCAGGCGACCCAAGCCCGCGCAGACACCGCCGCCGCGAGCTCGCCGGTTGCCGCGACCGAAACCGACAGCACCTGGAGCCTTCCAGCCTTGCCGCCCTTCCCGCCCGTCAGTTTCGGCGTCGCCCACATCCCGGAGAAGCCGGATGTGGTGCTGGTGCGCAATGCCACGATCTGGACCTCGGGGGCGGCGGGCATCCTTCAGGGGGCAGACCTGCTGATCCGCAAGGGTCGGGTCGCCGCCGTCGGCCGCGATCTCAAGGTGCCATCCGGCGCCATCGTCATCGACGCCACCGGCAAACACGTGACGCCAGGCCTGGTCGACGCCCACGTACACGTGGGCGCCATGGGCGGCCTCAATGAATGGACCCAGGCGATCAGCGCCGAGGTCCGCATTCGGGATGTGCTCAATCCCTACGACAACCGGATCTATCGTCACATGGCACAGGGTACCACGACGGTGCACGTCATGCACGGTTCTTCCAATCCCATTGGCGGCCAGAATGCGACGATCAAGTTGCGCTGGGGTGCCGACGTGGAAGACCTGCTACTGGCAGGCGCAGCGCCAACGATCAAGTTCGCCCTTGGGGAGAACGTGAAACACGCCAACCGTGGTCCCCACTTTACCACCCGCTACCCGCAGACGCGGATGGGTGTGGATGCGCTCATCCGCGACCGCCTGACAGCAGCGCTTGAGTACGGTGAACGGCGCCGTCGAAACAAACGGGAGCGTCGCGATCTGGAGCTGGATGCGCTCGTGGAAGTCCTTGAAGGCAAGCGTCTCATCCACTGTCATTCCTACCGTCAGGATGAGATCCTCGCCCTCATTCGTATCGCCGACGACTTCGGCTTCACCATCGGCACCTTTCAGCACGTGCTGGAGGGCTACAAAGTTGCGGAGATGCTGGTCGAACACGGTGCCCACGCCTCTACCTTCTCCGACTGGTGGGCCTACAAGTTCGAAGTCATCGACGCCATCCCCTAC
>ERZ890510.1290-NODE-1290-length-16634-cov-5.752699_pt1 | contig 16634 bp, 21 predicted proteins | sample MGYA00521265_ERZ890510 | MGnify/ENA primary metagenome ERZ890510 (study PRJEB32303, sample SAMEA104408624) | aquatic metagenome | biome: Brackish water; feature: Chemocline; material: water | place: Baltic Sea | collected 2014-10-26T21:54:00 | depth 110 m ...
ATGGATTTCGTGCTGGGTTCTTTGGCAGGTCTGATGTGCCGATTGAAATCAGCATTTGCGTTGTTTCACTGGTGAGTTTGTTCTTATCATTGGGATGTTTGTCACTAATTCGGAGTGGTTATAAGCTCCGAGGTTAAACAGGATAAATTTATGGTTACTCCAGATGATGTTAAAACGTATATCGAGGATTCGTTAGCCTGTACTCACATTACGGTGATCGGTGATGGCCAACATTTTGAGGCGGTCATTGTGAGCACGGCTTTTGATGGCAAGAGCCGACTGCAGCGTCACCAGATCGTATATGCGGCTTTGGGTGATCGTATGAGAAGCGAGATCCACGCACTATCCATGAAGACATTCAGCCCGATTGAATGGGAAGCTCAAGAAGGTTAGGGTGGAAAAGCTTGTAATCCAAGGCGGAGTAGAGCTTTTTGGCGAAGTTAAGGTTTCGGGTGCGAAGAATGCTGCGCTTCCGATACTCTGTGCGAGTCTTTTGACTGCCGAAAGCGTCAGAATTCGTAATTTGCCCCATCTGCACGACGTCACAACGATGCTGACCCTTCTAGGGCATATTGGCGTTGATGTTGAGCTGGATGAGAAGATGGGGGTGGTGTTGTCGGCGAGTGATGTGAGTCGGCTGGAAGCACCTTATGAATTAGTGCGGACCATGCGTGCTTCGATATTGGTTTTAGGGCCGCTGGTGGCTCGATTCGGTAAAGCGCGGGTGTCCCTGCCGGGTGGGTGCGCGATAGGACAGCGTCCAGTCGATCAGCACATTAAGGGCCTTGAGGCTATGGGTGCTCTTGTGGAAATTGACCAAGGGTATCTTTCTGTTAGTGCTGAACGATTAGTGGGCGCGGAGATTGTTTTTGATCTTGTGACGGTTACGGGTACAGAAAACCTTATGTTAGCCGCAACATTGGCTGATGGTGTCACCATTTTGAGAAATGCGGCGATGGAGCCCGAGGTTGTGGACCTTGCTAAGTGCCTATTGGCTATGGGAGCTAAAATTACGGGTGTAGGTACCGAGACGATTAGGATTGAAGGCGTTGCGTCGCTCAGTGGATTTGACCACGCTGTTATGTTTGATAGGATCGAGGCCGGCACCTATATGACCGCAGTGGCGGCGACTGGCGGGGAATTGTTACTCAAAGGCGTGGATACGAACATAATAAGTTCTATCACGTCAAAGCTTGCTGGAGCTGGCGCTGTAATCAAGCATGAGGGGGACAATTTACTTTTAATTGTATCGGGCCGGTTGAATCCAATAGACGTAGAGACCGCACCTTATCCTGGATTTCCGCCGGATATGCAGGCCCAGTTTATGGCGCTTGATACAATTGCCGATGGTACAAGTACCATCTCGGAAACTATTTTCGAGAACAGATTCATGCATGTACAAGAGCTCACACGGTTAGGCGCGAAGATTGAAATCCAAGGTAATATGGCGGTTATTCAGGGAGTTTCTTCACTTACTGGAGCTGAGGTAATGGCCACAGACCTTCGTGCGTCTGCTGGATTGATCATTGCTGGCCTAATCGCTTCTGGTGAGACCGTTGTAGGTCGTATTTACCATCTGGACCGGGGTTATGAGCGTATTGAAGAAAAATTTGGGCGTTTAGGGGCAAGAATTAAGCGCGTTACCAATTAGTAGTTTGAGTAGCTGGTTATTGGTTATTTTTCATAAATTATTGAGGTTATAGCATTGGTTAAATCTGGTGAATTCGTCACGATGGCTCTATCTAAAGGGCGCATCCTTGAAGATACATTGCCCTTTTTAAAGGGCATGGGGATAAATCTGATCGATGACCCCGAAAAATCGAGAAAACTGATCATTGGGACTTCTGACCCTAGGTTGCGCATTATCATTGTGCGTGCAAGTGACGTGCCTACGTATGTTCAAAGAGGAGCTGCTGATCTAGGGGTTGCGGGTAAGGATGTCTTACTCGAGCATGATGGGGAGGGCTTGTTTGAGCCATTAGATCTGGGAATTGCTCGATGCAAATTGATGGTGGCCGTACCGGAGGGGATGGATTACAACAATGTCATTCGTTCTGGGGCGCGTCTTAGAGTGGCCACTAAATATGTTAAAGCTGCACGGAATCATTTCGCCCAGAAGGGAGTCCATATTGACTTAATTAAACTTTATGGCTCAATGGAACTCGCACCTTTAGTCGGCTTAGCTGATGTGATTGTTGATCTTGTATCGAGTGGTAAAACGCTACAAGCTAATAAACTTGTGGCTGTGGAGGAGGTGCGTCAGATCAGCTCGCGATTAATTGTGAGTGCGGCATCATTAAAGCTAAAGCATGCGATGGTGCAGCCAATCATAGATGCATTTGGGCTGATGGTGAGTCAAATGAAGAGTTCCAATGATTAAGGTTCTTAAGTACGCGGACGCTGATTTCGATCAACAATTGAGAGAGACGTTGGCTTTTGAGGAGCGTTCCGCTTCGGCTATTGAGATTGTCGTGGATGACATACTTCAGCAGATCCGTAGGCATGGGGACGCTGCGCTCATTGCGCTCACCAATAAGTATGATCGGACTCAAGCGGCTTTGATCGAAGATTTGACGGTTGGTGCAGAGGTTTTGGAGTCCGCTCTGAGTGCTGTCGATAGTGAAGTTGCCGACGCCTTGATGGATGCTGCGCATCGAATCGAGAGTTACCACCAGCGACAGGTACAGAACTCATGGTCTTATCGAGACGAGTCAGGGACTCTTCTGGGCCAAAAGATTGTTCCTCTAGCTCGGGTTGGTCTCTATGTTCCTGGAGGTAAAGCGGCCTACCCATCCTCTGTATTGATGAATGCAATCCCAGCTCGAGTTGCTGGCGTTAAAGAAATCGTGATGGTTGCGCCTGCGCCAAACGGCGTGGTTAATCCTGCTGTGTTGGCGGCGGCGCATATTGCTGGAGTAGATCGGGTATATAAAATCGGTGGTGCGCAAGCGATCGGAGCACTTGCTTACGGGACTCAGACGATTAATAAAGTAGACAAGATCGTTGGCCCAGGTAACGCATACGTAGCATTAGCAAAGAAAAAGGTGTTTGGGACCGTTGGTATTGACATGATCGCGGGCCCTTCGGAGATTTTGATAATTTGTGATGGAAAGACTGATCCTGACTGGATAGTTATGGATCTTTTTTCTCAGGCCGAGCATGATGAGTTGGCTCAATCAATATTGATCACGAACGATGAGTCATTTTTGTCTCGAGTGCAAGAAAGGGTTGCGGCATTACTACCCGAAATGCCGCGAAAGTCAGTGATCAAAAAATCGTTAGAGGATCGCGGCGCACTGATTCTTGTTAAAGATCTTGATGAGGCGTGCAAAATCGCAAATAGCATTGCTCCAGAGCATCTGGAGCTCTCTGTTGAGGAGCCTGGGTTACTGCTAGATCAGATAGATAACGCGGGCGCGATATTTATGGGTAGGTATACATCCGAGGCCCTTGGTGATTACTGTGCTGGCCCTAATCACGTGTTACCGACGTCGGGAACTGCTCGTTTTTCATCGCCGTTAGGTGTTTATGATTTTCAGAAGCGCACAAGTTTGATTGAGGTCAGCGAATCTGGAGCGCGAGATTTAGGTCGTATTGCAGCCAAACTAGCGCGCGCGGAAGGGTTAGAAGCTCACGCTCGATCGGCCGAAAAGAGATTTCAGTCATGAGTCGTTTCTGGAGTGATGTGGTTAGCCGGCTGAGCCCCTACGTTCCTGGAGAGCAGACTGATTCGAAAACGGTCATTAAACTCAATACGAACGAAAGTCCCTACGGACCCAGTAAAAAAGCGATCGAGGCGATTTTAAGGTGTGTGGGTGATGACCTGCGATTGTATCCAGACCCGCGCTGCTTAGATCTGCGCGAGGCGGTTGCCTCTTTGGAGGATTTAACGGTCGATAATGTTTTTGTGGGTAACGGTTCAGACGAAGTGCTGGCGCATGTTTTTCGCGCGCTTTTTAAGTCCGACCAGCCAGTTTTTTTTCCAGATATTACGTACAGTTTTTATCCAAGTTATTGTCGATTGTTTGATTTGTCTTATGAGGAAGTTCCGCTAAACGCTGATTTCCTCATCGAAATAGAAGATTACTCAAAAGGGAATGGTGGCGTTATTCTGCCTAATCCAAATGCGCCCACTGGAATTGATCTTGGACTTCCTTCAATTCGCAGATTACTGGAAAGCCAATCTGACAGTACGGTGGTCATTGATGAGGCTTATGTCGATTTTGGCGCGGAATCTGCTGCAGTACTTATTCAAGAGTTCCCGAACCTCCTGGTGACTCGGTCTCTTTCTAAGTCTTATGGGCTAGCAGGGTTGCGCGTTGGGTACGCCCTGGGCCATGCCGATTTAATTGAGGCTTTGCATCGAGTTAAGGATAGTTTCAACTCTTACCCTGTTGATCGGCTTGCTTCAGCTGGAGCGATTGCTGCGATTCAAGATCGTGATTACTTAGATAAAGTGCGGCTCGACATTATGCGAAATCGTGAAAAGCTCTCGTCCGGCTTATCGGCGTTAGGTTTTTTGGTTTTGCCTTCGGCGACTAATTTTGTGTTTGTGCGTCATGAGCGGCTTTCAGCTCGATCGCTCCACCAAGAGCTTCGACAAGCCGATATTCTTGTGCGGCACTTCACTAGGCCAGCGCGTATTGAGGAATTTCTTCGCATCACCGTTGGAACAGAGGAGATGGTCGGAGAGATGCTTAAGCGCTTACAATTAATCCTCGCGCATTAATGGATGACGTTATTCGTATAAAATAGCACCGTTTATATCTATCATTTTTAAGCTTGAATACTCCCATGGATAGAATTGCTAAAGTCGAAAGAAACACGTTCGAAACCCAAATAAGGGTAGAGGTTAACTTGGATGGCGTTGGAAAATCTGATATCAGCACTGGGATTGGATTTTTCGACCACATGCTTGACCAAGTTGCGCGCCATGGATTATTTGATCTCTCCATAAAGGCTGAGGGAGACCTTCATATTGATATCCATCATACGGTGGAGGATGTCGGTATTACTCTGGGCCAAGCTTTTGCTAAAGCGCTTCCTGATAAAAATGGAATTTTTAGGTATGGTTATTCCTATGTTCCCCTAGATGAAGCTCTTTCACGAGTGGTGGTTGATTTATCGGGAAGGCCAGGTTTAGAGTACTCAGTCAAGTATGTTCGAGGCCGTATTGGTGACTTTGACGTTGATGTGATCCGAGAGTTTTTTCAGGGCTTTGTGAATCAAGCGGGGATTACTCTTCATATTGATAATTTGAAGGGGATCAACGCGCACCACCAAGCTGAAACAGTGTTTAAGGCATTTGGCCGCGCACTTCGTATGGCCGTGGCCGTTGACGTGCGCAGCGGCGGTGCTCTTCCTTCAACTAAGGGGCAACTCTAGTCAGTTGACTGTTTAATATGGCTTTGGTTGTAGTAGTCGATTATGGAATGGGCAATCTGCGATCAGTAGAGAAGGCCTTGGCTCATTTAGGAACATCTGATGTCATTAAGATTTCAGGTGATCCAGCCGACATTGCAATTGCGGACAAAATCGTGTTCCCGGGTCAAGGGGCAATGCCAGATTGCATGAAAGAGCTGGAGTCCAGGAGGTTAATTGACCCAATACGATTGGCTGCGGCGACAAAACCATTTTTAGGTATTTGTATAGGGTTGCAGCTTCTTTTTGAGCGTAGTGAAGAGGGTGACGTCCCTGGTCTTGGTTTAATGTTGGGGCAGGTTCGTAAGTTTTCTCCAGAAAAGCCTGATGCCGCGGGTGTCAAATTCAAAGTTCCTCATATGGGATGGAATAGGGTCGAGATTTGTCGAGCACATCCTATTTTTGAAGGAATAGATAATCAAGAATATTTTTACTTTGTGCATAGTTATTTTGTTGAGCCGGTTGTGTCGCAGACGGTCATTGGGGAGACGACGTACTGTAATAGCTTCACAAGTGCGGTAGCCTTCGGAAATCTGGTTGCTGTTCAGTTTCATCCAGAGAAAAGTCAACACGCAGGTCTAAAGTTGTTGTCTAATTTTTTGAATTGGGATGGTCGGTGGACTTGCTAGCATTATTCATTTCATTGTGTAGTTTCGGACACTTTAAAACTTAATTAAATTCTATGATTTTGATTCCAGCGATTGATCTTAAGGACGGACATTGTGTTCGTCTTCGGCAGGGTTTGATGGAGGATGCTACGGTTTTCTCTGAGGACCCCTTAGCTATGGCCAAGCATTGGCAACAATTAGGTGCTCAGCGACTTCACCTAGTGGACTTAAACGGAGCCTTTGAGGGGAAGCCGGAGAATGAGCGAGCAATAAGTGAAATCGTGGATGCTATTGGAGGCGCTGTTCCTGTTCAGGTCGGGGGTGGCATACGAGATCTTGAAACGATAGAGCGTTATCTGGATCGGGGAGTATCGTTCGTTGTTATTGGAACCGCTGCGATTCGCAAGCCGGGATTTTTGCAGGAAGCTTGTCTAGCATTTCCGCGTCATATTATCGTAGGGCTTGATGGCAAGGATGGAAAGGTGGCCATCGATGGCTGGGCGAAAGTGACCGAGCACAGTGTTACTGATATGGCGAAGAAGTTTCAGGGTTATGGGGTCGAAGCAGTTATTTATACGGACATTGGTCGAGATGGGATGATGACTGGCGCGAATATACAATCCACGAAAGAATTAGCGTCTTCTCTGGATATCCCTGTTATTGCTAGCGGGGGGATCAACTCCATCGATGATATTCGTAGGCTGAGAGAGTTGGAGGCGGACGGTGTTACGGGAGCAATTACTGGGCGTGCGATATATGAGTCTGCCTTTGATTTTAAAGAGGCGAATCAAATCGCAAAGTATGGTTAGCCAAGTCGAGGGGTCAGGCGAGTGGCATTAACGAAAAGAATCATCCCTTGCCTCGATGTCAATAATGGACGCGTCGTTAAGGGGGTTAATTTTGTAAGTCTCAGGGATGCGGGTGACCCTGTAGAAGTTGCTCAACGATATGATGAGCAAGGCGCAGACGAGCTTTGCTTTCTTGATATCACGGCTAGCAGTGATGAACGAGGACTGATATTAAAAGTCATTGAGGACGTGGCGGAGCAAGTCTTTATACCTTTGACTGTTGGTGGGGGTGTTAGGGCGACCGCTGACGTACAGAGGCTATTGAAAGCTGGCGCAGACAAGGTGAGCATTAATACTTCAGCAGTACTGAATCCGATTTTGGTAAAAGAGGCGAGTAGTTTCTTTGGAGCACAGTGTATCGTTGTGGCTATTGACGCGAAGGCGCGCCCTGGCGTTAATTCTGGCTGGGAGGTTTTTACCCATGGAGGGCGTAACGAAACCGGTTTAGACGCGATAGAATGGGGTTTGCGAATGCAGGAAGCTGGAGCGGGCGAAATTTTATTGACGAGTATGGATCAGGACGGCACCAAGCAGGGTTTTGATATCGCCCTGACTCGTGCAATGTCTGATGCTTTGAGTATTCCGATCATTGCCAGTGGTGGGGTTGGTGTCGCAGAACACTTTGTTGAAGGAGTGCTTAAAGGTGGTGCAGATGCATTGTTGGCTGCCAGTGTTTTTCATTATGGGGAAATGTCAGTAAGAGAGGTCAAAGAGGCCATGGCTCAAGCCGGGATAGAGGTCCGGTTATGAGTTACGAGTGGGTGTCCGAGATTAAATGGAACGCTGATGGTCTTGTGACGGTGGTTGTCCAAGACTGGGGCTCCGGAAAAATTTTAATGGTTGCCTGGGCCAATGAGGAAGCAATTTTAAAATCGCTCAGTGGCGGGCGGGCGTGTTTTTGGTCTCGCTCTCGCAGTAAATTATGGCTCAAGGGTGAGTCGTCTGGGCACTACCAATTGATTAAGGATGTTTATCTGGATTGTGATGGGGATTCGCTCGTATTTACGGTTGAGCAAATTGGCGGTATTGCGTGTCATACGGGAAGGAATAGTTGTTTCTTTAAGAAATTGGAACGAGATCAGTGGTCTATTAGCGAAAAAGTGATCAAAAATGCAGAAGAGATCTACGGACAAAATGAATGATCTAGAGGTATTTAATCGACTCCACGCTTTAATCACCAGTCGGAAGGAGTCGGCGACGGGCAACTCCTATACAGAAGAATTGTTTCGAAAGGGGCAGGATCATTTGCTCAAAAAATTCGGTGAGGAGGCGCTGGAAGTCATGATGGCGTCTAAGGATGATGACTCAGATCACGTCGTTCGAGAACTGGCTGATTTATGGTTTCATTCTTTGGTTGTTATGGCGTACCATGATATTTCTATGGGTGATGTAGCCAGTGAGTTAGAACGCCGGGAAGGAATCTCAGGGCTCGAGGAAAAAGCGAGTCGGAAATAAACTTGATGAAATGGTCTGGGTATGGCGCAAGATTGTATTTTTTGTAAAATTGTCTCCGGCGAGGTGCCCAGCGATACAGTTTATGAGGATAAGGAACTCTTTGTTTTTAAGGATATTAATCCTCAAGCCCCTGTGCATTTGCTTGTAATTCCCAAGAAGCACATCAGTTCACTTGCGGATGTCACCGAAGAAGATTATGGTTTGCTGGGTAGAATGATGGGCATGGCGCATTTGTTTGCGGCAAAAGCAGGGTCAATAAATGGGTTTAGGTCCATTGTTAATACGGGTAAGGTGGGTCGGCAAGATGTCTTTCACCTGCACGTTCATGTATTGGGTGGGGACGCTCCGCTGCCCCCGATGATTTACCGGAATAGTTAAGTTACAGAATAGAGTGAGGGGTTAGCATAATGGGATCTTTTAGTATATGGCATTGGGTTATCGTTCTGGTTGTGGTTGTTTTGGTGTTCGGCACCAAGAAACTAGGTAATATTGGAGCCGATCTTGGTAAAGCCGTTAAGGGATTTAAAGATGGAGTCAAAGTCAACGAGGAAGAGGGCGCTAAGAAAGCCGAGCTGAATGATAAGCAGGATTCGAGCACCGTTATAGAGGCTGAGACTAAAGATCGATCTAACGCGTAGTCGATCTGTCCACTGGATGAGCGGGTTCCTGTATGTTTAATTTTGGTGTCATGGAAATGATGGTGATCGCTGTCGTGGGGCTGGTAGTTATTGGCCCCGAGCGACTACCTAAAGTGGCGCGAACGTTAGGCCACATTTTTGGCCGGATGCAGCGTTATGTTTCTGACGTCAAATCGGACATCAGTAAGGAGATGCAGTTAGAGGAACTCAAGGCGCTGCAAAAATCGATGAAAGAGACCGCAGAAGAGATACAAGATAGTGTATCTCAACAGGTCAATTTTATTGAGTCTGAAGTTCAAGATGTTGATAAAAGTGTTCAAAAGACAGTTAAAGAAGGACTTAAAGACCTCAAGCCCAAGGCGGACCCGAGTGTAGCACTAGAGTCGACAAGTTCCGAAGTGGATGAAGTGGCAAGTTCTGAAGGGAGGCGGCCGGACGTTTCCGAGCAGGAGGAAGGCGGCGTAGACGCCCCAGAGTCTCTTGAGGTTGCGGGGAAGCTGCCCAAGGGGATCGACCTGATGGCTGGTCTTGGTTTCGGTTCAAAAATTAGCGAAACAGTTCAAGGCGACTCAGAATCGTCTGAGGAAGATCAATCGGTGGAAGTCAAAAAAAACAGTGAGCTTGGTTGATATTTTTTGACAAAATGCCAAATTTCCGATTGCAAAGGTGTCTATCTTGACTGGTGCTGAAGGGTTTATCTCACATTTAATTGAGCTGAGGAATCGTTTAATAAAGGCGATGGCTGCTCTGTTCATCGTGTTTTTTACACTGTTTTACTGGGCGCGGGATATCTACTCCTTACTCGCCGCGCCTTTGATAGAGGCGTTACCCGAAGGTTCAACTATGATTGCGGTTGATGTCGCCGCACCGTTTTTCGTCCCCATAAAAGTCACACTGTTTGCGTCATTCGTAGTGGCATTGCCAGTTATTTTGTATCAAATCTGGGCCTTTGTCGCACCAGGCCTTTACACCCATGAAAAGCGTCTGGTTGTGCCTTTGATCGCTACCAGCACGATACTATTTTTGGTGGGGTGTCTTTTTGCCTACCTTGTCGTTTTCCCAACCGTCTTTCATTTTGTGGCAGCTTTCACCCCTGAAGGGGTCGAAATGAATACTGATATCCAAAAGTATTTTGATTTTGTTTTAACCTTATTTCTTGCCTTCGGACTTGCGTTCGAGACACCTATAGCAGTCGTCATTTTGACGCGCATGGGTATAGTTAGCATAGAAAAGTTAAAAGAATCAAGGCCATATGTTGTTGTGGGCGCCTTCGTTCTCGCAGCTATTTTTACGCCACCGGACGTCATATCTCAGTTGTTGCTCGCGTTTCCAATATGGATACTGTTCGAGATCGGTTTGTTTATCGCCGCGATACTTGAAAAAAAGGCGGACAAGCGAGAACGACTTGGTGAGGATTGATTAAGCTCCTTACGACCTAACTCCTCGAGTTATCGTTGACACCGAATGGCGGCCATTATAAAATCCGTACCCTTCGCCGGCATGAATCGGCAATACTGAAGTGTAAGTTACGGATTTTGAATGAAAACTATTAGCGTAAAAGAGAGTGAAGTTGATCGCGGTTGGTATGTGGTCGATGCGAAAGATAAAGTTCTTGGTCGGATTGCAACGGAGATTGCCCGACGGCTCAGAGGTAAACATAAGGCCATCTATACGTCTCATGTTGATACGGGCGACTTTGTCGTCGTCGTTAACGCTGGGCAGTTGAGGGTTACGGGTAATAAAGCCAAAGATAAGAAGTACTATCGTCACAGTGGGTATCCGGGCGGATTGTACGAAACAAACTTTGAAAAGATGCAAGACAAATTTCCTGGACGGGCGTTGGAATTGGCTGTCAAGGGTATGTTGCCTAAGGGGCCATTGGGTTACGCAATGATCAAAAAACTAAAAGTGTACCCAGGTGCAGAGCACCCGCATACGGCGCAACAGCCTCAGGCACTTGAACTATAAAAGGGTAATTTAGATGGCTTACGCAAATCAAGCGAATTATGGCACCGGAAGACGAAAAGCTGCAGTAGCTAGAGTCTATATTAAAGCTGGCTCAGGCAATATTGTGGTTAATAAAAAGCCCTTAGATCAGTTTTTCTCGAGAGAAACTGGACGAATGTTAGTGAGGCAACCGCTCGAGGTTACTGAGTCGTTAAAGACATTTGATATACAGGTTAATGTCTCGGGTGGTGGTGAGACAGGCCAAGCGGGAGCAGTTCGACATGGAATTGCTCGTGCGCTAGTTGATTACGATGCGTCGCTAAAGCCAGCATTGCGACAGGCTGGTCTGATTACGCGAGATGCTCGCGAAGTCGAGCGAAAGAAAGTTGGCCTGAAAAAAGCACGACGTAAACCGCAGTTTTCAAAGCGGTAACTCTACGCTGTACTTTTCAAAAAAGGCCGCTTCAGCGGCCTTTTTTATTGGATTGATGTTGTATAGTTGTGTTGATTGGTAAATTTTAAATAAACAATAGAGCTTTTTATGGTGAACGTAGGAATTGTAGGGGGAACCGGTTACACGGGTGTCGAACTGATGCGGTTACTTAGCATGCATCCTGAAGCGCGCATCGGAGCAATTACGTCAAGGGCCGAAGAAGGTGTAAGTGTTGGGGACATATTTCCGAGTTTGCGAGGGCATGTTGATTTAACTTTTGAGAAACCCAGCTTGAGCACATTAATTGGCTGTGATGTTGTTTTTTTTGCTACGCCTCATGGCGTAGCAATGGAGCAAGCTCGAGAGTTAGTGGCGGCAGGCGTGCGTGTGATTGATCTTGCTGCTGATTTTAGGTTGAAAGATCTCTCTCAATGGAAAAAGTGGTATGGCCCTGAGCACATTGCCCAGGATCTTCTGGAAGAGGCCGTGTATGGTCTGCCGGAAATCAACAGAGAAAAAATAAAAACTGCTCGCGTCGTGGGTAATCCTGGTTGTTACGCGACGGCTATCGAGTTGGGGTTCGCGCCGCTTTTGGCATCAGGGCTTATTGATCCTGCGTCGTTGATTGCTGACGCTAAGTCTGGAGCCAGTGGTGCTGGTCGAAAGAAAGAGTTGAGTATTATTTATTCTGAAGTTGGTGATAATTTTAAAGCGTATGGGTTAGATGGCCATCGACATCACCCTGAAATAGTCGAAGTTTTGACCGGGGTAGCGGGAGGGGGTGTTAAGTTGAAGTTTACGCCTCATTTGTTACCGATCAACCGAGGCATATTGGCAACGTTGTATGCGAATCTGACTGAGGGCGGCTCCAGTTTGGTTAGAGAGTCATTTGAAAATTTCTTTAAGAATGAACCATTCGTGGATATGCTGCCGAGCGGCCAGTTCCCTGATACGCGATCGGTTCGAGGATCAAATTTCTGTAAGATTGGTGTGCAGCTCTCTGAAGATCAGTGCTCTGTTGTTGTAATTTCGGTGCTTGATAATTTGGTTAAAGGTGCTTCTGGACAAGCAATTCAAAATATGAACATAATGTTTGGCTTAGACGAGAAAATGGGATTAAATGGGCTTGGTCTGGTACCATAGCCTGGAAAGTTGACTAAAAGTAGAGGCGTTATTCATGGGGTTCTGTCTATGAAACTCGCAGTTTTATTTCGAGTCTCACGTGCATATGCAAATGGAGAGTAATTATGGAAGTCGTTGCCCAGAAGGCGGAAAAACTGATTTTTACTGAGTCAGCCGCAAGTAAAGTCAAAGAGCTGATTGATGAGGAAGGTAATTCAGATCTCAAATTGAGGGTATTTGTATCCGGAGGAGGGTGCTCAGGATTTCAGTACGGATTCACCTTTGATGAGGAGATAAACGAGGACGATTCTCAAGTTGAGAAAAACGGGGTTCAGTTATTGATCGATGCGATGAGCTATCAATACCTTGTTGGTGCCGAAATCGATTATCAGGAAGGTATCGATGGTGCCCAATTTGTCATTAAGAATCCTAATGCCACGTCGACCTGTGGATGCGGATCTTCTTTTTCCGCATAGTTATTGCTTGGTCGAGCGGACTCTTGAACAATTGAGTATTAATTAAGTACGCTTGGCTCATTAGGTTGATTGGATACGGTCTGACCTAGACTATCTAGAAGCAGTCTTGCTGCTGCCACTTCCGAAGCAAATTCATCTTTAAGTTTTTTTCCGATAGGAGGCCCCGGAGGCATGACCGCCTTGGACGGGTCTACTTGGCGCCCACGCACTAAAAACTCATAATGCAGATGCGGTCCGGTTGCTAAGCCGCTTTTGCCCACATAACCGATTATCTGCCCCTGCGCTACTTTGGAGCCCGTCTTCAGTTTTTTAGCATATTTGGACAGATGCGCATACCGAGTTGATACGCCATTCGCGTGACGTATTTCTATCAAACGGCCGTAAGCCCCTTTAGCTCCGAGATGGCTGATCGTTCCTTTGCCCGCTGCCATGACTGGCGTGCCTGTCGCGGCGCCATAGTCAACGCCTTTGTGTGAGCGCCACCTCTTCAATACGGGATGAAGCCTGCGTTTTGAAAACCCGGATGTAATTCGAGAGAATTTAAGAGGGGACTTCAGAAATGCATTTTTAACGTTTTGACCGTCTTCCGTATAGAATGCGCTTTGACCTGTTTCGGGATCTTTGAAGAAATACACCCTACGCACTTCTCCGTCGTTAATGAACTCTAAGGCTTGAATTTGAGCGAAGGAGATATAAGCATTATCTAAATAGTTTGCTGAGTACAATATTGAGAATCGATCTCCGTATCTAATGTCTCGATTAAAATCAATTTCGCTAGACAGAATATCAGCCATTTCTGAGCCGAGTTTGTCTGAAAGGCCACTGGTTTGAAGCGCCTCATATAGCGAGGATTGAATAATGCCCGAGCCGAACAATTGTCGGCTCTCAAAAACAGTCGGAACTATTTTAAATCCAACGTCAGCGGGGATGATATCCGTAGCCTTCCCATTCCGAGACAGAATGGTTATCTTTGTAATCCCACCATTGTGATCGCTAACAGACCGAATGGAATCGCCAGCCTTGAGTTTTAATCGTTTCTTGGCCTCTTTGGATGACGATAAGAATTTAGAGAGTTCGAGGTTGTCGATTTTGAGGCGACCAAGAATTCTTGAAAATGTGTCCCCTCTTTTAACTATTACCTCTCTAACAAAAACACCTAGGTCGCTGAGCCTGCCGCTAGTGACCATTGAGATGTCTAGTGGTTGAGTTATTTTTCTTTGTTCAATGCTGGAGAATGATTCTCCCAGGTAATAACCAAACGCGACAATAGTCCCAAACGTCAGTAGCAGCAGGATGGCCGCTAATTTAGCAAGGAACGTGTGGCCGAATTGGGTCAACAGCTTGATGTGCGATATTATGTGGTTCAATTCAATTTTTAAGGTCATTGAAGTTTGCAAATTTTAGCAGATTTAAATCGGCGCCACCGACCGATTTGATCTCGAAATATGAGTATGACTTCGGTGTTATTTGCTATTCACCTAAATTTATAAATGAGGCATTTGAGTGTTTGATGAGCAATTAAGAATTATTAAGCGTGGGGCAGAGGAATTAATCTCAGAAGAAGCTTTAATTGAAAAATTAAAAAAGAAGGGGAAGTTGCGTATCAAGGCAGGCTTTGACCCCACTGCGCCAGATCTCCATCTTGGACACACTGTTTTGATCAACAAAATGAAACATTTTCAAGATCAAGGGCACCACATAATTTTTCTCATAGGTGATTTTACTGGAATGATCGGTGATCCAACCGGAAAGAATGTCACCCGTCCGCCGCTCACTAAGGAGGAGGTTCTATCTAATGCGGAGACTTATCAAAAACAAGTTTTCAAAATTCTAGATCCCGACTTAACCGAGATCGCTTTCAATTCCACCTGGATGGATCGTTTCTCGTCATCAGAGATGATCCGACTGGCCTCAAGTTACACCGTCGCTCGGATGCTGGAGCGAGATGACTTTGGCAAGCGATATAAAGGTGGTCAGCCCATTGCGATTCATGAGTTCTTATATCCGCTGGTTCAGGGTTATGACTCGGTCGCTCTGGAGGCTGACGTCGAGTTAGGTGGGACCGACCAAAAGTTTAATCTATTGGTCGGTCGTGAACTGCAGCGAGACGCTGGTCAAGATCCACAAAGCATTTTAACGATGCCCCTATTAGAAGGATTGGATGGCGTCAATAAGATGTCCAAATCCCTGAATAACTATATTGGCATCGAGGATGAGCCCCCCGATATGTTTGGTAAGCTAATGTCTATATCAGACGAATTGATGTGGCGGTATATAGAGCTACTATCATTTGAAAGTTTAACAAAAGTTGATTTGTGGAAGACAGAGGTGAAGGAAGGGAGAAACCCACGTGATATTAAGGTTATGTTTGCTCAGGAAATCGTAACGCGGTTTCATGATGATGCGGCAGCAACGCATGCGCTACAGGATTTTGAGTCCCGTTTTAGGCAAGGCGGTGTTCCTAACGATATGGCCGAGTATTCTCTAGACGCGGACAATGGAACTGTTCCAGTTGTTAACGCGCTCAAACTGTCAGGCCTGGCCGCTAGCTCATCAGAAGCCATCAGGGCAATTCAGCAGGGCGGCGTACGCATTAACGGCGCGAAGGTTGATGATAGATCAGCCGTTATTATGAGCGGCGAAACAGTAGTTTTGCAGCTGGGAAAGCGTAAATTTGCAAGAATTACAATTAATTGAAATATATTTGCAATAAACCCTTGACCGCATTCTGTAGGCCGGTATAATTCGCGCCTCCGCTAAACAAACAGCGGATTGTTCTTTAAAAAATCGGATAGCTAAAGCGTGTGAGTACTTTGTGTTTGTGAGATTTTATGGATGCGTGTGCTAGTGCTTAGGCACTAGCTGCTCATAAAAATAGTATTTTGCAGTATATGAAGTGCTCATACTTATGGATTCTTGTTAATGGAATCTTTTGAGTAAGAGCAGTTGGATTAAACTGAAGAGTTTGATCCTGGCTCAGATTGAACGCTGGCGGCATGCTTTACACATGCAAGTCGAACGGTAACGCGGACTTCGGTCTGGCGACGAGTGGCGAACGGGTGAGTAATGCATCGGAACGTATCCATTTGTGGGGGATAGCCCGGCGAAAGCCGGATTAATACCGCATAATCTCTGAGGAGGAAAGTGGGGGACCTTCGGGCCTTACGCTGATGGAGCGGCTGATGTCGGATTAGCTAGTTGGTAGGGTAAAGGCCTACCAAGGCGACGATCCGTAGCTGGTCTGAGAGGACGACCAGCCACACTGGAACTGAGACACGGTCCAGACTCCTACGGGAGGCAGCAGTGGGGAATTTTGGACAATGGGGGCAACCCTGATCCAGCCATTCCGCGTGAGTGAAGAAGGCCTTCGGGTTGTAAAGCTCTTTCGCAAGGGAAGAAATCTTGCCGTTTAATAAACGGCAAGGATGACGGTACCTTGACAAGAAGCACCGGCTAACTACGTGCCAGCAGCCGCGGTAATACGTAGGGTGCGAGCGTTAATCGGAATTACTGGGCGTAAAGAGTGCGCAGGCGGCTCTCTAAGACAGGTGTGAAATCCCCGGGCTTAACCTGGGAATGGCGCTTGTGACTGGAGAGCTAGAGTGTGGCAGAGGGGAATGGAATTCCTGGTGTAGCAGTGAAATGCGTAGATATCAGGAGGAACACCAATGGCGAAGGCAGTTCCC
>ERZ890510.1293-NODE-1293-length-16610-cov-4.519420_pt1 | contig 16610 bp, 15 predicted proteins | sample MGYA00521265_ERZ890510 | MGnify/ENA primary metagenome ERZ890510 (study PRJEB32303, sample SAMEA104408624) | aquatic metagenome | biome: Brackish water; feature: Chemocline; material: water | place: Baltic Sea | collected 2014-10-26T21:54:00 | depth 110 m ...
GATTTTTATGTCCACTCTTGCGATGCGAGATCTTGCCATTGGTTTTTTTGCCACAGCAACACTGCACCAGAAATTCGAAAAGCGATGGGCAACTGTGGTGTCTGCTGCGGGGTTAAGCATCGCCTGGTCGATGGCCGTCACTTTGCGCCTGCTGGATTTGGCGCCAGAAAATACAACTTATGAGCTGGTGGCTTTTATCGTTTTTTGGGGAGCCATTGCTTCAACCTGCGGCTCTATTTTGAATATTAGTGTCATGTCTTCGCTGGCGGACATAGCAGACGATCACGAGCTTAAAACCGGACGCAGACAAGAAGGCATTTTTTATTCAGCGAGAACTTTCTTTGCCAAAGTAACCAATGGTATCGGTCATGTTGTTGCAGGGATTGCATTGGATATTATTGAATTTCCCACCGGTGTACCTGCAAGCGAGATTGACCCTGACAAGATTTATGCGCTTGGATTAATCGACGGACCTTTTGCCATGATATGGGGATTGATCGCTGCTGTAATCTATGCCGGATATCGAATAGACAGGAAAACTCACGAGGCAATTCAAAATCAACTGGTCGCTAGAAAATTATTAGAGCTAGAGAGGTGAGAGGACCTGGCAGGAGTGCGGCAATACCGAAAAATCGTGCTGCTTAGCCAGGGACAGTTTACTGACAAACGACTGCGGGTTGCAGTTCAGGTTATCGCGTAGTGCTGATGCTGGGAAGTCCACATCACGTATGCGTAGCAACATCATTCCACCGAGCAAAATCTACAATTGCTGAAATATTCCAACGGATGTTGATTGAGCACAGGACTAAATAAAGATGCCGATAAAACGGAACAGATTTATATTCCTATGGTTAAACGGCTTTTCTGACTTATGTATTCAATGCTGGCCCATCCTGCCCTCGATGTTCAATACGAATGTCTATGCGACTTTCAATTTCATCAATAAGCAAACTGTTTCCTGCTAATTGATTTCGAGACAGCGCCGTTTAAATAAAATGATTTGACGACTCCGCACTGCCGCAGCCCGGGAAGTCCAAATGCGATTATTGTCGCAACAAGAGAATAATAATAAGTGTTGCACTCGACCGACTATAAGGTGTAGGTTAATTCTCATCCGGCGTTGGCAAACAACCTGCAACGGTCCGCCATGATTTCTTAAGACTCCAAAAGAGCCGCTTTATACGCGAGGAAAATCAGAATGGCCAGCAATGCAACGGTGAGCAGCATTTCCCAGCGGGAGAGTCATGACTGAGTCATCACTCTGGCCTCTGGTCCTGTATTTTGCCTCGGTGCTTATCCTAGTCGCCGGTATTCTTACTATCTCAGCGCTGCTCGGCCAGCGCTCTCCCATGACCAGAGCAACACGCGAACCCTTTGAATCCGGTGTTGTGCATATTGCATCTGCACAGATACCCATTACGGTCGAGTTCTACTTGATTGCCATGTTTTTTGTGATTTTCGACCTTGAAACCGTGTTCATTTTCGCCTGGGCTGTGGCCTTCTACGAACTCGGTGTGTTCGGCTACGTTGCTATCAGCGTGTTTATCCTGGTGCTGGTGGTTGCCCTGATCTATGAGTTGAAATCAGGCATATTGAACTGGGGTCACAAGGTACGCCGAGGCTTGCCCGACACGGCCCATGTCGAATTGGCAGGGGGTTGAGAAATGGAATGGAGTTTAAGCAACGCAGAAGGCAACATTCCCACTCAACAGGTTGATACTGCGCTGGACCAACATCTGAAACGTAACCTCGTGATGACAAAACTGGAAGACATGCTAGCCTGGGGACGCAGCAACAGCATTTGGCCGTTTAATTTTGGTCTTTCCTGCTGTTATGTTGAGATGGCCACATCCATTACCAGTCGCTACGACCTCGCTAGGTTCGGCTCAGAGGTCATCAGAGCTTCACCTCGCCAGGCAGACTTAATGGTAATTTCCGGCACCTGCTTCCTCAAGATGGCGCCAGTAGTGCAGCGCCTTTACGAACAATTACTAGAACCTAAATGGGTTATATCCATGGGTTCTTGTGCCAATTCCGGTGGTATGTACGATATTTATAGTGTGGTTCAGGGTGTCGATAAATTTCTACCTGTCGACGTTTATGTACCAGGCTGCCCACCCCGCCCGGAAGCATTTTTACAGGGTTTGATGCTCTTGCAGGATGCCGTTGGTAAAGAACGCCGTCCCCTTAGCTGGGTTGTCGATAACCAACGAGTGTTCAAAGCCGAGAAAACAAGTCAGCGAGACCTCAGAACAGAAGATCGCATGAAAGCGACCGACCTGAGGAAACCAGACAGCGTCTAGCGAAGGGAAAAAGAATGTCAGCACCAGCTGAACATGCCTTAACCGCCACTGTCGAGCTTCGGCAGCGGCTTCCCCATATGTCTTTCCTGACCCAGCAGACCATTGACGATATACCCACGTTGTGGATTCTTCGCGAGCAACTCTGTGAAATTCTCAGATTTCTGAAATCTGATTACGAGATGCTATTCGATCTATGCGGTGTTGATGAGCGGCTTAGAGCCCATCGTGATGGATTACCGCCAAGTGACTACACCGTCGTATACCACTTAATGTCATTCAAACAGTGCCGCGACATACGCCTCAAAGTCGCCCTGTCGGAAAACGACATAAATCTGCCCACGATTGCGTCTGTATACCCTAATGCAAACTGGTACGAGCGCGAGGCCTGGGACATGTTTGGCATTAATTTCAGCGGCCACCCAAATCTCTACCGCATCCTTCTGCCGCCGACCTGGGTCGGCCACGCGCTGCGAAAAGATCATCCCGCACGGGCGACGGAAATGGGTCCGTTCCATATGACCGAAGAGCGCCAGGATAAAGAGCAAGAGGCGCTGCGTTTCCGACCTGAACAATGGGGTTTAAAACGGAAAAACAAAAACACTGAATTCATGTTTCTGAACCTAGGACCAAATCATCCGTCCGTCCATGGTGTTTTTCGCATTGTCCTGCAACTGGATGGCGAGGTTATTGTCGACGCCGTACCAGAGATTGGCTATCACCACCGCGGCGCCGAGAAAATGGCTGAGCGCCAGACCTGGCACTCTTACATTCCCTACACAGACAGAATTGATTATCTGGGCGGCGTTATGAACAACCTGCCCTATGTTATGGCCGTGGAGAAACTGGCGGGGATAACAGTACCTGATCGTGCCAGGGTGATCCGCATCATGATGGCAGAGATGTTCCGCATATCCAGTCATCTTGTCTTCTACGGGACGTTTGCCCAGGACGTTGGCCAGATGTCACCGGTTTTTTATATGTTTTCTGATCGTGAACGCCTATTCCGAATCGTCGAGGCGGTTACTGGCGGGCGTATGCATCCAGCCTGGTTTCGTATTGGCGGGGTTGCTCAGGACCTACCCAAGGGCTGGCACGAGATGTTCACCGACTTCCTTGACTGGATGCCTAAGCGTCTTGACCATTTTGACAAAATGGTAATGCAGAACAGCATATTAAAGCAGCGCACCAAGCATATCGGCGTGTATTCCACCGCTGAGGCATTGGACTGGGGCATCACGGGACCGGGGCTTCGGGCCACTGGCATGGACTTCGACTTTCGCCGTGACAGGCCCTATGGCGGCTACGACCAGTTTGATTTCGAGGTGCCGGTTTACAACAATGGCGACTGCTACGACCGGGCAATGGTAAGGGTTGACGAAATCCGGCAAAGCCTGCGCATCATCCGTCAGTGTGTTGCGAACATGCCAGCAGGCCCCTACAAGGCGGACCATCCGGCTACCACGCCGCCGCCAAGAGAACGCACGATGCAGGACATCGAAACCTTGATTCATCATTTCGTCAACGTCAGTTGGGGACCGGTTATACCTGAGGGGGAATGCAGCGTGACCATTGAGGCGACCAAAGGCTTGAACATGTACTACCTCACCAGCGATGGCGGCACTAACAGTTATCGAACGCGAATCAGAGCACCTTCATTTCCACACCTGCAGCAGATTCCGCTTATCAGTCGAGGCCTTCTGATCCCTGACCTGATCGCGATTCTTGCCAGCATTGATTTTGTGATGGCCGACGTAGACCGCTAGGAGCAGCGTATTTTGATGAAAAGTGAATTAATCAACGCCCTGTCAAGGGCGGAAATCGACGCCATCGAGGCTGAAATTACCCACTTACCTGACCGCAAATCCGCAGCAATAGATGCATTAAAGATTGTCCAATCTCAAAGAGGCTGGATCTCAGATGACAGCTTGAGCGCCATCGCCAAATTGTTAAATATGTCAGCTGCAGAACTTGACGGTATCGCAACCTTTTACAACCTGATCTTTCGTCACCCCGTTGGTGAACAGGTCATCCTGTTTTGTGACAGCGTCAGTTGCTGGCTGATGAACGGCGAAAAGGTCTGCAGCAAATTACAGCGCACCCTTGGCATACAACACGGAGAGACAACGGCGGACGGTCAGTACACGCTGTTACCGGTGACCTGCCTTGGGGACTGTGATCATGCCCCTGCGATGATGGTAGGTGAATCACTGCATCACGACCTCACAGTCGACAACATAGAAGCGATCTTTAAATGACACAATCGCCCCTCACCAGAAACATCCAGGGTAATGGCCCCACAGATATCCTTGCGTATGAAGCCTCGGGAGGCTATCTGGCAGCACGCGACAACATAGGTAAAGCTGATCCGGCAGACTTACTGCAGCTGATTAAAGATTCCAATCTTCTGGGTCGTGGTGGCGCGGGATTCCCCACGGGTATGAAGTGGAGCTTTGTACCACCAGCCGATGGTAACGGACACCGCTATCTGGTGGCCAATGCGGATGAAATGGAGCCCGGTACTTTCAAAGACAGGCTGATAATGGAGAACGACCCTCATCAGTTGATTGAAGGCATGCTGTTGTCTGCTTACACCCTTGCTGCGGACGTTGGATACATATTCATCCGTGCAGAATACCACCTGGCCATTGCGCGACTGCGCAGTGCCATTAGCGAAGCTGAGCAAAAATGCTATCTGGGAGACCGTATCCTGGGTTCGAAATACAGCTTCCACCTGCAGGTCCACATCAGCGCAGGACGCTATATTTGCGGAGAAGAAACTGCCCTTCTCAACTCCCTCGAGGGTAAACGTGCGACTCCCAGAGCAAAGCCACCCTTCCCACAGGTGAGCGGCCTCTGGGGCCGGCCGACCATCGTCAATAATGTCGAGACCTTGTGCAATATTCCCCATATCGTCAACCATGGCGCGAACTGGTTCAAAAGTCTGGGCAAAGGTGACAATGCTGGCACCAAACTGTTCGGCGCCAGCGGCAGGGTGAAGAACCCTGGTTGCTGGGAGTTGCCGATGGGCACCAGCATTCGTGAAATACTTGAGGTCCATGCCGGTGGCATGCAAGACGGCTACATGTTGAAAGGCTTTCTGCCAGGCGGCGCCTCGACTGACTTCCTGACGCCTGACCATCTCGACCTACCCATGGAGTACGAGGCCATCCAGAAGGCAGGTAGCCGCATGGGTACCGGCCTGATGGTTGTCCTTGATGACCGCGCCTGTCCGGTTGGCATGATTGCCAATCTGGAAAAGTTTTTTGCCAGAGAATCTTGCGGCTTCTGCACGCCCTGCCGGGAAGGCCTGCCCTGGGTCCAGGGCATCCTTGACAAGATTGAGGCGGGCCACGGGCAAGCTGCTGACCTGGAAGTCCTCGAACGCCAGGCCCTGTTCATCGGCGCTATCGGCAATACCCATTGTGCGCATGCTCCGGGTGCAATGGAGCCCCTAGTCAGCGGTCTGAAATACTTCCGCAGTGAATTTGAACAACACATACACGACGGGCGATGCCCCTACGCGGGTGAAAGCTGATGCCAACGATTAAGGTCGACAATCAGAAACTTGTCGTCAAAGACGGTGACAATTTACTTCAGGCATTGCTGTCCGCGGGCATAGACATACCCTATTTTTGCTGGCATCCGGCCATGGGCAGTATCGGTGCTTGCCGACAGTGTGCAGTGGTGCAATACGCTGGTGAAGATGACACGCGGGGTCGCATTGTCATGTCCTGCATGACCGCTGTGACAGATCAAGCGCGTTTCTCCGTCGCAACTCAAAGTGCTGACCAGTTCCGCAAATCGGTCATTGAAAACCTGATGCTGAACCATCCCCACGATTGTCCCGTGTGTGAAGAGGGTGGTGAATGCCACCTGCAGGACATGACCGTCATGAGCGGTCACAGTGTCCGCCATTACGAAGGGAAGAAAACCACCTATCGCAACCAGTACCTCGGCCCGTTCATTGGCCACGAAATGAATCGCTGTATTACATGCTATCGCTGCGTGCGCTATTACCAGGACCATGCCGGCGGCCATGACCTGAATGCCTTCGGCTCAAGGGACAGGGTTTTTTTCGGGCGCGTGGAGTCGGGACTACTGGAAAGTGAATTCGCCGGCAACCTGGTTGAGGTGTGCCCTACCGGGGTATTCACTGACAAGACGTTTTCAAAACATTACACCCGAAAATGGGACCTGCAGTCATCCCCAACCATTTGTCAGGGATGCTCGCTGGGTTGCAATACATACACGTCAGAGCGTTATGGTCAATTGAGGCGGGTACAGAATCGATATCATCACCAGGTAAACGGCTATTTTCTCTGTGATCGAGGCCGCTTTGGCGCCCAGTTTGTGAATGCGGAAAGCCGTATTCGACAGGCGGGCATTCGCAACTCACAGGGGCTTTATGACGCCACGGAACTTAAGACCGCAATTGGAATTGCCCGATCCATCATCTCAAACGCAAGTACTATAAAAGGCATTGGCTCGCCCCGCGCCAGCCTCGAGTCTAATCAGGCGCTGCGTGAGTTGGTTGGCCAGAACAACTACTCGAATGGCATGACAGAGGTGGAGCAGGCGATGCTCCAGAAAATCATTGATGTCCTCCGCAGCCCAATTCCAACGCCGAGCATGATGCAAACTGAGCAATGTGACGCCGTGCTGGTGCTGGGTGAAGACGTCACGAATTTTGCGCCAAGACTGGCCCTGTCGCTGCGCCAGGCAACTCAAAATCGCGCCAAGACGCTTGCCCTCGGGGTGCATATACCATTGTGGCATGATGCGGCAGTAAGAGAGATCGGTCAGACCGATCGCAGTCCATTGGTAATTGTTACGCCCACCGAAGACAGACTGGATGAAGTTGCCAGCCATGTGCTGAGACTGGCACCGGACAACATTGCCCTGTTGGGTGATGAGATTTGTCACGCCATAAAAGACGAAGACAATGGCACGGCCAGTGATAACGTTTCAAGCGTCGCTCGGGAAATTGCCGGCCTGCTCAAGCAAGCGACAAAACCGCTGATCGTTGCAGGCACCAGTTTGCAGCACCCCGGCATTCTGCAGGCAGCACTGAATATCGCCATCACCCTGAACCAGCAGAATATTTCAGCCGGATTCTTTGCCTGCGCCTCTGAATCAAATAGCCTGGGTGTCGCCATGCTCGACAACCAACACAGCATCAGCGATATCATGGCAGAACAACCAGAGACCCTAGTAGTGCTCGAAAATGACCTGCAACGCAGGCTGGGGGATAGATTTGATGCCAGCTTGGCCGGTATCAAGCATTTGATCGTGCTGGACCACCTGGACAACCCCACAGTCTCGGTTTCGACCCTGGTACTGCCGGCCGCTACCTTCGCAGAAGCGGAAGGGACCTATGTCAACAACGAAGGCCGCGCGCAACGCAGCTTTGCTACTTTCAACCCAGCTGGCGACATTACCCCCAGCTATGAACTGCTGGATCAATTGCGCAGCGTGAAACGTCACATCGATGAAATCCACCATGTCATTGCCAATAGCATACCGACCCTGGCTGGTATAGTTGCCGCCGCTCCCGCGGCATCGTTTCGAATAGAAGGTGCAAAAATAGCTCGGATGACCCATCGCGCCAGCGGCAGAACCGCAATCGATGCCAATATCTCGGTGCATGAACCCACACCACCGATGGATGACGACTCACCCCTGGTGTACTCAATGGAGGGACAGCATGAGCAGGCACCAGCAAATCTGCGCGCATACAGTTGGGCGCCAGGCTGGAACTCAAATCAGTCCAACCACAAGTTCCAACAAGAGGTGGGCGGCAGCGAACGTACCGGTGATCCAGGCATACTTGTGCTGACGGGTGGCGGAGAAATCAAAACCGGCGACGTTACGCTGACGCATCGGCGCCTGGTGCCTGAGTTGCATATTTTTGGCTCCGACGAATTGACGAACTCAGCAGCAGACCTTGCCACGCTGGTTACCGCCCCTTATCTGCGCATGCACGGTACCACGGCACAGTCCCTCGGCGTGGTTCAGGATGATGGCGTAAGCTTCGAGGTCAACAAACAGCGGTTCAGCTTTGCCGTGATTGTCGATGACAGCATGCCGGCAGACAGTCTGGCTTATCCGCTTATTCCTGCCACTGTCGTACTCACGAACCTCGATGACATCCAACTCAGCAAGGCAGAAAGCTGGACCAAAGCCCCCGCATCAGGGCAACGCATGATCACCACGGACAGGAGTCAGTAATGCCAGGCTGGCTGATCTATTTCATTATCTTCGGCACCATTTTTGGCGCCTTCGGTGGTGCAGCCGTGCTGATCTGGTTTGAGCGGCGGCTGCTTGGTATATGGCAGGATCGACTGGGCCCAAATCGGGTAGGACCACTGGGCATCGGGCTCGCGCTGGCAGACGTGATCAAATTATTCGCCAAAGAAGACTGGGTACCGCCCTTCGCTGACAAGTTCGTCTTCGTGTTTGCCCCCACGGCAATTGTGATGGCAATGCTACTCGGCTTTGCCGTCGTGCCCTTTGCGCCCGGTATACATGTGATTGACCTGAACATAGCCTTGCTGTTTTTTATGGGCATGACGTCGCTGGCGGTGTACAGCGTCATGCTGGGCGGCCTGGCTTCAAATAATAAATATGCGCTGCTGGGTGGCTTGCGGTCTGCAGCACAGATGGTGAGCTATGAGGTGTTCATGGGGTTATCGCTGATGGGTGTGGTGATGTTAACCGGCTCATTCAGCCTGGTGGATATCGTCAATACCCAGGCAGAAAAAGGCTGGTTTGTGTTCAGTCAATTCTTTGGCTTTGTCGCGTTCATGATGGCGGGGATTGCCGAGAGTCATCGACTACCGTTTGACCTGCCGGAAGCCGAGCACGAACTGGTGGCCGGCTTCCACACAGAGTATTCAGGCATGAAGTTCGGCATGTTCATGGTGGGTGAGTACCTCGGTTTGATCTTGATTTCATCGATGATCTGCACGATCTTTTTCGGTGGCTGGCTCGGCCCTGACTTTTTGCCACCCATCTTCTGGTTCACCATCAAAACATTTGTTTTTATCTGCTTCTTCATTCTGTTACGGGCAGCCATTCCCCGACCCAGGTATGACCAACTGATGATATTTGGCTGGCAGTACTTGCTGCCCCTTACCCTGATCAACCTGTTAGTTACCGGCGCGGTGGTTTTATGGTTATAACTAACATTACAGAGGTAGCAATCAAGCAGGCCAGGTTCGTCGCCGCCGATAAAAAGGAGCTGCAATGCTAAATATACTGAAGGCGATATGGAGCCAGTTGGTAACGCTGGTTGAGGTACTGCGGCACACCTTCAGCAAGGCTGACACGGTGCAATACCCAGAGGAAATGCCTTATCTTGCACCTCGAAACAGGGGTCGAATCGTGCTCACCAGAGATCCTGATGGTGAAGAGCGATGCGTTGCCTGCAACCTGTGCGCCGTCGCCTGCCCCGTTGATTGTATCGCTCTGCAAAAAACCGAAGACGAATATGGTCGTTGGTATCCGGAGTTTTTCCGCATCAATTTCTCACGCTGCATTATGTGTGGCATGTGTGAAGAAGCATGTCCGACCTATGCAATCCAATTGACGCCGGACTTCGAAATGTGTGAATACGACCGCCAGAACATGGTGTACGAGAAGGAGCACCTGCTGATCAGCGGAGAAGGAAAATATCCTGGCTACAGTTTTTACAACGTCGCAGGTAAATCGATCAAAAATAAAGATAAAGGAGAGGCTCGCAATGAGAGTCCACCGGTGGATGTTCGATCCCTGCTACCATAGGGGGCTAACATGTTAGAACTGGCACTGTTCTACCTAGCTGCAGGCATTTCGCTTGTGTCAACGATTCTCGCGGTAACACGAGTCAATGCGACCCATGCCCTCATCTATCTGATTATATCGTTACTGGCGTCGGCCATAATTTTCTATCTGGTAGGCGCTCCCTTCGCCGCAGTTCTGGAAGTGGTGATCTACGCTGGCGCTATCATGGTGTTGTTCGTGTTTGTCATCATGATGCTCAACCTCTCGCCCGCGGGTGAAGCCATCGAGCATCGCTGGCTGCAACCGCGTATGTGGATTATCCCGGCGTTGTTTTGCACGCTGCTGTTAGCTGAGATCACCTATATGTTGTCTCGAGGTGACAATCTTCTTATGGGGCATATGGTGGGTCCGAAGGCGGTCGGCCTGGAACTGTTCGGCCCTTACGTTCTGGCGGTGGAAATTGCCTCCATGCTTTTACTTGCCGGCCTTGTAGGTGCATTTCATCTTGGCCGTCGTTATCTGACTGAACTAAGGGAGGAGACGTCATGACCGAAGTTGTCGTCATCCCCATGGAGCATGGCTTGCTCCTTGCCGCTATTTTATTTCTGATTGGCTTACTGGGCGTAATGGTACGCCGCAATATCCTGCTGATACTGATGTCCCTGGAAATAATGCTGAACGCCTGTGGGCTGGCCTTTATCGTAGTAGGGGCGCACTGGGGTCAGGCAGATGGTCAGATCATGTTCATGCTCATTCTTGCCATCGCAGCAGCAGAGGTATCGGTCGGCCTCGGTATGCTGTTGCAGGTCCACATACGTATTGGCACCCTGGATATTGACCTGGCTAGCAGGATGAGAGGCTAGCTTATGGCGGACCATGCTTTCCTGATACCACTGATACCTTTCATCGGGTTTCTTATACTGTTCTGCACATTGGGGAATCTACCCAGATACTGGGTAGCCGTGATTGGCGTCGGCAGCATCGGCTCCTCAGCCATTGTGGTGGCTCTGCTGGGAATTGAATTTCTTAGCCAAAAAGACCCGACGCCTTACGCCGTCCACTTGTATACCTGGATGAACCTGGCAGGTTTCCAACCCGGCGTCAGCTTTTATATTGACGGGCTAACTCTGACCATGATGTTTGTAATCACGGGTATTGGCTTGCTGATCCACGTGTACTCATCACTTTTTATGTTCGAAGAGGAAGACTACAGCCGCTTCTTCAGCTACATGAACCTGTTTGTTGCCGCAATGCTGGTATTGGTGCTGGCAGACAATTTGTTGTTGCTGTTCCTCGGCTGGGAAGGTGTTGGTCTGTGCAGCTATCTATTGGTGGGCTTCTGGTATCAGGATTCAGCCAACGGCATGGCTGCCCGTAAAGCGTTTATTGTCACCCGAATCGGCGATACCTTTATGGCCCTCGGCCTATTCCTTCTCTACCAACATCTTGGCACCCTCGACATTCAGCCCATGATGCATGTTGCAACCGCATCATGGGCCATAGGCGACCCCACAGTCACGCTAGCCTGCCTGCTACTGGTGGGTGGCGCGGTAGGAAAGTCTGCTCAGTTACCACTGCAAACCTGGTTACCCGATGCCATGGCCGGTCCAACACCGGTCAGTGCCCTGATCCATGCTGCCACCATGGTGACAGCAGGCGTATACCTGATCGCCAGGACCCACGAACTGTTTCTATTGTCACCGATAGCATTGAACATCGTTGCCTTGATTGGCGCAGCGACACTGATCATGGCGGCATTCACGGCCATGACCCAATCAGATATCAAACGCATACTGGCGTATTCCACCATCAGCCAAATAGGTTATATGTTTCTGGCGTTAGGTGTAGGCGCTTGGGCCAGCGGAATTTTCCACCTAGTGACCCATGCTTTCTTCAAAGCATTACTTTTCCTCGCCGCTGGGGCAGTCATCTATTCGCTGCATCATGAACACAATATTTTCAAGATGGGCGGACTGCGTAAAAAACTGCCCTTAGCGTTCTGGAGCTTCATGATCGGTAGCGCTGCCCTCGCCGCCCTCCCCTTTACGTCCGGCTTCTATTCAAAAGATGCTATTTTGCTCTCCGCATGGGAATCGGGGCCGATGGGCCCCGGACTCTGGGCAGCGGGATTGTTAGGTGCCCTGCTAACCGCTATCTATAGTTTTCGCCTGGTGTTTATTGTTTTCTTTGGTGCAACCCAGACTGAACCTGACAAGCCCGCCGGATCGGTCATGGCAGTGCCGTTGTTAATACTTTGCCTGCTGTCACTCCTGGGCGGCCTGCTTACGGTACCGGTAAGCCAGGTGTTTCCACCCGCCACAGCGTTGGATCACAGTGGATTGATTCCTGCAGTTACCCTTGCCATTCCAATACTCGGTGTCCTGATTGCGTGGTTGATTTTCCTGCGCCGCAGCGTCGACCTCGGCGCCATCACCAGTTCCGCCGTTGGCAAGTTCCTGGTCACTTTCTGGTTCAGGCACTGGATGATGGATTCGCTGTATGACCGCGTATTTGTCAAACCTTACACCTTCATCACCCTGGCTAACCGCCGTGACATTATCGACTCTTTCTACAACGGCTTTGCTGGTGCCCTCAGGCTTTTACACGATTACGCCACGCTGAGCCAAACCGGACAACTCCGAACCTATGCCTTGGTAATGCTGATGGGTGTCGTCGCATTGATCGCCGTCTTCGCAGGAGTCATAACCCCATGATGATGGTATGCGTGATGTTGTTGTTGTTTTTCGGTGGCGTGCTCGCCTGGTTAACCCAGGCCTGGCATAAGGACTACCCCCGATGGATATCCCTTGCAACCTGTCTTATCGCCGGATTGCTGTTAATCCCTTTGTTTTCCGCTGGCCCACAGCAGCAGGTGATGGTGGCTGGCACCGCCACGGGGTGGATAGAACTGGTACAGGCTCCCTGGATTCCCCATTTTGGTATCAGCATCCTACTTGGATTGGATGGTCTGAGTTTGCTAATGGTTGCTCTGACAATATTTCTCGGTTTTGTTGCTGTACTGTCATCCTGGAACGAGATCTCTGCCAACACAGGCTTTTTCCAATTCAACCTGATGTGGACACTGGCCGGTGTTGTTGGGGTCTTTACCAGCCTGGACCTGTTCCTGTTTTTTGTATTCTGGGAGGTCATGTTAATCCCCATGTACTTTCTTATCGCTATCTGGGGCCACGAAAGAAAGTCATATGCAGCAATGAAGTTTTTCTTGTTCACTCAGGTGAGCAGCCTCCTCATGATCATTTCCATCATCGGTCTGGTGTTGGCCAACAGTATTGATTCGGGGATACTGAGTTTTAGCTATTTTGATTTGCTGGCACACCCGGTTGGCGGCCAACTCGGCTGGTATCTGATGCTCGGGTTTTTCATCGCTTTTATGGTGAAATTGCCCGGCTTCCCTTTCCACAGTTGGCTACCTGACGCCCATACACAAGCGCCCACAGCGGCCAGTGTCTTGCTCGCTGGTATCCTACTGAAAACCGGCGCCTACGGGTTGATCAGGTTTACCGTTCCCTTGTTTCCCGAGGCTTCTTTGGCACTGGCGGACACCGCCATGCTGCTCGGCGCCATCGGCATTGTCTATGGTGCAATGATGGCCTTCGCACAGACCGATTTTAAACGTCTGGTTGCCTACAGCAGCGTCAGTCATATGGGCTTTGTCCTATTGGGCGTGTATGCCTGGACTGAACTGTCTATTCAGGGTTCAGTGATGCAAATGGTCGCCCACGGCATCTCTACCGCCGCCCTATTTATGATCGCGGGCGCTCTGCAACAGCGTCTGCACACGCGAGATATGCGGGAGATGAGCGGCCTCTGGAAAACCATGCCACGCATGGGGGCCATTGCAATGTTTTTTATTGTCGCGTCCCTCGGCATGCCTGGACTGGGGAACTTTGTCGGAGAGTTTCTGATTCTGATGGGTGCATTCACCGTGCACGCAGGCATTACCATTTTTGCCACCCTGGGGCTGATCACAGGAGCCATTTACGCGCTCATTGCAATGCAACAGGTATTTCACGGTCCGATCAAAGGAGCACGGGGGCTTAACGATTTCAATGGCAGGGAACTGACGGCAATGGTACCGATGATGATGGCATTACTCTGCCTTGGCGTCTATCCGCAACCCATCATGGACATGGTAAACCCAGTACTCGAAAGTCTTCATCTGGTGACGACGGCTGAACCTTCACTCTGGACAGGGAGGACGCCGTGAGTAATGATGCGATCTTCGCTCTGCTACCCCTTATCACATTGTCCACGGTGATTTTGGCGCTGATGCTACTGATAGCGTTCCGACGCAACCTGGCGCTGACTTGCGGCGCCGCGGTCAGCGGTTGTATCCTGACCCTCTGCAGTATTTTTCTGGTGAATAACACCGGTGTCCCACAACAAGTAACACCCTTACTGGTGGTGGATGGCTATGCCCTGATTTTTTCTGCCATGATTGTGATGGTCACAGGTTTTATCTGTGTGTTGGCGTATGAATATTACAAATGTCGGGGCGAACAACAAGACGAGTTCTATCTGCTGTTGTTGTTATCCTGCCTTGGCGGGATGACCCTCGCGCACAGCGCACACTTCGCTTCCCTGATACTCGGGCTTGAACTCCTCGGCGTGGCACTCTATGGCCTGATTGCCTTTCCGTCGAGGGGCCGTCTCAGCCTCGAAGCCGGACTCAAATACCTCATTCTTTCTGGCGTTTCCTCAGCGTTCATCCTGTTTGGTGTTGCGCTGCTTTATGCCTCTTTTGGCAGCTTGAGCTTTTCGGCTCTCAGTGCTGCTACGAGCGCCGGCACCAACCCCCTGTTTGTCCTTGTGGGCACTGGTCTTATCTTTGCAGGGGTTAGTTTCAAGCTGTCACTGGTTCCCTTCCACATGTGGACACCGGATGTGTACCAAGGTGCACCGGCCCCGACCACTGCATTTCTGGCAACCGCATCAAAAGGTAGTATTTTCGCCGTGATATTACGGTTTTTTATCTCCCTCGATGGATACCAGTATACCACCATACTTGAAGGCTTGTTTTGGATTGCGCTGGCGTCCATTTTATTCGGCAATCTGCTTGCTCTGATGCAAACCAATCTCAAACGCCTGCTGGCCTATTCATCCATAGCGCACCTCGGTTACTTGTTGGTTGCCTTCCTGGCAGCGAGTTATGTTGGAGGCAAAGCTCTGGCCGTTGAAGCCGTTATATTTTTCTTGCTGGCCTATTTACTGACCAGCCTTGGCGCCTTCGGTGTTATCACCCTGATGTCGACAGATCCAGACTCGCCTGATAATGACGAGCTCCGGCAATACCAGGGTTTGTTCTGGCGCCGGCCAATAATGGCAATGTTTTTCAGTGCCATGCTGCTGTCCCTCGCTGGTATTCCACTGACTGCCGGCTTTGTTGGCAAATTTTATATTTTAACCGCAGCTGTGCAGGCTGAACTCTGGGTCTTGCTTGGCGCTGTTGTCATCGGTAGCGGCATCGGACTCTTCTATTATCTGCGCATTATTTTTGCAATGACCGAGCAACCATCTGCCAATGACGAAATCACTATGCCTGTTGTCGGAGGTTGGGCCATGGCGACATTGACACTGATAATGCTGACATTGGGTATCTACCCCTCACCAATCATCAACTGGGTAAGTGAGATTGCCCGGCTGATGACCTGACCACTGAAGGAGCTATTCCCATGCTACGATCTGTTGAATTAAGCGATTACATGCTACGACGACCGATTACGGTCTTTCCTGGCATGACCGTTCATGAGGCTGCACGGCGGATTCTCGAATACAAGGTGTCGGGCGTCATTGTCGTCGATGAACACCAAACCCTGTTGGGCATGCTATCTGAACTCGATTGCCTGAGGGTTATTTTGAGCAGCATGTACAACGATGAAGAATTTGCTCATATCCCCGTGGCTGATGTCATGACCGTGAATATTGAGGTACAGAATCCGCACGATGATATCGTCGACGTTGCCACGTCCATGCTAGACCACAAACACCGTCGTCGCCCCGTCGTCTCTGGTGGCAAGTTGATTGGACAGGTAAGCTGTCGACAAATCCTGCGCGTCGTCACTGAGACTGGGCTAAAGAAACGCAAACTGTAGTGGTCAAGTACTTTTGGCAACAGTTTAGTAGCTAATCACGAATCGCTTTTCGGCGTCCTTCGGTGACAAACCACCGTTATGCTGATGCGGTCTTATTCGACTGTAGTAACCCAGAATGTATTGATTGATCTCAAGTTTTGCCTGTTCAAAACGTCGATAACCAACATCGGGTACCCACTCTGATTTTAAGCTACGAAAGAACCGCTCCATTGGGCTGTTATCCCAGCAGTTTGCTCGTCGACTCATACTTTGGATCATGCCGTATTTCCAGAGAGTCTGGCGATAGGCCAGGCTTGTGTATTGGGTGAATTCAACCGGTCGTCGCAACACCTTTGATCAAGGAGTTGTTTATGGGACGACCGGTTGAATTCACCCTGGCTCCCCTGGTCTGTGTTGAAAATTTCCGGTGCGCCATTGCGCTCAATCGCTTCTT
>ERZ890510.1294-NODE-1294-length-16590-cov-6.616873_pt1 | contig 16590 bp, 14 predicted proteins | sample MGYA00521265_ERZ890510 | MGnify/ENA primary metagenome ERZ890510 (study PRJEB32303, sample SAMEA104408624) | aquatic metagenome | biome: Brackish water; feature: Chemocline; material: water | place: Baltic Sea | collected 2014-10-26T21:54:00 | depth 110 m ...
GGTTGGTCGGTGGGGGAATTTCTTCAACCAGGAGTTATTCGGACCTCCGACAGACCTGCCGTGGGGTATTCCCATCGATGAGGTACACCGGCCGATCGCGTACCTGAGCGAGACGCATTTCCATCCCCTCTTCCTTTACGAGTCGATCCTGAGCGCGATCGGCGTGGCGGTGATCTTGTACGTGGGGCGACGTTTCGCCACGCGGTTGATCGTGGGCGACATCTTGTTGCTCTACTTCATCTGGTACGGGGCGGAGCGCTTCGGGCTGGAGTTCCTGCGTGACGGGAATTGGAAGGTTGGGGCGATACCGACAGCCCAGATCGTGGGTATCGTGTTCGTGGGGCTGAGCGTGGCTTTGCTGGCGTGGAGGCACACACGGAAGCACACGACGGTGCTGCCGAGGGACGATTCGCAGCCCAAGGGCTTGTCCCATAGCGCGGAGCGCCGCAGGCGTCGACGATCGGAGTCGCAGACCAATGGCTGATCCCATCCGCATCTTGGTAACAGGCGGGGCAGGGTTCATCGGCTCGCACGTCGTTGATGCGCTGATCGAGCGCGGCAACGTGGTCGGCATCGTGGATTCGCTGGTGACGGGGAACCGCGACAACCTGAACCCCCGAGCGGAGTTCTTCGAAGTTGATATCTGCGACGCTGAGGCGTTGGCGCGAGTGTTGGCATCGTTCAAGCCGCAGGTGGTTGATCACCATGCGGCACAGATCAGCGTGGCACTTTCGTCTCGCGATCCAGCAGCGGATGCGCTGACCAACGTTGTGGGGTCGCTCCAGGTGCTTGAGGCTTCGCGCGCCGCCGGGGTGGAGCACTTGGTGTTCGCTTCGACGGGCGGGGCGCTGTACGGCGATCCCGAGGTGGTTCCCGCAGATGAGGCTACGCCGATAGCGCCGCTTTCTCCGTACGGTGCAGCGAAGGCGTCGGTTGAGACGTACTTGCGCATGTACCACGATACGTATGGCTTCTCGTACACGGCGCTGCGCTATGCGAACGTGTTCGGCCCTCGCCAGACGCCGGAGGGCGAGGCAGGGGTTGTCGCAATCTTCACGAACCGGATGCTGAAGGGCGAGACGCCGGTGATCTTCGGCGACGGCGATCAGCAGCGCGATTTCGTGTACGTGGGTGATGTGGCACAGGCGAACGTTGAGGCGATCGAGCGTCGATTGCAGGGTGCGTACAACGTTGGCACGGGCGTGGCGTCGTCGGTGAACGAGGTTACGCGCGAGTTGACGAACGCTTGTGGCTTCGAGGGCATCGTCGAGTATGCGGAGGAGCGACCGGGCGAAGTTCGTCGGGTGACGCTGGACGCCGCGAAACTGACTCGCGAGACGGGGTGGCAGTGGCAGGTGGGGCTGGCTGAGGGCCTAGCACTCACGGTGGGCCACCAGAAAGCGCGGGCGAACCGCCCAGGCTAGGTCTTCCAGCGGCGTAGGCCTGCGGATAAGCTGGGCGACAGACCATGACGAGCTCCTTTTCCTCTGATCCACCCGACGACGACATACCTGAGGCGAGTCCGCCTGAGGCAGACTCGCCTCGGGCTGGTGCGCTTGAGGCTGGAGCGCCTGAGGCTGCTTCGCGTGATGTAGATGTACCGGAGGACGACGTGCCTGAGGGCGATTCGCCTGACGTAGACGCACCCGCATCTGGCGCACTTCAGGACGACACACCGGACAACGACGCGCCTGAGGGCGATCCGCGTGAGGCCCATGCACCTGAGGACGACACGTTGGCGGCAGATGCGACCTACGGTGATTCGCATGACGTAGATGCACCTGCGGCTGATCCACCTGAGGCTAGTGCACTGGCGGTTATCCCCCTCGTAGCTACTGATACGCCCATGAGCGAGCGTGCGCGTAGGTTGCTCGATCGTGGTCGCGGGCTGGCTGTGCGTGGCGCTAGGGTCGCCGTTGCGCGCATCGCGGATGCGGACTACGTCGCGATGATGCGGTTCGCAAAGCGCGTAGCGTTGCGGCACGGTTTGGTGGCGTTGATCTACGTGCTGGTGGTCGGGGTGCTGATGTGGCCTATGTTTGGCCCCGGGAGCCCGCCCGGCGTTGATTCGCCGACGTTCCTCCACTTGGGATGGGTTGTCGATCAGGCGCTGACGGGGAACCTTGAATCGGTGTTCACCGACCCGTACTGGTACAGCGGTTGGCCGTACGCAGCCGCGTACCCACCGCTGGCCTATGGAGCGATCGGGCTCCTGTCGGCAATCAGCCCGTTGCCGATCGAGATATCGTTCCGAATCTGGACATTTTTGGCTTTTGTTGGCATCGGTCTAGCTGTCTACGGCCTGCTACTTGAGTTTCGCGTGCGCAAACCAGTGGCCGCCTGGGGCGGTCTGCTGGCGCTGCTGTCCTACCCGATGTTCGTGTCGCTGGGGATATTCGGCTGGTACTCAACGGTGTTCGCTTTGCCGTTCGGAATCGCTGGATATGCGATGGCGGAGCGGTCGTTCAGGACGGTGCGTCGGCGGGACGCAGTGTGGGCCGGAGCGCTGTTGGCGGCGAGTATGCTGTCGCATCACATGACGGGGTTCGCCTTCGGCATGGCGATGGCACCATGGGCCGTTTATCGACTGTGGCCAACGCGTACGCGGCGACGGGTGTTCCGGCAGTTGGTGACGCTAGGTGTGGTGTTCCTCGCGGCGATCCTGCCGTGGGTGGTGTTCTTCATACCGCACCTGATCAGCGTTGGGTTCGAGCGGGAGGTTGCGGGCAACTGGAATGTGGATGCTGAATTGATGATTCGGCGTTCATTAGCGCGCACCTTCCTGGGTAGAGAGGCATATCCGTCGTATATAGGGCTGGTTCATATCCCTCTAGCGATCGCAGGGTTGGTGCAGGTGGTGTCCGGGAGGATGCGAGCGATTGGGCCTGGAATCTTGCTGGTGGTGTTCACTTGGGTGGCGTTCGGCGCGCCGCCGATCATCGGCATCTACCCGTTCTCGGGACTCGATGTGGCCAGGTTCGTCGTGTTCATGGCGCCGTTCATGGCGGTGATGGGCGCGGTGTTCGTGAACGCGATCATGGACGACCTTTACCAACTTCGTGAGCATGTGAACGTGCCCCGCTGGGCGGTGTCCGCCTTCGTCGCGGTCGCGGCGTTGGGGTTGTTGATCGTTCCGGCTCAGGATGGCCTCCAGGCACGCTGGACGCTGACGCCAGTGCAACGCATCCCACAAGTGGATCTGGCGTTCACGTGGATCAGGGAGAATACGCAACCTGAGGCGAAGATACTGGCGGTGGGTTTCCGTAATTGGGACGATTGGTGGATACCCGAGCAGACCGGGCGTCGTGTGATGGATGGCTGGAACGACGAGGGTGCGAAGGTGTGGCGGCCGGTGCGCGAGGTTCGCCACATGGGTTGGTTCGGCTCGGTTAACAGCCTACGGCTGTACAACATCATGGACGAGCTGGAGACGGACTACCTGTTGATATACCACTGGATACCGCTGGATTCGCCGCAACTGTTCGAGGCGTCAGCCGGGCAGGATCCGTTCTTGTTCACGAGGGCCGCGTCGTGGCCAGGTGTGACGTTGTTCGAGCGACGGGACCGCTAAGCGCTAGCCGAAGAAGCGGAAGCGGCGCTTGGGGTGAGGCTCGACGGGCAATGGCGTTTCGCCGTTGACGATGCGGGCCGGGTTCTCGTGCACGAGCAGGTGCGCTGCGTCTTCCCCCACAAGCTTCTCTATGCGCTCGACCACACCTGCTGGCCACGGTTTCCGTAGGCCATGTGAGGAGTGCGTGTCAGAGGCGACGACGTGCACGGCGCCTTTGCTGAGTAGGTACTCCGCTGTTTTCTTTGGCGCAGATCCGAATCCCCCTGTGAGGCTTGCGGCGGTTATCTGGCTGAAGTAGCCGCGCTCCACATAGTGAACAACGCGATTCGGGTGCAACTGGAGTGGCACGATGCGTTCAACGTGGGCGAGCAGGATGTGATGGCCGGTCACGGCGATGTCGAATAGCGCTTGATCCGAATAGGTTGCCCATTGCGTGTAGTCGAATTCAACCAACGCGGTCTTGGTGTCGTTGAGCGTGATGAAACGGCCTGCGCTTAGATGCTCGGCTGCGTCAGGCATGAGGCGGATCTCCATGCCGGGGACGAGTTCGATGGGGATGGAGTGCTCGCTGATGAGCGCTCTGAGCCTACCGATGCGATCGTTGATGATGGCGGGGCCGCCGGCGTCCAAGACGGAGAGCGAGTGGGGCGTAGCGACGATCCCCGTGACGCCTCGTTCGGCTGAGAGGGCGATGATTTCAAGAGCTGCGTCGATGGTTTCGGGGCCGTCGTCGAGATCGTGAAGGACGTGGCTATGGGTATCCCACAGCGGGACGCGGTCTTGAGACATAGGGGGTTACTCTACAGTGACGCTTTTCGCGAGGTTCCTCGGCTGGTCGACATCGTTCCCCAGGAGGTCTGCCATGTGGTAGGCCAGGAGCTGAGCGGGGATGGTTGCGAGCAAGGGCTCAAGGAGCGGCGGGGTCGCCGGGATGTAGAGGGTGTCGTCCACGAGACCGGTGAAGCCTGCGTTGCCAGCGGTGGTGATCCCGATGACTTGGCCCGACCGTGCGCGAACTTCTGAGATATTGCCGAGCATCTTCTCGTACATAGCGTTGCGTGGAGCGAAGGCGATGACAGGAGTTTCGGGGTCGACTAGGGCGATGGGGCCATGCTTGAGCTCAGCCGCTGACATGCCTTCGGCGTGGATGTAGCTGATCTCTTTGAGCTTCATCGCGCCTTCTCTTGCGATGGGTTCGAGGAGGCCTCGCCCGATGAACAGGAATCGACGTGATCGCGCGTACTTGGCCGCAAGCTTGTGGTACATGCCCTCGTTGGCGCTCAGGGCCTCACCCAATAGGCCGGGGAGGTGCGATAGAGCTTGTACGTACTCGGTGCTGGCAGCGACGGGGATGGTGTTCCGGGTGGCGGCGAGCCTGAGCGCGAGCAACTGCATGGCAATCATGGAGTTGATGAACGTCTTGCTGGAGGCGACGCCTATCTCAGGGCCTGCGTGCATGAGGATGGAGGCTTCGGCTTGCCGGTAGGCTTGCGATCCTTCGACGTTGGTTATGGCAAGGGTGCGCGCGCCCGCAGTGGCGGCCTGGTGCATGGCCTCAAGGGTGTCGGCGGTTTCGCCGGATTGAGCGACTGCGACAACCAGCGAGTGGCTGTCGAGAACCGGGTCGCGATAGCGGAACTCTGCGGCATTCTCTGACGTTGCGGGGATGCGGGCGAGGATCTCGATGAAGCGGGCGCCAATCTGGCAAGCGTGGGAGCTGGTGCCCATGCCGATGAAGACCACACGGGTGAACTCTTTCATCTCTTGCTCAGTGAACGGGAGGTCCAGAGTGACTTCACCTGGGTTGAAGGAGAGGCGTCCCCGCAGCGCGCTCATGGCAGTTTCGGGTTGCTCCATGATCTCTTTGAGCATGAAGTGCTTGTAGCCGCCCTTGGCCGCAGAGACTGCGTTGACCGTGATGGTGAGTCTGCTGGAGTCGACGGGTGTGCCGTCGAGGGTCATGACATCGCAGCCTTCGGGGTTGATGATGGCCATCTCGCCGGGTTCGAGGGGCGTGACAGAGGACGTGTGCGGGACGAGGGCGGGCAGGTCGCTTGCTATGAACATCTCGCCTTGGCCGTGCCCGATGGAGACTCCACCAGCGTTGCCGATGCGCAGGGTGATCATCTCTTGGGGGTGGTCAGCGTGAAGGCAGGCGATGGCGTGGGCTCCGCGGAGTTGGCCTGCTGCGATGCGCACCGCTTCCGGGAACGAGAGCCCTTCGGCGATGAGTTCCTGGATGAGGTGCGGTATGACTTCGGTGTCAGTGACTGAGCTGAAGACATGGCCGTTGGCGATGAGGCGCTCTTTTAGTTCCGCGTAATTCTCAAGGATGCCATTGTGGACAACGACGATGGAACCGCTGCCGTCGAAGTGGGGGTGGGAGTTGATCTCGTTGGGCTCGCCGTGGGTGGCCCAACGCGTGTGGCCGATGCCGAGTTTGCCGGAAAGGGGGGAACTCGTGGCTGCGCCGATCAGGTTGTCGATCTTGCCAGCGGCTTTGCGAACGCCAAGGGTGCCTTCGCTGGAAAGCACGGCGATGCCTGCGCTGTCGTAACCGCGGTAGGCGAGGCTCCTTAGGCCGTCGATGACGAGCGGCTGTGCCTCTTGGTATCCCAGGTATCCGAAGATGCCACACATGGCGAACCCCTAACCCGTAGCCATGGTTGGCTACTTTTGCCCATCTCACGAGAACTTGATGACGCTCGTCGATAGCGTACAGCGCCGCTCGTGGAAGATAAACAGAACACGTGCGCGCGGTAGCTCGGTTCGGGCGTCGTGGGGGCGATCACAGGCTGGCTATTCGGATGTCAGGTCAGTGTGTTCCAACGATCGGGCGGCGTCGCTGTCGAGGAACCAGGTGACCTTGCCGTTGGTTGGGCTGACGAGGCCCGCGGGGACCATAGGGGCGTTCGGTTGTGGGTACAACGCTTGCTGGACGGCGGATGCTCTGGAGGCACCAGTGGCTATGAAGTGGATGTTGCGTGCTGCCGCGATGAGGGGAAGCGTGGCAGTGATGCGCGTTTCACCGGTGTCAGGGACCTCGGTGGCAACGAAAAGAGTGTCACTTTCGAGCAAGGCACCTGAGCCTGGGAAGAGACCGGCGGTGTGGCCGTCGGCGCCGATGGTTAGCAGGAGGAGGTCTGGGCGCACGGGGCCGTCGAAGAGCTCGGTGACGTGACGCTCTGCAACGGTGGCGGAGTCTTGAGGACTGACCCCGATGGTGAGGATGGAGCGAACCTGCTCGCGGGGGATGCTGACGCGGTCGAGAAGCTCATCGCGGGCCATGCGTTGGTTGCTCTCAGGCTCGGTTGGCGCGACCCACAACTCGTCGTTGAAGGTGACGTAGGTCTGCGGCCAAGGCATACGCGCCGCGTAGTACTCGTCGGCCAGCGTGCGGAGGAGCATGGCGATGGACGACCCGCCTGAGAGACCCCAGACGAACTGACCTCGGTCGCGCACGGCCGCCAGCGCCAACGCGAGTACGGCGTCTGCTGCGGCGCGCGCCAGCTTGTCAGCCGCGTCGAAGGTGCGGATGTCGGCCATGTCCGGGGCTAGCCGCGTCGACGCACGGCGTGGCCGCCGAACTGATTACGCATGGCTGCAAGCATCTTGAAGCCGAAGGCGTCCGATTGGCGTGACCGGAAACGGGCCTGAAGCGCCATGGAGATGACGGGTAGGGGAACGGCGAGTTCGACGGATTCTTCGACAGTCCAACGGCCTTCGCCTGAGTCTTCGACCCAGGGTTCGATGTCGGCGAGGGTTCCGTCTTCTTTGAGTGCGCTGGCCGTGAGTTCGAGCAGCCATGAGCGAACGACGCTGCCGTGGCCCCACAGTTCGGAGATCTGGGCCATGTCCAGGCTGAAGAGGTCCTTGGCGCGCATGAGCTCGAAGCCCTCGGCGTAGGCCTGCATGAGGCCATACTCGATGCCGTTGTGGACCATCTTGACGAAGTGGCCTGCTCCCAGGGGGCCGACGTGGGCATAGCCGTCCTCGGTGGAGGGAGCGAGCGTGCGGAAGCAAGGCTCGACCTTGGCGACGACTTCGGCGTCACCGCCGACCATGAGGCAGAAGCCGTCCTCCAAGCCCCAGACACCGCCAGAGACGCCAGCGTCGATCATGGCCATGCCGCGTCGCTGGAATTCGGCTCCGCGCCGCATGGAATCTTTGTAGTGAGCGTTGCCGCCGTCGACGACGATATCGCCTTCCTCCAAGACTTCCATGAGCGCCGACATCGTGCCTTCGGTGGGATTTCCTGAGGGAACCATGACCCAGACGACCCGCGGGGCGGCGAGTTGCTCAGCGAGGTGTTCGAGCGTGTCAGCGGTTTCGACCCCGTTCGCGGCAGCGTGTTCACGTGTGTCGGGGTCGCGGTCGTAGGCGACGACGCGATGCCCCCCGCGCGCGAGGCGTGCGGCCATGTTTCCACCCATCCGTCCTAGGCCGACCATCCCGATATCCATGGTGTTCTCCGGTGGCTACGGTTTTGTTAGCTGGGCTCGTTTGCTTTCGATGCCTGTGAGGAGGTCGTCGAAAGACTTGCTGAACGCGGTGAGGCCGTCGTCGAGGAGCATTGCCGTGATCGCGTCCAGGTCGACTCCAGCGCTGGCGAGGGCGTCAAGTTGTGCTTTCGCGCTTGGGCCAGAGCCTGCGAGCGTGTCGGCGGAGGTGCCGTGATCCAATATCGCCTCAAGGGTCGCAGGGGGAACGGTGTTGACGGTGTCTTGGCCGATCAACTGGTCAACGTAGAGGGTGTCGGGCAGCGCGGGGTCCTTGGTGCTAGTGCTGGCCCAAAGCGGCCGTTGGGGCCGAGCACCCTTGGCGCTGAGGGCTTGGAATCGGGCGCTGCTGCTCTCATCCTGGAATAGGGCATATGCAGCTTGGGCATTGGCGATGGCGGTCTTGCCGGTAAGGTTCGCCGCGTCGCCACCGATCGCCCGGAGTTGGGCGTCGACTGCGGTGTCGATGCGGCTGATGAAGAACGATGCGACCGATGCGACCCGCGACGGGTCTTTGCCTGCGGCGACGAGGTCTTCCAAGCCGCTCAGGTAGGCGTTGATCACCTTCTGGTACATGGTGAGAGAGAAGATGAGGGTAACGTTGACGTTGATGCCCTCGCCGATGAGGGCGCGCACCGCAGAGATGCCAGGATCGGTTGCGGGTACCTTAATCATGATGTTCGGGCGACGCAGGAGACCGAACAGGCGTCGGGCTTCGGCCACGGTTTGCTTGGTGCTCTGAGCAAGGGAAGGCGGGACTTCGAGTGACACATAGCCGTCGCGCCCGTCGGTGAAGTCGTAGACGGCCCTAAGGATGTCTGCCGCGCCCTGGATGTCTTCTACGGCTAGGGTTTCGAATACGTCCGTTGCCGAGCGACCATCGTCGGGGATCTCGGTTAGCGCAACGTCGTAGTCGGCACTGGTGGTGATGGCTTTCTCAAAGATGGTGGGGTTGGATGTGAGTCCGGTTACGCCGTCTTTGACGAGGCCGCCCAACTGACCGGTGGTCAGCATGGAGCGCTGGATGTAGTCGACCCAGGTTGACTGGCCGAGGGTTTGGTTCTGGATGATGATATTTTCCACGAGATCTCCGATCGTTGAGCGTGTGCTGCGCTTGCCGCTGGTGGCCGGCGCGGTCGCTAGTTCGCTGCTTCGATGGCCATCACTTTGGCGAGACGTCGGGCGTGGCGAGGCTCGCCGCTGAAGCTGGCGCCGAGGAATGCCGCGGCGATCTCGCGAGCAAGCTCTATCCCTATGATGCGCGCACCCATGCAAAGGACGTTCATGTCGTCGTGCTCGACGCCCTGGTGGGCGGAGTAGGTGTCGTGACACATGGCTGCGCGGATACCTTTGACTTTGTTGGCGGCGATGCTGGCGCCGACGCCGCTGCCGCACACGAGGATCCCGCGTTCGGCTTTCCCGTCGGCGACAGCTCGGGCGACGGCTTCGGAGAAGTCAGGGTAGTCGTCCTCTGCGTCGTAAGAGAGGGCACCGACCTCCAAGACCTCGATGCCTTGCTTGGTGAGGATAGTGGCCAGTTGGTTCTTGAATTCGAACCCAGCGTGGTCGGTACCAAGCGCAATCTTCACTGTTGTTCCTCGAATCAGAATGCGAGCCGTGTGGCGACTGGCGAGTGGGACCGCGATCTGCCGTTCCCCGCGAGTTGGCCAATCGAACGATAGCAAATGGGTGCTCAGTGTGTAAACGCGGAAATGGCTGTTCGCGGCGTCTGGGAGAGGCCGTGACCGCCAGAATGTGCGGGTAAGCTAGATTTACCCGCAAGATGGGCGTTTGGTACAGTACTACTACTGTAGTTCTGCTCGTCGCCGGATTCGGATATGTCCGCGCGGGATGGGGCCGAAGAGTCTTTCAGACAACCCGCGTACCAGCGAGGAGTTCAGGCAGCCGGTAGTCGGCAACATACATCGTGCCCATCATTCTCCATTTACGTAGTTCCCGCGTGGTGCTTCTGGTACTAGCAGCGTTGCTTGCCGCCAGCTGCGGAGGCGGCCCTAGCATAAGTGGGGTGTTCGGTAGCGGACGGACGATCACCTTGGAGGCGTTCGCAGACGTTCTGGTGGTTGAAACCGTGCCAGTGCGGGTCAGTCAGGTACAGGCGATCCCGGGAGACCTGACGATCGCGCGCGGCGGTGTGGCGATTTTCACCGCGCTAACGCGGGACTCCCAAGGGCGACTTTTGGGCGGATTGCGTTTCGAGTGGCGGATGCGCGATCAGGTTGCGGGATCCGTGAGCGCGAGTGGCGTGTTCACCGCAGGGAACGTTCCCGGCAGCTATCCCGATGCCATAGAGGTGATCGCCATCCAGGAGGTGGATGGCCAGGAATTCACCGCTGTGGGGCGTGCCTCTGTGCTGGTCACGACCGGGTTCGTCGATTCCGTTATCAAGTCGGTGGTGGTGTTCCCGAGCACGTCTACCGGTAGGACGGGGGATTTCGTCCCGCTACGCGCGGCGGCGATCGGTAATCTCGGTGGCCTGGTCCAGGATCTTGATCTGTTCTGGCGGGTGACCAACCCCGACGCGGGAACAATTGGGGCTAATGGCGGTTTCACTTTCGGCGACAAGCCCGGTACGTACCCTGACGCGGTAGAGGTACAGGCGAGGCGCTTGGGTGGATCGGGTGCCCCGGTAGTCGGCAGGGCGTCCGTGCAGGTGTTGTCTCAGGCAGAGGCGTCAGGCCAGGTTCGGGCGTTCATCGGCCCAACAGCTGCGTTCGGTCGTCCTGAGGGGAACACTCCGTTGGTGCTGTTGACGGTTGATTTCAACGGACGGCCCGTCCCATCGGAGTCCATCGCGTGGGAGGTTTTGGATCCAGACGCCGGAACCGTAAGCGAGTTCGGGGTTTTCACGTTTGGGAATACCCCCGGGACCTACCTGGGTTCTGTTCAGGCGATAGCCACATTGGGCGGTGATTTTGGCGGACAAACCGTATCTGCGGTGATGGACGTTGTCGTCCAGTCAACAGCGGTCGCGGGGCCGCAAGGAGTGCCTGGCGGTACGTTGGTGTTCCCGCAGACTCTGCGTCTGTCCGAGAGCGGAATCATTCGCCTTTCGGCTCTGGTTTTTGACGATGAGGGCGCTCTTGTATCGGCGCCGGTCTTGGACTGGGAATACGATTCGACGCTGTTTGCGGTAGACGATAGGGATCGACTTACGACGCAGGCGGCGCCGGGGCACTATGTGGATGCCTTGAGCCTCCTGATCACTGCGGCTGACGGCACGCTGTCGACGGTGACGCGGTCGATCACGGTGTCGGGTTCGCTGACGCGGATCGAGATCACGCCGAAGAGGGCGACGCTGGCAGCGGGCAACCCCGTTCTGTTCGTCGCGCAGGCGTTCGATGAGGCGAACACTCGTCTGTCGGATGTGAGCTTCCGGTGGAGCGTTGTCGACGGTGGCTCAGGGAGTATCACGAGCAGTGGCCTTTACATCGCTGAGGATGATCCCGGGCTCAGTGTTGGAATCGTCAAGGTGGTCGCTTCGCAGCGGGTGCCGGATTAGCGCCGCTTTGGCTGGCGCTCAATCGTCTCAACCCTTCCTGCCCACTTGTTCCCGGTATGGGGGTTTTCCCTCAGTAGAAGTTGTGGTTCTCATGCATCCCTTCGCGGAATCGCGATGGTACGTTGGGTTCACCAAGGGTGTCCAAGAGACGCCGATGAGCCTGGGAGGCGACGGATGAAGTACACATCTGAAGATATTCAGTCCGCAGAGGCCGAGATGGTTGCCGTGGATATGATTACGACAGAATCGCCGAAGGAACTCGCTGGATCGGCGATGCAATACACGCCGCTGCAGATGCATTTCCTTTCTAGGCTGGAGCGTCTGCGGAACGCGAAAGTGGAGATCGATGCGTACAGCGATGAAGATCCGTTCATGAAGCGGTTGGTAGATCGCGGTCTGTTCGCGACGTACCGCGAGTGCATGGACGAAGGTGTAGGCGCTGAGGCGCGACACCTGCTGCACATTTAGCCAGGCACATCTAGGCAGGCGCATCTAGCCAGGCGTAGTTCACCAGCCTGAGTTTTCTTGCTACGAACGTAATCAAAACGGCTCCCCATTGGGGAGCCGTTCGTTTCGTCTGTTCTATGAGTTGGCGTGATGCCCTAGCTGGCATTCTTCGGAGGGCGTCCCCGGCGGCGTCCGCTGCTGGGATCGACCCAGAAATAGACGTGCTCGTCGGTGCGTTTGATGATGAGCGATCTGCTGGTCTGCTTGGCTGCCGCCCCGAGTCGACGCCGCACAGCGCCGAGGGTTTCACCGGGCCCTGCCGCGAGTCTGCCCGCTTGACCGGCGGGAACCGCATCGATGATCGCGATATATTCGCGCAGGATTTGCGCTCGCTTTCCTGTTGCGCTATTGAGCTTCGCTTGTTCCAGTGAAAGCACATCCAGTTTGGGCATGCCTTGATCTCCTCATTCGTACGTAGTCAGCTCGGTTTCGAGGGCGTGAGCCATGATAGATGCGATGGTTTGCGCCTTCAACTCGGAAGCGTTCTTGATGCCTGTGGGCTGACTATACTGCTAGCTGTTGGCGGAGGAAACATAAGAGTTGGCAACGTTTGATGACGAGCCCGGTATGGGGCCAGTGGATAGCGATCAAGAGGACACGGTTCGCCGCAGCCGGGCGATTGGTATTCCCCCTGCGTTTCGGCACCCGAAATACCGAGCGTATTGGCTAGGCTTTTTCTTGGCGGTGTCTGGTCACCAGATCTTCCAATTTGTGCAGTTCGTCCTTGTTTACGAATTGACGGGCTCAGTGGTCGCGCTGGGGGTGCTCGGGGCCGCGAATGCAGCCCCGACGATCTTGCTGGGGGTGATCGGTGGTGTGTTCGCGGATCGCTGGGAGAAGCGTCGGCTGATCATCACGACGCAGTTCGTGTCTGGGACCGCTGTGTTGTTGTTAGCCGTGCTGACATCGGTGCGGTTGGTCGAGGTGTGGCATGTGCTGGCCGTTGCGATAGTGGTCAGTACCGTTGGGGCGTTCGATGCTCCCGCGCGTTCCGCGTACTACCCGAAGTTGATCCCGCAGTCGGCGATGATCAGCGCTGTAGCGCTGAACTCCACGATCTGGCAAGCAACGCGCATCATCGGCCCGGCTGTTGCTGGCGTGATCGTGGGGACCGTTGCAGACGTTCCGCTAGATGGTATGGCGGTTGCGTTGTACATCGCGGCGGGTGGGTACGTTGCGATGGTCGTTGCGATGCTGTGGGTCAGGTTGAGTGGACACGGTGAGTCCAAGGGCAACCCGTTGCGGAATTTGGTCGATGGGCTGAAATACATCCGCGCGGACCGAAACCTGTTCACGCTGATCATGCTGGCGTTCGCGTCGGCGTTGTTCGGCTGGTCGTATGTGATCCTGATGCCGGTGTTCGCGTTGGACGTACTGGGTTTGGAGGAGGATGGGCTCGGCGCGCTGCTGGCGGCCGCAGGCGTAGGTGCGACGGTGATCACGGTGACGCTGGCGGTGTTGGATATACCTTTGCTCCAGCGCAGAGGGTGGTTCGTGGTAGGCGGGTCGATCACCAATGGTCTGCTGATCATCGGGTTCGCGCTGACTGCGGACCGAGTGGGATCTTTCCCACTGGCCCTGGTGTTCATGTTCTTCTTGGGTTTCACGCAGATGGTGTACACGACGGGGACGATGGGCTCGATCCAGTTGATGATCCCGGACGCGATGCGTGGCCGAGTGTTGGGCGTTTACGGTATCGTGTGGGGTATCCAGCCGCTGTCAGGTACGCTTGTTGCGTTCATCGCGAGGTACGTTGGGGTTCCTGCCGCGGTGGCGATCGGAGGCGCTGCGTTGGTGACGGCAGCAGTGCTAGCGGTGATGGTGAACCCGGATCTTCGGCATCTCAGAATCGATGAGCAGACCGAGGATTGATCAAGTTTGGGATGGTGGGCCTTTGAGCACTCGTTCTTCTTTTCTTACAGTAGACAGCCACGTTCGAATCACTTCAGGGGACGATGCAGGTGCGGGATCCTGGGAATCCTATAGGGCTTCGATGGAGCCTAACGGCGTCAACCAGGTGGTCCTTGTTGGATCTCCCGATGCGGATTCGTCGCGATCGTTGGTGGAGCTGGCGAGCGCTGCTGATCAGGTTGCAGCTGTGGCCGTTTGGGTAGATGTGACAGCAGTGGATGTGGCGGCACAGTTGGATGGCTTGATGGTGACGCCCAAGCTGCGAAGCGTGGCTCTCCCGGTAGGGCGGGAGGTGGGCAACCATTGGTTGGTCGAGGAGGACACGCTGCGTGGACTGCGGTTGGTGGCGGAGCGCGGGCTTTGCTTGGATGTGGAGATCGAGCCGCGCCAGTTGCCGTCGGTAGGTGAGTTGGCGGCGGCGATCCCTGACCTGCAGATCGTGGTGGCCCATATCGGGTCGCCGTTCATCGGGCGGAGTGAGCGTGAGCCGTGGGGCGTCCACATGCTGAACGTGGCACCATTCAAGAACGTGTACGCGAAACTGTCAGGCTTGGTGGCGTTGGACGTGCAGCCGTGGAGCGTGGCTCACCAGCGATTGTTCGTGGAGTCGATGGTGAGGATGTTTGGCTACGAGCGCCTGATGTTTGGCAGCGATTGGCCGGGCCACGTGGAGTTTGCGACGTTTGATCAGGTGCGCGATGCGGCAACGGTAGCTGCTGGTCCGATGACGGAGGCTCAAGAAGAGCGACTGTTCGGGGGGACAGCGCGCGCTGTCTACGGTCTTTCGTAAGACGTTTCCACGTACATATGTAGGTGAGGCACCCGTGACCGGGTGCCTTTTTTTGTGCTTTTGACGGGCTGAGAGAGGGGTACTCACGCCTGATGTGATGGGTGACTGGGGGATAACCCCCAATGGGGGGGTGGGTATTTCCCCCGTCAGGTTGGGGGTGACGGACATTATCGGCCAGGGGGGTGAAGCCTCAGGATAAACAACGTAGCCCGTGAAACGGCTGGATGCGATAGGGCACCAGTGGACGCGGGTCACCATCAAGGGGGATGCGGCGCTGCGGGGAAAGCAGAGTCGCATTGCAGATACACAGGAGAGGCCACATGCGTAGCACGAACCTGGACCAGGCGAAACGCCTTCTACGGTCCGAACAGGGCATCACGGGATTGGAGACAGCGATCATCTTGATCGCCTTCATCGTTGTTGCGTCTGTTTTCGCCTACACGGTTCTTACGGCTGGGGTGTTCTCATCTCAGAAAGCGAATGAATCCGTGAATGCGGCGATCGAAGAGGTTCGCTCCTCGGTCACCATCACTGGTAACACGATCGCGTACAAGGGCTCCGTGGACATCGACGGTAACACCGCGACGTCTGATGGTACCGACGCGGTGGTGAAGATCGACGTGACGATCGCGGTGGCACTTCAGGGCGTGCCAGTTGACGTGACTCCTTCTTACCAACTCAACACCACCAACAGCTCACTGGAATCCAGCGGTGCGGTCAAGACGCTGGTGGTGAACTTCCTCGATCAGACGCAGTTGATCAAGGATATGGCCTGGACGGTTGCCTTCAGTGGTGCGAACGACGGTGACTTCTCGCTGGAGGCCACTGAGAAGGCAGTTCTTACGGTGTGGTTGGTTGAGTACGACTACGACAACACTGCAGGGCTGTACTACAACCTAGGTGGTGGCTCTGACGACCCGTACCTGGACACCCAGGCGACATTGCTGGGGAACTTCGACCCGTTCACGCTTGAGATCAGTCCGGTACAGGGCGCACAGCTCACGATTGAGAAGGTTGTTCCGCAGAGCTTGAACGCCATCATGAACCTTCGCTAAGTCGGCGACGGGGAGAAGTAGAAACACCAGATAGGGGTACTCGAAGTGAGTGCTCCTATCTGAAAGCGGTTACCAGGCGAGGGTTTCGACCTAGCTAAAGAACATGAGTAACCGTAGAACAACCTAGAGGGGGACTAGGAAATGGGTCATAAGGGGCTCCGTCAGTGGATAGCAGCTCGGGTACACGATGAACGTGGTATCACCGGGCTAGAGACCGCCATCATCTTGATCGCATTCATTGTGGTGGCGTCCGTCTTCGCATACACGGTGCTGACTGCGGGAGTTTTCTCCTCGCAGAAGGCGAATGAATCCGTGAACGCGGCGGTTGAGGAAGTACGTTCATCGGTGGCTCTCAAAGGAAATACGATCGCGTACAAAGGCTCCGTGGACATCGACGGTAACACCGCGACATCTGACGGTGTTGACGCAGTCGTGAAGGTAGACATCACTATCGCGGTCGCACTTCAGGGTGTAGCAGTGGATGTGACGCCGGCCTACCAGCTCAACAGCACCAACAGTTCCCTGGAATCCAGCGGCAGTGTGAAGACGCTGGTGGTGAACTTTCTGGATCGGAATCAGTTGGTAAAGGACATGGCTTGGACGGTTGCGTTCAGCGGTGCGAATGACGGCGACTTCTCGCTGGAGCCCACCGAGAAGGCTGTGGTTACGATCTGGCTGGTTGGGTACGACTACGACAACACTTCCGGGTTGTACTACAACTTAGGCGGTGGCTCTGG
>ERZ890510.1295-NODE-1295-length-16589-cov-5.261764_pt1 | contig 16589 bp, 11 predicted proteins | sample MGYA00521265_ERZ890510 | MGnify/ENA primary metagenome ERZ890510 (study PRJEB32303, sample SAMEA104408624) | aquatic metagenome | biome: Brackish water; feature: Chemocline; material: water | place: Baltic Sea | collected 2014-10-26T21:54:00 | depth 110 m ...
AACCTCTCTTATGCAAATACTTTAAATGGTCTCATAGGCTTTGACGGGGAACACTTCTTGGTCTAAATCAGCAAGAAACGTTATATGCTATGGGGCTAGCTGGGGCCTGTGCGCCGACGGGTTTAATGCCGTCATTGGCCCCGTCAAATGGTTCTTTTGGTATGGATAAAGACTGGGCTTGCGGTCTTGGGGCGCAGTTGGGGGTTAATGCTGCTGATCTCGCTCATTGCGGCATGACGTCGAGCGACCGTGTCATAACGGGTGAGCTTGGAATTGTCGCAAGTTTTGCTGGTGGTGATGCCAAAGCGCTTGAAATCCCCCAAGGCGGCACACCTAATATTGGGGCCTTTGCCCTTAAGAAATTTGCTGCCTGTTACGGCGTTCACAGCGCGATGGAAGCGGCGATTGATCTTATGGTCCAAAATGAAATTACGCGAGCCCATATCTCTAAGGTTATTGTTCGCGTTAAGGCGGATAGCGCCGTTACGTTGGCGGGTCGAAATATTTCCAACCATATGGCGGCCCGTTTCAGTTTGCCTTACGCTGTCGCCTCAGCCGTTATTCGCGGCACTCATTCTTCAGCCGAAGATTTTGAAGAGCCGTCAATCTTTGATCAGGAAGTGCTAAAATTCATGGAGAAGATAGAGATTATAGCCGATGCCGACCTTACAGAATTTCATAAAAAAACGGGGGGCTTTCCAGCCCATGTTGAAATCCATAATCGCGGTGAGATACAGCAAAAAGAAATTCATTATCCTATTGGTTCACTGCAACGCCCCATGACGTGGGATGATCTTTCGCAAAAATTTATCGAACTGACAAAAAGCCATTTGCCTGAAACGCACCTACAACATATTTTACAAACGGCTCAGCAGTTGTTAGAACTTAAAGATATAAGAGAATTCAGTAAACTTTTATGAGTGAATAATGACAAAAGGTGGGGAGATCATTTTGTTGAAATCTATATTTTTTATGGTAACGGTTATTATAATATCAAATTTTTCATTTGAAATAACCTACGCCCAACAAAACAAACAATGGAACATTGTCGCAATTGTCCCTGATGACCATTCCCGTAGAGCCATGGGTGCTTATGGTGATGCTCAGGCGGTGACGCCAAACTTTGACCGTCTGGCCGAACAAGGTGTGCGCTTTAATCATGCTTATGCCGCAGCTCCCGTTTGCTCGCCTAGTCGTGCTGCATTTTTCAGCGGTAAATATTCAAGTCAAGTGGGCATAAATGATTTTCTGATGCGAACTCCCTATTATCAACAGCGCGGCTTAGATACCCAAGCGGTGTTATGGCCAGAAATCCTTAAAAATAATGGCTATACCACAGGATTAATCGGCAAATGGCATTTAGGTGAGGCGCCGCGCTTTCATCCAAAAAATAGGGGTTTTGATTATTTTGTTGGTTATGAGCAAGACGCGAAATCTTTTGATCCTGTGCTTGACGTTAATGGCAAGATCGGCAAAATTGTGGGTCATACCTCTAATATTTTTGTCAAATATGCTAAGGATTTTCTTCAGCAAAACAAAAACAATAAATTTGCACTAACCATGACATTTCGCGAACCTCAAAGACCGTGGAATGCTGTACCGAAAGAGGATTTAGACGCCGTTGCTCATATCGATCCTGTGGTGCCAGATGTCCCCGGTGTTGATCAGCAATGGCTTAAGAAAATAACCCGCGATAATTACGCGGCTATCCATGCCTTAGACCGTAGTGTCGGGGAAGTGCTTGACGAACTTGATCGTCTTGGATTATCGGAAAATACCATTGTGCTTTATGTGGGGGATCATGGCATGCTCATTGGTCATCATGGTTATTTTGGTCGCGGTGCGGTCGGTGTGATTGCGGGCGATAAAGTGGTTGGTGATGAAGGAATTGCAAACTTATATGATGAAGCCATAAAAATCCCTTTCATTGTTCGTTGGCCCGGCCAAACGGGTCAAAATAAATCTGTTGATGTTCCAGTTTCTAATATTGATGTTTTTCCAACTATTTTAAGCATGTTAGGCATTGATGTGCCGGCGGGAATATCACCAGAGGGAAAAGATATCACAATGCTATTAAAAGGTGGAAAGCCGCAAATTTCCCAACCGGTTTTTGCTCAATATAATATGGAAAATTTTGGTATTGCTCATTTGCGCATGGTACGCTTTGAAAACTGGAAATTGATCAAAAGATTTAATCAAGGAGCGCCCGCCAATTTAATAGATCAACTTTATAATGTGGACGATGATCCGGGCGAAGAAAATAACCTGATCGAGGCCACCGAGCATCAAGAAATACGTAAAAAACTAGAAGCCATGCTTAATGTATGGCAACATAAAATCAAAGATCCTGTTTTAGCTCAATATGCGCACGAAACCTGATTAAAATAATTTTCTGTGAGGGCTAAGAGTTGAAAAAAATATTCACTTTAATAATGGTATCATTTGCCCTAGTCGGCTGTCAAAATGACCCATCACCTAAGATTGAGACACAACCATCAAAACGCCCAAATATTTTACTTATTTTAGCCGATGATATGGGCTATTCGGATATTGGCGCATTTGGCGGTGAAATTTCAACACCAAACATAGACCAATTGGCGGCAGGCGGCGTGCGTATGAGCAATTTATATGCGGCGGCAACCTGTTCTCCCACCAGATCAATGATACTCAGTGGTGTTGATAATCATCGGGCGGGCATGGGAACTATGGCTAATAACCAAACAGCAAAGCAATTAGGCAAGCCGGGCTATGAAGGTTATATGAACTATAATGTGGTCTCTGTAGCCGCATTATTGCAGGACGCGGGCTATCACACCTACATGACGGGTAAATGGCATTTAGGTAACACGGAACAATTATCGCCAAAAGCGCGTGGTTTTGATCAATCCTTTGCATTGTTGCAAGGGGGCGCGGGTCATTTTGATGATACGACCATGTTTTCTGCTTTCGATAAAGCATGGTTTAGGGAAAATGGAAAACGGGCTGATTTGCCGGATCATTTTTTCTCCAGTGAATTTTATACGGATAAAATGATTGATTATATCAAAACTAATCAAAATGACGATCAACCCTTTTTCGGTTATCTTGCCTACACAGCTCCCCATTGGCCGCTTCAAGCACCACAAGACTATATTGATAAATACCGGGGAAAATATGATGATGGCTATAATGCCTTAAAGGAAAAACGCCTATTAGCCATGCAAGAATTAGGCTTAGTCAAGCCAGATGTAAAAATAATACCGTCTTATACTCCTGAAACAGCCGACTGGAATGGATTATCTGAGCAAGATAAAAAAAACAAAAGTCGCGAAATGGAAATTTATGCGGCCATGGTTGATAATATGGATTACCATATTGGCCGCCTGCTTGATTATTTGGAAAAATCAGGACAAAGAGACAATACCCTCATTATTTTTATGTCAGATAATGGCGCGGCCGGTGCTGACAATGGTAAAAATAAAGCATTTCCCCAGCAATGGATAGATGCCAATTTTGACAATTCCTATGACAATTTGGGCAAAATTGGATCTTATGTTTATTATGGCCCCCATTGGGCGGAGGCCAGTGCTGCCCCATCGCGGCTCTTTAAAGGCTTTTCTACTGAGGGCGGCCTTAAAGTCCCGGGCATTATTAATTTCCCTGGTAAACTTGAAAAATATAAGGGGCAAATTAATAACCAATTTATGACGATCCTTGATCTGGCACCGACCTTTCTTGATCTTGCAAAAACAAAACACCCCGGCACGAATTATAAAGGAAGAAAAGTTATTCCTTATACGGGAAAATCCGCTGCGGCCTTTTTGAATGGAACCTCAGATACAGTGCATGGTGATCAATATACCATGGCTTGGGAACTTCGAAAACGCGCCAGCGTACGCAAGAATGATTGGAAAATGTTAAAGATGCCAAAGCCACATGGCAGTGGGGATTGGCAATTATATAATTTAAAAGACGATCCTGGTGAAGTCACTGATATTAAAATAGAAAACCCAGAAATATTCCAAGAAATGCTTAAGGCGTGGGATGATTATGTGATTGAGAATGGTGTTATTATGGCGGAAGAATAAATGATTTATTGGTCCAGTTTGTTTTTTAAATTTGATAAAGCATCCTTGATCATTTGATTATCTGGAAAGAGCGCATTGAGTTTTTGTGCATATTTCAGAGCTTCGGCCCAATGGCCCTTGCTGCTGTAATGATTAAGCAGCATCATATTAAGGTTCGCATCATTGACACTAAGTTCAAGGGCAGATTTTAAGACCTGCTCTGCCTTATCCCTTTGGCCTAAATCATTCAGAGCGACCGCATAAACATAGGCGTAATAAGCATTGCTTGGTGCTAATGTCACGGCTTTAGAGAGGTAGCTTAGGGCTTGATTGGTGTTTTTGTCTCGAACCAATGAAAGCGCTTTTGCAAAGTTAAGATCGGCATTTTCAGGCAAAACAGACAGGCCACGATCAATCATATCATGGCTTTGCATTTCATTATTTTGCTCCCTAAAAATATCGGCGAGATTAATATAGCTTGCTGGAAAATAAGGATCGATGGTGATGGCCGATAAATATTGTTGTTGTGCTAAATCCATTTTGGCTTGGCCGCTATAGAATAATCCCAAATTAAAAGCCCCTTCACCGCGCCAGCCCGTTTGATTTTGCGCGGTGATAAATTCTTTCTCAGCATCTTGGTAGGCTCGTTTGTAAGTGTCGCTCATTTGATTTATGGGAACATCAGCGAGCAAGCGAACGGCTTCGACGCGGATTGCTCTATAATCGTCGTTGAGTAATTTTTCCAATAATATCCCTCTCTCAAGCGGCGCCACAAAGCTGGTCGCGCGAACGGCCCCAAGGCGGATCAGGGGATGCACTGAGGCAAGACCTTTTTTAATATGGTCCAATGTGTCTAAATTTGGATAATTAGCGAGTAGAACAAATGCACTGCCGCGAATGATGGCGGGAATTTGGCTGTCTAGGAGCAAAGCTTTTAAATTTTGCGGAGCATTGGGTTCGCCTTTAAAAACGTCATTCAATATTTCTCCATAATGGATTTTTTGATTTTGTTTTTCGCCAAACCAGTTTTTCAAATGTGCCGCCGCCCATAAGGGCTGCTGATCTTTATGACATGATGTACAGGCATCGGGGCTGTTGGTTTTATGGTTTAAATCAGGTCTGGGGATACGGAAACTATGATCAGCCCGATCGTCAACTCCCATGTAGGTTCGTTCCGTCATATGACAATTAATACATAGTCCCCCTGTTGAGCCAACGGGGTGATGATGATGTTCTGGGTTATCAAAATGTTGGGGCAGGTGGCATTGGCCGCATAATTCATTGCCAGATGCTTTTAATTTTAAACTATGGGGATCATGGCAATCCGTGCAAATCACACCTTTTGAATACATTTTGCTTTGTAAGAAGGACCCCCAAACATAATCTTCCTCGCGAATTTGACCATCGGCAAAATAGTCTGGCATTAATATAGGCGACGGTGAAAAAGCATCGAGGAATTTATCATTCGCTTTAAAACCATCGCTTAGAGGACTGCGCCGCGAATGGCAAGCTGCGCACACCTCTATTTCAGATTGATCGCGGTTTTCACCGCTCCAAGTCGCCGTGTTCTTGCCGTCCTCCATGATCCATGCGAAATCATTATGGACAGAAGTTTTTAAAGTATCCGCGTTATGACAAGAGGCACAGGAAACATTATCCGTCTCCCATATGCTCTTAAATTGATTGGTTTTTGGTTCAAATTTTCGCTTAAATCCCGTCGAATGGCAATCGGCACACATGCCATTCCAATTTTGCAGAGGTTGGCTCCAGTGTAGCCGATCATTAAAAGGCACATGATCATCACCATAAATATGAAACCAGCGTTGCCCACCGTGTTCTTGATCACGGCTATCCCATGCAAGGGGTAGAACCTGATATTTTCCGTTGGTTGTTTTAATTAAATATTGTTGAAGCGGCTTAAAGCCAAAAGTATATTCAATTTTAAAATCTTCGTTTATGCCGTCTTTATTGTCACTATTGACCCAAAATTCGTTATCTTTTTTATAAAATCTTGTGGTTATGCCGTGAAGGGTGATTTGATCATCAAAATTGCCAAGCACTGAATTTTTGGTTGCCACCATCATGGATTTTTTATGATCTGATCCATTCCAACTTTGCCATTGGCTCTGATGACAGCTTTGACAATCAGTGTCCTTGCTATGCTTGTGAGGGGCAAAATCTGCGCGAGCGGCGGTGTTAAAATTGGCCACGAACAGCACAATTATCATAAGACCGATAAAGAATAGAAGGCTATTTTTTTGATTTATTTTCATTTTATGAAGACGCGGCCCCTTCACTTAATTATTTTTCAAGATCGAGAAAATATTACTGAAGTTATCTGTCCAGATGATTTCTTTTAGATCTTTGGGGCGTTTCACAATATGCTTAAAATTCTGTAGTTTTTCAAAAGTTGCACCGTCTTGGGTGATCAGAAACCACTGGGATTTATTAACGGCTATTTTTGCATCGGCGGCATTTTTAATTTCGATAACTTTATAATCGTGGGCTTTAGCCGTTCCCAAAACAACAGGTCGTAATTCAAGATATCTATTGGATGTGTGGATTGCCAATATGCCCTCTTTTTTAAGCTGCTTCATATATAATTCTAACGCTTGATAGGTCAGTAAATGAACGGGGATTGAATCGCCGCTAAAAGCATCAATGGCCAACAAATCAAATTGGTTATCCTGTTCTGCTTCTAATGAAAGTCGTCCATCGCCATGAATGATCTCTATATGCGCCGCGGTGTCATTTAAATAGTTAAAATGCTTATAAGCCATTTCAGTTACTTGGGGGTTGATTTCATAAATCTTATAATGATCCCCTGCGCTGCCGTAGGCGCCGATCGTACCAATGCCCAAACCGATCATGCCAACATTAGCGGGCTTCTTTAATGATAATAACGCCTGCCCAAGCCCGCTTTCTACACCATAATAGGCCGTTGGAATTTTGGAAGCTTGAGCATTATCCAGTATTTCTATGCCATGTTCTGTTGTTCCAAGGGCCATTAATTTAACTCGTGGACCGTCCGTTATATCTTTGGTCATGACACGAAGAGGGCCGTAGAAGTTTCTTTTAAATTCAATAACCTGACTATATTTAACTACACTATAAAAATAGATGAAGGCGACAAATAAAGCCGCAAAAATCGCATAACTGCGCCAAAACCAAGGCGTTCTTCCTTGATAAAATTGAGAATTTTTATCTTTAAAAAGAACCATTGAAAAAACAACGATAGTGATGATAATTCCCATAAATAATTCAAGGGGAAGTACGAAAAACTTAGGGGCAATTAACCCAACATATACCCCTCCCGCAGCACCGCCGATAGCCAAAATTAAATAAAATTTAGTAAGGCGATTTACCGGTGGTTTTTGTTTCGCTAATTCCCCGTGGCAAACCATACAGGTCACAAAAAGAAACCCGCAATAGAGAATGATTTGTTGTAAATATGTAAAGGAGATAAGTTTGACATTCTCAGCGACGATAACGCTGATAAAAATAAACAATAAAGGGGCGAATAATCCACGTTTGTACCAACGATCACTTTCAAAACACAAAACAAAACTCAAAAGATAAATACTTAGTGGAATTACCCATAAAAAAGGCACAGAAGCCACATCACGGCTTAGATGATCTGAAGTGGCAAGTAAGCAAATAGAGGCCGCTGTGGCTAACATAAACCACGTAAAAATATTATCATCTGCAGGACTTTGATCGACGATGACTTCATGCTTTGGGGCTTTGAAGTTCCATAAAGATTTGCCAACTATAAGACAAATCAATATTAAAGAAATGATAAATACTCCATAACCCATTGACCAAAAAGAGGCTTGATCCCCTATTTCAAAATTGGTTTCAATAAAGATAGGATAGGTCAATAAGGCAATGAAAGAGCCGATGTTTGATAATGCGTATAATGGATAGGGGGACCGACCAACATTGATTCTAGCGTACCATGCTTGGATCAAACTGGTTGTGGTACTTAAAGCAAAATAGGGTACGCCGATCGTTAAGGTTAAAAGACCGAGTATGCCAATGATTGGCGTGTTACTCATACCCATTATGAAAGTTTTATCTGGTGATATAGGGAGTAAAAATAGGGTCAAAAATAAGAGTAGAGAATGTATTATAACCTGCCAGCGAGGCCGTAAATGGGAAACCATAAAATGGGAATAACTATAGCCTAACAGCAGGGCAAATTGGAAAAACAACATGCAAATTGTCCAGACAGTGGCGGCGCCACCAAACCAGGGCAGAATATATTTGGCAATTAAAGGTTGGATTTGAAATAGAAGAAAAGCACTTAATAGAACCGTGGTCGCCATAAGTATTCGTGATATAATGTTAGGCCCTAATCCTGTGCTATGAGCCTCTTCAACGTTCATGTATTATCACTCTCTTTTTAGTCGCTATCATTATGCTTAACATTTCATTCTTTATGGTACAAGTCAGTGATCTTTATCTAGGAAACTGGATATATTTTTGGGAACCAGTCGTCTCTCAGGCGTTCACCGTCTTTCATATTATGCCCGGGGAAGGGAGGCGATGTGGGGCCAGGGCGGCTTATATAACGCGCATCATCTCCAACAAAGCGCAGTGAAAATGCCCGCCGTCTGTTTGTTGAATGATTACCGCGCGCGCCGTGTAATATTTTAAAATTAAAGCCAACCGCATCTCCCGGTTCCATTTGCCATTCTAAAATATCATATTTTTCTGGCTCTGCATCAGGATCAGGCACTTGCATATAATCATCATTATTGGGGTAGAAATTTTCTTCGGATAACCAGCGCGTTGGAAGCACCGGTTTTTGCCATCTGTGAGAGCTACCGATACAGCGCAATGTGGCTTCTTTAACGGGATCCATTGGCGACCAGAAACTAATAGTTTGCTCACCATTCACAAAATAATAAGGCGCGTCTTGATGCCAAGGGGTAGGCTTAGACGTTCCAGCCTCTTTGACTAATATATGGTCGTGGAAAATTTGAACTTCTCGTGATTTCATAAGCTGAGCGGCGACTTTCCCCGCTTGGGATTTGCGGATTACCTGTTCAAATTGATCAATGCGCTGCCAATTACAATAATCATCAAAAAACCGCCCTTCTTCTCCCTCTTTTAAATTTTCGGCAGCATACGGCCCCGGCTCTTGCATATTGTGTTCAATACCAATGCGTATTTGATCAATCCAATTTTTAAATAAACCTTTGATTAAAACAACACCATCTTTTTGAAAGGTATCAATTTGTTGTTGATTGATGATTATTTCTGTATCCATGGTTTAGCTTTGCTAGTTTATAATGTTATGGGTATAGACTATATTGATTGAGAATATTTTCAAATCATTCTTGTTTGTTAAATTTAGATTGAGAGAATAAATTTTAAAAAGAGTTTAATATGAAGTTTACCAAGCTAAATAGAACCGTTCATAACTGGTTATCAATTTTTGTGGCGCTGCCTTTATTACTGGTTATCGTATCGGGTATGTTTCTTTTACTTAAAAAAGATGTGCAGTGGATCCAACCGTCAAGCGTACGCGGCGTAAGTGCACAAATACCGCAAATTTCCCACTCGGATATGTTGAGGGCGGTAAATAGTGTTGAGCAAACGGCTGGTTTAAAATGGACTGATTTTGACCGTATTGATTATAAAGTGGACAAAGGAATGTTGAAATTTATCACACATGACCAATGGGAAGTTCAGGTTGATACAACAACAGGGGAGATTTTATCTTCCAAAGCTCGGCGTTCTGATTTTTTTGAAAAGCTACATGACGGCACTTATTTTGGTGACTGGATGAAATATTATGTCTTAATTCCGTCTGCTATTTTCTTATTCACTTTATGGATGAGCGGACTTTATATGTTTATCTATCCTTATTTTAAAAGGGCCGCCAATAAACGTAATAAAAAACTAAAAGCACAAAAACATAATTAACGCTTTTATTTCATTCTATTTTCAATCAAATGATCAACCACACTTGGGTCGGCGAGAGTTGATGTATCACCGAGGTTTGAATAATCATTTTCAGCGATTTTTCGCAATATACGGCGCATGATTTTGCCAGACCTAGTCTTGGGTAACCCCGGCGCGAATTGAATGTGATCCGGCGTGGCAATGGGGCCAATTTCTTTGCGGACCCATGCGACAAGTTCTTTGCGTAAATGATCGCTTGGCTCGTGACCAACCATCAAAGTCACATAGGCATAAATACCTTGTCCTTTAATATCATGGGGAAAGCCGACAACGGCGGCTTCCGACACATCTTCGTGGGCGACAAGGGCGCTTTCCACTTCGGCGGTTCCCATACGGTGGCCAGAGACATTAATCACATCATCAACCCGCCCTGTGATCCAGTAATAACCATCTTCGTCGCGCCGACATCCGTCGCCCGTGAAATATTTATTGTCATAGGTGGAAAAGTAAGTTTTCACAAAGCGTTCATGATCACCATACAGGGTTCGCATTTGGCCAGGCCAGCTGTCTGAAATACATAAATTACCCGTTGCTTCTCCTGAAAGTACCTTGCCCGCCTCGTCAACTATTTCAAGCTTAATTCCAAAAAATGGTTTAGTAGCACTCCCCGGTTTTAAAGCGGTCGCCCCCGGCAGCGGAGTGATTAAAATGCCGCCCGTTTCAGTTTGCCACCATGTGTCGACAATAGGACAGCGGCTCTCCCCGACGATATTATAATACCAATTCCATGCTTCAGGGTTTATCGGCTCGCCGACGCTTCCTAAAATTCTTAATGAAGAACGATCGCATTTGGTAACAAAATCATCGCCAGCTCCCATTAGAGCGCGAATAGCGGTGGGGGCGGTATAAAAGATATTGACCTTATGTTTTTCACAGACTTGCCAAAAGCGCGAAGCATCGGGATAATTTGGCACCCCTTCAAATACCAATGTTGTTGCGCCATTAGCAAGAGGGCCGTAAACGATATAACTATGGCCCGTGACCCATCCCACGTCCGCCGTACACCAATAAATATCACCGTCATGATAATCAAAAACATATTTATGAGTAAGGCTGGCAAAAACCATATAACCGCCTGTCGTATGCAGAACACCTTTTGGTTTTCCAGTGGAGCCAGAGGTATATAAAATGAACAAGGGGTCTTCAGCGTTCATTTCTTCAGGTTCGCATATATTTGTGACTTTTTGCGCGGCTTCATGGTACCAAACGTCGCGCCCTTCTACGAAATTAACATCCCCTCCAGTGACTTTGACCATAATCACTGTTTTAACTATAGTATCGTGATTTTCAAGGGCTTGATCGACGTTATTTTTAAGGGCAATGGCTTTGCCGCCACGCTTTCCTTGATCGGCTGTAATGATGATATGGCTATCGCAATCAATAAGACGTCCTGCTAAAGCGGAAGGGGAAAACCCTCCAAAAACGATAGAATGTACCGCGCCAATGCGCGCGCAGGCGAGCATGGCAAAAACCGCCTCGGGGATCATCGGCATATAGAGGGTGACCCGGTCGCCCTTTTTAACACCATGGGCTTTTAGAACATTGGCAAAGCGGCAAACTTCCTCATAAAGTTGATTATAAGTGATGTTTTTGCTCACATCAGGCTCATCTCCTTCAAAAATAATTGCCGTTTGTTCACCGCGACTTTCAAGATGACGATCAACACAATTGACGCAAGCATTTAAAGTGCCGTCCTCATACCATTTGATATGAACATTTTCTTTTTGAAAAGAGCTGTTCTTGACGATGCTATAAGGCTTAATCCAGCTAATATTCTGACCCATTTCGCGCCAAAACTCTTGGGGATCTTTGATGGATTTATCATAAAGGTCAAGATATTGATCATTGGTAATCAAGGCGTGATCTGAAACATTTTTATCGACGGGATAAAGTTTTTTCTCTGTCATCTTTTTTCTCATCATTGTTAGCGGCGGGATTATTTTTACTGATGTTAATAATTCAATTCATAAATGTCTATTTTTTTGATAATTTACGGATGATAAACCGGCCTGGATGAAGAGCGTTTGATGTTCTTTGGTCTAAATCCGGCTCATTACCAGTGATGACAGCACTTAAATATTTGGCGAGTAAGGGGGCTGTTACAAATCCTCTAGCCCCAAGAGCTGTGCAAATAAATAAATTTTCATAATAGGCGGCGTTTGGGAATTTTTTATGACCGATACCGTGATGGATTTGTTGATAATCACTCATATAGCGATGAAATATTGGGGCAGGGCCGACAATGGGCAGATGATCTGGTGACATGGCCCTTATTTTTCTGCGTCCACCGACAATCATATTATTATCAATATCAATTGGCGATTTTTGCAAATTTTCTAAATGAGCTTCTTTTGTAATGGCAATAACATCGTTTTTATCAAATGTAGCGCCGCAAATATGGACCATACCCACATCTGTTTTTATGGCTGGTGTAAGGTATCCCGATCCAGATAGAATATTTTTTAGATCAAGATGGTTTTTAATATATGAGATTTGACCAGAGACTTGATCAAGGGATAGGGGGTTCGTTTGCTCGAACTTTAAAATATTATATGAATTACAAACGATAAGTGCATCACATGTCAAAATGGTTTTTTTATCTTGATCAAACAGTGACCAGAAGGGAGCATTATATTTAATTTCATCAACAGTGGTATTTAAGATTACTTGGAAACTTTCATCGATTAAATCAATCATTTTATCAGGCTTTACAATGCCGCTTTGAGGCAGAAACAGAGTGTCATTTTTAAATGTTAAAATATCCTCGCAATATTGATCCGATATTTTTTTAAATCGCGTTATTTCCTGTTTGTCTTGCGCAGTTTTAACAAGTCCACAATTCTTAAAAACTCCTCGGCCCATTTTTTTATAAAATTCAAGAGCGTATAGATAAGCCGTACGGTAAAATTCTTTTTCTATGGATTTACCAAGGCCTAAAAAGGGTTCTAATATAGCACCAGGATTGCCAGATGCCCCGGACATTAGGCGCTGTTTTTTTTCAATGAGAGTGACTTTATAACCTTGTTTTTTTAAATGCAAAGCCATACTGACCCCGGCAATGCCGCCACCGATAATGGCGATATGGGACGAAATGGCGAGCGGAGCTGGCCGATTAAACCAAGGGGGGCTAGGATTTACGATTGTGCTATTTCCTTTTTTTGAGCCATAATTATTTAAAATAAGACATAACATATATTTGAGGTTATATTTGCTGTTATTTTCATTCTATTGAAGAGATTAATATGAAAAAATCATTGTTCTTATTGCTATTTCTTACGATCATTTCGCCTTTGGCTTCTATGGAGGTACTGTCCAAAGATAAACCTCAACTTGTTGTACCTTGTGCTATTCCTTTTTATAGAGAATTAGATTTTACGGTCGGGGACTGGAAGGTTTACCATAAATCAGATGGTAAATTGGCGGGCTATGACCGAATTACCCGTACCTTAAAAGGGTGCGCTATTCAACAGTCGTGGATTTCACTTGATGATCATTTTTCATCGCCTTATGTGCCGTTTCGAATGAATGGGAAAAGTTTAACGGCTTTTAATGGAACTTCATGGGTTCAGTTTTGGGTTGATAATCAAGCGGGAGTACAAATATTAAAAGGAGGCCCTGAAAAAGGCCTTTTTGTTTTGAGAAGTGATCAAAATATTGCGGGATATCAATATAAAATGACGTGGGAAATTCAAAAAGATGGTACATTATTAAATACCCATGAAAGACGCAGCGTTGTTGATAATGAACAAGGCGAGTGGCAAAAATTATATCAATGGGTTTATGTAAAAAATCTCAACCAAGCTCTATTTCCTGATGACAATTGATTTTTGGAACATAAAGATCTTTTGCTTATGATTTAGAATATTCCTTGATAAATTTTTTGAATTCGTCTTCTGCAATTGGTTTACAGAAATAATATCCTTGGAAAATATCGCAGCCTTTGTTCTTAAGAATTTTTACATGTTCTTTGGATTCAACACCCTCTGCAACTACGGTCAGACCCAGACTGTGACCCAGACTGATTACCGCCTCTGTGATTGCCGCATCATCGGGATCTTCATGAATGTTCCGGATGAATGACTGGTCTATTTTTAACGTATCAACAGGAAAACGTTTTAGATAAGCAAGTGATGAATAACCCGTACCAAAATCATCAATAGCAAGATTAACGCCCAATGTTTTTAATTGTTCAAGTTTAGTAACCACCGTATCAGTTTCTTTAATAACGATACCTTCGGTAATTTCTAACTCTAACCAACAAGGGTCCAATTTTGAAATTGTTAGGGCATCTTGAATGGTTTGAACAAAATTATCGGCATGGAATTGACGGGCAGAAACATTTACGCTCATACTAATTTTAGGGAGACCCTTTTCCTGCCATTGTTTGGCCGCTTTACAGGCCGTATTTAATACCCATTGTCCTATGGGGATCATAAGACCGCATAATTCAGCTATGGAAATAAAATCATTAGGGGGAATCATACCTTTTTCAGGGTGAAGCCAACGAATAAGGGCTTCCGCACCTACAAGTTTATTAGTTTTCGAATTAATTTGCGGTTGATAATGCAACAACAGCTCATTATTTTCCATAGCTTTATTAAGGTCTATTTCAATTTGTTTTTGTGTATTACTTTCCGCGTCCATTTGCTGATTATAAAGCCGGTAAACGCGTCTGCCGTCTTCTTTTGCTTGATAGAGTGCAACATCAGCCATTCGAATAAGTTCGGACGGTGTGTCAGCGTCATTTGGGAAAAAACTAATGCCAATACTTGTGCCTATTTGTATAATATTTCCATCAATATCGGTGGGCTGTTGAATACTGTCTATTATCCTATCGGCGATTTTAGTAATATTTCTATCATCTTCAATATTTGTAAAAATAATAGCAAACTCATCACCCCCTAGTCTTGCCACCGTGTCTACTTCCCGAGCACATTGTGACAGTCGTTCAGAGACAATCTTAAGCAATTTATCCCCCGCGCCATGGCCAAAAAGGTCATTTACAGGTTTAAATTTATCAAGATCAAGGACCATAACCGATACTTTTCGATCAAGTCTGCTAGCCATTTTTAAGGCTTCGTTAAGCCGTTCTGAGAGTAAATTTCTATTTGCGAGGCCTGTTAAACTGTCATGCCAAGCCATTTGTCTAATTACCTTTTCGGCTTCGAACTGTTCCGTTATATTTCGGAATAAAACAGTATAATGTTTCTCTTTTCCAAGATAAACTTCGCGAATATCAATCTTTAATGGCAGTTGGCTTCCGTCTTTACGACGGCCTTTTTCATCTGATTTATAAACATTAAACCCATCCACTTGAGTATCCAATAAAGCTTGGGTATCCTCAGATGTTTGAAGGCTTTGAGATACAAGAAGGTCATGTAATTCCATTCCTTCAAACTCAGAAGGAGTGTAACTGAATATGACAGACATGGCGTTATTCGAAGAGAGAATGACCCCTTTGTCATTCATCGTGACGAGCCCTTCTTCCATGGCATTTAAAATGGTTTGGATATGTTGGGTCGCTCTTGCCGCTTCTTCTTGGGCTACTGTTAGTTCCTCCGCCATATAAATGGCGTCGCTTGTTTGTGATTCTAAAAATTCTTTTGCGGCTTGAAATTCAATAAGCTGATGATCTTCTTGATCTTTTGCTTTTGTAAGACTGATGATGAGGCCTTTGTTGATAAAGAATTCGGCATGTATATCTAATTCCATGCTATTGTTCAAAGAATATTTATAACGCCAAACGATTGATGTTTCTGAAGTATTTTCATTAAACATTTCTGTTATATTATTAATTGCATCTGAATTTTCTTTGACTTTACAATTGGTTAGATCATTAAAAAGATATTCGATAGTTATATTGTTAATGATTTTTAGAGGATCAATTTCTAATAAAGTTGCCAAATGGCTATTCCAATTGGTCAATTGTAAATTTTCATCAAATAAAGCAACGCCGTAGGGCATACTATTGAGAATGCACTGTAAATCGAACAAACCTTTCGATTCATTTTGATTAAATTCCGGTACTATTTTATCCAAACTCGCCATGTTTCCCTATATTTTACTTTTTAATCTTAGGAAATACTAATGAGCTGAGTTTAATTTTACGTTAATTTACAATAATATGAACGAAACTCTCTATAACAGGGATTTGAATAATTGCTTTCCTGCATAATGATAATTATTAATTAGGTTCTTAGACTTATCAGATTTGAACCAATTTAATATTAGATTCTGTTTCTCTTTATTTATATGCGGGTATAACTCTGCATTAACGCTGAGTATGCTATAAATATTCGTTAAAAGGGGGTCGTTGGCTTTTAATATTGTTAAATTACCCTTATTTTGAAAACTAATCCAAGTGGCGCGATCTGTTAAAATATAGGCTGATTTTTCAACGGCGATATTTAAAGTGCGGCCCATTCCCGCCCCTGTTATCACATAATTTCCTGATTTATAATCATCAGAATTAAAACCATCATCGGTCCCTGCCGCTTGCCATATACGCATTTCAGCTTTGTGTGTACCGCTATCGTCACCCCTTGAAACGAATGGCTCCGCTGAGCGGTG
>ERZ890510.1297-NODE-1297-length-16585-cov-6.693527_pt1 | contig 16585 bp, 17 predicted proteins | sample MGYA00521265_ERZ890510 | MGnify/ENA primary metagenome ERZ890510 (study PRJEB32303, sample SAMEA104408624) | aquatic metagenome | biome: Brackish water; feature: Chemocline; material: water | place: Baltic Sea | collected 2014-10-26T21:54:00 | depth 110 m ...
CGACGCTCTCGCGCACCGCCTTGCCGATCGACCAGGACCTGTTCGAGCCGATCCACATCGACGGCATCGAGGTGGGTGAACTCAGGCGCAATTGGTTCCCCTACACCATGCCCTTCAACATCACCGGTCATCCGGCGCTCACGCTGTGCTGCGGCTACGATTCCGAAGGCCTGCCGATCGGCCTGCAAATCGTCGGCCGCTTCCGCGACGATGCCTCGGTGCTGCACGCAGCGGCGCTCTACGAATCTTCCGAGGATTGGCTGTCGCGCCGGCCCGACCTATGACACGGCCACCGCCCCTGTCGGCGGCGGAAATCCAGGCCCGCGTGCTGCATCGCGACGGGCTGATCCTGGTGATCGACAAGCCGGCCGGCCTCGCCGTCCATGCCGGCCCGAGCCGGGCGCCCAATCTGGAGGAATGTTTCGACGCCCTGCGCTTCGGCCTGCCGCGCCCACCGGCCCTCGCCCACCGGCTCGATGCCGACACGTCCGGCGTCCTGGTGCTGGGGCGACACCCCAAGGCGCTGGCCAAGCTCGGGCGGTTGTTCTCCGGCCATACCACCGAGAAGACCTATTGGGCGGTCGTGCAGGGCGCGCCGCCCGCGGAGGAAGGCGTGTTCGAACAGCCGCTGCTGAAACTCAACAGCAGGACCGGCTGGACCGTGAAAGTGTCGGACAAGGGCCAGACCGCCGTGACCCGCTATCGCACCTTGGGCCGCGCACCCGGCATGACGTGGCTGGAGCTGAAGCCCGAAACCGGCCGCACCCACCAGATCCGGGTCCATTGCGCCGATGCGGGCTGCCCGGTGATCGGCGACCGCTTCTACGGCAAGGCCGAGCCCGGCCAGCAACTGCATCTGCATTCGCGCGCCATCGTGCTGGCGCTGTCGAAGAACAAGCCGCCGGTCATCGTCACCGCTCCACCGCCGTCGCACATGCTGGCGGCGCTGCGGGCCTGTGGCTTCAGTCCTTCGACCTGACCCAGATGCGGAGCTTGTCGCCGATCTCGTAGCCGGCCTCGCGGGCGGCCTTCAGCTCGTCGCCCGACTCGTAGCCGACCAGAGGCAGCCGCGGGAAAGTTCGGGCGGCCAGCAGGGCCAGTGCCCGCCAGACGGTGCGCGCATCGCCTGCATCGGCAACCACGTTGGTCAATCCGACGACGCCGTCGGCGCGATAGAACATGCCGCCGGCCACGACCTGGAAACCCCGGCGGCCGGTGAACATGGCAAAATCGGGATCGTCGAACGGCAGCCCCGCCGCTCCCTTGGTCTCGCGTTGCCACACGATGTCCGACGGCACGTCAGCCGCCGGCATCGTATTGCGGATCCAGCGGGCTTCGAACAGCAGCTCGAAGCCTAGACGCGACAGGTCGAGCGTGCGGAAGCTGTCTTTCACCGACCAGCGGCCGGGCAGGTTCGATTTCAGCAGGATGGCGATGGCGTCGCGCTGCTCGGCGAGCGCCGCTTTGCCAGACTGCAGCGTCACGACGTTGGGGTAGAAGCGCGGCACCGGCTCGGCGTTGACCCAGCTGTGCATCAGGAAGCGGCCGGTATTGCCGTGCGCGCGGCAGACCGCATCGCACCAGCGCGCGTTGTTGAGCGCAGCCGGGAGCGTAAAGTCCTTCAGGCGCGTACTTCCTCTCGCTGGAAGATCACGTAGGCGGCGGCGAACACCACGATCATTCCGGCGATCAGGCCGGTTATCTGCGGCCAGATCAGGATCAGGCTCTGGTCGAGCGGTAGCGGCGCGCCCGGAATGACACCGCGCATCTGCGCCGGCAGCATGCTGGCGAAGGTCCGGGTCTCGGGATTGAGCAGGCCGACGACGGCTTCGCTGAACAGCGTGCCGGGAGAGAAGCGCGCCAATACGAGCCCCAACTGCTCGACCGCGAGATATTCCTCGGCGCTGTGGATCTGCGACGGGGCAAAGCCGATGGTGATCGCCGAGGCGATCATCGGCCACAGCAGGAAGAAGAACAGCCAGAGGCCGAGCGCACAGAGCGCCGATGTCGCGGTCGAGCGGAAGATCACCGAAAACAGCAGCGAGGCCGCCAGCCACACGCCGCCGTAGGCGATGGCCGCCAGCAGGAAGCAGGCGCCACGGGCCACTTCGACGCCGCGCGGCGGCAGGCCGAGCAGCAGCAGGCCGGCGCCGAACACGATCAGCCAGAGCGCCGCGAGTGCTACCGCGAGCGTGGCGAGCCCGCCCAGGAACTTGCCGAGCAGCAGGGCGTCGCGATAGATCGGCTGCGACAGCACGCGGCTGAGCGTGCGGCGGTTGAATTCGCTGTTCACGGCGTCGAAGCCTAGGCCGATCGCCATGATCGGGATGATGAAGTTCAGGGCAAACACGAAGGAGATCGGCAGGCTTTCCGGTGCCGAGGTGAAGATGCGCAGGAAAAGGTAGGAGTCCTGCTCCGTGACGGTCCGCAGCTGCTGCAGCGACGAGGCCACCGGAAAGGCGCCAAAGACGATCACGAACAGCATCAGCACCATCATGCGGGCGCTCGACAGGTGGTCGGCGAATTCCTTCATGAACACCGGGCCGAGGCCGGTGAAGGGCGAACCCTCGCGCTGCGTTGGCTTACGCGGCATCGCGTTGCTCCTGGAAGTAGCGCGTATAAACCTCTTCCAGGCTGGGCTGGAGATCGGCCAGCCGCGTCAGCGAGCCGCCCGAGGACACGATGCGCTGCGCCACGGCAGCGCGCACGTCGCGATCGGCAATCACCCGCCAGGCGCCACTCCCGCTTCCCTGAGGCCCTTCCGGCACGACGGTCTGCACGCCCTCGACGCCGCGCAAGGCGCCGGCGATGTCGATGCCCGAGGCTTCGACCAGGATCGGATGGCCGGCCCCCAGCACCTGGTTGGCGAGTTCGACCACCGAGCCCATCAGGGCGATCTTGCCGCGATTGAACAGTGCGACGCGATCACAGACGCTCTGCACGCGGTCGAGCAGGTGCGAGGAGATCAGCACTGCCACGCCCGCCTTCTTGAGGCCGCGGATCATCTCCAGCAGCTCGAAGGTGGCGTGCGGATCGAGTCCCGAGGTCGGCTCGTCGAGGATCGCCACCTCGGCCTGCTTCATCACGATCTCGGCAATGCCCAGCCGCTGGCGCATGCCGCGCGAAAAGGTCGCCACGCGTTTGTCGAGCACGTCGGCGAGCTGCACGCTCTCCATCGCATCGCTGATGCGCTTCTCGGCGTCGCGGCGCGGGATGGCGAGCAGCCGCGCGGTGTAACGCAGGTTCTCGCGTGCCGTCAGATGGTCGTAGAAGCCCACCGCATCCGGCAGGTAGCCGACCCGGCGCTTGACCTGGAGCGGCTGGCGCACCGGGTCGAAGCCCAGCACATTGACCGTGCCACCGCTGGTTTCGGTGAGACCGAGCAGCATCAGGATGGTCGTCGTCTTGCCCGCGCCGTTGGGTCCAAGCAGACCGAAGATCTCGCCGCGGCGGATATCGAGATCGATGGCGTCGACCGCGCGGGTCGCACCATAGAGTTTCAGCAGCCCGCGGACTTCGATGACGTTGTCGCTCATCGCCGGCAGTCTATCGCCGGCCAAATCGCGCAACCGCACCCAACAGCACCAACAGCGCCACGGCGATGATGCCGAGGCCGGCCAGGCCCCACAGCGTCGAGGTCGTGACGGTGATGCGGAAGTCCGCCACGCTTGATTCGCCGCGCGCCGTGGCGCGGAACGAGCCCACGTAGTCACCGGCGATCGCCTTGTCGGCCGGCGTCACCATGACCTGGACTTCCTTCTTCTCGTTCGGTGCCAGGGAAGCGATGGTCTTGGGGTTGAACTCGACCTTCCAGTTGGTCGGCACGGTGCCGGACATCTCGATCTCGTCGACCGCCGCTGTGCCGTCGTTGTTCAGCACCAGCGTATAGGTCGAAGCCTTGCCGATCTCGGCCTCGCCCGAGAGGCGGCCGTCCTTGGTCGACAGCGCGAGACGGCCCTGGCCGCTGATCTGCAGGGTCACGCGCAGGTCGGCGGTGGCGCCTTCGGCCGCGACCTTGACCAGCACCGGATAGTCGCCGGCCTTGACGTCGCGCGGCGGCGTCACCTTGACCTTGATGTCCTTGGTCTGTCCTGCCTCGATCGGGATCGAACTGATCTCGTTGGAGCCGAAGCCCTCGGTGAAGGTCGTCTGGAAATTGGCCGGACCCTGTGCCGACAGCGCGACCGTCAGGTCCCTGCCGCTGTCGTTGCCGACCGTAACCGAATATTCGAACGCCGAGCGCGGCGTGCCGCGCAGCGACGGCAGGCGCGACTTGACGCTGAGCTTGGCCGGCGTCTCGGTGCCGACGGTGAGCGTGAGCGGCAGTTCGGCCGACTGCAGCCGACTGCCCTTGGCGCCCAGCACGACCTGGTGCGACCCCGGCTTGGCGTCCTTCGGCACCTCGACGCGCAACTGCAGGCTGACACTCTCGTTCTGCCCCGGCATCGCCGAGGCGACCGGCTGGCCGCCGCCCAGGATGTCGATCTTCCATCCACTCGGCACGCCGGACAGCGACAGTGCCATGGCCTCGGGCGCCAGGCCCGAGTTCTGCATCTTGATCCGGATGGTCGAGATCTCGCCGGCACGAACCGTCTGGGCCGGGTAGTCGGTCAGCAAAAACAGGCCCTGCATCACCGGCGGATCGGCGGCGAAGGCCTGCGGTGCCATGAATGGCGTGGCAAGTAGGGCAAGCAGGATGATCAGACGGCGCATTGTCGGCATTCCTCGGGCGGTCCTGGGACTCAGGCGGCGGCGCTGGGACGCGCCTTCATGCGGCCGAACCAGGCCGTGAGGTTCTTGCAATCGGGGCTGAGCGGCTGGCCGACATTGCCCATGAAGTCGACGAAGGCGAACAGGAACACGTCAGCCAGGGTGAGCTTGTCGCCGGCGATAAAGGGTTTGCTGCCCATAAGCCCGTCGAGCCACGCCAGCTTCTTTTGCGCCGTCGCCTTGAGGTCGTCGGCTGCCTGCGGAATGCAATGGATGCGGTCCTGGAACATCTTCAGGCCGGCGGAGAAACGGAAGCCGTTGGCGGCCGGTTCGGTGATGTTGAGATCGATGCGGCGAACCCACATACGGGTCTTGGCACGCTCTTCCGCTGTGTCACCCATCAGCGACGGCGTGTCCTTCTTGATCTCGTCGATGTACTCGCAGATCGCCGTGATCTCGGCCAGCACCGTGCCATCGTCCAGCTCGAGCGCCGGACACTGGCCGGAGGGATTGACCTCCAGGTAGGCATCTTTGCGATTCTCGCCGCCGCGCAGGTCAACCTCGACCTTGGGCACGTCAAAGCCCTTCTCGGCCATGAACATGCGGACCATGCGGGGATTGGGGCCGACGGAATTGTAGAACTTCATTTCTTCCTCCCTTAACGCCAAGGTTCGATGAGAATCTTGGTATGCTTCTCCGGATTTGCCAGTTCCTCGAACGCTTCCTTTACACCATCGAGCCCGACTTTGGCGGTAATCAAAGCCTCGGCGTCCACTTTGCCCTCGGCCAGCAGGCCGAGCGCGCGGGCGAACTCCTCGGGCGTGTAGCCCAGCACGAACTGCAGGTTCAGTTCCTTGAAGATGGCGAACATGGGTTCGATCGTATCGGGCTCCATGCAGACGCCGGCGACGATGATCCGGGCATCGCGGGGCGCCTTCTCGAACACCTGTTGAAGCAGTCCCGGCACGCCGACGCACTCGAAGATCGCCGCGCACCGGTCGGCCGCCAGTTTGGCGTAAGGCGATTCCCTGGCCGGGTCGACCACGACGTCGGCCCCCATCTTGACCGCGAGTTCTCGTCGCTTGGGCGAGAAGTCGGCCGCCACGATCGGCCTCACGCCCTTGAGGCGGAGCGCCGCGATGACGGCGAGGCCGACCGGTCCGCAGCCGACGACCAGCGGCGCCTCGTCACCGGCGAGCGCGCCCTTCTCGACGGCATGTACGCCGACAGCCAGCGGCTCGGTCAGGGCTGCATGCTCGGTCGCGAGGCCGTTGGGCACTTCCAGCATCAGCGGCGCCGACAGCAGCATCCGCTCGGCATAGCCGCCGACATAGCTGTTGGAATAGCCCATGCCCTTGGGTCCGTCGGCCTCGATCATCAAGGGCATGGCGCAGACGCGGGTGCCGGGTTTCAGGCGGCGCTCCGTCTTCGGGCCGTAGTCGAGTATCTCGCAGCAGAATTCGTGGCCGAACACGACGTCGCGCGTGAGATCCATCGGCACGCGCCCGGGAGTCCGCTTGGCCACGGCAACCATGCGATGGGCGTGCTTGGCCGCGTGCAGATCCGACCCGCAGATGCCGCAGGCCAGTGTCCTGGTCAGCACCTGGCCTATGCCGGGCACGGGCTCCGGCACGGTATCGACGACGATGTCGCCGCCGCGGAAGATTGCCGCTCTCATGCGATGAAATTCCTCGTCGTCTGGACGAAATCGGCGAGCCGGTCGTGGTGCACCCAGTGGCCGGCATTGTCGAACTCGACGACCCTGGCGCTCTTGAAGTGCTTGATCCGGCCATCCGTCTCCGGATTCGAGGCCCAGCTTTCCTTACCGTAGACCAGCAGCGTCGGACACGCGATCTGCGTCCATAGCTGCTCGATATCAGCATAGCTCATGTCGTAGGGCGCCCAGGCGCGGACGTAGTTGTCGAACTTCCAGCTATAAGTGCCGTCCTCGTTCTGGTTGACGCCCTGCTGGGTGAGGTGCCGTGCCTGCTCGGCACTGAGATGCTTGTTCTCCTCCTGCATGCGCTTGAAGGCATCTTCAATGGTCGGGTACTTGCGCGGGCCTCGCGCCGACAGTTTGCGCTGCTCCTCGATCCAGTCGCGCATGCGCTCGGCCATCGATTTCTTGCGCTCGGCGATCACCTTGGGCGACGGCCCCAACCCCTCGATCGCCACCAGCCGGCGCACCTTCTCGGGGTAGATGCCGGCGTAGCGCAGACAGATGTTGCCGCCCAGCGAATGGGCAACGATCGTCACCGGCGCCAGCGCCTGCTGATGCACGAGTTGCGCGAGATCGTAGATATAGGCCGACATCGAGTAGTTGCCGTCAGGCGACCACTGGCTGTCACCGTGCCCACGCAGGTCGGGACAGATGACATGCCAGTCCTGGCGCAGCGACTGCGCGACCCAGTCCCAATTGCGGCAATGGTCTCGACCGCCATGGACCAGCAGCAGCGGCGGCGCTTCGGGATTGCCCCAGTCGACGTAGTGAAGGCGCAGACGTTGTGAAAAAAAGACCCGGGAAGTCGGGCCTGGCGTGTCGTTGAGTGTGGTTGTCATGCCTTCCTCTATAGCGAATCCTGCGGGATTGCGTCACTCTGGGGAACATGATGAGCCCCGAGCAGAACGAGCTGATCACCCGGATCGGCCCCGGCACCAAGTGCGGCGCGCTGATGCGGCACTATTGGCATCCGGTCGCCCTGACGGACGACCTGCCGACCGAGAGGCCGGCCAAGCCGATCCGGGTCCTCGACCAGGATTTTGTGCTGTTTCGCGACGAGCGCGGCCGGCACGGGCTACTCGACCGCGACTGTCCACATCGGGGCGCCGACCTCGCCTTTGGCCGCCTCGAAGACGGCGGCCTGCGCTGCCTGTTCCATGGCTGGCTGTTCGATGTCGATGGCAAGTGCCTGGAAACCCCGGCCGAGCCCGAAGGCAGCGCTCTCTGTCAGCGGGTCCGCCAGAAGAGCTATCCGGTCGTGGTCAAGAACGGCATCGTGTTCGCCTATCTTGGCGAAGGTGAGCCGCCCGCCTTTCCCGATTTCGACTGCTTCCTTGCACCCGGCACCCACGCCTTCGCCTTCAAGGGGCTGATCGAGTGCAACTGGCTGCAGGCGCTGGAGGTCGGCATCGATCCGGCCCACGCCTCCTACCTCCACCGCTTCTACGAGGACGAAGACACCGGCGGCGCCTACGGCAAGCAGTTCCGGTCCGCTTCGGCCGATTCCGACATCCCGATGACGCGACTGCTGCGGGAGTTCACGCGACCCAAACTCGATGTCGAGGCGACCGACTATGGCTTGCGCCTGTTCGCGCTGCGTGAACTCAATGAAAAGCACACGCACGTGCGCGTGACCAACCTCGTCTTCCCCTACGCCTTCGTCATTCCGATGAGCGCCGAGATGACGATCACGCAATGGCATGTGCCGATCGACGATACGAGCTGTTACTGGTACGCGATCTTCACCAGCTTCGGCGCGCCGGTCGATCACGCCGCGATGCGAGAACAGCGGCTGAAGCTCTATCAGCTGCCCGACTACCGCCCGCGGGTCGGACGTCACAACGACTATGGCTACGACGTCACCGAGCAACGCAGCCGGACATTCACAGGCATGGGCTTCGACATCAACGTCCACGACCAGTGGGCGATCGAAAGCCAGGGCCGTATCCAGGACCGCACGCGCGAACATCTCGGCACCACCGACAAGGCGATCGTCGCCTATCGCCGCATGCTGTTGTCGGCGATCGGCCGGGTCGCCAGCGGTGAAAAGCCGCCGATGTGGCTGGACCCGGCGCGCGCCACGTCGATCCGAGGCCCGATCGCGATCGACGGCATGGGTCCGACCGAAGGCTGGGAGGCCTACTGGAAGGACGTCGACGCCCGCCGCCGCCGCGGCTCGAGTTGGGCTGCCAGCACCCTGCCGCCCCTGGTCGCCTAGAAGCCGGCATGCATCTCGCCGAAAAAGCCGGCCTATGGACTGCCGACCGACAAGCCTCGGCGCGCGAAGCCGAACGCCGCATTCAAGCCGGCGAGCTTTCGGTCGTGCGCCTGGCCTTCGCCGACCAGCACGGGATTTTGCGCGGCAAGACACTGGTGGCCGCTGAGGTGGCCGCCGCGATGAAGAGCGGCCTCGGCTTCACCACCACCATGCTGCTGAAGGACACCTCGCACCGCACCGTGTTTCCGGTGTGGACGCCCGGCGGCGGCTTCGGGATGAAGGAGCTGGAAGGCGCCGCCGATGTGATGATGCTGCCCGATCCGGCGACCTTCCGCGTACTGCCGTGGGCGCCGCACAGCAGTTGGATGTTGTGCGACATTCTCTTCCCCGACGGCCGCCCGATGCCGCTCGACACACGCCACATCCTGCGGCGGAGCCTCGCTACCCTGGCTGCACAGGGATACGATTTCGTCGCCGGCCTCGAAGTCGAGTGTCATCTGTTCAAGCTCGAGAAGGCGCATCTCGCAGCAGGCGACGCCGGCCAGCCCGCCCGTCCACCCGAAGTGTCCCTACTCAACCACGGCTACCAGTACCTGACCGAACAGCGCTACGACGAACTCGATCCCATCCTTGAGATCCTGCGCAGCAATATCGTCGATCTCGGCCTGCCGCTGCGTTCGCTCGAGGTCGAGTTCGGACCGAGCCAGATCGAATTCACGTTCCGCCCCGGCACGGGTCTCGACTCCGCCGACGCCATGCTGCTTTTCCGCAGCACGGTAAAGCAGGTCGCCCAACGTCACGGCCATCACGCCAGCTTCATGTGCCGGCCGGCGATCCCCAACGTCATGTCGAGCGGCTGGCACCTGCATCAATCGCTGAAGGACCGGAAGACCGGCGCCAACGCGTTCGTCGATTCCGTCGAACCGCTATCGGCCGTCGGCCGACACTACATGGCGGGTCTGCTGGAACATGCGCGCGGCGCCGCTGCCTTCAGCACGCCGACGCTCAACGGTTACAAGCGCTACCGCCCCTTCTCGCTGGCGCCGGATCGCGCGATCTGGGGGCGCGACAATCGCGGCGTCATGGTCCGGGTGCTGGGCGGGCCGGGCGATCCGGCAACGCATCTGGAAAATCGCGTCGGCGAACCTGCTGCCAATCCCTACCTTTACATGGCCAGCCAGATCGTGAGCGGCCTCGATGGAATCGCACGAAAGCTCGACCCCGGCCCCTCGGCCGACACGCCCTACCAAACCAAGGCACCCGGACTGCCGCGGACGTTGAGCGAAGCTCTCGCCGCGCTTGGCCGTGATCCGGCACTGCGTTCCGGCTTTGGCGACTTCTTTGTCGACTATTATCTCAAGCTGAAGCAGGCCGAGATCGATCGCTTCAATTCAGAGGTCAGCGACTGGGAACAGCGCGAGTATTTCTCACTTTTCTGAAGGGAGCGCCGCCGTGAGCCTCGAGTTCCTGATCACTTCACTGATTGTCGTCGCCTCTCCCGGAACGGGCGCTTTATACACGATGGCGGCAGGTCTCTCGCGCGGATCCCGAGCCAGCATCGTGGCGGCATTCGGCTGTACGCTCGGCTGCGTGCCGCACATGGCCGCGGCGATTCTGGGCCTCGCGGCATTGCTGCACACCAGCGCGCTCGCCTTCGAGACCGTCAAGTATCTGGGCGTCGCCTATCTTCTCTACATGGCCTGGAACACGCTCAAAGAGCGCGGCGGCCTCGGCCTTGGCAGGGAGACCGGCGCCAGGACCGCCATGCAGGTGACGGTCGAAGCCGTCCTGATCAACATTCTCAATCCCAAGCTTTCGATCTTCTTCCTCGCCTTCCTGCCGCAGTTCGTGAGCGCGGACGAGGCGCATCCACTGCCGCACATGCTGATGCTCAGCGCCGTGTTCATGCTGATGACGTTCGTGGTCTTCGCCGCCTACGGCCTGTTCGCCGCTTCGGTGCGCGATCACGTGATCTCACGGCCGCGGGTAATGACCTGGATGCGCCGGACCTTTGCCGGCGCATTCGCGGCGTTGGGCGCCAAGCTGGCCTTCACCGAGCGCTAACCCGTAGCGCGAGCATTTCTCGTTGTTCCAGCCTGCTCGAGGCCCGGGTTATCTATCTTCGCCGATATCTTCCTTCCAGATTTTGGGGAATTCCTTCTGGAAATTTTTCATCAAGTCTACGCAACGAGGGTCGTTCAGGAGGGTTACCTCTACTCCGCGTGAGCGCAGGAACTTGATGTTGCCGGGAAAGGTCTTCGCTTCGCCAATGACAACTCTCGGAATCTTGAATTGAACGATTGTACCGGCGCACATCATGCACGGGCTCAAGGTTGTGAAGAGAGTGGTCGATCGATAACTCTTGCGACGCCCGGCGCGCAGCAGGCAATCCATCTCCCCATGTGCGATGGCATTGTCTTCCTGGACCCGTCTGTTCCTTCCGCGCGCCACAATGCGGCCGCCGTCCACCAGCACAGCACCAATCGGAATGCCCTTCTCCGAGTATCCGCGCTTTGCCTGCCGGTAGGCCGCTTCAAATGGCTCGAGTGACAGACCTTTCTTCGGCTTGCCCCGGTGTCGCACGCTCATGGTCTCTCCTTATGCGGCAACTTCACCGCTACCGCTTGCACTATCATCTACTCCCCCTGGAAGGTACGAGCGAAGAACCTCTTCTGGCTGCCTAAAAGGACTCGCTACGTCTTCGCGCCGACAGGCCTCATTGCTTGCCGCCAGCCAGCATCTTGTTCCAGCGCTGCTGCATTTCAGCCGGACTCACCTCTTCCTTGCGGGCAGAAAGAGACCAGCGGTAGCCGAAGGGGCAGGCGACCATGCCCATGCGGTCGCCATAAAACTGGTCCTGAACCGGGCGCACCACGGTCGCCCCCGCCGCAACGGCCCGTTCGACGGCAGCATCTGCATCCGGGACCTGAATATAGAACGCCACCGGCGACCCTCCGGTCGAGGCCGGACTCCTAGCGCCGAAGTCGGGATACTCGTCGTTCAGCATCAGCAGGCTGTCGCCGATCCTGATCTCGGCATGGCCGACCTTGCCCGAAGGCTCGGTCAGGCGAAATTGCTCCACCGCGCCAAAGGCCTTGGCATAGAAGTCTATCGCCGCCGTGGCGTCATGCACGGTCGCATGGGCACGCAAGACCTGTCTCTCGTCCGTTTGCTTTGCTCTCATGGCGTCACCTATGTTATATTACGTTACGTAGCGTAACATTAATAGATGGCCAGTCAACCCCTCCCCAAGTCTGCCCGTGGTCGTCCACGCGATCCGCGTACCCGTGTCGCGATCCTGGCAGCGGCACGCGCCCTGCTGGAACGGGGCGGCCTGACCGCAGTCACCATCGAGGCCATCGCGCAAAAGGCCGGCGTGAGCCGACCGACGATCTACCGCTACTGGTCGAATGCTCCGGCGGTGGCGATGGCAGCCTTTCTTGAGGCGACCGGCGCGCCGGACGCCGCCAGGAAGGCGGCCACGCCCCTGGCTGCGCTGCGCGCCCAGTTGCACGCCGTTGCCGATGCCTTCGCCGCCCCGACCGGGCGCAGCGTCGCGGCAATGGTGGCGGCAGCACAATCGGAAACGGAGCTCGCCAAGGCGTTTCGCAACGAATTCATCGCCCGCAACCGTGACGCGACACGGGTGCTGCTCGAACAGTGCATCGCCAAGAAGCTGGTGTCGTCGCCCGCCGAAACCGACCTGGCGCTCGATCTGATCTTCGGTCCGCTCTTCTATCGCCTGTTGATGGGCCACGCGCCGATCACACGCAGCTTCGTCGATCGCCTGCTCGACGTCGTCATCCCCGCACGCGACTGAGCACTGCCGCCGTTTCTTCGACGAAGCGCTTCGTCAATTCGCCGGCCGGCAACTCACGCGCCAGTGTCGGCGCCTGGCCGCTCCACAGCGGCATGAAGTCGCTCGACCCCTTTGCTTCGGCCGCCGCCCGCAACGGCTGCGCGGCGCTTGCCGCCAACGGAAAAGCCGGCGCGTCCGAACTCATCGGTCCGACCTCACGGACATAACGATTGACGATGCCGCGCGCCGGCCGGCCGGTGAAAATGTTGGTCAGCGTCGTGCTGTTGTCGTCCGCCCGTCTCAGTGCCGTGCGATGCAGCGTGGTCGTCTTGGCTTCGGGCGTCAGCATGAAGGCCGTGCCGATCTGCGCGCCAGCGGCGCCCAGCGCCAGGGCTGCCGCAATACCCCGCCCGTCGCCGATACCACCGGCGGCGATCACCGGTACTTTCACGGCGTCGACCACCTGCGGCACCAGCGCCATCGTGCCTGCCTGGCGGGCGATTTCATCGACAAGGAACATCCCGCAATGGCCGCCCGCTTCGGCACCCTGGGCGATGATGGCATCGCAACCTTTCGCTTCCAGCCAGCGCGCCTCCTCCACCGTCGTGGCGGAACTTATGACCACAATGCCCGCGGCCTTGAGCTTGGCCGTCAATTCATCGGCCGGCAGACCGAAGTGGAAACTCGCGACCTTGGGCTTGAGCGCCAGCATCACCTCGCAGAGCGCGGCGCTGAACGGCGCACGCACCGGACCACCCGTCGCCGCCTCGTCGGGAAGCCCGAACTCGCGATAATAGGGCGCCAGTCGCTTGCGCCAACCTGCATCCCGCTCAGCATCGGCCTCCGGCGCCTGGTGGACGAAGAAATTGACATTGATCGGCCGGCTCGTGCCCTGCTGCACGATCTGCAGTTCGGTGCGCAGCGTCTCCGGCGTCAGCATGGCGGCGGCGATCGAGCCCAGTCCACCGGCTTCGGAAACAGCGATGGCCATCTGCGCGGAGCTGATCCCGGCCATGGGCGCCTGCACGATGGGGTGATCGATGCCGAACAGATCCAGCAGACGGCGATCCTGCCACTTCATGGCTACGCTCCTTCAAGGCTTCAGGACGACTCTACGTCTTTTCATACATTCTAAATAACGATTTAAAATGATCGATACCATCTGGTAAACTGATCGTATGGACGCAAGAGACCTCACGACCTTTGAGGCCGTCGCGCGGCTGGGCGGTATGGGCCGCGCCGCACGCGAACTCAACACCGTGCAATCCAATGTCACCCAGCGCGTGCGCCGGCTGGAAGAAGCGCTGGGCGTGTCCCTGTTCGAGCGCAGCCGCTCGGGCGCCCGCCTGACGCAGGCCGGCGAGCGGCTGATGCCCTACGCGGCGCGGGTCGGCGCCCTGCTTGCCGAAGCAGGGCGCGCGGCGCGCGACGACGGTATCCCGCTCGGCACGCTCACCATAGGCTCGCTCGAGACCACTGCCGCGCTGCGTCTCTCTCCCCTGCTTGCCTCTTATGTCACCAACCACCCTGGCGTCGACCTCGTGCTGCGTACCGGCACCACCGCCGAACTGATCGAACGCGTGCTCGATCGCGAACTGGAGGGTGCCTTCGTCTGCGGGCCGGTCACCCACCCCCAGCTGATCGCCACGCCTGTATTCAACGAGGAACTGGCGCTGCTCAGCGCGCCCTCCGAACGCTCGGTAGCGTCCCTGTTGTCGCGGCCCGATCTTCGGCTCGTTATCCTGCGGGCCGGCTGCTCCTACCGTCAGCGCCTCGAAGAGGTGCTGGCGCGACGCGGCATCGTCGGCTTGCGGCGCCTGGAGTTCGGCACCCTGGAGGCGATCCTGGGAGCGGTCGCGGCCGATCTCGGAGTCACCTTGCTGCCGCGCGCCCTGATCGGCCCCGCCTGGCGCGGCGGACGCATCATGGCGCATCGACTGCCGGTGGCTGAATCGCGCGTGCAGACGGTCTTCGTCCGTCGCCACGACATGTCATGTTCCAGCGCCCTCACCGCCTTCCACAAGCATGCGATGAAAGGCAAAGCGCGATGATGCGCCCAGCGGTACCATTGCGGCGCCGCCGCAGGGTGGCCTCTCCGGATTGTGACTTCCCCGGATTGCCTTTCGCGACCATTTCACGTGGCGGCCTGTATGGGGTCAGGCGTTGGAGGATCAGATGGCGTTGAGACTTTTCGTGATTGCGCTGTTGCTGATGCCGTTGGCTGCCTGTGGCGACCCGCAGCCCTGTCCGTGGGATTGCACCCGCCAGCGCGGGGCCTGACGCGACAGCGGCATACTTGCCGACGTGCTTGCCAATGGAGCGCTTCTCCCGGACGCTGCCGCGACCCAAGGAGAAGCTCTTATGGACCTCTGGCAATACGACGCGACCAATCTCGCGCGCCTCATCCGCACCGGCCAGACCTCAGCCCGCGAAGCCGTCGATTCGGTGCTGGCGCGCCTGCACAAGGTCAATCCGGCGATCAATGCCGTGGTACGCGTACTGGAGAGCGAAGCTCGCGCCCAGGCCGAGACCGCTGACGCAGCCCGCGCCCGCGGACATGCGCTGCCGCCGCTGCATGGTGTGCCAGTCACGACCAAGGTCAACGTCGATCAGGCGGGATTGCCGACCGACAACGGCGTCGTGCCGCTGAAGGACCTCATCGCCAGGGAAGACAGCCCGGTCGTCGCCAATCTGAAGCATGCCGGCGCCATCATCGTCGGCCGCACCAATGCGCCGGCTTTTTCGATGCGCATCTTCACCGACAACGCGCTGCACGGCCGCACACTCAACCCACGCGATCCCTCGGTGACGCCAGGCGGCTCGAGCGGCGGCGCCGGAGCCGCCATCGCCACCGGCATCGGCCCGATCGCTCACGGCAACGATATCGGTGGCTCGGTGCGCATCCCCGCCTATTGCAACGGCGTGGTCGGCCTGCGCACCGGTTTTGCCCGCATCCCATCGTTCAATCCCACGGCTGCCGCGACGGGGCGCCCGATCGGCGCCGTGCTGATGGCGGTGCAGGGCCCGCACACCCGCACGGTCCGCGACGTGCGCTTGGCACTCGAGGTGATGGCACGCGGCGACCGGCGCGATTGGCGCTGGAACGACGTGCCGATGCAGGGTCCGCCGCCGGCGCGGCCGATAAAGGTCGCGATCGTGCCCGAGGTGCCGGGGGGCAAAACCCATCCCGCCCAGGCCGCGGCAGTCCGCCAAGCCGGAAAACATCTTCAGGCCGCGGGTTACGTCGTCGAGGAAGTGTTGCCGCCCGATGTCGAACGCGGTGTCGATCTCTGGCACGAGATCTGTGTCACCGACGTGTTCGGCGGCCTGTGGCCGATGATGCAGAAGATGGGCGATCCCGATGGGATTGCCGCGATGCAGGCCTGGTTCGATCTGCGCAAACCGGTCGACCTCGCGACCTATGTCGCGGCGCTTACCGAGCGTGAGGGGCTGCTGTTCCGCTGGATGAGCTTCATGCAGCAATGGCCGCTGGTGATCCTACCGACGCTATGCGACCTGCCACCGAAGCAGGTTGCCGACATCACACGGGGCGGCCAGGAGAAGGTGCTGGAGTCGATGCGGCCCGCCCTGCTCGCCCCGCTGCTCGGCCTGCCCGGCCTTGCTATACCGGTCGGCAGCCATGGCCCACTTCGTACTGGCGTTCAGATCATGTCGATGCGCAACCGCGAAGATCTCTGCCTCGATGCCGGCGAAGTCATCGAAGCCTGCGAGGGCGTCGTGACGCCAATCGATCCACAGCAGGCCTGACCGCGTATCGCCAAGCCTGTGGCTGTCGATCATGTTCGACCTGCTCGCGCGCGCCGTCGAGCGCCACACCCTTGTCTGGCAAACCGCCGGCCGCCGCGAGCGCGGCACCCCGGCGGCACAGACATCCACCATGCCGGCACCTGCGCCGGTCTAATCAAGGAACGTAGCCATGGCCGAACCCCTGTTGCAGACCACCGTCGTCGGCAGCTATCCGCAGCCCGATTGGCTGGTCAATCGCAAGATGCTGTCGACAGTCGTGCCGCGCACGCGCCTGAAGGAGATCTGGCGCATCCCCGAGGCCTACCTGCAGCAGGCTCAGGACGACGCCACGCTGCTCGCCATCCGTGACATGGAACGGGCCGGTATCGAC
>ERZ890510.1303-NODE-1303-length-16515-cov-5.207533_pt1 | contig 16515 bp, 18 predicted proteins | sample MGYA00521265_ERZ890510 | MGnify/ENA primary metagenome ERZ890510 (study PRJEB32303, sample SAMEA104408624) | aquatic metagenome | biome: Brackish water; feature: Chemocline; material: water | place: Baltic Sea | collected 2014-10-26T21:54:00 | depth 110 m ...
GCCGGCGTGGATGCCTTTCGTATCGTCGGCGGCGAGTATGCCACCGAGCAACTGGGCCCCGCCGGTTTTGAGGCGCTCGTGCGGCCGTGGGATACGGAACTGGTCGACGTGATGCACAAACATGGGGCGCTGGCCTACTACCACAATCACGGCTACGTCGACACCTACCTGGAAACCTTCGCCGATCTCGACATCGATTTTCTCGATCCTCTGGAGGTGCCGCCGTACGGCAATGTCGATCTGGGCGCGGCCCATCGCCGCATCGGCGACCGCGTCTGCCTCGTGGGGGGGCTGGATGACATGGAAGTGCTGGAGACGCGGGATGAAGCCACGGTACGGCAGATGGGCAGAGCCCATCTGGAAGCCGTGGGCCACGTCAGCGGCTTCTGTCTCGGTGGCACCGCATCCGGCACGTATACCGAGGTCGGAGCACGCAACTTCATGGCCCTGGTGGAGGAGTCGCAGCGGTTCTGCAGTTGAGCGTTGCTAGCGGTGCCAGCCCTCGCGCACGTAGTCCATGTAGAAGCGGGCGTTGTCCACGGGCACATTGCTCGGGATATGGTTGCCCACAGCGAAGATGAACCCCGGGCATTTTGTCGCCAATGCCAGCGTCGCGTCGACTTCGGCGGCGATCTGCAGACGGGTGCCGAAGGTGAGGGTGCGGCAATCGACCTTGCTGCTGATGATGACGTGGGAGGACCCGTAGGCTTCGACGACGGCCTCCAGAGACGTCATCGGTTCGAAGATAAAGCCATCGGCACCGGCGGCAGCCAGGTCGGGGAGGAATTCGGTGAAGGTCGCGTCCGAACAGAACAGCAGAATCTTGCCGGCCTCCCGCAGGGGTTCCCACAGCTTTTTGTAGCGGGGGAAGATCGCACTGCGATAGAAGTCGGGGTGCATGAACGGCCCCTGGGACCAGACCATGTCGTCGTGGCAGATGAAGGCCTCGATCGATGTTTCCGCCTGCGCCTGATAGTGGTGCAGGGAGAGGCGGAAGAAACCGTCAATGACGCGCTCGAAACGGGGTCGGTCGGCGGCGGCCTCGAGCAACATCTCCCAGCCGAAGGTGTGGATCATGCCCGAGACGATGGTCTTGTAATACCCCCCAGGGAACACCTGGCGCGCGTGCTCGTTGCGTCCCGCCTGGTAGCGCTGTTCGTAGAAGCGGACCAGTTCCCCGAAGTCGGGCAGACCGTACTCCTCGACGGCATCGAAGGCCCACACCTGCTCGACGCTGGTAAAGGGGCAGGCGACTGCATCGCGCCGGTCGATGCCATCCTCAAGGAACTCGGCGTGGCCCATGTCGGTCACGCGGCCGCGCTGTTCCCACGGTACGGGGCCGTCATTGGTGGACCACACGAAGTCGATGTCCCAGGCATCGTGGAAGGCCTGCCAGGCATCACTGTCGGTGCGTGGATCGCGACCCGTGACGGCGCGCACCAGGGCGTAGTTGCTGCAGTACTCCGTATGTGCCAGGCGTGCCGCCGGTTCACGGCGCAGCGCGGCCATGCCGATTTCGTAGCTCATAGCGCTCCCATCTCTCTCACTCCTCTGGCTTGCCCCCACCCTGCAACTCACAGCAAGGGCCAGACCGAGACCGGCGCACTCGGCTTCGGCAGTGATCTGTAGGCCCGAAACTGTCGCGTCCATGCCCCGATCACCGACCAACAGGGACAAGCATGTCTCGCATGAGATGCAGAGGACTCACCTGCACGCCTCCGTGGTGCGTGGATCCGCCGCCCCCTGATCCTCCGGCAGCGGGCACGACGGTTGCTCGCTTCTTCGCACAGGAGAGACCCGTGCGACTGCACGAATACGAAGGCAAGGCCCTCCTGCGGGAGGCCGGCATTGAAGTACCAACGGGCGAAGTCGTCACCGACGCGCAGGAGGCGGCGCGGGCGGCGCAACGACTGGGCTTGCCTGTGGTGCTCAAGGTACAGGTGCTGGCCGGTGGCCGCGGCCACGCCGGCGGCATCGAGGTCACCCACGACATGGAGCAGACGCGGTCCCGTGCCGCCGCCATGCTCCAACGTCCCTGTCGCGGCCTGCTGCCCACCGAACTGCTCGTCGAAGCGCACGTCCCCATCGCGGCGGAGTTGTACGCGGCGGTCACCATCGACCCCGTGCGCGGCGCACCGCTGCTGCTGCTGGGGGCCGGTGGCATCGACATCGAGGCCCATGCCCGGACCGGCGTGGCGCCCTGGCAACATCTCGTCAACCCGCTCACGGGCCCCGTCGCCGCGGACGTCGCTGCCTGGGTGGGCGGCACCGGTCTGGAACCGGCGGGCGAGTTGACCCGAATCCTTCTGTGCCTGTGGGCCGTCTTCGCCGCACAGCAGGCGCTGACGGTGGAGGTCAATCCCCTGGCGGTCCTGACGGACGGGCGTGTGGTCGCTGTCGACGCCGTGATCGAAGTCGATGACACCGCGCGGGAACTGGCGGGTCTGCCGTTGCGAGACACCGGTGGTGGCGCCCGGCGCGAGCGCTACGGCGGCATGACCTTCGTCGAACTCGGTGGTGATGTGGGCATCATCTGCTCCGGCGCCGGCCTCGGTATGGCGACGATGGATCTGATTTCGGCAAGAGCGACGCCGGCGAATTTCCTCGAGACCGGGGGTGGGATCACGCGTGAGTTGATGGCGTGCGCCATGAAGCGTGTGCTGGCGTGCCCCGGCGTGCGCGGCGTGCTCATCAACGTCTACGGCGGTATCAATCCGATCCACGAGGGAGCGCTGGGCGTGGCGGATGTGATGGCCGCCGGCGTCGACGTACCGGTCGTGGCCAAGGCGTTGGGCAACCATCAGGAAGAGACCTGGGAGATTCTCCAGGCTGCGGGTGTGACCGTCGTCGCCGACGTCGCCACGGAGACCGCCGTCAAGGTGCTGCTGGACCGTATGCAGGTGGCGGCGTGAGCATCCTCGTCAACCGCGACACACGGGTGCTCATACAGGGCATCACCGGGCGCGTCGGTCGGGCGCAGACGACGTATATGCTCGCCGAGGGCACCCAAATCGTCGCCGGCGTGACCCCGGGCAAAGGGGGTACCGTCGAACAAGGTGTGCCGGTCTTTGATCATGTCGGCGATGCTGTGCGCGTCCGTGGTGCCGACATGTCGTTGCTCTTCGTGCCGCCGGCCGTCGCCGAGGATGCAGTGGCCGAGACCCTCGACGCTGGCATCCGGATGCTGGTGCTCATCACGGAGGGCATCCCCGTACATACGACGATGCGCATCCGTCGCCGCGTCGAGGATGCCGGTGCCCGGCTGGTGGGTCCGGCGACACCCGGCGTCATCACCCCCGGGCAGTGCAAGGTGGGGATCATGCCGGCGCGCTTCTTCACACCCGGTCCTGTGGGGATCGTGTCCCGCTCCGGCACCCTGAGTTACGAGGTCAGTGCGCAATTGTCGGCCGCCGGCATCGGACAGAGTACCGTCGTTGGGCTGGGCGCCGATCCGGTGGTCGGCACCGATATCGTCGAACTGCTGCAACTGTTTGACGAAGACCCGGAGACCCGGGTCGTGGTGCTTGTTGGTGAAGTCGGCGGCACGCAGGAGGAGCGGGCAGCCCGGTTCGTTGCGCAGGGCATGCGTACGCCACTGCTGGCCTATGTCGCCGGTCGTTGCGCTGTGGCAGACGTGCCCATGGGCCATGCGGGGGCGCTCGTACGCGAGGGTGCCGGCGCCGTGGTGGACAAGATCGCCGCCTTCGAGGCGGCGGGTGTCCCCGTGGCGGCGTCGCCTGGTTGCATCGTGGACCTGGTGCGACGCCTGCTGGCGCCGGATCATGCGTCGTCGTCGACCCATGCAGTCGTTACCTGACAGAAGGGTGGAAGGAGCGCAAAGGTATGGCATCCAGAAAACAGTTCGTCGTACACGTCGACCCGGCTCTATGCAAAGGCACCGAGGGGTGCAGTCTGTGTCTGACCGTCTGTGAGCATGACGTGCTGCGCCAGGCGGACGCCATGAACAGTCGCGGTGTACATCCCGTCGAAGTACAGGCGGCGCAACTGTGCAACGGCTGCGGACTGTGTGTGCTGCATTGCCCCGACCTGGCGATCTGGCTGGAGCGTCCCGCCATGGCGACCACCGCAGTCTAGGAGACAACCGCTATGCCCGCTACCGTCATACCCGCCGAACAACGTCTGCTGCAGGGCAATGTTGCCTGCGCTGAGGGGGCTCTGGCTGCGGGTTGCAGTTTCTTTGCGGGGTATCCGATCACGCCGGCAACGGAGATCGCCGAGCATCTGGCGCGGGAGTTGCCCCCGCGGGATGGGGTGTTCATCCAGATGGAGGATGAGATCGCCTCCGTCGCAGCGATCATCGGCGCCTCGTGGACGGGGGCCAAAGTGATGACGGCAACATCCGGCCCGGGCCTGAGTCTGATGCAGGAGAATCTTGGCTACGCCGTCGGCACGGAGACGCCCTGTGTCATCGTTGATGTCCAGCGGGGTGGGCCGTCGACGGGCATCCCCGCAGTGCCCTCCCAGAGTGACATGGTGCAGGTCGCCCGCGGTTCGCATGGCGATTACGAAACCGTCGCCTTCGCGCCTTCCTCCGCCCAGGAGATGTTCGACCTGACGGTGCGCGCCTTCGACACGGCGGAGCGCCTGCGCACTCCGGTGTTTCTGCTGGCCGATGCTGCCGTGGGCCACATGCGGGAAATCGTGACGATGCCGGCACAGGCGTGCGCAGGTGTCAACCGGCGTGTTGCCAGTGTTGCCGACAACGGCGCCGCACGTTTTCTCGACGAACAGGTGGCGCCGATGCCGCTTTTTGGTCGCGGCCTGAAAGCCCATGTCACCGGCTCCTGTCACGATGAGGCGGGTATGCGCAACGTCGTCGATGCGGAGGCCCTCGACCACTACGTGCGTCGTCTCAGTGGCAAGATTCGCCGGGTTCGTGATGATCTGGTGGAGGTCGCCTCGGGTGATACGGAAGATGCGGAAATCATTCTTGTCGGGTGGGGCCTGGTGGGCCGGGCGGCGCAGGCGATCGCCACCCGGGCGCGGCAACAGGGTCAGCGTGTGGGCTGGGTGCGGCCGATCACGGTATGGCCCTTCGCCGATGTCGAACTCGTGTCCCTGTGCCGGGAGGCCAAGCGGGTCCTCGTGCTGGAAAACAACATGGGTCAGATGCTCCCCTACGTGCAGGCCGCCGTCGGTCGCTACAGCGAAGTCGACGGTCTGTCCCCCCGAATTCTGGGGGCCCTGCACAGGCCCACGGACGTGCTGGAGGCAATGGCGGCATGACAACGACCACAGCAACCCATCCGATGGCCAAGTACCTGCGGCCCGGTTCGGAGGTCACCACTTTCTGTCCCGGCTGTGGCGACGGTGTCATCGCCCACAGCGTGCTGCGGGCGATCGATGCGGACGGGGCGGATATGGACGACTTCGTTTTTGTCTGCGGCATCGGCTGCGCCGGCTGGATCCCAAGCCCGTACTTCAATGCCGATACGTTGCATACCACACACGGTCGCACGCTGGCATTTGCGACGGGCGTCAAACTGGCCAAACCGCAGACCCAGGTGGTCGTCATCAGCGGGGACGGGGATCTGACGGCGATCGGCGGCAATCACCTGATTCACGCGGCGCGACGCGATCTCGATCTCACGGTGATCTGTGTCAACAATCGCATCTATGGCATGACGGGTGGTCAGGTGGCGCCCACAACACCGGAGGGTGTGAAGACGGCAACGACGCCCTACGGGGCTGAGGGTCGTCCCTTCGATCTGTGCAGGCTCGTGGAGGCAGCGGGCGCTTCGTACGTCGCACGCTGGACAACGGCACAGCCACGCTTCATCACCCGTTCCGTGCAGCGGGGGATGGCGCACAAGGGTTTCGCCTTCATCGAGGTGATGACCCAGTGTCCGGTGCAGTTCGGCAAGCTGTCCGGGGAAGGCTCGGCGGTTCACATGCACGAGATCATGGCCGACCGGTCCGTGACCCTGCGTCAGGCCGAGGCGCTGGATCCAGCGGACCTGCCCGACAAGTGGGTCGTCGGTGAACTTGTGGGTGCCACCAACGTCGGGAAGGACTAGCCCATGGAACCGTATCGTCGCGAGATTCGCATCGCCGGCTTCGGCGGCCAGGGAGTGGTACTCGCTGGCATTGTACTGGCCCGCGCCGGTATGCTCGATGGTCGCCAGGTCGTGCAGAATCAGTCCTACGGCGCTGAGGCGCGCGGTGGCGGCGCCCGTGCTGAGGTGATTCTGGCGGATGGCCCCATCCTCTACACGGATGTGTTGCACCCGGACGTCATGCTTGTCATGTCGCAGTTGGCGTGCAACAAGTACGGCCAGGATCTGGCCACCGACGGGCAGCTGATCATCGAGACGGAACTGGTGAGCGACGTCCCGATCGCCCTGCAGGATCGTGCCAGTGGAGCGCCCTTCACCCAGATGGCCCAGGATACCTTTGAGCGCGCCATCGTCGCCAACATGGTGGCCCTCGGTTACTGCGTTGGCCGTACTGAAGTCGTGACACGTGAGAGTCTGATACGGGCGGTGGAGGAACTGGTGCCGGCGGGCACCGCCGAACTCAACCTGGCGGCTGTCGCTGCCGGTTGGGAGTTGGCGCCGGTTCCGGGGCTGGTGCACGGATCGATGTCCGGACCCTTGCCACCTCTTGCCGGATCGGCATCCGTTGTTGAGCTCGACGCATCATGACGGCCCACGCCCAGCCAACGGTATCGGCAGCGGCTCTGCAGCCCGATCTTACCGCCTACACGGACGAGCATCGAGTGCGCCTCGAGGCGCTGCTGCAGACACCGGCCTGGCGGGACACCATCAACAGCGGCCTGGTGGAGGAAGTCCGGCGCGATCGCCTCGAGCCGGGCCTGACGCGGGACTTCATCGATACCGTTGTCGAGCAACTGCTGGGCTTCAACGAGACCCACGTGCGGCGTCTGATCGTTGCCGGCCGCGATGATCGGGAGACGCTGCTGGCCGCCATCGGCTGCTGGCCGCCGCGGCTGCGCGGCAAGGAACCGTTGCTGTCCTTCCTGGGCCTGACCCTTACCTATGGCTGCAACTTCGATCCGCGCTGTGTCTACTGCACGCAGACGTGGAAGGAACCCGATGTTGATGTGGAGGGCTGGAAGAGCGTCATCGATGCGGCGACACGCAACAATGGGGGCAAGGGGCCGTACATCTACATCACCGGTGGCGAGGTCCTGACGCTGGAACAGGACATCTGGGGAGATGAGGGTCTGGTTGCCTATGCCAGTCGTCGCGGAGCGGCGGTCAACATCAACACCAATGCGTCGCTCATCACGCCTGAAATTGCCCTGCGGTTGATCAAGGTGGGCACGGCGAAACTGCACATCTCCCTCGACACGCCGGACGCGTCCGCGCAGGATGCACTGTGGGGGGAAGCCGGGCGCCAGGCCAGAGTGCTGGAAGGGATCTACCACCTGCAGCTTGCGCGCGAACTTGTGGGGGTGGAGGGCCCTGAGATTCACATCAACTGCGTCCTGACACGACACAACGTGCAGCACATAACCGAGCTCTTCACCTTCCTGCTGGCACGCAAGAAACGCGTGCCCAAGGGGCATGCGTTGTACTATGATCTGTTGCCGCATCTGATCCCCGTCGGCGGCGACGCCAATGATGATTTGCGTTCGACGGCAGCAGAGGTGGAGCGGCTGTACGGGCCGGCCTGGGAGCAGATCGCCGCGATCTGGGAAGCCTATCAGATCGAGCTTGGCATGCCGGAGGATAAACGAGCCCCCCTGTTCGGGCCCTTCCGCAATCCCTATCAGCGTGTTGCGCAACACGGGGACCTGGCGACCTATGCGGACAACGCCGCCAGGGGGCAATATGGGCGCCTGGCTTTGGCTAAATCCTGCCACGTAGCCCCAACACAGGCGGCCATCACCCCTGATGGGCTGCAGTTTCGTTGCGGCGCCCACGCCGTGCGTCGGACGCAGTCCATCGGCACTGTCACTGATGGTGGGCTTCTGGGAAACATCCGCCGCGGCGTCAGCGGCCTCGCCTGGCTGCCTGATCCTGCGGTGTGTGACAGTTGCGCGCTGGCAACGGTGTACATCAACCAATCGGTGGAAACCCGCTTGCAGGCCCGACTCGACGAACTACTGGCCGAATTGCCGGCCGAAGGGTCCGTCGGGGACTAGCGCCAGCGGGCGCAGTAGTCACGCTGCTGCGCGGCAGCAATCATTGCTGCATCCAGTGGGTACGTGCCCCAGCGGCGCGCGGCCTGGATCATGGCGCGGTAGTTCGCCGGTTGCACGGCGGGATGGATGGAGTTGCTCGAGGCCAGCACGTAGCCGCCCCCAGGTGCGGCCTTGGCGATGGTCTCCTGCACCGCCGCTTCCACCTCTTCCGGCGTCCCATTGGACAGCAGTTCCGTACAGTCCAGATTGCCCATGACGGCGATGCGGTCGCCGTACTTCTGCTTCACACGGCCAATGTCCATGCCGGCGAGCGGCTCCAGTGGATCGATGGCATCGATGCCGGCTTCGTCGACCATCATGTCGAGCAAGGGCCAGATGTTGCCGTCCGTGTGTTTGATGAAAGGCACGCCGGCTTCGTGGGCGACGCCGACACTCTGCTTGAGGTAGGGCAGGACAAACTCACGGAAGTGCCCGGGGGACATGGCGGGCCCGTGGGTGGCGGCGTAGTCGTCGCCGGAGACGATGACGTCGGCGCCGAGAGCGATGGCCTTCTTCATGAGCCGGATCTTGTAGGCCATCACCATCTGCGCCAGATCGTGCACGAAGTCGGGTGCATCGAGATAGGCCATCAGCAGCCGGTCCATGCCACCAAGCAGATAGTGGGAAAACTCGAAGGCGTCGTGCGTGAGAAAGAGGATCGCCCGTTCGCCCTTGAAGCGCGCTACGGCGGAGCGCAGGCTCGCCAAACGGTCGTCGTCGTCGGGGTCGGGCGGGCTGTAGGCGGCCAGATCGGCGGCGTTGCTGATGGGACCACTCTCCGGGTAGGGAATACCGACGTCGGTCTGCCGCCAGACGACCTGCCAGTGATCGCTGGCAGCGGAGCCGATGCCCGCCATGCCGATGTCGTCGGCCTGCACCGGCGTCAGCGGCGTATCCTCAAAGACGGTGATGCCGTCGAGATCCTCCGCCTCGACGAACTCCTCCAACGAGGTGGCGCCCCAGGCGGAGCGCGTCGGTTCGTTGACGATCAGTTCCCAGACGGGCACACGGTCCGGCTGTTGCCGCCGCAGGGCGGTGAGAAAACGCTCACGTCCGTTCATTTCTTCTCCACGGTTGCTGACACTCTACCAGTTGGTGAAGGACCCATCCCGTCGCCGCAGGTGCGGCGCTTCCCAGAACTTGAACTGCTGGCCCGCCAGCCGTTCCTCATCCACCTCGATCCCCAGCCCCGGCACATCGGGTACCAGGTAGCGATCCCCCTCCATCTGCAGTTGTACGGGGAACAACTCCTCGTCGTGCGCCTGCAACTGTTCGGTGGGGGACACACGTGCTTCGAGCCAGGCGAAGTTGGGCACGGCGGCACTCAGATGTACGGTGGCTGCGGTACACACCGGACCCAGTGGATTGTGCGGCATGAGGTCGATGTAGTGGGCTTCGGCCATGGCGGCGACCTTCATGCTTTCCGTCAGGCCACCGACGTTGCAGACATCGATCCGGGCAAACTGGGTGATGCCACGCTCCAGATAGGGGAGGAACTGCCACTTGCTGGCAAACTCCTCGCCGATGGCGAAGGGTACGTCCACCATGGTGCGCAGGGATTCGTAGGCTTCGGGCGATTCATCGCGAATCGGTTCCTCGAGGAAGTCCAGCGTCCCCGGTGGCAGGCGCTGGCAGAGGGAGGCCGTCTCAGCGACAGACAGCATGTGATGGTAGTCGATGCCGATGACGGGGTCGGGACCCAGCGCCTGACGCAGCGCCGTGAGCCGTTCGGCGGTGGGACCGATGGATTCACGTGGTTCGAAAACACCGGCAGGCCGTGCGGGCCGACTGGTCGAACCGGTGCGCATGACACTCCAGCCCTTGTCCAGCAGCCGTCGTGCGTTGTCGATCAGCTCTTCGGTGGTGCCGCCACCAAAGGTGGCAAAGCAGGGAATGGTGTCGCGTTGTTTGCCACCCAACAACTGGTAGACGGGCACACCGAGAGCTTTGCCGAGGATGTCATACAGGGCGATGTCGATGGCTGAAATCGCCCCGGTCAGCACCCGGCCCCCCTCGAAGTACTGGCTGCGATACATCTCCTGCCACAGCGCGCCGGGATTGCGCGCATCCCGACCGATGAGAAATTCGCGGTAGTGCTCGACGGCGCCCTGCACGGCCAGCTCGCGCCCGGAAAGCCCGGACTCCCCCCAGCCGTGGATGCCCTCGTCCGTTTCCACCTTGACGAGCAACTGATTGCGGAAGCCGACCCACGCGGGGTAGGCCTTGATGGCAGTGATCTTCATTTCAGAAATAACTCCACCACGGGGATTTCGACACGGGGCTGTTCCACGGGCAGGTCGAGGACGACGGCGCCGGCATCGGCACCACCCATCTCCAACTGATGGGGCGTGGGCTCGCGCAGGAAGACTTCGGAGGCATCATTGAGCAGCTGGGCGTACTCGACGCGGCCTGCCAGGCCGTCGAGACTCAGCTGTTTGAAGGGCCAGGCAAGGATGTGCACGTAGAGTCGCCTGGTCTGCGGGTTCCACGTGAGGCAGCAATTCTGTGGTGTCGGAATCTCCGGGGGCGCGGCGGTGCAGCCGTAGATGGCACGGCCATGACGCCGCATCCACGCGCCCATGCCCCGCAACCGGTCGAGGGCGCGATCGTCGAACTCACCGCGCCCGGTGGGGCCGACGTTGAGCAGCAGATTGCCGCCTTTGCTGACGACTTCGATCAGCATCCGTAGCAGCTGGTCGACACTCTTCCAGCTGGATTCATCGCGGTGGTAGCCCCAGGAGCCGGAGAAGGTCTGGCACGTCTCCCAGACAACCTTGGTGCCGGCCTCATCCGTGGGCCAGGCACGCGGCATGAACTGCTCCGGCGTGCGGTAGTCCCAGCCACCCGGTACATCGAACAGGTCGAGGCGGTCGTCGACGAGGATATCGGGCTGCAACTGACGGGTAAGCTTGATCAGGGCCTCACTGTCCCAGTCCCTGCGGCCCTTGCCGACAGAATCTGCGGCACGACCGCGCGAACCGGCGGGGTAGGAGAAGTCGTAGAACAGCATGTCGACTTTGCCATAGTCGGTGAGCAGCTCGCGCACCTGCCCGTGGAGATATTCGATGTACTGCTGTTGCTCACGCGTCTTGTTGAGTTCGGCGCGATCGGGATGATTGCGCATGGAATGCAGATCGTCGATGACGAAGTTCGGATGGTGCCAGTCGATCAGTGAATGGTAGAAGCCAACCTTCATGTCGCGATCGCGGAAGGCTTTGGCCATGGGCCCGATCAGATCGCGGCGCGCCGGGGTGTTCGTCGCCTTGTAGTCGGTGAGTTTGGAGTCCCACAAGCAGAAGCCATCGTGATGTTTGGTGGTGACGACGAAATACTTCATGCCGGCATCGCTGGCGGCGGCGGCCCACACGTCTGGATCGTAGAGATCGGGATCAAAGCGGGTGAAGTACTTGGAGTCATAGACGTCGCCGGGGATCTCCTCGCGCTGCTTCACCCACTCGTGCCGTGCCGGCAGGGCGTACAGGCCCCAGTGGATGAACAACCCGAAGCGATCGTTGACGAACCAGTTCGAGTCACCTGTTGTTGGTCTCACCTGGTGCATTGTGACGGGCCTTTCTTCGTGCGGAGTCGGGTGGCGACGCCGCAGGCGCCGACGCCGCAAACGTGCCAGGGATAATCATGCCAATCGCACGCTCCGAAGCAATTGCGCATTATCGCAACGGCAACACCTATATTTTCATCCCCTCCTTCGAGCCTGCCCATTGCCAAACCCGTGTCTGAATTGTGGTGCCTGCTGTGCGTTCTTCCGCGCCTCTTTCTACTGGGCCGAGGCGGATGACGCCACGCCTGGTGGTGTGCCCATCGAGTTGACTGAACAGGTCAACGACCTGCACCGGGCGATGCGGGGGACGAATCAGGTGGCCCCGCGGTGTGTGGCACTGCAGGGGGTTGTCGGCGTGAGTGTGCACTGCTCGATCTACGAGCAACGATCCTCGACGTGCAGCGACTTTGCGCCCTCGTGGTTTGAGGGGGTGCATAACGAGCGTTGTGACCAGGCTCGGGTGGCCCATGGCATGGCGCCACTGACACCGGAAATCTGGGATGCCCCGGAAGAGATGCCGCGCGTTGCCTGACGACGGGTGCGATCACGACGGGTCCGATCGCGACGGGTTTGGCGGGATCGTTACCCCAGTTCCCGCGCTGCACGCACAACGATCGCACGCGTGCCACAGGTATCACTCCGGTTCTGCTGCAGCACTTTGGTCCACTTCGCCTTGGCGCCACCACTGATGGCGGTATAGGCGCCATGCTTGCGCAACTGCAGTTCCACGTAGCGCAGGCGACTGGCGGTGTGTTTCGCGCCCAGGTGTTTCGGCTGGGGTTGCCCCAGGTCCTGAAGATGCTCGGCCAGACTCCAGGCGGCCGTGTCCCGGCGATTCGCTTTCTCGTGACAGAGCAGGGCCATCTCCTGCGCATCCTCGAAGAGGCCGGAGAAGGCCGTCGCCGCCGGCGTGTAGTGGTCGACGACGTCGAGCAGGTGCGAGGAGAAGGCGAAGATCCGGCGCGATTCGCGCGCACAGCGAGCCATCAGGGCGCGGATCTCATCGTCGAAGGCGTTGACCCGCAGATCCTTGGCCAGGGCGGCGTCGCCGAAGACGGCATCGGTGACGACCTGCTCGAAGGTGTCATCCACGGCGATACCGAGCAGTACAGGCGGTCTGTCGCGCAGGCCCTTGATGTCGAGATACACGCCGCGCGCCTCGACATCGGCAGCACTCACGTGAAGTCGAGCTCGACGAACTGACCCAGGGGCTCGAAACCGATCCGCCGATAGATGCCGTTGGCCGTGGGGTTGTCGACATCGGCAAAGAGTGTGCAGAAGCTCTTGCCGCCAGCCAGGATCTCGGCGCACAGGGCTGCCACGCAGGAGGTGGCATAACCTCGGCCGCGCCACGCCTGCGGCGTGAACACGGCATTGATCGCCATGCCCGTCGGCGTCGGTCGGGCCTGCGCCACAAAACTCACGGGCTCGCCGCCATCTTCCCAGATGCGGTACTCACCCTTGGGCAGTCGGCGCGCGACGGCGCCGATTTCCTGCCCGATGGGCGGACGGCCATGCACCTGGTGGAAGAAGGTCTCGGTCCAGTCCTCCAGAAGCTGGCGATCGGCCAGCGTCGCGTGGCGGTAGCTGCCGGAGGCACTGCCGCGGTAGCTGAGTTGGCGCAATTCATAGACCGTCATGGCCAGACCCGGGGTCACAGTCTGGCCGACACCTTGGGCGGGGTCCCCACACCAGATCCCGGCAAAGGTCTCGGGCAAGGGCTGCGGACCCAGGACGCCCGGCGGCCGTCGGCCCGTGCCACGCATATGGTCGGCCAGTGCCTGCAGTACAACAGCATCGGCCCCATCGTTGGCTGCGTGCAGCAGCAGGCGATGGGGAGGGGTCATGATGGCAATCAGTTGGACCCCGTTGCCGTCTTCCACTGTTGCCAGGAAGGGGGGATCGTTGGCGGGATCAGCGTCGGCGACCCGACCGACACGATCGGCGACACCGTAGAGCAAGCCAGTGAAGGCCTCGTTGCGGCTCAGCACGGGGGTGGCGCGTTGCAGGAACGTGTCGCTGCTGTCGTATTCGATGATCTCCATGGGAACAAAGCTGTACCGGGCACGGCAATAATCGCAAGTCCTGGTGCTGTTGTGACCAATGTCGGACCTTGAGATCTTCTTTGTCCCCCGGTGCTTCATGCTACGACCGTCGACAACCGAAATTTCGTTGGAGCGGGCTCGACTCACGATCTATCTTTCTCAGAACTAAAGCAGAGCGCTTCGTCCATCGGAGGCATGATTCTACATGAGACCTGTTGAAATCCCTGGATTTGGCGACCTTACCCAGGCAGAGAAACTCCTTTTGGTCGAGGAGATTTGGGACGACATCTCCACGGATCCACAGTCGGTTCCAGTGCCACAGAGCCACATCGATGAACTGGAGCGAAGGCTGAATCGTCACCGTTCCAGTCCTGGGAGGCTGCTGAGTCTGGAGGAGCTCCAACAACGGGTTCAGATGCGACAGTGAGTTACCGACTTCGGTTCCTCGCCGAGGTCGAGGATGACGCACTCTCGGCCTACGCCTGGTACGAGGAGAGACGAGTTGGCCTCGGGGAGGAGTTCCTTGAGGCCTTTTATTTTTCGGCTCAGTCGCTGCCTCAGAATCCCCTTCTGCATGAGATCGTCAGAGATCAGATACGCCGAAGGCTGCTGCCACGGTTTCCCTATACGATCTACTACGAGATCCACGCAGAGGATGTTATCGTCATCGGTCTCTTTCACTGCGCCCGAGATCCGAAGAGGATTGAGTCGGAGGTGCGTGAGAGGGAAGAGTGAGTCCTGGCAGTTCCCGGCGCTTCAACCCCGAGTCCCACTTGTTCGGCGCATCGCCGGAAGCGCAGGAAGGCAGTTCGGTCGAAGGCGTACGCCGCACCGATGGACAACCCCTGCAGGATCTCGCCAAAATTCGTCTTCCGGATCCGGACTCCTTTCCGGCTGCGCAGACCGGGCTCGTGTTTCAGAACCTTTTTCGAGGCGACCACGACGCATGCATCGCCATCGCAAATGCAGTGTAGTAGCGACGTGTAAGCGAAGAACCCGATCACACGTGTTTCGATATTGCCTGACATCGGTGGTTTCTCTTCACTTGAGCATGAAGGTTCCTGGGGTCGCATCGTCAGGCGCTACAATTCATCGAGGGGACTGCGCAAATCGGGCGCGATCGTGCGCATGACATGGGTGTAGATCATGGTCGTGTCCACACTCCTGTGACCGAGCAGTTCCTGGATCCGGCGGATGTCGACACCCCGCATCAACAGGTGTGTGGCGAAGGAGTGACGCAGTGTGTGCACGCTGGCCATCTTCCCGACACCGGCCCGCCGCACGGCGGTCTTCATGCCTTTCTGCACGGTTGCCGCAGCGATATGCCAGCGGTGAATGGTTCCCGTGTCGCCCGCTTGCAGCGCTGAAGAGGGAAAGACGAATTGCCAGGCCCACTCGCGGGAGGCATTGGGGTACTTGCGGGCCAAGGCACTTGGCATCGGCGCATACCCAGCGCCAGCGGCCAGGTCCTTGGCGTGTATCGCCCTGACCCCCGTCAGGTGTTGTCGCAGAACGGAGGTCACCCGTGACGGCAGAAACGTCGTGCGATCGTTGTCACCCTTGCCGGCGCGAACCGTTACAGTGCCGGCATCGAAGTCGATGTCCTTCACGCGCAGAAGCACGACCTCGCCAACACGCAAGCCGCCGCCATAGACCAGCTCAAGAATCAGGCGACTCACACCGGACGTGTGGTCCAGTATGGACCGTACCTCCTCGATGGAAAGCACCACCGGTAGCTTGTGTCCCTCACGGGCGCGCACCGTGCCACCCATATCGCCCAGATCAACGTGAAGCACGTTGCGGCAAAGGAAGAGCAACGCGTTGAAGGCCTGGTTCTGGGTGGATGAGGCGACATTGCGGACCGTGGCCAGGTGGCTGAGGTAGGCCTTCACCGACGCGGGGTCCGGTGAATCTCCCGTACCCTGCAGATGCTCGAGGAAACGCCGGGCCCAGCCCATATAGGTCTGTTCCGTGCGTGGCGAGTAGTGCCGGAGTTGCAGAATCCGGCGCATCTCAGCCAATGGATCCAGCACCACGCCGTCGTCACGGGCCGTGCCCTCATTCGGGGACACTCGTGTCACCCGCTGCACACAGTATTGACCGAAGTAGAGGGTGACGGCCTCCGCAGCAGACCGCAGTTGCCAGGCCTCGCTGCCACTCCTGCCGAGATCCTGCAGGAAGGCTTCAAGGGAGTCGTTCCAACTCTCTCGTGGCCTGCTAGATCGAGAACGCAGGAAGCGCTCAACCCAGATGATGGCGAAAGGTATCCGCTTGTCGGGAATGAGGCGTTGCTGCCGCAACCAGGCCTCGAACCCATCACGCCCGCGTGCCACTCGCAGTTCTCCCATCGTGCCGTCGAAGTCTGAATGACTCCAAGGGGGAGTGCACTGCAATCACAGTGCCAAGCCACCGTTTTCGACACGACAGGCCGATATCCGGATATGCGATCCCCGCCATATCCAAATACTGCCTCAATCCACGGCAATACCCGCAATACTGATCTGCCGGGAGTTATCTGGGTATCGCGCCGTGTTGGTCGACGACTTGACGGTGCCTACAGAGTGGGTACTAGTTTGCGTTGATAACAAAGGGGTGGGACGATCTGCCGGACCGTGGTTATCCGACCATCCAGTCAATGTATTGTTGAACATAGGCTGCTTCGCAGAGCCAGTATCGAGTGTGTGCTATCCTGTCTTATTCACACGTGAGGTGAAAGAGAGCTGTACTTTGGTGCCCCCCGT